>Ga0308408_1000807_pt1 | contig 16557 bp, 12 predicted proteins | sample HotsprSampleMSe3_FD_203466 | JGI IMG/M metagenome (GOLD analysis project Ga0308408, IMG submission 203466) | Hot spring phototrophic mat microbial communities from Mushroom Spring, Yellowstone National Park, Wyoming, United States - 20060912_MSe3 ... | reverse complement strand
AGCAATACATCGGCGAAGACGCCAACAGGTTCAGAAGATACGTCTTTCTCCAGCGCCACCTCTGGACGACCACTTACGCTCGTGCGCTGCTGAGCAGGCGTCAGCTCTATGAACTGATGGTGGACTTTTGGACCAACCATCTGCAGACCAACTTCGAGCACTACAGCAAGTATTGGGAGGACCACTACGTCATCCGCGCCCATGCCCTGGGCAACTTCCGTGAGCTGATCGAGGCCAGCGCCAAAAGCCCCTCGATGTTGCGCTTCCTGAGCAACCGCTATAGCGACGGCAACAACCCAAACGAGAACTACGCCCGCGAGCTGCTGGAGCTACATACCGTCGGGAGCTACAGCTACGTGCCAGGGCCGGACTACCGCAAAAAGCCGAATTACACGGAAGAGGATGTGCATGCCCTGGCCCGCATCCTCAGCGGCTGGACCAACGTTCGCTCGGCAAACGATGAGTTCTATTTCAACGCTGGACGCCAGTGGCCAAGGCACGACTGGACTGAGAAGCGGCTGTGGCTGGGCAACGACAACTTCTACTACATTCCCTTCGGTGGCATCGAGCAGGGCGAGCAGGTGCTGGATATCCTGGCCGACCACCCCAGCACGGCTTACTTCATCTCGTTCAAGCTCTGCCGGCGCTTCATCAGCGACTATCCTGATCGGTTCTGCCCTGGCGCGGTAGAGGCCGGCGCACAGGCCTTCCTTCAGTCGCATGGCGAGATCCGCGATACGCTGCGCGCGATCCTGCTTCATCCCGACTTCGCCCATAGCTGGGGACAGAAGGTCAAGCGCCCGTTCGAGTTCTTCATCTCCACCATGCGCGCACTGGGGCTAAGCGAGATGCTTAACTTCATGGTGAATAACTGGAGCGGGCTGGGCGAACGACGCTTCGCGCAGATGAACGAATTGCTCGGCCAGGTGCTGTTCGAGTTCAGCGCGCCCACCGGCTATCCCGACTTCATGTTGGCCTGGTGGAACACCGGCCAGGTGTTCAGCCGCTGGACGCTGGCGAACATGATCGTCAACCGCTTCTTTGGCGAACAGCTTAATACAAGCTCGGCGCCAGTCAGCGTTCTGCTTGAGGGGCTGCTGAACCTGCCCAAAACCGCGGCCGAGGTGGTGGACGAGTTGCTGTGGCGCTTTGTGGGACGGGCGATACACCCCGACGACCGCACAGCGCTCATCAACTACTTGGGGAACGACAATCAAAACGCGATGATAAACAGCACGTCGCCGCGCCTGCGCCCGCTGATCGCGGTCATTGCTGCATCACCCTACGCCCAGTGGCGGTGACGCTGAAGCGACATTTACCTAAGCAACACCGCCGTCCTTGCCTAACCAGCGCGAGCGGCACAAGCGCGCATTTAGAATCCGGGATGGTATGGCGACCTTTGTGCTGCTGTACTCCGACACAGGCGGCGGCCATCGCACAGCAGCAGATAGCATTCGTCAGGCGTTTGAATTGCTCAACGGCCATACCCATCGCGTGGAGATCGTCAACGCCATCCGGTATCTGCCGCGCCCGTTTAACCGCAGTGAATCCACCTATAGAACCGCCATCAACCACGCGCGCTGGCTACACCACTTAAACTATCTGTTGCTCGACGACGTGGGGCGCATGGAGGCGATGGGGACGATGCTCAGCCGGCTGGACGGCGAACGGCTGCAGGCGCTCTTTCGCAAGCACCCTGCTGATATATATGTGTCGTGCCAGCCGCACTTCAACCCCTTTGTCCCACGCGCGATGCGCCTGTGGGCACCGTGGGCGTGCTACGCGCATGTCGTCACCGACTTAAGCCAAATCCACAGCTTTCACGTCACCCCATCCGCAGAATTGGTGACTACGCCCACCGACGAAGCGCGCGCCGAGCTTTTGGCGCACGGACTTTCGCCCCAGCGGGTGATCACTACCGGTCAGCCTGTCCTCCCCTCGCTCAAGGAGCGCATCCAGCGTGGCGCGAGCTGGCGCGCTGCGCATGGCCTGCGCAGCGACCTGCCGATGGCGCTGCTATTGAGCGGCGGGGAAGGCGGCGGATTGCTCGACAAAACTGCACGCGCTATCGCGCAGGCCAGGCTGCCCTTACAACTGGTCGTGGTGTGCGGGCGCAATCAGGCGCTCTACCACGCGCTGCGCAAAGCTATCAGCAGCCCAACAACGCACGTGCTCGGCTTCGTAGACGACGTGCCAGAATGGATGGGAGCGGCGGACATTTTGATCACCAAGGCCGGCTCCACCACCCTGGCCGAAGGGTTCGTCGCCGGCCTGCCGATCATCATCTTCGACGCCCTGCCTGGCCAGGAGGAAGGGCCGCGCAACTACGCAGTGCGCCACGGTGCCGCCGTGTGGTGCCCCACCCCGGCATCCGTAGTCGCCCAGTTGCGTCGCTGGCTGAACGACCCCGCCAGCCTGGCGCGCGCGAGAGAGGCATCGCGCGCGCTAGGACGGCCACAGGCCGCGCTGGACATCGCTCAGGCACTGCTGGAGCTGGCTAGCAAAGTCAAGGAGTAATAGAAAGGGCCGTGCTGCCTGGCCCGAACGTGCTCCCAGCCGGCTTGCTGTGCCAGGTGCGCTGCCTCGGCAACTGTGTATGCGCGGCGCACGGACAAGACGCTATCGCTGCGCGTTAGGCGATTCCGGCTGGTCAGGCGCGTTAGCAACCAAGCAGCGCTCAGAACGAACGCGCTGCGCGATAGGTCAACGAACACAGCACAAGCGCGCGCGATGCGCCGGCACTCACGCAACAAATCAACAGCCAGGGGCGGATCGAAATGATGAAGGATGTGGAGGCCGACAATCACGTCTGCGCTGACATCGGCCAAGGGCAGGCGACCCGCGTCGGCACACAGAAAGGCGACGGCTGACCGCTGCCCGCTCGCAATCCGCAGCACATCCTCCGACAGGTCTACCCCAACCCAACAGCGCGCAATATCAGTGCTCCGAATAGAAGCAATGAACTCACCAGAGCCGCACCCGAGGTCCACTCCTAGCGCCAGCCGGCGCGCGGGCAACATAGCCAAGAGCCGCCTGGCGAGCGCAAAAGCACCCAGCCAGCGCCCGTAGCGAGCCATATCGGCCAGATTGCCGCGCAGCTCGTCGAGATGCGCGTAAGCGCGCTGATCGAGCAGCTCTGGCGCGCCTGAGCAGCGCCACATGAACTAGCGGACAACGCCGGTGCGCAGCGCTTCCTTCACCTCGCCGATGGCCTTGGTGACTTGAATGCCTCGCGGACAAGCCTCGGTGCAGTTGAAGGCCGTCCGACAGCGCCACACGCCGTCGGGCGCGCTGAGGATCTCCAGGCGCTGCTGGGTGGCTTGATCGCGGCTATCGAAGATGAAACGGTGGGCTTGGACGATGGCCGCCGGCCCGACGTATTCCCCGCGCGCCCAGAACGACGGACAACTGGTGGTGCAGGCGGCGCACAGGATGCACTTGGTCGTGTCGTCGTAGCGCGCGCGGTCTTCCGGCGATTGCAGCCGCTCGCGCCCGTCGGGCGGCAGCGGATCGTCATTCACCAGATAGGGCATCACAGCGCGATAGTGGGCGAAGAACGGCTCCATATCCACGATCAAGTCCTTGAGCACCGGCAGCCCCAGGATTGGCTCGATGGTGATGGTGTCGCCTTCCTTAGCGATGTTTTTAATGAGCACCTTGCAGGCCAGCATATTGCGGCCATTGATGCGCATGGCATCGCTGCCACAGATGCCGTGTGCGCAGCTCCGCCGCAGCGCCAGCGTGCCATCCTGATTCCACTTGACCTCGTGGAGCGCGTCGAGCACGCGATCGGTCGGCTCAACCTCCACGGTATATTGCTTCCAGTGCGGCCTGGCGTCTCGCTCTGGGTCAAAGCGCTTGATTTTGAGATTGACTTTCATCTTGAGGTCACCTCGTATGCGGCTTGAACGCCTCAGCCGCGCTAGTACTTCCGCTCCTGGGGTGGGATGCGCGTGATGCGCACCGGCTTGTACTTCACAGTCAACGACCCGTTCTTCCACACGAGCGAGTGCTTGAGGAAGTTCGCGTCGTCGCGCTGTGGATAGTCCTCTCGATAGTGGCTGCCGCGGCTTTCGGTGCGGGCCAGGGCTGCGAATGTCGTCACCTCCGCGAGGTCAAGCAACGCGCCCAACTCCCAGGCTTCCATCAGGTCAGTATTCCACTTGTAGCCTTTGTCCTCCACGCGGATGCGCTTATAGCGCGCCTGAAGCTCGTGAATCTTATCGAGCGCTTCTTCCAGCCCACTGCCGGTGCGATAGACGCCGACGTTGTCGTCCATCATCGCCTGCATCTCCTTGCGGATGGTGCTGGGGCGCTCGTCGCCGTTGCTGTTGCGCACACGGTCCAGTTGGGCAGCGCCGTCCTTGGCCGCGCTGTCCTTGTTGATCGGCCTGAAGGCAGCCTGCTTGCAATACTCAGCCATGTGCTTGCCACCGCGCCGGCCGAAGACCACCAAGTCCACCAGCGAGTTCGTGCCCAGCCGGTTAGCTCCGTGCACGCTGACACAGGCCACCTCGCCGGCGGCATAAAGCCCTTCGATCACGCGGCCGGTCTCGTCGGCCAAGACGCGGCCATCGTTGTCGGTCGGGATGCCGCCCATCGCGTAGTGCGCTGTCGGCTGGATGGGCACTGGCTCTTTGATCGGGTCAATTCCCTGATACACACGCGCGAATTCGATGATGTCCGGTAGGCGCGTCTCCAGATAGTGCGCGTCTATGCGCTTGGGGTTGCCGTCTTCCTCGAAGTAGCGATTGATCACCTCAGGCCGGAAGTCGAGGTAAACGTAGTCCTTGCCATCCACCCCGCGCCCTTCGCGGATCTCTTGGTAGATGCAGCGTGAGCAGATATCGCGCGGAGCCAGGTCTTTCAAGGTAGGCATGTAGCGAGCCATGAAGCGCTCACCTTTGCCGTTGATGAAGACAGCGCCTTCGCCGCGCGCGGCCTCGCTGAGCAGGATGCCCAGCTTATATACGCCGGTCGGATGGAACTGGAAGAATTCCATGTCTTCCAGGGGCAGGCCGCGCCGCAGGACCGCCGCCGGCAGATCCCCAGTCAGCGAATGTGCGTTGCTCGTCACCTTCCACATCTTGCCGAAGCCGCCAGTTGCGATCAGAGTCGCTTTGCTATGGAAGACATGGATGTCGCCGGTCGCCAATTGCACTGCAACCACGCCATCGCAGCGCCCATTCTCGATAAGCACGTCAATCACCTGGAACTCATCGAAGAAGCGCACGTTGTTCTTGATGCAGTTCTGGTAGAGGGTTTGAAGGATCATGTGACCAGTGCGATCCGCAGCGTGACAGGCGCGCATGACCGGCTTTTTGGTCAGATTATTGGTGTGGCCGCCGAAGCGCCGTTGGCTGATCTTGCCATCTGGCGTGCGATCGAACGGCAGTCCCATGTGCTCCAGTTCGATCACAGCGTCGATCGCCTCGCGGCACATGATGTCTACGGCGTCCTGGTCACAGAGGAAATCCCCACCTTTGATCGTGTCGTAAGCATGCCATTCCCAGTGATCCTCTTCCAGGTTGCCCAGGGCCGCGCTGATGCCGCCCTGTGCAGTGCCGGTATGCGAGCGGGTGGGATATAGCTTGCTGATGACGGCGGTATTCACCGATTTGCTGGCGTGGAGCGCAGCCATAAGCCCTGCGCCACCAGCGCCAACCACGAGGGCATCGAACTGATGATAGTGAAACATACCAACTCCTTTACTCATAATTCCCAGCGGATCCTTGAGCAGTATCCAACACACGAACAGGCTTTCGTATTGTAACAATCGGCAGCCCAGGTTGCTGAGGATGGAAGTAGACCGCGTTCTTCTTCTGGTTGGGGTCGAACAAGCTGAATTCCAGGGTGTAATCACCAGGCGGCAGATCGGGAGGCAGCGCAAAGCGAATGGCGCTCACTTGGACGTAACCGACGCGCCATGCGTGTCCCAGGAGGGCCGGCGCGCTATCCACCTGTAGGAGCATGCGTCCATCAGGGGCGAACAGCTTGACGAATGGCGCAAAGTACCAGAACCAGTATGGCTCATTGGGCGATTGGCCAACCAACCAGGTGTGGGTCACGGTGATCTGGTCGCTGGCGCGCGCCGAAGCCGGCGCCTCTATATTAAGCAAGCGCCAGCCTTCGCCTAAGTTCACCATTAAGGCATCCTCAGGCAGCGTATGCGCTAGCGGCACGGGCCGAGCGCGATAGAAGGCCATCACAACCGGTGTGCGATCGGTGCGCTTCTGGCCGGGGATCGTGAAGGTAAACGAGTCGGCATGCGCCAGCGGCGGCGCTTCGGCCAACAGCAAGGCGCAGTCTGATCCCGCCGGATGAATTTGCCAGATCGTCGCGTCGCCCTTGAGGCGTATCTTGTCGCTGCGGACCGGCCTGGCCGTTCCGAGCAAGCTGGCTTGCCATCGCCCATCCTCCGGCATGTGCAGCGTCCGACAGCCCAGCGCGTGCCAGCGCTCGGCCAGGCGCATCTGCCACACCAGAGGCAGGCTGTAGGGGCCGTCATGATGATAGGGGAAGCGCACTGCGGCGTCCACGTCGCCGGCTGCGTTCCACCACGGGACGGCTAAAGCAAGTATCCCGAACGGGAGCAGGCCTGCGAAGAGCACACGCCGACCTGGCTTGGACAGCCGGCGATAGAGTCGCTCGACCAGCGTCATCGGCGCGCCAGCCAGTATGTATGGCACCGGCGAGGTGAGCAGCATGTAGAACACGTGCACTTTCCACTGCTTCATCAGCAGATTAGCGACCAACAGCGCCGCAATCATCGGCACGATGAGCCAGATCAGTAGCAAGCGGGCTGTGCCCGTCTCTGGCGCTTGCGAAGCGCCGAACGCTTTCCCTAGCAATAAGCACAATCCCAGGAACATCAGCGTTTCCACGATGCCGGCGCGGGCGTCGCTCCAGAGGTCGCGCAAGTGAAAGGCAGGCGTGTCCGCCTCGACGAATGTGTTCTCAAAATCGCGCCCGCTGGCAATGCGCAGGACGTGCGTAATAGGATCGAGGTTGAGCTGGCTATCGCTTGTAGCGACGAGGGATGGCGCACCTGCGGCCAGCGCAGGGAGTGTCGATCTCGCCGCGCCAACGTAAAGCAGCGTGCTCAGCGCGCACAGCGCCAGACCAGCGAGCGCCGCTCGACGCAAGGCAGGCCGGCGCATTATGACGGGCGCGCCAAGCAAAGAAGACAGCCCAACCGAGGCCAGCAGCCCAAAAGCGACGAGATATGTCTGGACGCCCGCCGCGACCCAGGCCAGGGCAGCAAACAGATGGCGTACATTGTCCTTGACTAGGCCGTTCACGAGCAGCCAAAGCGCCAGCGCGCTGATAGCCTCGAGTGGGCCTTGCAGCCACGCCCCGCGCGACACCCAGGCAGCCCAGAGGCTGCTGCCAGCCAAAACTCCAGCGAGCACGGCGGCCCAAAGCCCAAACAGCCGCCTGGACAAGTCGAAGGCAATCAGCGCAACCAGCACGCTGAGCATCGCATTGAGCGCAGTCGCCACATAGGCGCTTGGCTCAATTGCCGTCAGCAGGGCATAGAAGTAGCTTGCGCCAGCCGGGTTGGGCAAGCTGATGCTGGCCTGGACGCTCGTAGTGGGCAGTTGATCGAACAGGCCGTCGGCGACCGCCTCGCGGATCGCGATCCCCAAGCCGTGTGGGAAGGCGCGATCAAAGTTCTGGCGCACATGCTCCAGCCCGTTCAGCCGAAAGGCCAGTGCGAGCAAGGCGATCAACGCGGCAGCCGGCCAGAGCACAGCGCTCTGGCCGGCTGGGCGAATTACTCCCGAACGCCGTTCGGCCTGACGACCTTCGCGCACTAGCGCAGCGCGACCTCGCCCGTGCTGGCAGCCGCGCCGATGAACAGAGCTGCCATCCCACCCAGCGAGATCAGCGCTGCGACTGCGACGACAGTCCCCATCAGGCCTTTGTAGATCGCCGGGCGATGAGCAAAGTAGTCGTATGCCACCTGGCGCACGCCGTTGATGCCATGAACCACGGCGAGCACGAGCATCACTGCGTAGTAGGTGCGCCAGATGAGTTGCTCGACCGTCACGGGTTCGCCACTGATGCCCCAGCGCAGTTGCGTGCCGGCGATTTCGATCTCATGAGTGCCGATCAGCAAGTGCTGCATCCAGAAATGAGAGAGAGCGAGGAAGACCAAGGCCAGCCCACTGTAGCGCATGAACAGCCACATGGCCAGCTCAAAGCGATTGCGCGCCTGGGGAATAGGGCGCACCTTGCGAATGGTGCGGCCAGGGGTTATTGTCGTAGATGCCATTGCTCTTTCCCTCCTCAGCTATCGCAGACCGTGTGTGAGGTAGTAGCTCATTGACTTGTAGGCCATGATGGCAATGGTGGGCGCCAGCAGAATCAATGTGACGATGATGGACCAGCGCGTCGCGACTTCCTGCTTCTGCCACAAAGCAGGGCGCAGCTCCAAGATGGCGATGCGCGTGCCGTTCACAGCGTGGAAGATCAGACAAGCTGCCAGGACGATCTCGCCAACGGAGAACAGAGGCGTCTTGTAGACAGCGAGCATAGCTTCATGCAGCGAAGGGTTAAACGTCGCCATGCTCATGCCGAAGATGTGAGTAGCCAAGAAGACCACAACGCCCAGCCCAGTGATGCGATGCAACAACCACAGCACGTGCCCGCTGCCACGATAGCGCAAAGATTCGCGGGCGGTGTTGATAAGGGGAGTCAACATTTCAACAAACCTCGCATTCAGTTCACAAGTAGAAAGAAGTATATGCCCGAACCGCGCGGGACAGCGTTAATCTGAGTCAACCACCAAGACCTCACCCAGGGTGACGAGGTCATCCGGTCCACCGGTGGTAAAGCGCAGGCCGCTGGGATCATAAAAGCCAGTGGTGATGCGCAAAACACCGCGCGCATCCGAGGGCAAGCGCAGAGTGAAAACCTCGCGAAAGCACTCGCCTGGATCCCACAAATGTGTAGGATATTCACCGGCTAGTGGTTCATGATCGTCCTGCGCCACCAAGCGGCCGGCAACGTCCAGCGCGTGCACAAATGCTGTGCCGCGGCGGGCTATGGGATAGACCAGCTCGTAGGTCAGCACCACTGTCATCACCTGGCCGGCAGTAACCTGGTCAGGCATAGCGACCTCGCGCAGCCAGATGCCATCAAACTGGCCAACTGGTGGCTGCCAGAACACGGGCAACAGCGGACCCACAGGAATTTTGAATCGCCCAACGATGGGCGCGGTCAGACGGCCCATGCCGTCTGTCGCGGGCAGGGCGACGACGTTCGTCAGCGACTGATTGGTTGTGATTGGGTCTAGCGGAAAGACAGACACGTGCAGTCGGCCAAGGGCCGGCAGGCGAGCACAAGGCTTCTCCAACAGGATGTCATAGGCATCCGCGAAAGTGTCTCCGGGCCGCCAGTTCGTGCTCGGGTAATTGCCCAAATTCGGGTATGCGTTGATCGTCCCTAGCACTTCATCGTCCCGTCCCAGGACGCTGACACCAAAGGCATAATGCCGTTCGCCGGCGCGCAGCGCACGCCAGGTCAACCTGACCCGCGCATACTGGCGCATCCCCTCGCGGTCAGGCAGCAGCGTCACGCTGGCCGAAGCATCCACCAACTGAATTAAGTCGCCGAAGGTCAACAAGGGTGAGGGATTGCCCACCCGCACGAGAGCCGGCTGGTAGCGCGGCTGAATATAGGCAAACGGGACGATCAATGCAAACGCGCCCAGCGCGATCGGCAACAGCGCGCGGACGCGCGCCTGACCTATCAGGCTGCCCCACCCGAAGCCCAATAAGCCGGCATAGCCCGTCAGCGCCGGCATGAGATAGCGACCCGGCATCAGGGCCGGGTCCTGGTAGAACAGCGCGCGGTAAAGCGGCAAGACCATCATGCCGATCGCCAAAGCGATCAGCAAGGCCAGCGCAGTGCGCCCCCGGCGCGCTAAATGACGGTAACTCAAGGCGCAACCAACCAGCCCGAGCACAACGAAGAGCGCGAAGGCCAGGTAGGCCCACTCTGCCATCGCCAGATTGCCCCAGCCGAACTTGCCCCAGAAGGTGCGAAAGGTATTGACGAATAAGGCCGGCAACCATGCATCACGCAGCGAGACCCACACGCCCTCGCCGATCACGCTGGTCGGTGCGACGAGGAGGGGATTGTTCGGGTTTCGGTCCACCAAAAGCCGGCCATAGCGCGCCAAGTTGTAGGCGAGATAAGGCAGGGCCAACGCGGCGAAAGCGCCGAGGGTGAGCGCGGTCTGTGCCAGCCAGCGCCGCATTGTCCAGCCCGCTCGCCAGGCGATGAACGCCAACCCAAATCCCGCACAGCCGACCAGCGCCGGGGCATTGTGCTTTGAGAGGAAGGCCAGGCCGAGCGCCACGCCCAGCGCAAGCGACAGTTTGACTCCGCCAACGCCAGCGTAAGCGATCCGTAGCAGGGCGTGAGCCACTAGCGCGCCCATTGCAGTGGCGAGCGCATCGTTGTTCACCATCGCGCCGATGAAGATCACCTGTGGGTTGAAGCCGGCGATAGCTGTGGTGAGTACAGCGGCTGGACTGCCTCGCCCAAAGATGACGTTTGCACTGGCAGCGATCAGACCGACAGCCAGACCAGTCAACAAAGCCGAGACGGCGCGCGCCGCGTGGAGGGCCAGGATAGTCCCCTGCCAAGGAAAGGACTCGGCCGGTTGGCGCAGCATGATGCGAAAGCCACGGCGGTTCGACCCATCTAGTGCAAAGTGGTTGAACTCCGGCTGGAGGCTGTCGCTGCGATCGAGCCAGAAGGTAAAGCCCGCGACAATCAGGTAATACAGCGGTGGCTGGTGGGACTGATCGAACAGCACCTTCTCGCCCCTCATTGCGTCGGGCAAGGCACGCTCGGCCACGAGGTGGTTGACATAGGCAAAGTGACCGGTCTCATCGTGCGCTTCCCAGGGCGGGTTGAGCGCACCATACAGCAGCGCAAGCGCAACATGCGTCGCCACGATCAGCCACTGCCAACGGGTGGGCGAATGATGCGGCATAGAACATGTTGATTATCCACCTCGGGACGCGCGCAACGTATCGCGCTTGTAACGCGCTGCGCGCTGCGGTGTTAAGCTAAGCAAGCATGAACAAAACAATTAGCTTTCTCAATGGCGTCTTTATCGGCGCCATTGCCGGTGCGCTGCTCGCGCTGCTGTTGACGCCGAAATCGGGCCGGGACCTTCGTGAGGAGCTTAAGCGCGAAGTAGAGGACATCCTGGCAGAAGGCCGCCGCGCAGCCGAACAGCGCCAGCGCGAGCTAGAAGCGCAACTCCGCCAACTGCTAGATAGCTGACGCATGTAATGGCTGAGGTCGTTATCAGCGGCCACGTCGTAGATGACAAGCTGCTGGCGTGCAGGGCCATCCGCCGCTGCCGGCTGGCGGTCTGCCAGGCCGCCTGCTGTAGCGATGGCGTGTGGGTGGATCTGGCCCAAGCTCGGCGCATCCTGGCGCACGCGACGATGATTCAACCCTTCTTGCCGGCTGAGCGGCGAGACCCTGCACAATGGTTCGTTGAACTCCACGACGACCCGTCCTTCCCTTCAGGTCAATGCACAGGCACAAACACAGTGGCCGATCCCATCCACCCGAACGGCAGCACGTGCATCTTCTTGCGCCCCGAAGACCGTCGTTGTGCGATCCAAGCGGCCTGCCTCGCACACAACTGGCCCGCCTGGGAACTTAAGCCCTATTACTGCTGCTTGTTCCCACTGGTGGATGAATGGGATGCCGAGGACGAGACACGACGGCTGACGCTGGACGATGCAAACGACCTGTTCCAGCGCGGCGGTGGCTGCTATGAGCCATGCGATGACGCACAGCCGGTCTTCCAAGTCTATGCCGAGGAGGTGGCGTTGGCGCTGGGTGTTGAGGGATATCGCCAGCTGTGCCAGCTTGCCGGCGTGCCACCGCGCCTTTAGAGCACTAACGCGCTGGTGCGAATGCGGCTGATCCCACCGCCGCCCTCGATGCTGCGCCCGCCGCCGAAAGCGCGGAAATACGGCTCGCCCAACAGCGCTGCGCGGTGCGCGGCGAACAGCATGCCAGGCACGCAGGCGACGAGGGGCGCGAAGACCTCCGGCACAGGCGCGTAAGGCAGGTCAGGGGCTGCCCCTGTGGCGGCTGGTGCAATTTCAATCACCCGCCGCCCGATAGTCTGCATCGCTACTTTGACTTCCTCGGCGCGGCTGGCATCGCGCTCGCGCGCTGTGATGAGGAAGGTCGGCGTGTCTGGGACGCGGGCGAAGTACTGCAAATGAGCCCATTCCTCCACGTCTTGGCCAATCGCAGCGTCGCCGCTGGCTTCCAGCACCTTCGCCGCGCAAAACTGCGCCGTGCCAAAGTTCGGGCCGCTGCCGCAGAAGACAAACTCGACGGCGTCGCGGGTGCGCTCGGCACACGCCTGGGCTGCTGCATCACTCAGCGCAATGGTCTGCGCGATGCGCTCCGCTGTATCCATCAATGCCGCACGCCAAGTCGCCACAGGTTGACCACGTCCCTCCGCAATGCGCAGCGCACAGACGAAAAGCATCAGCAGAGACGCTAAATACGATCGCGACCCAGGGACCTGAACACCAGCAGCGTTTGGCAAGTCTGGGACGTGGGTGGTGAGCACAGCGCCGGCAGCCTGTGCGATGGGTGTGCTGGTGCTGCTGGTGACGGCCAGCGTGCGCAAGCCACGCGCCCTGGCCCGCAAGACGCCCTCAATGGTGCGCGTGACGCTGCCGGATACCGAGATACCAATCACCAGGCTAGTCTGCGCGCGCTGCGGGTAGCTGGGCAGGTCGAAGTTGACCACGCCGTAGCGCGAGAACGACATGGCGTTGTGCGCTTCGGTGGGCAAGCCGGCGATGGACTCAAAGGCGAACTCGGCAGCCAGCGCAGCGAAATAGCTATCGCCACAGCCGATCAGATGCAAGCGCTCCAGAGCGCGACAGACTTCGTCATCTAGCATTTTGGCCGCCTCGCGCGCAAATGGCTCAATCGCTGCGCTGACCAGCTCGGGCAAGCTGAGGATGTGGTCACGAAAGGCGTTCATGGGCGAGGATTGTATGTGTCCGTCCAGCAATACACGTCAATCCATCACTCCGCTTTCAGTCGTGCGTCTGCTCTTTGCGCACGACTTATTCGCCTTTGAGACCCGCGCGCTGGCTGCATTGCTCGGCCTGAGGGTGAGCTGTACCTCTCGCCTGCTGTGGCGAGTTCTACAATCAGCGGCACTGTCATGCGCCGGCAGCTCCCTCACGTTGTGCTGCTGTTGGCCGTCTTACTCGCTGGCGGCGCATTGCGCTTTTATCGGGTCGGCGAGCTGCCGCCTGGCCTATACCGCGACGAAGCCTACTACGGCCTGGACGCGCTCAAAATCCTGGCAGGCGAGTTGGCGCTGTATTTCGCAGCCAACAACGGGCGCGAGGGGCTGTTTATGTATGCGCTGGCTGCCGGCGTTGCGCTCCTCGGACGCACGCCCGAAGCGCTGCGCGCGACCTCGGCTGCGATTGGGGTGTTCACCATTGCTGCGATCTATCTCGCTGGCCGCCAGATGTTCTCGCCGCGCGTAGGTCTGCTGAGTGCGGCCATCCTGGCCTTTAACTTCTGGCATCTGGCGCTCAGCCGGGTGGCCTTTCGAGCGATCACCCTGCCGGCCATCCTATGCCTGGCTGTGGCGCTCAGCTTTGCTGCGCTGCGCGCCACGTCCGCCAGCCGGCGCACACTCGTGGCTGGCTTGGCCGGCGCAACCTTCGGCCTGACGCTCTACACCTACACCTCAGCCCAGCTCGTCGTGATCTTGGTCGCGTTAGGCGGGTTGCTCACCTGGGTAAACATCGCCCGATCGAGGACAGAACGCGCCACGAGTTGGCGCTGGCCAGCGCTGGCATTCGCGCTAGGGCTGGTGCTGGGGCTTGCGCCGTTGGCCGCCTGGCTAGCGCATCATGCCGAGCTGTATTTCGTGCGCGCCGGCCAGGTGAGCATCTTCAATCCCGCGATCGGCGGTGGCGACCCGCTCAGCGCGTTGGCAGCAAACTTAACAAAAGTAGCCGGCATGTTCCTCTTTCAAGGCGATCGCATCTGGCGGCACAATTTGGCCTGGCGACCGGTCTTCGATGGCTGGCTGGGCGCGGCATTCGTGCTCGGTCTGGCTACCTGTGCACACCACTATTGGAAGAGCCGTCGAGAAGGCAAGGCCATCGCCGACCACGTCGGACCACCGTTCGCCTTGGCGTGGCTGGTGGTGATGCTCGTCCCAACAGCGCTGGCCGAGGATGCGCCACACTTTCTGCGGGCAGTGGGCGCGTTGCCGGCAGCCTGTCTGCTGGCAGCATTGGGGTTGGAACAGGGCCTGGCCTGGCTCTCGCGCCGAGGGTTGCTGCTTGGGCTGGCTGGCTTATTGCGCTACAAAGTCAGCCCGCCTGCCTTTCTGGCTGCGCTGGTCGTGCTTATCAGCGCCATCAACACGACGAACGACTATTTCAACGACTACGCTCGGCGCGACCTCACCCGCTACTGGCTCGAAGATCACAACGTTCAACTGGCGCGGGTGATCAACACCCACGCTGCGGGTCAGGCCTGCTGTCCGCCCCTGCCGGCGACTCACATTTGGCTACAGGATCGGCTGGCCGAGGACAATCCGACGTTGCATTTTCTGGCGGCTGGGCGATGGACACGGGTCAGCACCGCTGAACTGGCGCCGAACGACAACAGCGCCCAGCTGCCGATGCTGTTGGTCGTTGATCCCAACCATCCGTGGCAGGCGCTGCGCGCACGCCTGCCGGCGCCGGCCAGGCTGCGCGTGCTTGAAGGGCCGTTGGCTCAGGGCGACAACGATCCGCTGCCTCGCCGCGCCTTCATCGCTGTGCGGGCCGAGCCGCTCACAGACAATGCGCAGGTGCTGGCCAACTTCGAGGGAAAGGTCGCCCTGCTCGCTGCCGAGGCACAACCGATTGACACCGACGGCCAGCGCTACATCGTCACGCTGATCTGGAGGGCAGACCAGCCGATCAGCGAGGACCTGGCGATCTTTGTGCACTGGCTGCGCGGCGGGCCTGAACTGATCGCCCAAGCCGACAGCAGTCCGGCAGGTGGTTACTTGCCGATGCCGGCCTGGCGCGTCGGCGACCAAATCGTTGACGAGCACACTGTGCTGCTGCCAAGCCGCGCCCAAGCTGGCGATGTGGTGCGCGTCGGCATTTATCGCCGCGCAGACAACCATCGCCTGCGCGTGCGCGACACCGGCGACGACTCGATTATTATTACGCCTTCGCAATGAGGATGATCAGGCTGTTCAGCGCCACGCTGCTGTGGTTGGGGCTGGCGCTATCTGACCTGCGGGCGCAAACAGGAGGAGCGCTCCTCAGCGAAGGGTTCGAGGACAACTTCCAGGCCGACCCCAACTGCAAACAAGGCGTGTGCAACGTGCCGGCAGGCTGGGGCGTATGGTATATCCCGCGCACGGAGAACGACCCGCCGGGCACGAACTTTCAACCCCAGGCCGATCGTGCGCCTGGCCGAGCGCGCAGCGGCGCGGCAGCCCAGCGCCTGTGGGCAGAAAGCGCCACCTTCACCGGCGGCGTCTATCGCATCGTCACCGGCGTGCCGGTCGGCGCGCGCGTGCGCTTCACGATCTGGGGCCAGGTGTGGTCCACAAATGACAACAGCCCGATCTCCTCGCGGCCTTCGCGCGACATCCGCGTGAAGGTGGGCATTGACCCGCTGGGTGGCGACAACGGCCGGCCCAGCCCGTTTAACGGTCAGGTGATCTGGTCGGCCGAACAAGAAGCCAAAGACGCCTACGCGCAATTCAGCGTAGAGGCAGAGGCGCGCGCTGAAACGGTCATCCTCTACACCTTTACGACAATGAAGGACAGCGTGCGTCACAATGAGGTGTTCTGGGACGACGCAGCGCTGGAGGTCATCGCGCCACCAGCAACGCCCACCCCGGAGGCAACAGCGACGCCAGCGCCGTCAACACCCGTCGCGCCACAGACCCAGCCAACGCCCATCCCGACCCCGGAGCCAGCCGTGACATACACAGTGAAAGCTGGCGACACGCTGCTCGGCATCGCCCTGGCATACAACGTCCCGCTCGAAACGCTTTACAGCAACAATCCCGGCGTGCGCGCCGAGACGCTGCAAATCGGCCAGGTGCTGGTGATCAAGCCAGGCGCGCCGGCTGCGTCAGCGCCGCCAGATCAAAGCACACCGCCGCCACTTGCTGGCGCCAATGAAAGCGCTATCGCAGCGACGCCGACTTCTGGTCAGGCCTGTGTACAGGCCTTCTTCGACGACAACGGCAACGGGCTGCGCGACGAAGCCGAAGAGTTGGTGCCCGATATTGCCTTCACCGTCACTGCTGGCGGCGCGGCGTTCGGCAGCTATGTCACCACGGGGAACGAACCGCACTGCTTCGACCTGCCCAACCAGGCCTATACCGTCTCAGCCCGCGCACCAGCAGCATACGTAGCGACGACGCCGCTCAACGACACGGTGCAGGTGAACGGCGCGCGTGCCTTCTTCTCGGTGGGCCTGCGCCGAGCGAGCGATGGTTTC
>Ga0308408_1000801_pt1 | contig 16634 bp, 19 predicted proteins | sample HotsprSampleMSe3_FD_203466 | JGI IMG/M metagenome (GOLD analysis project Ga0308408, IMG submission 203466) | Hot spring phototrophic mat microbial communities from Mushroom Spring, Yellowstone National Park, Wyoming, United States - 20060912_MSe3 ... | reverse complement strand
TCTGGGTTACCTGTTATGACTGTAAAAGCCTCTATAATTTGGTTTAACAGTATTTCATCCGCGTTCAGTTCCACCGTCTTTCTTTCCTATATAACTCTCTTTCATCATTATATTTTGACCGCTTCTTCTTTATCTCCAGCGTCTTATAGTAAGCTGACTTACGTTCTTGGACTTGTATTGTTTTCCTTGCTTTTCCAAGTAAAGTCTTTCTACTTTTATCTGGATTATACGGGTAACATGTTAAAACCTTTGTCTGAGATTCATTAGTAACTATGAGAATAGATCTTTTTCGATTATAGAAGTATTTAGCTCCCTGGAAGTTATTGTTTAGAAGTGACAAGACTTTACAAGATTCGGGTATCTCAATCTCTTCCGCATTTTTGTATAGGTTTAGTATTTCATTTTGTGCTTGCTTATACAAGGCATTCTTTAGTTCATATCTTATACCTTTTAGAGTTAAGTATCTTTCTGCTGCATGTTTAGATACTTCGATTGATTTTACTGAGTTTGTTTTCGCATTGACCTCCATAGCTTTTACTTTGAATACAAACCCAAATAGTTATTATGTTAGCACATTTTTGATTTATTTTAATTAGTGCGCTTAAATGAGAACATACTCACCGTTCTTGTCTAGATAAATTGTGCTTCCAAAGTTAGGTTTAAAATCAGGGTTATTAATTATTAACCATATGGTCTCATACTGACTAAATTTAGTATCAACTTCATCAATATAACCGTCAGTAACAATAACTACTAGGTCACATTTCCCTTCTAGCTCCTCTTCTATATACTCAAAAATCGGAGTTACGCTAGTTCCGCCTCCCCCAACTAGGAAAGATTGTAAATCTAGCTGATATACACTACTAACCTGTTGTATGTTCTTAACCTCACAATCACAGGAAATTAAATAAGCGCTTGTATTGTATTGGCTAATCAATCCTAAAATCTCCGGGATAGCCATGTCTAGAACTTGCAGCATAGAGCCAGATACATCTAGACCAATACAGACATTTATTTGTCTACTAATCATACTTGGTAAGTATATACCAGTATGTATTAGTCTTCTATTAGGTCTATCCCATGCATAGTCTACTTTACCTGATACTATTGCAAGTGATCTATGTATATAACTACCTAGTACATCTACCCAGTTAATCGAACCTAAGAACAATTTGTTGTAGAGTATTTGTAGGCTCTTTGATATATTTCCTCTACTTTGCAGTGAATGAAAAGCATTTTGTAGAGCAGACTTAAACTCAACTTCTTTAGCAGCCTCTTCCTGAGTATTACCAGAGTTAAAGTTTCTGTGTTCGTCAAATGTTTGGTATATATTGTTATCGATTTTTATAAGTTGGCTATTTACATTTGGCTCTGTTGAATTTTTGTTGTGTGAACCTAAATTATTTGAGTACGAATCTGCTGGAACGAATTCAAAGTTACCAGTCTTTATGTGTTTTACCAAGTCTTCGAATATTTCTTCAGCAGAAAGTCCGTAGTATTTCTTGTTATCTAATGGGAAAGGTATATTCTTTCTAGTTGGATAGCAGTTTACTAGCCCGGTATTGTGAAAGGTTTCCTTAATAATCCAGTTAATAGCAAAATCACAGGCATAGTAATAAATGTCTAGTAGATTAATATTACCCCGCACACCGTTTTTATCTGAAACGGAAATAACTTTGTTTAGATAAGCTTCTGCTCTGTGAAAGTGTTGAAATGCAAAGTGTCCAATCTCATGAACGATAATAAAACATTGTTGTGCAACTGTGCAGGATAGGAAGAGAATTGGGTTGATGTGTATTGTTTGGTCTTTAAAGCAACATGCAGTTGGAATATTAAAATCAGCGAAGTATTTAAACTTATAAATTAGACCTCCCCAGAATCTTACTTTCAGTAGGATATGAAAGAAGGCTTTTCTCAGTTGTGTTTCGAATTCTTTTAATACGGTTTCTCTTTCTTTATCGGTTAACTTCTCGCCTCTGTAATCACCATCGTCCCATAGTTCTGTAAGTGTTTCTTTTGAAATACTCATAGAAAACTCCTAAACATTCTATCGGTAAACTCCCCTGCTTAAAACAGGGGAGTTTTTGAGTCTCTAAATCAATCTGTATTTAGAAAAGACACAAATGTATCCACTAACTTTTCGAATCTAGGTGAATAGTGTTTAGACTTTTCGTTGATAACGTTATTAATAATGTAGACTGAGTGGTGCTTAGTGACTGCAGAAACAAATAGTGCTCCTAAATCACCTAGCGGACTATCTAGGTTATCGGGCTTATCGATTGTAAATCGTGCTATATACTCACCACACGGTTTGATTTTAGTTCTATCTGCTATACATGCATTAATAAGTTTAGAGGTAATTATATAGCCAATACTCAGGTCTTTAGATAAATCGGGAATATCTGCGGTTTGCGGGTTTTTAACAATCTCTTCGATTGTTGGAATTAGGTGTGAATATTGGCAGAAAGTAATAAACTCCTGACCTGCTACGGGACCAACACAGCCAAGGATTTGCTTTGACAAGTGTGTAATAGGCTTTTCTTGGTTATGTGGTAGTCTTAATACATTACTTAGGAATTCCCACGATCTTTGGCTTGCCCATGCTTGAGCATGACTATTTGATTTAGGATCTAGATTGTTAATGTGATTAGGATACTGTCTTAAGAAAGCAATAATTCGGTAGTCAAAACCACTCGAAGTAAAGTAGTCAATCACTTCATCTGGATTTGGTTCGATTACAAGGTGTAAATAGAATCTGTTGTTAAATGCAGGACTTACATTCTGAGCTTCTACACCGTCTTGTCTCCTATTACCTGCAGCTAAGGTCCAGAAACCTTCTGGTAACTTAACGCCATTAATTTCTCTTTCCAAGATTAGCGGCATAATGGCATGCTGTACTGCTGGAGGTGCCAATAAACATTCATCGAGAAATATAACTCCTTTACTCTTTTGGTCTAGTGGAAAAAAGTTAGGCATTGCCCACTCTGTAATGGGAATGGTTTTCTCTTCCTCTTGAGGTAAGTTGGTATTTGGATCAATGGTGGCTTGCTTAATCCTAATCCTACTAATTGTTGGAACACCTTTCACATCTACGCTATCTAGTTGTGATGGATAGATAGTAATAAGTTGATATGGTTCATTGTATTTCTTAGCTAACTTCTTAACAAAGAGTTTTGCAATTGCAGTCTTTCCTACACCTGGCTTTCCGTACAAGAATACAGGTGCTCTTAGAGTATAATAGTCCTCCAAAATTTGAATAGCTTCGTTAATAGAGGCACTGGGTAGAAGATCAATTTGTGTTTGCTTCATAGCCAACGTTGTCTATGTAAAGTTTTACAGACTGTTTATAAGAATCTGCTTAGTTGTAGTGAAGGTTGGGTAGTTATTTATAGAGTGCCTATTTATTATTTAGATATGCCTGTATCAAACCTGGTAACCTTATTTACTGTTCTTACTTTAATAAACTACTTCATTATTCTAAGTATTAGTACATTCTACTTCTTCTTTTACTTCTCCAAGTTAGATAAGTTATTCTACAACGTACTATCTTGGTCAGCAATTATTGCTTTGACTGTAATTTCAGATAAAGTAGGAACTTTAATTTTTGACAGAGCTAGCCAAGCTTATCTTATATTGAGTATCTTTAATTACTTAGTTGTTTGTTATATACTTATACCGCTTATAAACGGTGGACGTAAGCTCACAAGCTTAACAAAAAAAGTACTTTTGAATCAAGCGATTGTAAGACTGTTCTATAATTTAGCTTTTGAGGGTATATTAATTGGTCTTAAACCACATGATACTAATCAAGATACAGAGTTTGTTCTTGTTGATTGTAATTTAGCTCTTTGTAGAATTGTTGACAAAAGTCGGGTTGATATACTAAACAATCCAAAAGATGTTTTTGACAGTGAAACTACAAAAAGACTAATTGAAATAGTCAAAAACAAAACTTACACATCTATAGCTGGTTATATAAAAGCTAGAAGTGATGAATTAATCCCAGTTGAGATTGTTATACAGTACTTTACGGTAAATAACCAAAACTACTTCTGTTTATCTGTAATTGATGCTACAGATGTAGATGTGGTTAGAAAGATAAGGTCTCAGAATATAAATAGTCTAGAGAAGCAGTTTGATCTGCTAGATAAAAAAGAGCTTCAGGTTAAAGGATTACTAAATAACTTAGATCAACTAAGTATTAATGGTTTTGCTAACTCTGAGTTACAAGATCTTATTTTGCAAACTGAAGGTAAAGGTATTGATTCAGTGTTTTCTAGCTTAAACAACTTAGAAAGTAATAATCAGACTCCTGACGAATCTGAATTAGAAAAAGAGTTGTTTTCAAAGTTTAATGAAAACAACTTCTCTGAGCTTGTACCCAGTCTAGATGGATTACTATCTGTTAAGGAAAAGTTAAGAACGTAGTAAATTAAAACCTTTTAAATGTTTCTTGCTGCTAAGGAGAGGCTATGACAAAAGATCAGATAAGTCAGGAGTATTATATAAGTAAAATTGTGTCCGTTCTAATTGAACATAAAAAAATTCTAGAGACTTTAATCAATAAAATATCTGAATTACAGAAAAAGGCTGACCAAAATACAGAGTCTATAAGCTCATATCTAAACAATTTATATAAATATGTGAGATTAGTAGAGACTTATAACAGCAGATTAGATGACTTAACTAAGTCTTTCTCGGAACATCTAAAGTCGCTGGAACCTATCCTAAAAGGTACAGACAAAAATAAATCTGTTTTAGATAGGTTAGAAAAACTTGAAACTTGGGTAAATGAAGAAGTTGAGAGACGTCAAGAGGCAAAGTTGAATAAACAAAATCTATTCTTCTCGACTATATCTACCTTGTTACCTACGTTTGTTTTAATTACTTTAACTTTCTTAGGAGGAGTACTGTTGGACTACATATTAAACTACAGAGCAAGAAATTCTATACCTGAAATTACTCCTCCTTCAAGAATTTATCGTCCGTATTAAATTAGCCTATTTTCTATTAGTTAATGTCAATTAGTTAAGTAGTTGTTCTTTCTATTTAACCTATATGCCTGACCGTTATATATCAGATTACGATGACTTTGAAGATGAAGCCTATTTGGATAGCGATGCTTATAGCGAGGAGTTGTTAGATGATTTAGGCGAAGATTGGGAGGATTTTTTAGATTGGGCAAAGAACAATCCTAGAGAATCCAATTATCCCCTACGTAAAGACTTTCCTAACGATAGAGCCTATAAAAAGGCAGTACAAGACTGGATGAGAGAAGCTAGTAGAGCTTTTGATTATAACTCTTATATTGAAGAGCTGAATGAATATACAGACGAAGATTGGGAAGAATTTCTAAATTGGGCAAAGGCAAATCCTCAAGAATCTAACTATCCTCTTCGTAAAGACTTTATCACTAACCGAGCTTATAAGAAAGCGTTACAGGATTGGTTAGACGAGGCTAGCATAACTTTTAGACATAGGTTACTTAGCTAATTTCGTCTTTCCAGTAGCGTTCTTTTAGGGATTCATTTCCCTCTTCTTGAGAACAATGTAGTCTGTATAGTTTACCAGCTAATCTTGCCTCCCAATACGCCCAAAGACTAGCTCTGTTAAACAGAGATAGATATCTGTTTAGAAATGTGTGTTCTTTAAACTGGTTTTGCTGTAACCTAACTATACATCTTTCCAGGGTTCTTAGAACGACCCTAAAATCGTTTAGAACTAGCTCCATTTCGCCTGAATAGCCTACATGTACAAACTCCTCGGCATTGCCTACAATGCCCTTTATTTCCTCTATACGCTCTGTTACTTTTTCTAGTGCTAATTTATCGTTTGGTATATAACTATCAATATCAAATCGGCTATAAACAACCGCAGCTAAATTATTTATAGAATTCATTAGTAACTCTGTAATATTTCTGATTTTAGATTCTTCATAAATACAAGAGTACTCTTTACATTTTTGAAGCTGGTATATTACCCAACCGGCTTTAGCATTACACTCATCTGTTATACCAAATAGTTCTACAATTAAATCACCTTTACTAGCTTTTACTCCCGGAGCTACTAAGGTAAATCCAGTATCACCAGTTCCGTAACTTGCATTAGTATTTACTCTGTCAGCCATGCTTGTGCCTTATATAACTTGTTTAGTGATTTAATCGTATTTTTAACTTCTTGACTAAGCGAGAGATACTTCTCACTTCTTTTATCCAAACTTTCTTCTGCAAGCTCCATTATTTTTGAGTACGGAGTACACCTAATATATACAAGTGCAACCAACAAGTTTTTAACTGCCTCTTCCAAATCTTTTGACTGCCATCTATCTGGATCGTTTTCTATGCTATCTATACAAGAGTTGTAAATCTCTTCTAGAGATAAATCACCACCACATGAAACATATTGTTGATATAGGTTATTTATTTGTTCCATTATTAATTGCCTTTGTTATTTACTTTAGTTTATTTTTAAGTTTACAAGTTATTTTACATGTCAGTTGAACCAAATCCTTTGTCTTTGCGGACAGATTCTTGTTGTATTAACTTATCATACTCAACTTCTACAAATCCACAATGTATTTGATAGTGGGGTACGAGTTGAGCAACGAACTCTCCTCTTTTAATAGGAATACTTCTGAAAGGTAGCAATGAATACGCAACAATTGCAAGCTCACCTTGATAACTAGCATCAATAGTTCCAGGACTATTTACGATACCTAAACCGTACTTAGCACTGAATCCTGATCTAGGTCTAATATCAAAAAATCCTAAATACTCTGGTCTAATACAAATACCTGTTCTTATCAGCTGTAGAGGATATTTAAATCTAATTCTAGTCTCTACAGAACCATCTGGTAGTTGTATTTGAATTTGCTCTTGTTCTACTACGTGATTAAATAATTTGTTTTCATACTCTAAATGTCCATAAGGTTTTATAATTACGTCTTCTGCTGCTGCTAAATCCCAACCTGCATCGCTTTTATCTACTGTGAGATATGTACCTGTGTTGTAATCAAAGTATGTAAAGGGGTGATGAGCTTTTCTTAGTTGATTTTCTGGACAGTTACTTAGTCTACTATAGAAGATTTTGTAGAAGTGCATATGTTTACCTCACATCTAAAGAGAGAAAGGGCTTAGTAATTAATCTAAGCCCTTTCTTTTGGAATCTATATTTTATTTTAGTAGGACTTGTTGGGTTATCGCTATACAAGGTCGTCCTTTACTTGTATAGCTTACGTACACCGACCTGCTCTACAGCAAGCTACCGGACGTAATGTCCAGTCGAGTGTCCAATAACCTACGTCTACTTGATCAACCAAGATGACTCTAGGTTTTAGACAATCGCTGTAGCTATACGCTCTTGTTGGTTCCATTGTTGCCTTTACGAAACCTGAGTTTAAATTATAAACCAAAAACTATCTAAATCTGGGCTTAATTGTTTTGTATAGATTAGCTCAGATTTTCTGGATTTAATGTTGGAATATTGATATTCAAATACTATATTTCATTTACTTATGATGTTTGACAGTAGTTTATATTTACAAGCCTCTGCTACTAATCTAGACCCAACTACATACCAAGAAGTTAGTGCTAATCCAACTCCTCCGTTTGTTGTTACAGCTACTACGTCTCTAGTGAGTTTAGTGATTGGTGTTGCAAGCACGTTAAGTATTATAGGTCGTTGGTATGTTAAGCTTATTCCACTCTTCAGAAAGATGTTTCCAGATACGTTTAAGTCTGATCTAGATGAATGGATAGAGAACTTAGTTTATAAATTAGTAATAAGAGATGAAGATATAAGAAAAGAAACTAGTCCAGATAAACTAAGAACTATTTTAAAAGATGCTAATACTGTAGTTGATTTAATTGAGTTAGATCCAGATGAAATTAGCGACTATTTGCACACCAAAGTCGCTGGTATAGAATTATCTTTAGACTCAGCAGGAAGCTGTGAGAGTAGCTCACTATCTGAAATTGAAGAGGAGGCGAATCGATTAGTTGAAGAGCTAGAAGATCTACATGAAATTGATGTCAACTAGTTAGTTTATGTTTAGCATATGCCTGAGCTAATTTAATATGATAGTTGTTTTTTGCAAAACCAGGTCCGTTATAAACTCTAGCTACAGTTGTCCAATCTTCTCTATTGATTGCAGGAATTAATCCCTTATTTTTAATAAAATTAAACATTGTCTTTAGCTGACTATACTCGCTCTCAAACTGAGCTCTTACAAAATCTTGTATAGTGTTAAATCCTGTAATTTTGTAGTTTACACCTAAAATTTGACCTAAACCATAACTAGCAGCCTGATGAGCAGCAGACCAATCTAGTTTGGCTGCTGCTTCTATTCTGTCCCATTCACGTTCTCCACCTAGATATAAGCTTCTATTCCAATTACGAGTACTTAATGTAGGATGAGAATTGTTAAAACGATAATTAGTTAAGTAACCAAACCAATGAGCTTCAAATAGTACAACAGGTCTACCAGACGGTAAAAACCCTGTTTGTCTTGGGCCCACTTCTACTTCTATGATTGCTTTAACTGCTGCAACAGGAATACCAAACTCTTTTGATAGTTCTATAATTTGATTTTCTGTAATCCGCTTTGATGGTTTATCCGTAATTGGTGTATTAACTACAGCATCTGTATTATTAGATTTCAATACAATGTATCCTGTATAGGGATAAGCATTAGCAGGTCTAGGCGGCATATTGTATAGACGTCTTATAAAGTCGTCTACCTTTGCATCACTAACAGGAGCTGGTTGATTTCCCCATCTATGCAAGGTTGCTACCAACTCATGATCTGAACCTAATTTGTTTGCAATTAACTTAGCTGCTTCTTGTCTATACCTAGCTATTTCTTTAGGTGGATCAGGAATGGTTGTCATGATTATAAATTGAAATCTTTATACTGTTAGTCTTACTAAATTAAACTCAGAAATTTTGGTTATTTTAGTACTCCACTGTTACGACAATACCTTCCCTTTTCAGTCGATAAGCATAAGCCTCTGCTAACTCTATATCGCCTTCCCACACAACTGAAAAGCCCTCTGTATGTACTCTTAAGGCATGTCTTTCAGCTTCTGGTATAGTCATACCAGGAATAACTTTATGTAGTCCTTTAATTACTGTTTCAAACGTAACTTTATCTGAATCAAGAACGATTACCTTCGCAGGTATAGCTCCGTGTTTATTTGTTTTACTTAGTTTACTTCTTTCCTGAGTAGGTTGTTCTAGTGTTGCAAACATGATATATACCTCCTCTCAGCTAGATCTTAGAAATAAGGTTTTACTACAGTCTCAATGTGTAGATCTTTTATTTTACTAATTATAAAGTCTTTTACACTAAATTCTCTAGACTTACTGAAGAAGAATTTATTAATGAGATTATTATCGAAACCTTGTACTAAATACAATGATAGGTTATCTAAACTGTATTTAGCAGAACTAGGAAGATAAGATTTATTTGTAAACCAAATACTAATATTATTAACTGAGTAGTTAGAGTTGTATAAAGCTAGTTTTACAGTGTTCAGTAGCTCATTAGTATTAATTTTGATGCGATTTTCTACAACATCTACATCTCCACTGTTAATATCTGTGTGTTGATCAAAGATTAATACCAAGTCACTTGGTAGTTCGTGGATGTCTAACTGGTTTGCTTGAGCATAGTAAAATAATTGTTGTATTGATCTTATAACCAAGTCTTGTATTGATAGATTGGATAGGTCTAACTTATTACTAAAGTTTTCAAAGTAGCTACTTTTTACTTTTTCAGGAGTTATTTGAGTACTATCAAGAAACACAAAGGCTTCTTGTATTAAATAAGCGTTGTTCCACAGTTTGATAGGTTGTGTAGTCAAATTAGTGAATACATCACAAAGATATTCGTTTGGTAGAGGTATACAGAAAAGAAAAGATTCTGTATTATTCTCTAATGATTGAGATATACTCACTTGGATCTATCCCCCATAAGTCACATATTTCTTGTGCAATAAGAGAATTATTTTGACTATTAAAATCAGGTGCAAATTTAATTGTCTCAGGATTTTTCTGTTTTAGATTGTTGATAATTAGATTGAGCAGAGCATTTTTCATATGGCTTTGTGCAACTGTAACCGGTCTAAAGTATTTCTCAAGGAAATAAAAAACATCGTTCCAATCGCCATATTCCGGGATTAAGTGCACGTTAGCAGCTGCATCAACTGGATGCTTATCAACAACATAACTAAAAATGTAATAGAAAAAGTCTTTACTACTATTATCAAGTTGTGCTGCATGTGCGCTATATAAAGCTATCTGAACTAATTCTGGACCTGAATAGTTTGAAAGAACCTTATTAAGTTCAGTTTCATTAACTTCTACGACTTGACCACTATTTAGTAGGTAGCATAGTTCTTCAGGTGTAAACATTTTTAGTTACCTCAATTGTTGACTACCTAAACGAGAAATGATTCTGCCCCTACCTAGATCATAAGGGGATAATTCAACTTGAACTCTATCACCGACCAGAATTCTGATGTTATTCTTCTGAATTTTGCCTGATAGAGTACATAAAATAGACTGATTATTACATTCGACTTTGAAAAATGTTCCTCTCAAGGCTTCTATAACTGTGCCTTGTACAATTAGGCGTTGCTCTTTTTCCTTGTTGGACATAGATTAATTTTTACTCAGCAGTGTTGTACGTGTGTTAACTATCGAGTTTTTTGTTTGTTTATACTGGTCTAGATAAGTATTTCTGACAATGTTAATAGAGTCTAGTATTAGTGAATTTAGTCCTAATTTATATTGAACTATATCAGAAGCTCCGTAGAAGACAACATTAGACTGGTTATTGATTAGATTTAGTTGCTGTATAATTCGAGTTTTGGTTTCCGAATTAACTCTGCCGCAATTGTCTGTAAATAAGTGAATATTATAGTCTTTACCTACCTCTAGTTTATTCAGTAGCTTTTCTAGAATTAGTACAAAGTTGGTTAGACCCCTTGGCTCAATGTAGCTTAGATAGGGATCTAAATTTTGAGTAACAAAGACGGCTTCACTGTTAGTGAAGATAAATAATTTATTTTCTAACAAACTATCCAACTCGATTAGATCAGACTTTATGTTATTCCATACAGGCCACATAGAGCCACTAACATCTACTAAAATAAAATTTTGAGTACTCATAATAACTAGTTCTTAAAAATCCTCCTTTTATCAAAAGACCTTGATCTAAAACTCCTTTCTTTTTGCTAAACTAAGGTTAGTAAGCTAAAACTAAGAACCAAGTCTTCAGTTTGCTATTCGAGGGTGAGGCATTGCCCGACTTTTGTTTGTGTATATATATAGTTAAAAACTGGTTGATTAACTTTTGCCCATTATGAACAACTTTTGGTTAGTTATTCTAACTCTAAACTTAAGGAATTATTTTTATGAAACTTAATCAATCCGTAATTGGTTTTGCTTCTATTGTTCTAGGTGCTACTCTTAGTTATTCTTTAAGAGCTTTAACACAACCTCTATCAACCATCCCCTTCTTACCTTTAGGAGTAAATACAGTTATTTATAACGATAAAGAATATAAGGCTGACTTACTCTACACAAATGTAGAAGGTGAAGGTTGGTTAGTATGCGTAGCTGGAGTTTACAAGGCGGAGTTTAGAGATAATGAGATTCGCATTTTAGAGAAACTTGAATCTCCGGTACAAACAGAATGTCCTTGATCAAACTAGTTGTTTAACGAAAGAGCGGGTGTAGTGTACACCCGCTCTTTGTGTTCACTAAGCTCTAACCCAACTAGATGAAATCTGCTTAATATTATCAAATCTAACTAAGTCAATCGCGTCAATCTTATCTATTAACCGTACTGTATTTCTGTCTATGCCTTCTTCCTCTGGAATTAAGACGACCTCTAAAGTTGCCTCGATACTCATTAAGCTTAGTTCATCTAAGTCAGGAAAGGTCTCTTGAGTTAAGCTTAATATTTGTTTGTCAAACGAATTTGTTTCAATAGAACTAGCAAAATCTTCAGCTATGAAGAATAGGAAATCTATATACTCATAGGGGTTTGCATTAAGTGGGTTATCGGCTATGTCTATACGGTTGTTGTTTATTTTATCTACAAATTCACTTGGAAATTGATCTATTACCCTAATAAACCTATTATATTGGTCTTGCTCTCGCAGTGGTGTGTCGGTTTCATCAATAGGATCTAAGTAAAAATCGACTATATAGAGTAATAAAATTTTTACTTGAATAGTGTTCATGTAAACTTTCCTCTGTAACTGTTTCCGTGTCTACGAATTATATTTATGTTACTAATGTACGTTACTTATTGGACTCAGACATTGTTTATCTTAACGCAGAGGTGTCCGGTAGATGTAGATGGACACAAATAGGTGGTAATCCCGTTAAGATAGATAATCCTGATTCACCAAACACATTTTACCTAACTACGGGAACTATAGAACCTGTTCAGTTTAAGATTTGCTTAGTTGAGTTCGAAGGATTTTGTCAGACTGTTTCTATCTTTCCCTATGACCCTAATAATCCAAATCAAAGGTATGAGTTAGATCAGCCCTCGTTTAGTCTAGAACCGAAAGTAAATACTGATGATCCTAAAGAATACAAACTCTCTCCTGAACAGCTTTATAACACTATTTATCCACTAAATAGTTCAGGTGATGGTAATAACTTTAGAAGTAAGTTCCAACCTAGAACACCTAAGCTGGTTAAATTTGATGAGCCTACTAAATTCAATCTTAGCGCAATTTCTAATGGCGGTGGAACATGGTCAGTTATAAAAGGAAATATTGAGCTTAATCCCGATCTAGTTAACCAAGTCGTGCACTATTGGGGAGACACAATAGAACTTAGAATAAACAACGCTGTAACACCAGAGCGATTTGACAGATTACGACTAAATACCAATCCCCAATCTTTTCTTTCTGACAAACTAGTCCCAACTGTATATAGATTGGATGGAGTATTTAATAGGTTTTTTGATTCTAGTTTAGATAAAAAGAATTATGTTTACCTTTTAGAAGGTAACAGATTCGGTGATTTCGAACCAGTTGGTACTTACGAATATAGACAGTACTTAGAAGATAATAAACCATACTTCGTACCTTATAGAGAGTGTTTAATTAGGCCTATCGAATATAGGATTTACTTGTTTAATAAACTTACAAATACAAAAACTTTTCTCTTTTCTTTTACTGTTGACCTAACAAAGCAACTTAAATTAAATCTAATTAACAACGATGCTATGGTAGGTTTTGCAGGTGTAAACTACTCATTTAACAGTGAAGTTATATTGGATTACTTACCTGTACAAACAATTGATCTAGATTTAGTCTTTTCTGATGAAGAGGACTTAAATCTAGCTCCAACAAGACCTCAAAGTAACTGTGATTAATCTATATGTCATTTATTGGACAGATTACTATTAAGCTAATCAGTATTGAAACAGGTTTAGAGGAACTTGTTTTACACGAGAATAATTTAGTTACTTGGAATACTCTGTCTTTAATTTTTGACGGCAATCAGGTATTTAAAGATTGCTTCATCGGGGTAAGTGACAATGACGATGAACCTAGACACGATGTTCATACAATAACTGGTGAAGTAAGTCTTGCTAAAACTGAACTTACTGGATTTCACTCATCTGACAGACCAGATGTAGTTGGTTTACTAGAGGCTCCTTATGGTTTTATAACAGGTTCTCTAGAACCAAATATATTTAGAACAAGAAAAATCAGTTCAGTTTTTCTAACTAGAAAAAGTAACTATTTATTATCTGCAGTTGAACCTGATCGTATTCAATCTATTGATGTTCTCACACACTGTAAATTAAGAGAACCAGTATTTCAGGAGCGTAATCAGAGATTAGTAATCGACTATAGAATTCAGTTTATTAACTTTGGGTCGTCCGAATTAGTTAGAGTTAATAAAACCTTCCCAGACAAGTTAGGTAGATACCTATTTGGATTTACAAATTATTCCAATACCTCTGGTTTACTTACTGTAAGCTCTTCTTTTACTCATAAACCTAACAATACCTATTTAAACCTTTTATTTGAACTTATTCCCGAAAACTTAAAGTCAACTAGGGGTTCAGATTTCTATTTACGGTACTTAGTTGAACTACTAGGTGTTACTGAAGATAGTGACCCTACTATCGGGAAAATAATAGGCAGTTTAGGTTATGGAAATGAAAATTATATTGCACCTTTAAGTAAAGCTTCTATACCTTTTACTTATGCCCCTATATGTCCTGATAATAGTTGTGATCATCAGGGTACTTTTTATCATTTTCCTGGAGACAAGAAACCTTTTTTAGAAAAGCCTTATCCTGAAAATCCTGTTGGTGTAGATATTAGAGATTTATATGCATCTCAAATAATATTTTCAGGACATTGGCAGTACAAACATTGGCCAGAGTTTTATAGAATTAATTTTACTCAGACGGGCTTATTGCCAGATGTAGATACAGATAGTCCTGTAGCTGCATATACATTTAGCTATAGACATCATTTGGGATTTAAAGGAAACACATATGTGTCGGACTTATGTGTTAGTCCTTTTTTATCACCTATAGCTTATAAGGGAATACATTTATTCAATAAAAAGAGATATTCAGAAACTAAAGTACTGTGTTGGGATAAAGAAGGCATAAGTATCATCGACTTGATTTCAGGTGAACACAGTGACTTTAGTTTTGATGGGATTAACCAAGTGGAAATAAATAGTGAAGGAGTAGTCTACATTGCCTCTGAAAAGGGGTTATTTGAGCTTTTTCCAGCCGATAACGTAATAAATGAAATAACATCTGTACCAACAATTGGCGTGGCTGTGGGTTTTAATAACACGGTTTATGCAGTAGATAAAGTTGGTCTTAGAGTTAGCTACTTAAACTTTGATTATTATCGAAAGTTTGATCCTACTTCCATTGCTGATGAAGAACACTTTTACTCTAGAGACATTCAGTATAGAATTTGTCAACGGTTACTTATTAGAGAAAATGAAATTAAGTTTATAAAGGCTAGTCCAATAAAGAATCAAATTGGATTAGTTGTCAAAATGCCGCTGAGGCATTATAAGATTGTCTGGTGGGATTTAGATAAAGATTTACGTAGTCTTGGCCCTGATATAGACTACACTGAATCTAACTACCTAAAAGAAGAACTTAGAACAGATTGGGTAGAATGTAGTAAGCCTGGTTTTATAGGTAAATACTCATATCCAAGTGTATGGTTCTTTGTAGATAGTACAGGAACTTACAATACAGAATTTAATTCAACTAGAAAGACTAGAATAGCCGATAAAAATACAACTCTGTGTCATGTTTCTCTTTATGATAACGAACCTTTTATATTTACAAGTAAAGACTTACGAGATCCTACAGGCTTCGTTTTAGCTAAGTATGAAGAAGGTACTAAGTTAGGTTCTATTAGAGATTTATTGGGTACCATAACACATCTTCATAAAGGAATATGCTTAATATCTTCTATAAGTAGTACAGATATACCGTCTTACTTAAGTGTATTAGGTACAGATGGAAGTCCTTGGGGTTCTGAAACAAGCTTAGACTTATATCAGAGCTTTGCGTACTGTAAGTTATGGAATCACTTTGTTTGGGATAGAGAAGAAAAGAAGTGGCTTCCAGACTTCTCATTTGAGCCACCTGAAATAAACGTAGACGATAAACCTGTACATTACTTACCGGAACCTCTAATTAACGGTGTTGAGGTTTCTTTCCAGTTAGTTTATGATTTTAAACCTATTGAGATTGTTAAGTTACCAAACATTCCAATAACCGCAATTTGTTTTGACGAACTTCTAATTGATGATTTTATTGTTGCTAATGCTGATACTATAACTTGGACTCAGAAATCAGGTAGAAAAGTAACTATATTATCAGAAAATACTACTCGACCATTCATACGAAGAAGACCATCTTTAGGTGAAGATGATGGAACTGCTGTTGTAATAACAGCAGAGATTTGTAATCCACGTGGTTGTATTTATGTTGATATACCTATATTTCTTACACCTACTTCTACTCATGATGGATTTACTATACAAGTTATACAGGATGATAGAGAGTGTAAAAAAGTACCTTGTAAAATAAGACCTGCACAGGAAGTATATGTAGATCCTCCTGTTAGTTTATTTGGTCATAGATTTACAAGCAGTATATTTCCTTTAGTAGCTATATATTGGGATTTACCTACATGTGAACTTGATTATCTCGAGTCAACTACAGTACAGGTTAATGTTGAGGGCACGTATAGAGATGTAAGAACATACTTACCAAATGAGAGAAGAATATTCTTAGCTTCTGTTCCTAATTGGTATCGTATTAAATCTAGATTTAATAATTTTGGTATTATATCTGAATCTTTCTCATGTGTATTTTATATAACTCCAGATACGTTTGGTAATCATAAACAGAGTTTGACTGATGATTCATATGATAGAGGTTTCTCAGTAAATTCGCTAGAAAGTACGACTAGATTAATTCTTTATGCAAAAAAGGTAGAAGTAGAAGATTCTTATGACGGGTTTTCTATAAATGCTGTACAACTAACACAAAGGTTTACATTGGATGGACGAGAGGTAGTAACAACTGATGCAATAGCTAGTGA
>Ga0308408_1000792_pt1 | contig 16731 bp, 19 predicted proteins | sample HotsprSampleMSe3_FD_203466 | JGI IMG/M metagenome (GOLD analysis project Ga0308408, IMG submission 203466) | Hot spring phototrophic mat microbial communities from Mushroom Spring, Yellowstone National Park, Wyoming, United States - 20060912_MSe3 ... | reverse complement strand
CCCCTATGTTTAGAAATACAGCACATGGCCGCCCGACAGAGTCGAGCGACCACGAGCCTAAAACCTCCACTTTTCCCGCTTTCCTTTACCGACCACAAAAGCGGTTCCACTTATGGCAGCGCCCGCCCCCACCGCCAAAGTACTGCTTCGCCATTTGAGCTCGGTAGTTCTTCCGAGGATCCAGCTTCACGAGCTGAACCATCTCGCTCTTTTGCGCCATCATCTTTTCGCTTTTCGCAAGCGCAACCCCTAAGAAGGGGACCAGCACGAACGCTATCTTTTTCATAACACTACTTATACGGACAAGGAGGCGGATGGGTTGCAAAAGAGCAGGCGCATCTTCCGGAGTCTGGCTTATAAAGGCCAGGAAACACCTATTGAGAAGAGCCGGAGCTGCCTTCTCCTCGTCGGAATACCCCCATAGGGGGCCCGGCAAGAGCTCTGAGCCACACAGTTAGGCTGAAAACCTTTGACGGCTTGGCCATGGGGGTTGTTGAAAATACCAGGAGGAACTAAGATAACATCGCCATTCAGTGGCGGAGGTAACTTTTTCCGGTCGAAGTAGACTTCTAAGGAAGGACTACTTGCTCCTCTAATCAGGAAGCTAAGCCGCAAACAGAGGTGCAGATCGGGTGTGCGGCTCTCAGTCGGATGACTCATATAAAAAAGCCTATAAGGGAGGGAGTGGTATAGAGCAAGCATTAGAGAACCTCCGAACGAGGTTACACTTGGATATGGAAAGGATTTTACACCAAAACCACCACAAAGACCATGCTTGGCTCTTGCAGATGCTATGGAAGTGGGCGGAAAGTATTACTTTTGTCCTGGTACGTGGTATATGGTTATGTCCGGTTTGATGACAGTGCGTAAAAAGTATACAAGCCTCTTAGAGGCATGCTCTTTCTGGGGTCACGCGTGCCCGGTGCCAACATTTTACACAAATGTAGGTTTTCAGGCAGCCGATTGTCGACTGCACTTAGTACAATTAGCGGGTGAGCATAGGAGGCCCGCACCTGTCTTTTTGGGCATGAGGGCAGGGTTTCGGAGGTCTGTCTATGGTAGATACTTGCTTACCCTCAGCCGTGTAGGATACCAAACAAAACCCAAAACATGACTTATGAAAAGGCTCACTATAATACTCTTATCAGGCCTGGTAGGATTGCAAACCTTTATCTTCGGACAATGTTTCAGCGCAGGTCTGAGTTCATTGGGAAGGTTATACAAGTATACGGGTGATGATGAGCTGGATGCCAAGCTAAGGCATTACAAAAACGACATGGAGAAAGTATTTGGCGTCAAAGTCCAGCTCTATATTTACAATGATGCAGAATCGCCAAATGCCCGTGCCATAAGGTGCACTCCTAACTTAACTCTATGTGAAGATGCAGACGGGATCGTGGCATATGGTTATACTATGCTTCTCTCCAAACTCTGGCGGAGTGATCAGGGGGGATATGCTGTGGTTGGCGTATTAGCCCACGAGTTTGCTCATGTACTTCAATACGTTAGGGGAAATAACCTGCCAACAAAGCTCAAGGAGCTTCATGCGGACTTTTTGGCTGGTTATTACCTTGGCAGAAAACAGCTCATGTCCGGTGCAGTAGAAAGATTTGCCAGGGCGCTCTTTGAAATGGGTGACTTTGACTTTTGGAACCCTAACCATCACGGTACTCCCCAGGAGCGTGTTCAGGCTATGTCAGCAGGTTATATCGCCGGTAAAAGTGGAGCCTCAATACATGAAGCATATAAACTGGGCATAGAGCATGTAGTGATGTCGAGTTCTTATAGTGACTATGTGATATGCAGCAAATGTAAGGGGACAAAGAAAATACGGGTCATCGAAAGATGCAGTTCCTGTGGTGGAGATGGCAGAAAGAGCTGCCACTATTGCAAAGGAAGTGGTCAACACTATACTCATGGGCAATATGGATATGGCTTATACAGATGCTCGGTATGTAAGGGAAGGAGGTTTCTTCGCTGCTCAAGATGCGAAGGCGAGGGCAGGGTCGTTACTTACAGTGGAGTATGCTATTTTTGTAACGGAGAAGGAAGAGTACGAAGGCGATAAGGCAGGGAGTCGTAGCATCTACATGGATTAGCAGAAGAAGATAAAAGACAAAACAAAAAACGGGCCCCACCTACTCTCCCGCCGGTGAAGGCAGTATCCTCGGTATTCTATTCGGGTTGAATTCCAGAGATGGGGAAATATCTTCAAGCGCACTCTTGATGCCATGAGGTTACCTCCTTTTTCCCGTTCAACAGCGGGCCTCGCAGCGGACCGTCCGCTGCAACCGGTTGTTTGGTTGCCTTGGCGTACTTGAGAACCACAATCCCGCACTCGAAACATTTGGATTCCACCAGCGTCATGTCCTGTCTGTTTGCAATCTCCCAGAAGATGGGCATGCCTTTTCTTCAGGTTGGTAATCTCTTCGACGATGTCACTTTTCGCCAGTTCCGTATTCTCCCATGGCGATTCATCAAGCGTTCGGGTGAAAACAACTTTAGACGTATCAGTAAACTTTTTGCCGGAAGCATGTTCCGGGTTGTCCGGATTCGCAGCGACTTTGGTCCAATGAGGGATAAATCCTTCGGCAAGTTTTCTACCAAGGACGATGCAGTAAATAGAATTCGTCAACTCATCGACAAATTGTTTCAGATCCTTGTCCCAATCCCAAACCATCCAATCCGTTTCACCGTTCGGGCCGGCGATAAACCCATCAATACTTGTCTGGACTTGCAATTTCAGTTTTCTCATATCTCACCCCGTAGCGTTGGAATCGTGGAACCTCATGTTGGGCCGATTACTTTTCTATCAAAAACAAGAACTCTCGATGAGGTTTCTCAACATCGCGAAGCCATTCATTTGTCCATCTCATACTTGCCATTACATTACTCTTATAATCGATTTCAAGAACCTCAAGCAATTTACCATTACGCCTAATAACTTCATCTAGCTCTTCTGCTGTGGCTCTTCCGCCAGAACTGTAAGATAGGATAACCCATTTAGCATTAACTTCGCGGATAAGACGCTCAATAGCGCTGACAATCAAATATCTGCCATCACTACCCCTGCGATACTCTTCAAACACAGAAGTTGCGATAACATCCGAGGTATCTTTCCTGCGTCTCGCTTTTCCAAATACATCTGGTTTGTCAAAGAGACAAATAGTCGTCCAAATGTGGTAGTAAGATGCGTACCTTACTCGTGAAGGTGGCATTTTATCATTGTTAGATCCATATGGTGGGTCAAAGTACGCCAGATCAACAGAAACTCGAGGGAGCAAATCAAAAACATCTTCACGAAAGACTTGATGTTCCTCAGAAGTCAGAAAAAGTGCAGGGACTTTCAAAACTAAGTTGTTATATGAGCGAGGTGACCATTCTCTCAGATAAGATACAAAATGTCCTAACGTATTGTCCACTTGGTCTAATGCCAAAATCAGACTAGTTAGAGCAACGGCTTTATCTACTTTGTCAAGTTCTAGTTTTTCTATTTCTTGACGAATAGCGTCTAGTTTACGAGTGTTATGAATTTGCCACGGTCTCTTCAATCCATCTGGTTGAACAGCACAACCACCATTTGGCTGGCCACCGTACATTTGTGTAAACCATCCATCCATAGGTGGCAAGGAATTTAAGTGGTCAATCAATGGCTGGTATTCTTCAGGTCTTTTTTTATTTAGCAAATAGCACGTACCAAATACTTCTGACCAAATCGCAATATCATTACATAAAACTCTATAACCAGATTTTGCAAAAGCCTGTGAAACCCGTGTCGTGCCAGAAAAAGCATCAAGCACCGTATGGGCATCTACCTTTCTTGCGAGGTGAAGAATATAGGGAATTAGTTTTAACTTTGACCCTATGTACTTAATGCCTTCCGTTTCGGGGGCTTGTAATGCGATAACATTATCAAACAAACTCAGTTGACGCATGGCTACCCTAAATCTGACTCGCGCTTCATTCTGGCGATATCTTCTCTTATATTCTTCAGTGCAATTTCATGTCCATTTTGCGACGAAACCAATGCATGCGAAAACAACTCCACCAAAATCGGGTTGTGGGAGTAGCTAATCCAGCCACTGGTGATGCTATCAAAATACTTTAATGCATTTCTTGTATGAGTCCACAGACCTCTTTGCAGAGCATTTGCGGCAGCGTCACCATAGCGAACTTCACATATATAATCACCGTCTATGTTATAAAACTTATAGACTGGGTGCTTCCTTCCCCGAGTACCTTCTTCTCTGATTATACTTACAGTATCAGCGATTGCACGGTCATAGTCGAAAACAAGTATATTGCAGCGTTGATTTTTTTGATCGTAAATCAAGGGCAATACATTGATTTCGCGAAACTCTGCAAAAGCGGGGTCTTGCAAAACTACTTGAACTGCATTTCTACCATGTATGGCATTGCCTTCTTTTTCTAATCTTGGAAACATTCTAAAGTTCTTGTCAGTAGAAAGTTGAAGAGGCCCATCTCCATATGCTTTAAGACTAACAGGAAACTCAATTTTAGTTATCTCGTTTATGATGGTAATGTCTTCCTCTTGCGATTTGGCACGATAACGATCTTTTCCAACGTGAACCGCGCGAAAATCATACATATACTGATTGACAAATTCTGCGATTGCTATTTCGGCTAGGTCTCCGTGCGTTTTGTTGCCTATCAATCGCATAGTGAAAATGTTGCTCAAAGTGGTTACGATCAGGTTTGGATTCTTACTGATTAACAATTTGAGGCGATTAGTAAAATCTTTATATGGGTCATTATATGGGTCAACAGAGTTCATACCATTTACTCACGATGTGATGTAATCGGCTTAGCTATTGCTTACCTGGTTTCCACCTAACACGCTTACACCTCTACTTGTCAGCATAACACACGCTGGTAAGTGATTTGTCAACGTATTTGTTTTCATCGTCTTCGAACCGTATTCGAACATAGTCGTCATGTTACGAGGTTTCCATCTAACACTCACAAGGCGCCTCGATTGGGCTTTGAACATCTTCGCTGCCGCAGTGTGCAGCTCAAAAGCGATGGTGTAGTCTTGGACTTTGGTGGAGTCTTTGGCTTTGGTGGAGATTTTGACCTTGAAACGGTAGTTTTTGAGGCGCTCGCCTGTCTTGATGTAGTATTGGTCTTTGGTTGCCCAGTGGAGGACGACTTCCTCGCCGTTGTAGGGGATGGCGTAGGTTTCGCGTCGCCCGTAGCGCCGCTTAGCGATAAAGTCGCCATCCTCATAGTAGCGGGAGAAGAAGGTGTAGAGGTCATTGTAGACGCGGACTTTCAAGTCCTCGGTGACCTGATATTGCGCCATCTCTTCGGCTTTAGCGTAGTCTTGAAAGGCTTTGTTCACGATCTGAGGCAAGCGCTTGTTGATGAATTCCTCCACCCGCTCTCGCTTGTAGTTGAGGATGCGGTAGATGCCGAAGTCCAGGTCAGCCGCCTCAATTTGAAAAAGTTGTCTTAGTAAGTCTTGAAACTTCTTCAGCGATGAGTCGGCTTTTTGTTGTGATGACGTTTCATGATTTTCTTTTTCGGGTGGCACTGTGCCAGTTTTTTCTTTCGGTTGCGACATATTTGCCTCTTCCATTTTGAGTTCAGTTGCTTATATAGTCTATCTTCACTTTGCAGAAGTTTTTCTCCTTTGCGTACGCTTGCCAAGGTTTCTCTTCTTCTTCATCCGCCGGCGGCCTCATGCCCTTGAGGACGGCCTTCTCTAAGGCCCGGCTCTTGACTGCGGCCTTCGGCACCCGTATATCCATTGCCATGGTCAAAGATAGTAAGTAAGGCGCAAGGAAGTGCAGTCTCATCCACCCCACCCCGCTATGGGTTCTCCCGAGCCGGGGTCCAGCGCATCGGGCTGGTTAGAATGTATTTGCGGAGGCGATGGGGGATTCTTTGAGAAGGGGCACCTTTACACCTTGCCCTCCTGAAGAGCCTTTTTTCCTTCCTCTGAGATCGCCCAAATGCCCCGGGGCGAGTCGCTCTTCAACAGCCCCTGTCGGACCATCGTATTCCGACACCACTGCGCCGTGTTGCGCCAACGGATGATATCAGGGTCCGAAGGTAAAGGCTGATAGTCATAATCGTTCAGGATGCCCCGCATCTTTTTTTCGACAAGGTCCAGCACGTCAGATATCTCCGCTTGCCCTCCCAATTCTACCAGCGCTTCCAAGATCGGCTTCCGAAAGGCATCTTCGCTTGTTCTTAGCCCTCTTTCAAGTCTCTCCGGATACTTTCTGCGCTTCATTTCTCTCTCCAGAGCATAACTGGTGAAGAGATTTCTCCATTCGTTCTGAAGAGCCTTAACCTTGTCACGAAAATCGGTCAGCCGCGTTGCATTTTCAATCATCCGGCGAGCCTCGTCGTAATCACCTTTTTGAAAGGCTTTGGCTCCGGCATCATTGATGCTGATGACAACCTGCTCGACCTCTTCAAGCAGAATTTCAAAGGCGGTATGTACCTCGTTACGATCCATGAGGCGAAAATACGGATATCTAGAAAATTGCAAGCCCCCCTTATACCAAGAAGGGCCTGGGTGAGGAAAAGTCCGGGCGGCGTTCAAATAAAAAACCGGGCCCCACCTACTCTCCCGCCGGTGAAGACAGTACCCTCGCTATTCTATTCGGGTTGAATTTCAGAGATGGGGAAATATGTTCAAGCGCACTCTTGATGCTATGAGGTTACCTCCTTTTTCCCGTTCAACAGCGGGCCCCACAGCGGACCGTCCGCTGCAACCGGTTGTTTGGCGCGATGCCCTCACCGTTTAGCCTGCCATTCCCGCATGATCTCGCACGCTTTTGCAAGGCGGCCGCCGCATGCCTCCAACCATTCCGGGGGAGACGTTGCCTTGAAGGAGAGCCAGAAGGTGTCGGTGCCGCGCTTTCCAGGGTGTTGGGGAGTATGGCCGATAACGTGCTGCCGGAGGAGCTCCTTCGAGATCACCCAGCAGTGTACGTCAAAGGGCGAGATACCAAGACAGACGGCGAACTCGTAGTTTTGATCGCGGATCTGCTGGAACTTGTAATGGCCGCTCTCCCAAAGTGTGGAGAACTTGACTTCGACACGTCGCCCGGCAATAATCAGGTCTGCCTCCGAGTCCCCGCTTGACTTTACGTCAAGCCCCATGGCTTTGCATAAGCCCTCCACGAGTTGCTCGCCGATCTTGCCCACTTGCCGAGAGGGAAGCGCACGAATCCATCCGAATGGGCTTCCAGCCCAGGGGTCGTCGGGGCCCTCTCGAACATAGTGTCCCTTTAACTTAGCCGCGATTGAGGCGAGCATCTGGAAGGCATCAGAATCCGTAATCTGGTGTCGCACTCGTTCATTCATGCTGGCGGCAGGCATTGCGGATTATGTGCGCTGCTTCTCAGGCCTCTGGTGGGGCGTCGGATCGAACCCGATCCACTCGATCCCCTCGACGCCCTCAAAACGCTTGGCCATCACTTGAAGGGCCTCCGGGTTGTTATCGACCAGAATGAAGCGCCGGCCCAGCTCGAGCGCCGCTACGCCCGTTGTTCCACTGCCGGCGAAGAAGTCAAGCACAATCCCCCCTGGGCGAGATGACGCCTGGACGATACGGCGGAGGATTCCCAGAGGCTTCTGGGTAGGATACCCGGTCTTCTCAGCACTGTTCGTCGGAACGATCGTATGCCACCATGTGTCCGTTGGCAGTTTTCCACGAGCCGCTTTCTCTGGGCCAACCAGCCCCGGAGCCATGTAGGGGATGCGCTCGATTTCGTCCACGTTGAACACATGCCGACCAGGAACCTTTGCGTACAGCAGTATGTTGTCGTGCTTGGGAGGCCATCTGTTCCTCGGACGCCCACCGTAGTCATAGGCCCAGATGATTTCGTTCAAGAACGACTCGCGGCCGAAGATGCCGTCAAGAAGCACCTTGCAGTAGTGCACCTCGCGGTAGTCCACGTGAAAGTAGAGGCATCCGTGCGGCGCCAGAACCCGGTGAGCCTCGACTAAACGAGGCTCCAAGAAGGCCAGATAGTCGTCGAAGAGGTCGATAAAGCGCTTCTTTCCCACGACGATGCTCTCGTAGCGGCGGCCTTGGAATCCGACGCGGTCGCCCCGCTCGGAGCGCACCGTTTTGAGCTGGGTGCGCTCTTGGACCTTTCCGGTGTTGAACGGGGGATCAATGTAGATCAGGTCCACGGACGCCGTTGGAAGTACTCGAAGTACCTCGAGGTTGTCAGCGAGGTAGATTCTGCCAATCACGTCGTTATCCATTGGATTCGTGTTTTGTGAAGGTACTCGCTCGTCTTGATGTAGTACTGGTCGTAGTTAGCCCAGTAGAGCATGACCTCCTCGCCGTTGTAGGGGATGGCGTAGGCGCCTTTTTCGTAGCCCTCTTTGTAGCGGCGCTGGGAGATAAAGTCGCCCTCGCTGTAATAGCGGCGGAAGAAGTTGTACAGGTGGGAGAAAACTTCGTTTTCCGCCGCCTCTATATCTAAAGCGGCGTTGTAACGCTCCTGGAGTTCCTTGACCTTTGGCGCCCGGGCTGAATCCTCGGAGCCGAGAGCCTTGGATAGCTCCTCGCGCACCTGCGGAAGAAGTTCTTCGTCGAAAAACCGCATGATCTCTTTGCGCTTCGCGTTCATGATGCGGTAGAGGCCGAAGTCCATGTCAGCCGCCTCAATTTGAAAAAGTTGTCTTAGTAAGTCTTGAAGCTTCTTCAGCGATGGGGCGGCCTCTTCTTGTGATGACGTTACATTAGTTTGTTGTTTGGGTTGCCCTGTGCCGGTTTTTTCTTCCGACTGCGACATATTCGCCTCTTCCATTTTGAGTTCAGTTGGTTATATAGTCTATCTCCACTGGGCAGAGGTTTTTCTCCTTTGCGTACGCTTGCCGAGGTTTCTCTTCTTCTTCACCCGCTAGCGGCCTCATGCCCTTGAGGACGGCCTTCTCTAAGGCTTGGCTCTTGACTACGGCCTTCGGCACCGGTATATCTATTGCCATAGACAAAGATAATAAGCAAGGCGCAAGGAAATGCAGCCAGCTGCGGAGCTATTCCCCTCCAAGCAGAGGATAGTTAGTTAGTAGTCAGCGGAGGGAGGCTTTTTTTACACACCGGTTGACCTCCCTCATAGGCCCCAAAAAGGGGGGGTGGAGGATGGCGGGTGCCAACGAGCATGATTACTTGCACCTTTGAATGATTTTATCGGCAACCTTGATGCTGGAACTAACTTGCTGATGGAGCTGAGAGACCTGATCATCATAGTCACAAGCATTTCGCCACCCTCGTAACTTGTTTAGGCCTGAAGCTAACTCCGGGTACCCTTTCTTCTTAAGATGCTCCCGCAGTTTTGCATGATCGCTTGGCTTCCCCTCCGGTTGAAACCCCAGGTTTTTCTCCGCGTAGTTCCTCGCCCAACAGAAAGCGGCGTAGTAGGCTCGGCTGACGGCGGAACGTTCCGCCGCCTCCCGCGAGTAGCCAGATCTTTGCAGACCTGCAAGCTCCCTTGCTAAATCCAGGTACTCGCGCCAATCAAAGGGCATCATCTCCCTCCGGCTCCCGAAAGTCCGTGGTCAGCTGAATCCACCCTCTTTTGCTCACAAGGTGGCTAAGGAACTCCGCTTCTGCCTTCTCCAATCGTTCCATAACTGAATCATCGTAGTGCTTCAGTCTGATATACAAGACAAGATAGCAGTCGGCGATTTCAGGGTCTTGGTAAACATCTATAACCAGCTGCGCTTCGGGAAAGTGCTTCTTTGCGGCATTTACCGCTTTTGGAATCACATCCAAGAGCCCGGTAAATTGCGATAGATATTCTCTAATGAGGTTAGGGTTTTCAATCCGTACTTTTCGGGCCAGGCACATCATTAGTTCCTCGATTGCGATTACAACTGATTCGGATCCCCTTTGAGGTGCTGGAAAAGCCAAGCCCACCAAAGACGGCCAGAAACTCTGTAGGAGGTCGCGAGGCAAGGTTGAGATGTCAGGGAACTCAGGTTTATCTTCAGCTCTTGTCCACTGCGATCCCGTTACAGAGGTTTTCAAGTGCGGTCCGGGAAGGAAGACAGTAGTTAGCATGTCACAACACCTCCTCAAACATTTCCCTCAGCTTGTCGGTGATACATCCTTCAAAAACCTCTTCCACTCGGCTGTGAGCTTCCTCGACCCAAGCGAGAACTTCTGCCGGCTTCACAGCGCCTGGTCGTGCGAGGAAGTAGTCTATGTCCAGCCTGAATAAGCTTCTGCCTCCCAAGGCTGGGATGCGAGTAAGCTCCACGCGGCAATGATCTCTGCCGTCGGCATAAGAAAACTCCACAGCCGTGAGGAAAGCTACCATCTGTTGAGGAAGCCTCTGACCAATAGATGGATAAAACTCAAAATATTCGGCCAATTCTACACCCTGCGCAGGCAACTCAATGTGATTGATATAACGCAAGCTTATGCGTTCCAGGTCCTGCACCTCTATAGCAGCCTGTAGGCTTTCCCAAGCCATCTCAATGCGAGGTTTAAAGCCATCCCAGTGAGGATAGGGTTTAAGTACATTGATCGTGAGCAAACGAGGACCTACTTGCATGAGTATCTTTTTATCTTCGGTCCAGAACATGATTAGTTCACTCATGCGAATCTGCTGATGTAACCCCTCCGGCCCTCGCGTGAGTTCCATCTGCTGAATCATCCGTTGATCTTTCTGAGGGAAGGACTCTTTCAACTTCTCATAGAGCAATCCCGGCACCGTTAGGTCCCATCGTGTCTCTGGGGTCAGTCTGAATTCGCAAAGTGCTTCTACGATGGGGGGTTTTGCGTATTTTTTAGCCATGATAAGCTACCTCTCGTGCTTGTTCAGGCTTTATTTGCAAGTGTACCATCCTCACTACCTCATTCCCCCGAAAGTCACTCACCTTCCCCGCAATGCGCTGGTGTTCCCCCGGCTCGAAGAGGAAGGAGGTGGTGCCAAGCATTTGCTCGGAGGGCAGGCCTACGCAGATCCTCTGCACTTTTCCCGCCATGCCCTCCTTGATCATGAGCGAGTCCCCCACGCTCAGGCTGCTTCGCTTTACACTTGCCTGCTCTTGCTCCATACTTCTTATCATTTTACATCTTTACACACAAACCGATGGCTTTCGTCAGGCATTTTGGACTTTTGGCAGTCTCCGCAAAGGGCTGACGTTCTGAAGAAAAGTAATCCTACCACGCTTACTTTCCCGGCCAGGTGGGGATGGCCAGTCATCACTACCTTTTGCCAGGTTATACTGGCAAGCCATGAGGCAAAAATACGGAAAACTGGAAAATCGCAAGCCTTCCTTATGCCGAGAAGGGCCTGGGTGCGAAAAAGTCCGGCCAGCGTTTAAATAAAAAACCGGGCCCCACCTACTCTCCCGCCGGTGAAGGCAGTACCCGCAATAGAAGGCCGCTTTCAGGACTCTGTTCGGCATGGTAGAAGGTGATCCACACCTCTATCAGGCACTACTTCGCATGAGCATTCCGGCGTGGGGCATCCACTAAGAACCCCCTAACCGACCCGCGCCGCTATGTTTAGAAATACAGCGCATGGCCGCCCGACAGAGTCGAGCGACCACGAGCCTAAAATCTCAACTTCTCCCGCTTTCCTTTACCGACCACAAAAGCGGTTCCACTTATGGCAGCGCCCGCCCCCACCGCCAAAGTACTGCTTGGCCATTTGAGCTCGGTAGTTCTTCCGAGGATCCAGCTTCACGAGCTGAACCATTTCGCTCTTTTGCGCCATCATCTTCTCGCTTTTCGCAAGCGCAACCCCTAAGAAGGGGACCAGCAGGAACGCTATCTTTCTCATAACACTACTTATACGGACAAGGAGGGGGATGGGTTGCAAAAGAGCGGACGCGTCTGAAAGCCCTGGGAGGGTTTGGGGCGGAAACTTTAAGGGAGGGCAGTTAGCCCCAAAAGCGCATGACTATCGGTCTAAAAAAGAGTAAAATAGGCCTATAACTTGCAGCAATCCCACACGTCACTCATAAGTCAGCTGTCTCACGGCCAACGCTTCTCTCCTGCGGTGTGTGCGTCTAACTCAGAATGGTAAGTCCTCAGGGGGGGCCTCCAATAGGCTTCCAATCAGCTCCCTGAGCCGTTCATCAGGAAGATTCCTAAGCACTTTTCTACGCAGCTCTACATTTACATCAAGAAGCTCGAGGAGCCAAGCATTAGGCAGCCTCTCAAGCAGCTCCCCAAGCTGATCCTCAGATAGGCTTGACAGTAGGATCTCCAGCGGCCCTTTAAGGAAAGGATTATCATCATAATACTTGTCTAGGCGCCCAAGCAGGTCTTTCACCTCATCTATGGATAAGCTCCTAAGTAGGTCCGTAAGCCGATCCCGGGGTAAAAGCCTGAGAAGTTCATTAGGTAGTCGCAAAAACTGCTCCTTCAGCTGGGACTCGGATAGGCTTCTAAACAAGGCTTCCAGGCGCTTCTTATCAAGCATGCTTTGCCAAAGAAATAAGTCCTGCAGCATGTCATCGGGCAGACTCCAAATCAGGTCATCCGGTAAGCGCCAAAGTAGGTCATTGGGTAGGCGCCTGACCAAGGCTTCCCGCTGCCCCTCTGGTAGGCTTCTAACCAGGGCTGCCAGCCTGTCCTCTGGCAGGTCCCTAAGCAGGTCTGCGAGTTGGACCTGTGGGGGGTTCTGCGGCTCAGCTGTCATATCTCAAAGGTACGTTTTTGATCCCAAAGTCAAATGCCCCGGTTCAGAGTCTCGATTGTAGGCGGTGGGTCTGAGGACTGCGGGCGGTGTGCAGGCCCTAATGATAAACTGATGTGGGGGCTGCTTTTGCATCTGATTGGCAGCCAGCCTCTCACCAGGCTCTCCGGCCGCTAACAGAATAGGCTATACACCTAAGCTGGTAAAAAACATATGCCTCATCCACTCTCTCACTGGTGAGGGGAGTACCCTCGGTAGAAGGCGCTTTCACTGCTCTGTTCGGGATGGGAAGAGGTGGTTCACGCCTTCGTTAGGGACCCTTTGGTGCTTTGAGGGAGCTTACGCCCGCCTCAAAGCTATTCCTTAACAGCGGAGGGAATATAGGGACGCTTTTTTTTTTTACACACCGGTTGACCTCCCTCATAGGCCCCGCAAAAGGGGGAGGGGAGGATGGCGGGTGCCAACGAACATAGAAGCGTCTATTCGGCCACAGGATTGTGAAGAACAGACCATCCGCGAAAACGGTCAGATCGTCTGCGCCTCTACACGCGAATAGAGGGCATCTATCTGCTGCTGCAGGCGGATGGTTTCGGCAATGGCAGAGGCGATGTGAATGTAGCGCACGGGGTCGTCCAGGCGGCGGTCTTTGCGGTCTTTCAGGTATTTTTCCAGCACCTGGTAGCCGCCGATCCGGTATTCCCACATCTCCTGCGTAATGCCCTCAAAGTATTTGTCGGCGTTAATGGATACCCGTCCGCTGGATGGATCGTAGCGCACGCTTTCGATGCAATCGCTGCCCTGCCCCTGATACTTGACCCCGGCGGTGTTGGCAGGGTTACGCAGCAAATGCAGAGCAATCAGTTGTTGGCCCAGGTCGGTCATCTGACGGAAGAGGTCGGCATCCGCCGTGAAGGGGATACGCGGGAAGTCGGTGCGCAGTTCCTGGACGTACTTTTGGCGGTAGGTGGGGCTGTATAGGATGGCGTAGATGTAGGCCAGTACATCTTCGGGCGTGAGCGCGAAGCCGTAGGCGGCGCTCAGCTCGGGCAGCAGCCAGTCGGCCAGGTTGGGGTTCCCGGGGTTCTCGGGGTTCTCGGAGTTCTCGGAGTTCTCGGGGTTCCGAGTCCGGTGGAACATATCCGGCGACTCGGCGGAGGGGTAGAGGTAGAGAGGGAAAGCGTAACCAATCTCACTGGTATGGTTAGATACTAAGCACGACTCCAGTATCTGGTTGCTAAGGAAGCAATGTTGCCAAGTTTTGCTTGCTTTTACTTGGCGAACAGTAACGAGCGCCAGATTTTTCCCCGTCAGCATGTGGCGCATGACTTTGTGGCGGGTTCTCCAAACAATAGAGTCGTGATAAAAGATGTACCGCTCATCAAAGGGACGATAGAGAATTGGGACAATGCATTGTTCAGGGCTCTCTACTGTTTGCAGTTGTTTTCTGGCGTCACTAATCCGCCACGCGTAATTTTCAACTTTCGAAGGTTGCCGGTGAAGTAGGCCAGCCAAGTAATCTCTAATCTCATCGTCTCGCAGCTCAGGGTTACGGAGAGGTTCGATTTTTCTGAGAAGAGCATTTTTGTCAAAGTCAATACACAGGTTATCCCGCGCTGTCACAATGCCTGTTTTGTAGGTTGTGAATATCTCAGGCACCGAGGGCCAGGACTGGTAGGCTTGCAGGTTTTGCGTCTGGCGCGGGTTGAAGAAGTAGTAGGGGGAGACAGGCGTGATGGGCTGGTAGCCGGCGGTGGAGAGGTCGTGCGCATCGAGCCAGGCGTATTTGTCTTCGCGCTTGCCGTAGAGATCGGCGTGATAAACCCGCGACGAAGAAAGATTCTTCGTCCCTGCTGACTCGCCATACTTGACGAAGATTCCAATCGCCACGCCCTGCCGGATGTCGAAGACATTTTCGTCCGCGCTGCCATCGGGGGCTGTCTCGCGCTTCAGGCTGTTGCCGTGCAGGTCGAGGATGTAGATTTCGTCGAAGGTCTTGAGCAGGCTCTGGCGCATGCCGCGGAAGGTGGGGTTATCCAGGTAGCCGTGGTTGGTGATCATCGCCACGATGCCGCGCCCGGCCTTGTGAATCTTCCACTGGGCGAAGCGCAGGAACTTAACATAGTCATCTTGGAGCCAAACTTTTCTCTCGCCAAGCGGTTTGCCATCCACGGTGTAATAACTCTGCGCCCCGTCTAGGTCGGTCTTGAGCAGTTCCTCGGTCCACTCGTTCTGGTTGGCCGAGATGCCCGAGTAGGGCGGATTCCCCAGGATAACCAGGATCGGCTCCTTTTTGACCCTGGCAGCCTGATGGCTTTCCTCCGAGAGGGAGGCCAGGCCAGGGATGTTAATCTGCTCCCGGTCTTCCATCTCCAAGGCGTTGGTCAAGTAGAACTGGAAGCGATCTTTGCTTGTCAGTGGAACGCCCAGCGATTCTAGCAGGAAGCCAATCTTCATGTGGCCGATGGCATAGGGCGCCATGAGCAACTCGAAGGCGTAGAAGTGCGGCAGGATGTGCTTACGTAGGAAGTTGCCTTTGGCGCCTTCTCCGTATTCGTTCGTGAACTCCCGAAACGCCAGTTGAATGGCCTCTGCCGGGAACGTGAGCGTGCCGGCGGCCGGGTCAAGCAGGGTGACCCGCTTGTCGGCAAGGCCATCGTCCAGTCCAAAGCGCGTCTTCAGCAGGTCATGCACCGCGCGAACGATGTAACGCACCACCGACTGCGGGGTGTAGTAGACGCCGCGCCGCTCGCGAGTTTCGGGGTCATATTCGGCCAGGAAGGTCTCATAGAAATGCAGGATGGGGTCGTCGCCCTTGCCCTGCTGGTAGTACTGCTTCAGGATAGCCTGCACATCGGCGGCATTTAGCACAGCAGCGATGTCGTCTACGATGGTCGCCATTTGTGGGGAAGGATCGTCAATGGAGATGTACTTGAAGACATTGCGCAGGATGCCAATAGTGGATGGGATAAGACAATACGCCAATTCACGATTGAACGAGTCCTTCGTGCGGGTGCGAGCGGCGAACAGACCGTAGGTGATGGTCTGAGCGTAGAGGTCGGCGAACTGCTTTTCGGTCAGGCCGGCAATAAGATATTCTTGGAAGGCTTGATAGAACCCGTAGATGGCACCCTGTTTCTGCTCCAGTTCCGGGCGGATGACTTGGTCGCGCAGAAAGCACGTGCGCCGCGCCAGTTCGCGGGCCAGGTCTTCGGCAGTGAAGGAGGGTGGCAGGGCGAACGAGAAAAAGATCTCGAAGAGATGCGTCAGCGCCTCCACCTGCTCGGCAGGCGGTTTCATTTTCAGGGTTCGAGCGATGAACGGGCGGGCGAGCAGGGCGCGTTTCAGCAACATGCCGTTGCGATACAAGCGGAATTCGTAGAAATCGGTCAGGATGACGTTGGGGAAAGTGCCCAGGTAACGCTGGAGCTGCTCGGAGGTCTCCACTTGATCGAGGTTCGTCTCAGGGGCCTTGGCCTCGATATAGCCGATGACCTGATACGAGCCATCCCAAACGCGGAAATCGGGGTTGCCGGCTTCGGTCGGCTTGGGCAGCACGGTAACCTGGATGTCGCGTCCCTGCGCCTGGGCGAGGTCTTTCAGCAGGTCTTCCAGCGCGGGATAAAGGCTCTCCTCACGGGCGTCGCCGCGCTGGGCGAGATCAAAGAGTGCATCGAGGTAGGTGTCAAAGATAGACTGGAACGGTGATCTTGGGGAGGATTTTTTGGCCATCGCTACGCTCTATTTGTTTTGTAAGGACTCAACGAAGATCTTTGGGTCCAGGTGGGGGTCATAAGCATATTGACGGGTCGGGTGCTTAAGGGATTCGTAAGTCGGCGCCATGCCGGCAGGCGGGTTGTTCGGACGACAAGCATATTGATGGCGAAAGTCCTCTGCCGAGTTTTCTCTTTTCCTTTTTCTAAGGCCTTTTGGACTTTGGGCAGTCTCAACAAAGGGCTGACGTTCTGAGGAAGCGTAACCCTGCCACGCTTACTTTCCCGGCCAGGTGGGGGCGGCAAAGCACTACTACCTTTCGTCCGGTTATACCGACAAGTCATGAGGCCAAAATACGGAAAACTGGAAGATT
>Ga0308408_1000790_pt1 | contig 16789 bp, 18 predicted proteins | sample HotsprSampleMSe3_FD_203466 | JGI IMG/M metagenome (GOLD analysis project Ga0308408, IMG submission 203466) | Hot spring phototrophic mat microbial communities from Mushroom Spring, Yellowstone National Park, Wyoming, United States - 20060912_MSe3 ... | reverse complement strand
GCGGCGGCGAGTACGCTCGGAAGCTTCATGGGACGATGTCTCCGGGTTGGTCTCGTTCGCTCGGGGGGAGCGGTGCCGCGACCGCGCGCCCACCGGGCGCGGTCACGACCTTTCCGGTCGGGCGGGGGGAGGCCTAGACCAGTAGCTCGATACGGTCACCGCGAAAGCGGGTGACCGAATATTCGACGGGCCGACCGGTTCGGGTGCAGACGTTGACACCCTTGACCCGCAGGATCGGCCGGGTGGCGGGCTGGCGCAAAAGGCGGGCGTCCTCGGGCTCGGGCAAACGCGCGGTGACGAGGCTCGTCCGTCGCTCGAGGACGAGACCGCAGCGATCGGCCAAAAAGGCGTGCAGCGAGCCGCCGCAATAGGCGTCGAGGACGAGGCCGCCTTCGGGCGGCGCGACGAAGTGGGTGATCAGGCAAAGGGGCAAGTCTTTGGCGAAACGCAGTGTGACGACCCGCGCGACGGCCGTGCCGGCACCCAGTTCCAAGCGCCGGGCGACGCCACCCTCGGCCGGGACCGCGGCGGCCGCCACGACCACGCTCCGCCCTTCGAGCCCGGCCTCTTCGAGCCGCAAGGTGAACCGGGTCGACCGGTCGATCGCGTAGACGAGATCGGGGCCGAGCACGCGCACCCCGCGTCCGTGCTCACGGCGCACCAGGCCTTCGGCGACGAGCTCGTCGATCGCGCGTCGGAGGGTGAGCCGGTTGACGCCGAACGCCGCCGCGAGCGCCGCCTCGGCGGGCAAGAAGTCGTCCGGCTCGTAACGCTCGGCGATTTCGCGCCGCAGCCGCTCGGCAATCGCCGGCCAGAGCGCCGTTCCCGTCCCCCGCTCGATCGTCGTGACGCCCATGTCTCCTCCACTCGTCGAGATGTCTAGACGAGTCGGATGACGGCCGCGTGACGGCGGGACGGTTGGCCCGGCCCGGCGGAAGGGGCGGAGCCTTCGCTCCGCCTCGGCCACCTACGGGCAGCTGGCACCCGCTAACGCTACCGTGAAGCTCTCGGAGCGGTCGCGATCGAGCCGGAGCTCGAAGACCTACCAGACGAGCTCGTGCGCGGCTCGGGCTTTACGAGCGCGGAGCTGCCGAAACCGACCGCGGAGGAGCGCTGCAGCAGGCGGACACGACGGGGCCGCTTCTGCACCCGCTCGAGGAGGAGGACCCGGGCGAGGTGGGGGCGGAGCCCGAGTGAGGGGCGTGGCGCAGAGCGTTCCCGAACGCCGGCTCAGTCGCCCCCCGTTTTCGGCCCGTAGCTTTTGAACTTCTTGACCACCCGGGCGATCTCGGCGTCGGGCAGGATCACGGGCGTGCCGATCTGGAGCGCGATCGCGGTCTGCCGGGCCAAGACCTCGACCTCCTGGGCGAGCCAAAGCGCGCGTTCGAGCGTGGGGCCCGTGGCGATCACCCCGTGGTTGGCCAACAGGCAGGCCCAGCGCCCCTCGAGGGCGGCGAGCGCGGCATTCGAGAGTTCCTGGGTGCCGAAGGTGGCGTAGTCGGCGACCCGGATCGTGGGCCCGCCGGCCGCGGCGATCATGTAGTGGGTGGCGACGAGCTCCTTGCGGCAGATCGCGAAGGCGGTGGCGTAGGGGCTGTGGGTGTGGACGACCGCGCCCACCTCCGGCCGGCTGCGCAAAATGTCGAAATGGAACCGCCACTCGCTCGACGGCACGTTGCCGCCGCGCGCCCTGAAGCTGCTTCCGTCGCCTTCGAGCTCGACGGCGACGACGTCCTCGGGCTCCATCCGCTCGTAGGGAACCCCGGACGGCGTGATCAGCATCCGCTCGCCCGCGCGCACGCTGACATTGCCCGACGTGCCCTGGACGAGCCCGGCCTCGACGAGCCGGCGACAGGCCTCGACGATCGCCACCCTCGCCGCCTTTTCCCCTGCCTTTCGTGCCATCGAGCCTCCATCGAGCGAGCGTTGTGAGCGCTGCGAGCGAGCTTCGCGCGAAGGGAAAGACCGGGGCTACCCCGTCCGCGCCATCCGGCTCCGCCCGGTCCGGAGCTTGCGCCTGCGCCACGACACCGGCAACGGGACCGGCAAGGGTGAGCCGTGCCGATCCCTTCGCCGGCGCGGGGAGCGCCGCGCCGTTCCGGGCTCCCGGATCGACGCTCGCGGCGGCGCCGGAGGGGCGGTGCCGCCGCGCCGGGCTCGGCTCCGTTCCCGATGAGATCCTGGTCGGAGGACAACCGTGCGGGTCAACCTCGTCAACCCCAACACCACCCTCTCGATGACCGAGAAGATCGCGGCGGCCGCCCGCGCGGTCGCGGCACCCGACACCGAGATCCGCGCCGTCTCGCCGGCCATGGGCCCGGCGTCGATCGAGGGTCCTTACGATGAAGCCTTCTGTGTGCCGGGTCTCCTCGAGGAAATCGCGAAGGCCGAGGCCCAAGGCTTCGACGGCCACGTCGTCGCCTGCTTCGACGATCCGGGGCTCGAGGCCGCCCGCCAGCTCGCGCGAGCCCCGGTCGTGGGCATCGCCGAAGCGGCCATGCACGTGGCCACGCTCGTGGCGGGCAGCTTCACGATCGTGACGACGCTCGCGCGGGCCGTTCCGACCATCGAGCAGCTCACGCGCAAATACGGCTTCGTGCACCATTGCCGGAAGGTCCGCGCCGCCGAGTTCCCGGTGCTCGCGCTGGAAGAGCCCGGCTCCGGCGCCCGCGACCTCTTGCGCGGGGAGATCGCCCGGGCGATCACCGAAGACCGGTGCGAGGCCATCATCCTCGGTTGTGCGGGCATGGCCGATCTCGCCCGCGACCTCGCCGCGGAATTCGGCTTGCCGGTGATCGACGGCGTGGCAGCGGCCACCAAGCTCGTCGAGGCGGTCGTGGGGCTGGGCCTGCGCACCTCGAAGATCGGCGGCTTCGCGCCCCCTCTGCCCAAGCCCTACACCGGCCTCTTCGCCCGCTTCGCGCCGCGCTGAGCGGTCAGCCACCCGCGAGCCGGGTTTCGATCACGATCTCGCCCGTGAGCGTGCGGTGCACCGGGCAGCGGTCGGCGATCTCCAAAAGCCGCTGCCGCGTCGCTCCGTCGAGCGGGCCTTCGATCTGGATCACCCGCTCGAACCGGTCGATCTTGCCGGTCTCGGTCGCACACGTCGCGCAATCTTGGGCGTGGATCTTGGTATGGCGCACCGCACAGCGGATCGTGCCCACCTCGAGGCCTTTGTGCTTCGCGTACATGCGCAGCGTCATCACGGTGCAGGCGGCGAGCGCTGCGGCCAGGAGTTCGTACGGGTTGGGTCCGCTGTCGCTGCCGCCCGCCTCGACCGGCTCGTCGGCCGCGAGCCGGTGCCGGCCCGCCAGGATCTCGAGGGCGTAGGCCCCGGCCCCGGTCTCGCTCGCGATCACCGTGCCGTGGGGCGGATGGATCCGGACCGTGGCGGCTGGCTGCATCCCCCCTTCTCCCGAACCTGGACGAACACTTTCTCGCGGCGGCGCGAACCCGAGCTGCGTCCGCCCGAGCTCGGATCGCACCCTCGGGGGTGAACCGGCAAGTGGCGCAATCGTCCGTTTCGATCCGCCCGACCGCCGTTTCGCCGAGCCGCTCGATCACTTCGCGGGGCACGGCACCGGTGGCGACGAAAATCGCCGAGCCGTTCACGAAGGCAACGACGAACCTCCGGCGCCGCCGCCGCCGCTCGACCGTCCGCTCGGCCGCAGCACGGCCGGGGGCCAACCCGCAGCGACCTCCGCCTGCCGCGCACGGGCCTGCGCGCCGGCCCTCGCGTCGATCCGCACACCGCTCGACGGGCATCGTCGCCGTCATTCGATCGGCGGCGCGCACGGCTCCCTCCCGCGCCGCGCCCGTGCCGAACGGTAGCGGCCGGTCACCGCGCCGCCGGAGCCGATCGAGGTTTCGGACACCCCCGCTTGTCGCCAGGCGACGCGCCGGCGCATCCTGGCAAGCGAGGGACGGGAGTCGACCGAGATGACGGCGAAGCGGCGGCCGTGGGTTCCGGAAGGTCTCGAAGCTGCGATCCTCGAGCGAATCGGCCGCTACGCCGCCCTCTCCGCCGATGCCCTCGAGGCCGAGCTCGTTGCCACTCTCGCCCGCCACGAACAGCTTCACGACCGCGAGGTCGTGAACCTCTACGCCGGCACCAACCTCATGAACCCGCGCGCCGCGGCCTTTCTCGCGCGGAGCGTGGGCAGCCGGCCCTCCTTGGGGTGGCCCGGCGACAAGTACGAGACCGGGCTCGTCCACGCCCAAGAAATCGAGATCATGGCGCAGGCTCTTATCTGCCAGATCTTCCGCTGCGCCTTCTGTGAATTCCGCGTGGCTTCGGGCTCGCTGGCCAACCTCTACGCCTTCATGGCGACTTGTCGTCCCGGCGATCGGATCATGGCCTTCCCGGAAAAGGCCGCGGGCCACGTGACCCACCATGCCCAGGGCGCGGCCGGTCTCTACGGGCTCGAGGTCCACGAGGTGCCGATCGACGACTTGGCCTTCACGGTCGACCTCGATCGTTTGCGGCAGGAGGCCCTCCGCCTTCGCCCCAAGCTGATCGTGGTCGCGGGCTCGCTCAACCTGGTGCCGCATCCGGTGCGCGCGGTCCGGGCGATCGCCGACAAAATCGGCGCCTTCGTCATGTACGACGCGGCCCACATGTCGGGGCTTTTGGCCGCGGGGGTGTTCCAGGACCCGCTCGCCGAGGGCGCCCACATCGTCACCATGTCGACCTACAAATCGCTGGGCGGGCCGCCGGGTGGGCTCGTCCTCACGAACGACCCGGAGCTCGCCGAGAAGCTCGACCACATCGCCTATCCGGGCCTCACCGCCAATTTCGATCTCGCCCGCACCGCCGCGCTGGTCGTGGCGCTTCTCGACATCAAGGAGCACGGCGCGGCCTATGCCCGGGCGATGATCGAGAACGCTCGGGCTTTGGGCAACGCGGCCGCCCGCGAAGGCGTGCCGGTCGTCGCTCCTGCCGACGCGTTCCCCACGCGCTCGCACCATCTGGCGATCGACGCCCGGCCGTTCGGCGGCGGCACCCGCGCCTCCCGGGCGATCGAGCCCGCCAACATCCTCGTCTCCGGCATCGGCCTGCCGCTGCCGCCGGTGCCGGGCGACTTCAACGGGATCCGGATCGGGACTCAGGAAGTGACCCGCCTCGGCATGAACGCCGGGACCATGGACCTCATCGCCCGGCTCCTCGCCGATGCGCTCCTCGCCCGCCGCCCGCTCGCGGCCGTGCGGGCGGACGTGATCGACCTGCGCCGCGCCTTCCGGACGCTGCACTTCGTGCGCTAGGCGGCAGCACGGCCGGGGCTGGTCGGCGCGAGGTGGGGCGCGCATATAGGAGCGGTCCGCGCCGCCCGGAGCCCCGCATGCACGCTACGATCGCACCGTCGAGTGGGCGAGCCCCGACCCGCGACCTCGAGGTGATCGGCCTCGTCGGCCTGGCGCATTTGGGCAGCCACTTCTTCCACCTCGTCCTGCCGCCGCTCTTCCCCTCCCTGCGCGAGGCTTTCGCGGTCAGTTGGACCGAACTCGGCCTGCTCTTGACCACCTTTTTCGTGACCTCGGGCCTCGCCCAGACCCCGGCCGGCTTCCTGGTCGACCGGATCGGCGCGGTCCGGGTCCTCTCGGGCGGGCTCGCGCTCTTGGGCGCGGGTGCGCTCCTGGCTGCGCTCGCCCCGACCTTCCTCCTGCTCTTCCCGGCCGCGGTTCTGCTCGGCCTCGGCAACAGCGTCTTCCACCCCTCGGATTACGCCATTCTCGGCCACCGGGTGAGCCCGGGGCGGATGGCGCGCGCCTTTTCCGTCCACACGATCGGCGGGACGATCGGCTGGGGGCTGGCCCCCGTCGTCATGGCCGCCCTCGCGACCGCCTTCGGTTGGCGCACGGCTCTCTTGGCTGCCGCTTGCCTCGGTCTCGGCCTTGCGGCCTTGATCCTCGCCCGCCGCGACGGGCTCGAGACTCCTTCGCATCAGGAGCGCGCCGCGGCCGGGACGGCCGCGCCCGCGGGCTCGGCGCTCGCCGTGTTGGGAAGCCGCTCGGTGCTTCTCTGTTTCGCCTTCTTCGCGCTCCAAGCCACGGGCGTGATCGCCCTCCAGGGGTTCATGCCGCTCGCGCTGGGCAAGCTCTGGGGCTTCGAGCTCGTGACCGCGGCCACGAGCGTCACCGCCTTCATGATCGGCAGCGCCTTCGGCACGGCTCTGGGTGGGGTTCTGGCCGACAGGACCGGCAACCGCCACGGCATCATCGCGACCGGCCTCGGCCTGGCGGCACTTCTGATCCTCGTGCCGGCCCATGCCGCCCTGCCGCTGCCGCTCCTCTGGGCGCTCGTGGGGCTCGCGGGCGCGCTGCACGGTGCCACCACGCCCTCGCGCGATCTCTTGGTCCGCGCGGCCGCTCCGCCCGGCTCCTCGGGCAAGGTGTTCGGCTTCGTCTATTCGGGCCTCGATCTCGGCGCCACGATCGCCCCGGCGATCGCCGGTCGGTTGCTGGACGCGGGCGTCCCCGCTGGCCTTTTCTGGCTCGCTTCCGTCGCGACCGCCCTCTCGATCGTCGCGGCGGTCTCGGTGCGGCCCGTCCCGGCGAGCGGCCGTGCCATCGGCGCAGCGCAGGCCGCCTCCTGATGCTGCCCGTCGCTTCGGTCCTGCTCGGTTTGCTCCTGGCCCTCCTCGGCGGTCCCGCGCGGGCGGCCGAACTCCCTGGCGGACACGTGCTCCTACGCGAGGGGGTGTCGGACGACGGCCGGATCGTCGCCGCCTTCGCCCCACCCGGCCCGGACCGCTGTTGGACGGTCCGCTTGTTCGAGCGCGAGCGGACGCGCTGGACGGCCGTGGCCGAGGCGGCCGGGCCCGCCAAGCCGCGCGGCGTCGATTGTTCGCCGGTGGTGGGAGTGCTCGCCGGCAACGGCCGGACCGTCGCCCTGTACTTCCCTTGGGAGGCTCTGGTCCTGGTCTTCGACCGCGAGGGCCGGGTCCTTCGCGAGAGCGGCCGGCTCCAGCTCCCCGGGGAGCCCGGTAAGCCCTTCCCAGCACCTGCACAGACCCTCGCGATCGCCCGTGACGGTACCGCGGTCCTGGTCGGCGCGCCGCACCACGCCTGCGTCGTGGCCGTTCCCGAAGACGTCTGCGGCGTAGCTTTCCTCTTCACCCGCCAAGGACGGACCTGGAACCTCGACCTTCGCTTCCCGCGGCCGGGCGACGCTTCCCCGACCGACCGCTTCGGCCGAACCGTGGCGCTTTCCGGGAACGGTAAGGTGGCCGTCGTGGGTGGGCCGGGCTCTTGGGGCCGGGCCGGCCGACTTTGGGTCTACGAGCGTGCCCCCGACGGCGGCTGGGACCTGCTCTCGGCCCTCGATTCGCCGAGCCCGGGCGACCTCGAGTTCGGTGGCGAGGTGGCGATCGACGATGCCGGCGACACGATCGCCGTGGCCGCCGAGCAGAAGGTGGTGCTGTTCCGACGCCAGGGCGAAGACTGGCCGCGTGTTGCCGAGCTCGGGAGCAGCGATCCCCTGATCGGCACGTTCGGCGGGGCGGTGGCGCTTTCCGGCACCGGCCGGCTCTTGGTCGTCGGCGCACCGCGAAGTGCGTGTCCGGGCGACCGGACGGGCAGCCGCTGCGGAGCCGTGCGCCTTTTCGAACTGCGACCCGCGGGCGCGGGCCTCTCGGTCGGTGAGCCCATCGCCCTCGAGCCCGTCGTCTGGCTGCCGCTCGCCGATTTCGGCTGGCGGGTCGCGACCGACGCCGCCGGCCAGCTCGTCGCCGTCCAGGGCAAGCTCGCCCATCTCTACGAGCGCTGAGCGGGATTGCCGCCGACCGTGCTCGGACCTAGCCTCGCCGCCGCACGAACCGGAGGGTCGGCATGATCGATCTCTACACGGCAGCCACCAGCAACGGCCAACGTGCCTCCATCATGCTCGAGGCCACGGGCCTGCCTTACCGCGCCCACAAGGTCGATCTCGCGAGCGGCGCGCAACGCAGTGCCGAGTTTTTGAAAATCAACCCGGCCGGCCAGATCCCGGTCATCGTCGACCATGGAGGGCCGGGTGGCCAGCCCATCACCGTCGCCCAATCCGGGGCGATCGTGCTCTACCTCGCCGAGCGCTCCGGGCGATTCTTGCCGACCGAGCCGGCCCGACGGACCCGGGTCCTCGAGGCCTTCATGCAAGTCATGACCGACGTGGCACCGGCCAGTGCCGCGCTCTTCTACATGAGCAAAGCGACCGAGCCGCCGAACCCCGAGGTGATGGCGTACTGCAAGAATCGGTTCCTCTCGATGCTCGCGCTCGTCGATCGCCGCCTTTCGCGTCACGCCTGGCTCGCCGGCGAGGAGATTTCGATCGCCGACTTCGCCCTCTACCCGACGGTGGCCGCTCGGAGGGCGATCCTCGACGAGGCGAGCGGGCTTTCCGATCTCCGCCGCTGGGCCGAAACCATGGCGCTGCGGCCCGACGTGGCGCGCGGCATGGCCGTCCCCGCTTGATCCCCATTTTCCCCAGGCTGGGGACACAGGCCCCGAGGACGAACGGGAAAGTCTTCGCGATCAAGCGGTTACCAACACGAAGCGAGACACGGTGACGACCGGGCGGGTTGCGGCTCTGTGGATCTATCCGGTGAAGGCCGGCCGCGGCCTGGCCCTCGAGGAGGCCGAGCTCGGCCCGTTCGGGCTCGGCCTCGACCGGCGCTGGATGATCGTTCGGACCGACGGCCGTGCTCTGACCCAACGGGAGGAGCCGCGCCTCGCCCGCCTCGTGCCGAGCCTCGAGGCCGGCCGGCTGCGGCTCGACCTCGACGGCACCGAGCTCGCCGTGCCGCTCAAGGAGGAGGGTGAGCCGGTCGAGGTCGTCATCTGGGGTGACCGGGTCCGTGCGCTCGCGCCGGACCCCGCGGCCGACCGAGCGCTCTCGCAAGCCCTCCGCCGCCCGGTCCGGATCGTCCGCTTGCCGGAGGCCGGTTTGCGCCCCTGCGACCCGACCTACGCTCCGGCCGGGAGCCGCACCGCCTTCACCGACGGCTTCCCGATTCTCGTGACGAGCGAAGCCTCACTCTCGGCCGTCAACGCGGCGATCCGGGCGTCCGGCGCCGCGCCCGTGCCGATGACCCGTTTCCGTCCCAACCCGTCCTCGAGGGTGTGCCCGCATGGGCCGAGGACCGTGCGCACGTCCTCTCGTTCGACCGCGGTGCGGCGCTGCGGCTCGTCAAGCCCTGCGCGCGCTGCATCGTGACCACGACCGACCAAGCGACCGGCGAGCGGCTCGGGCCCGAGCCGATCCGCAGCCTGCAGGCGCTCGGCCGCGACCTGATCGGCGAAGGTCCCTGCTTCGGCTGGAACGCGGTTCCGATCCTGCCAGATGGTGCCATCCGGCTCCGGGTCGGCCGAGACGTCGTGCTCCGGCCGTGACCTTCCGCCCCCTGCCGGGTCGGGCGGCCCGTGCTTATCTTCTCCCCTGATCCGCGAGATCAACCGAGAGGACCCGGTCGATGCCGCTCTACACCTACACCTGCGCGACCCACGGAGAGTTCGAGGCCTGGGGCAAGATGAGCGAGTCCGACGCGCCCATGCCGTGCCCCACCTGCTCGGCCGCCTCGCCGCGGGCGCTCGCCCGGCCGATGATCGCCAAAGGCGCCGGCGAAGCCGGTGGGTCCGACGATGTCGGCTGCGGCATGGAAGGCTGCGGCATGGGTGCTTGTGGCATGGACAGCGGCAGCGACGGCGGCCACGTGTGCGGCGCCGGTTGCGTCCATTGAGCGGTCGCGCTCAGGCCCGTTCCATCAGACCGGCGACGAAGTCGTAGCTCGCCTCGAGCGTGTGTTCGGCGCCTTCGGGGCGAAGCACGCTCGAATAAAGGTGGAAATGCGATACCGGGAAGGGCCGGGTCCGGAACAGGGACCGGCCGCGGATCCAGCTCCCCAGCCGATCCGGTGGGGGCGGAAACCGGAATCGCGCGATCGTCACGTGCGGATGGAAGTTGCGCTTCTCTTCCGGCACACCGGCCTCCCGCACCACCCGGTCGATGCGACGCTTCAAAGGCATGAGCGGTTCGGCGTCCTCGACTCCCACCCAGAGCGTGTGCGGTTGGCCGCGCGGCGGGAAGAGACCCAGCCCCGCGAGGGCGAGATCGAACGGTGGGACGCGGATCGTGGCGAGCATCTCGCCCAATTCCCAAAAGGTCGCGTGGTCGACCTCGCCCAAGAAACGCAGCGTGAGGTGGTAGTCCTCGGGGTCGGTCCAACGGGCGCCGGGCAGGCCGGTCGACAACCGTTCGAGGTCGATCGTGACCTCTTCCGGCATGCGCAACGCGATGAAGAGCCGGGGCATGCGGGCCCTCCCCTGCAGGTCCGCGGACCAAGCTAGAGGAGCCGAGCGAGCTTGCCAAATCCGAGATGCTCTCTTAGAGCCGGCCGGGTTCGCGCACCCCGTCCCGGGATGCTTCCGCAGCCGAGGCCAATGGTTTGAAGTCCGACGAATTCATCCGCGAAGTCGACGAGGAGCTCCAGCGCGAGAAGCTGGCCGAGCTCGCGAAGCGCTACGGGTGGATCGCAGTGACCGCCGCGGTGGGCCTGGTGCTCGCGACCGCGGCCTGGGTCGGTTGGCAGCGCTGGAACGAGTATCGCCACAACACCGAGGCCGAGCGGTTCGCTGCAGCCGACGGACTCATCGGCCCAGCGGGTCCCGAGACGGTCTCCGCACTGCTGCACTTCGCGCGTGAGGCGAGCCCCGGCTTTTCCGCACTCGCGCGGCTGCGCGCGGCGGCTCGCGCCGAGGACGACGGGGTGGCACTCGAGGCGCTCGAGGCGGTCGCCGCCGATCCCGCGGCCGATCCGCTGCTCAAAGATGCGGCGCGATTGATGGCAGCTGCCCGGCGCCTCGATCGCGACGACCCCGCCATGGTCGCACGCAGTCTCGAGCCCCTCGCCGGCGACGGGGGACCCTGGCGCCACGTCGCACGCCAGCTCCTCGCTGCGGCCCAGCTCAAAGCAGGCGCTCGAGACGACGCGATCGCCTCGCTCCGGCGGATCGTCGAGGACGGTGAGGCGCCGCCCACACTCCGCAGCCGGGCCGCCGAGCTGCTCGACGCACTCGGTGCGCCGTTGCCCGCGAGGTCGACATCGTGAGACGACGCGCGTTGGTCGCTGCGCTCGGCGGGGCCCTCGCCGGCTGTGGCCGGGGCGGGTGGTTCGGTGAGCGCGAAAGCCCGCGGCTCGAAGGGCAACGGATCCCGGTTCTCTTGGCTGGCGAGGGTACCGCCGCGGACCCACGTTTGGCCGAACTTCAAGTCCGGCTGCCGCCGCCCGTCCGCAACCCGGATTGGCCGCTCTACGGAGGTGAGGTCGGCAATGCGCCGGGGCATCCGGACGGTCCGTCGACCGCGACACTCGCGTGGCGTGTCGGGATCGGGGCGGGCGCGAGCGGCTCGGCGCGCCTGTTGGGCCCACCGGTCGTGGCGCAAGGGATGGTCTATGCGGTCGACGGCGCCGCCACGGTGACCGCCGTCGCCGCCGGCGACGGGCGCCGGCTCTGGACTTGGCGGACGCGCGAGGCTCGACTCGACGACCGGGTCTCGGGCGGCGCGGTCGGTTTCGCCGAGGGAAGGCTCTACGCGACCCTGGCGCACGGCGAGGTCGTGGCCCTGCCGGGCGGCGGTGGCGAGCCCATTTGGCGGGTGACGCTGCGCGCACCCTTGCGCACAGCGCCCACGATCGCCCGCGGCGTGGTCCTCGTCCGCACGGCCGACAATCAGCTCGTCGCCCTCGACGCCGCCACCGGCCAGCTCCGCTGGCGGCACGCCGGGACCGTCGAGACCGCGGCGCTTTTCGGGGGTGCGCCGCCGGCGGTGCGTGGCGGGACGGTCGTGGTCGCTTACGCCTCGGGTGAGGTCGCCGCGCTCGCCCTCGACACCGGGCGGCCGCTTTGGACCGAGATCGTCGCCCGACCGCGCCGGACACTGGCGCTCGGTACGATCCTCGACATCACGGGAGCGCCGGTCATCGATCGGGACCGGGTGTTCGTCGCCGGAAACGGCGGAGAAACGGTCGCCTTGGATCTGAGCCGCGGCGAGCGCATCTGGGAGGTGCCGGTCGGCTCCTCCAACACGCCGTGGGTGGCCGGAGACTTCCTCTTCCTGATCTCGGACCAGGGCGAGCTCCTCTGCCTCCTCCGCCAGGGCGGGCGGGTTCGTTGGGTCAGTCGGCTCGAGGGCGAGGGAGCGTCCGGCGGCGGGCGCGAGCGGATCGTCTGGGCGGGCCCCACGCTCGCGGGCGGGCAACTTTGGCTCGCCGGCTCGAGCGGCGATCTCCTGTCGATCGCCCCGGAAAGCGGTGCGGTCACGAGCCGGACGCGGCTCGGCTCGCGGGTGAGCCAACCGCCGGTCGCCGCCGGCGGCACCCTCTACCTTTTGACCGATTCCGCCGAGCTCTTCGCCTTCCGCTGAGCCGCTCGGCCCCCCACATCCGGGCCATGCACACGGTCGCGATCCTCGGCCGACCGAACGTCGGCAAATCGACGCTCTTCAACCGCCTGATCGGCCGCAGGCGGGCGCTCGTCCACGACACCCCGGGCGTGACCCGCGATCGGATCGAAGGTGAGGCTCGGCTCTTCGATCTTCGCTTTCGGGTGATCGACACGGCCGGCATCGAGCTCGGCGCGCCCCAGGAGAGCCTGCCGGCGCGGCTCGCTCGGCTTTCCTTGCAGGGGCTCGAAGAGGCCCGAGTGGGTCTTTTCCTGATCGATGCCCGGGCGGGAGTGACCGCGCTCGATCGCGAAATCGCCGAGCTCTTGCGGCGCCAACCGAAGCCCGTGCTGCTCGTGGCCAACAAATGCGAAGGCCGGGCGGGCGGTCTCGGCCTCGCCGAGGCCTACGAGCTGGGTCTGGGCGAGCCGATCGCGATCTCGGCCGAGCACGCCGAGGGGCTCGCCCAACTCGCCGACGCCTTGCGGCCGCTCCTGAACGAGAACGGGCAGGCGGCCGCCGAGGCCGGCGAAGATCGGCTTTCCCGAGCTCCAAGAAGCGGATCCGAGCCGGGCGGGCAACCCCTCGCGGAGGGGGCGGAGGAGGAGTTTCGAGGTCCGCTCCGGCTCGCCGTCGTGGGCCGGCCCAATGTCGGCAAATCTTCACTGATCAACGCCTTGTTGAAGAGCGAGCGGCTCCTGACCGGCCCCGAGCCGGGCCTTACGCGTGATGCCGTGCGGATCGCCTGGGAATGGCAGGGCCGCGCGATCGAGCTCGTCGACACGGCGGGCCTGCGCAAGAGGGCACGGATCGAAGCCCCGCTCGAAAAGCTTTCGGTGTCGGCCACGCTTCGGGCGATCCGTGAAGCGCAGGTGGTCCTCTTGCTGCTCGACGCGGAACGGCCGCTCGAGCATCAGGACGCCACGATCGCCGAGCGCGCGATCGAGGAGGGCAAAGCACTCGTCCTCGCGGTCAACAAATGGGACCTCGTCCGCGAGCCGCAGGCGTTCATGACCGAGCTGCGGGGGCGGATCGCGGACCGGCTCGACGAGCTCAAGGGGATCCGGCCGATCCCGATCTCGGCCAAGACCGGGCGGAACCTCGACCGCCTGTTGCCGGCGGTGGTCGACGCCCATCGGCGCTGGTCGACGCGCGTGCCGACCGGCAAGCTCAACCGCTGGCTGCAGGCGATGCTCGAAGCGCACCCGCCGCCGATGGTCGACAAAAAACGGGTCAAACTCCGCTACGTGACCCAGGTGGCGACGCGCCCGCCCACCTTCGCGCTCTTCGGCAATCGCCCGGCGGAGCATCTGCCCAAGAGCTATCTCCGCTACCTCGCCAACGGCCTGCGCGAAGCCTTCGATCTCGAGGGCACGGTGCTCCGGTTCCACATTCGTGCCGCCGAAAACCCTTACGTCGAGGAGCGCGCGGACTGAAGCACGATCCGTTCGCCGTGGCGGGTCGAGTTCGGAGCGAGGAGTTCGCTGATCGCGGGAGCATAGACCTCCGGAGCGGGCTGCGCGTCCGACGGCTCACCCGGAAAAGCCCGGCGACGGAGCCGGGTCGCCATGGGACCGGGCTCGACGACGACGACCCTGATCGACGACCGCTCGAGCTCGTCGGCCCACGAGAGCGCCAAAGCCTCGAGCGCCGCCTTGCTCGCGGCATAGGGCCCCCAGAAGGCCCGAGGTGCGGTGGCGATCGGATCGCCCACGACGACGCAGCGGGCAGCGTCGGAAGCCTTGAAGAGGGGTTCGAGGGTACGCACGAGGCGCTGGAAGGCGAGCGGGCCCACGGCCACGACCCTCGCGACCTCGGCGGGATCCTGGTGCGCGAGCGGAGCCAAACTGCCGAGTTCGGCGGCGGCGAACACGAACCCGTCGAGACGCCCGAACCGCGCGAAGAGCGAGGGGCCGAGCCGGTCGACCGCGTCGCTGTCCAGAAGGTCGAGGCGAACGAGCGTCGCCTCACCACCCGAGGCTCGAATCCGGTCGTCCAGCTCTTCGAGAGCAGCCTTGGTGCGGGCCAGGACCACCGGCCTCGCACCGCGCCGAGCCGCCTCGAGAGCGACCGCGGCACCGAGGCCACGGCTCCCTCCCACCACGAGCACGATGCGCCCCTCGAGGGGCTTCTCGCTCACCGTGCGGCTTCCTCGAGCAGGACGGACATCTGGGCTCCGGTCTCGCCCTGATCGTGATCGACGAGGCGGGTCGGGTAATCGCCCGTGAAGCAGGCGTCGCAGAAGGCCCGGCTCTCGGCCGATCGTCCCGGTTCGCCCACCGCGCGGTAGAGGCCGTCGATCGAGAGGAACGCGAGGCTGTCGACGCCGATGATCCGCGCCATCTCCTCGACGCTGTGGCGGGCGGCGAGGAGCTTCGAGCGTTCGGGAGTGTCGACGCCGTAGAAACAGGAGTGCGTCGTGGGCGGGCTCGCGATCCGCATGTGGACCTCGCGCGCCCCGGCGTTGCGGACCATCGCCACGATCTTGGTCGAGGTCGTACCGCGCACGATGCTGTCGTCGACGAGCACCACCCGCTTGCCCCCGAGCGTGGCGGGGTTGGCGTTGTGCTTGAGCTTCACCCCCAAATGCCGGATCGAGTCGGTGGGCTCGATGAAGGTTCGCCCGACATAGTGGTTGCGGATGATGCCGAGCTCGAAGGGCAGGCCGGAGGCCTGGGCGTAGCCGATCGCCGCCGGCACGCCGCTGTCCGGCACGGGAACCACGAGATCGGCTTCGGCGGGGGCTTCGCGCGCGAGCTCCGCGCCGATCCGCTTGCGCACCTCGTAGACGCCGCGGCCTTCGACGATGCTGTCGGGTCGGGCGAAGTAGACATATTCGAAAATGCAGAAACGTCGCGGACGCGGCTTGAACGGGTGGGAACTCTGAACGCCGCGCGAGTCGACCACGATCATTTCGCCGGGTTCGACGTCGCGCACGAAGGCGGCACCCAAAATGTCGAGCGCGCAAGTCTCGGAAGCGAAGATCGTGGCCCCGTCGAGCTCCCCCATGACCAGGGGACGGACGCCCAGCGGATCGCGAACCGCGACGATCCCGTCGTCGAAGAGCGCCACGAGCGACCAGGCGCCCTCGACCTGGTCGAGGGCGTCGACCAGGCGCTTGACGAGCGTCGTCTTCTTGGAGCGGGCGATCAGGTGGACGAGGACTTCCGTGTCGGTCGTCGACTGGAAGAGGCTGCCCTGCTCGACGAGCCGATGACGCAGGCGCTGGGCGTTGGTGAGGTTGCCGTTGTGGGCGAGGGCGAAGCCGCCGAATGCCATGTCGGCGAAGAGCGGCTGGACGTTGCGCAGCGCGGTCGCTCCGGTCGTGGCGTAGCGGGTGTGGCCGATCGCGGCGTGGCCGGGCAGCGACTCGACGACCCAGCGCTTGGAGAAGGTGTCACCGATGAGCCCGATCGCACGGTGGCTGTGGAAATGGCGGCCGTCGAAGCTGACCACGCCGGCGGCCTCTTGGCCGCGATGCTGGAGTGCGTGCAGGCCCAGGATCGTGTGCGCCGCAGCATCGCCGTGGCGGTGGATCGCGAAGATCCCGCACTCCTCGTGGAAGCGGTCCTCGCGATCGAGATCGTCGCGGTCCCAGGGCAGGAGGTCGGCCATGACGATCGTCCCCTCCGGATCAGCCGCGCGGCAACAGCAGCTCGAGCTCGCGGCGCTGCTCGGGCGCGTACCCCTTGCCCGAGCCCGCGCGTGGCGCCGACCCGGTCGCGGCCTTCACCTTGCCCTCGAGCTCGGCCGGCAAGAAGGCCTGCAGCCACATGGCGCCGGTCTCGATGTACGGCAGGGCCACGGCCCGCCGGACCCAATCGGGGTAACGGTCGCGCGGCAAGATCATGGTCGCGAGCATCCAAGCCAGTGCCACCAGCAGGGCGCCCCGCGCCACCCCGAACACCAAGCCCAAGAGCCGGTCGACGAAGCCGATCCCGCCGCCGCTCGCCGCTCGGGCGAGCATGGCGCCGAGGATCTTGAGGGCGATCAAGGGAACCAGGAAGACGAGCCCGGCCGTGGCGAGATCGACCAAGAGATCGTGGCCGAGAGCCTCGGCGACGATCGGCCGAACCGGTGCGAAGCCGAACCAGGCTGCGGCGAAGGCGCCGATCCAGGCGACGAAGCCCATGATCTCGCGGACCGCGCCGCGGGCGAGCGCGACGATCGCCGAGAGCCCGACGACCACGAGAACCGCGAGATCGAGGGCGGTGAGGGGAAGGTTCTGCATCAAACCGAGTTCCGCTCGCGGTCGCGTTCGAGGCGCTCCACCAACTCGACGAGCCGCCGCAAGCCGTCGAACTCCATGCCCGGCACCTCGGCGGTCGTCGCCTCGGGCAGGATGGCGCGTCGGAACCCGAGCTTGGCCGCCTC
>Ga0308408_1000784_pt1 | contig 16882 bp, 16 predicted proteins | sample HotsprSampleMSe3_FD_203466 | JGI IMG/M metagenome (GOLD analysis project Ga0308408, IMG submission 203466) | Hot spring phototrophic mat microbial communities from Mushroom Spring, Yellowstone National Park, Wyoming, United States - 20060912_MSe3 ... | reverse complement strand
AGCGGATCCGCGCCCGGGCCGACCGCGAACGGCGCGTGCTGATCGCCGAGGCGCAGAAGCGGGCCGAGATCCTGCGCGGCGAGGGCGACGCCGAGGCGATCCGGATCTTCGCCGAGGCGTTCGGCCAGGACGTCGATTTCTTCAAGTTCTACCGGACGATGCAGGCCTACCGGCAGGCGCTCGGCGACGGCAACACGAGCATCGTGATGTCGCCCGAGAGCGATTTCTTCCGCTTCTTCGGCAGCCCCGGCCTGGTCGACGGCACACCCGGCCGGCCCGCCGGCTCCGACCTCGCGGGCCGACCGGCGGCGGCCGCCGCGGCGGAGCCCCCGGCCGCCGCCCGCTGAAGCCGGCCGTCACGCCGCGCCTCGGCGCTCGCGGGATCGCGCCTCTTGCGCGACTTGGCGACCGGTCTGGCGCTCGTGCTCGTGATCGAGGGCTTGTCCTGGGCCGTGGCGCCCGGGGCCATGAAACGGCTAGCGCGGCGCGTCCAGGAGCTCGCCGACGAGCCGCTGCGCCTCACGGGTCTCCTGGCCGCAGCCGCGGGCGTGCTCGTCCTGTGGCTGGTCCGTGGCTGAGCGCCCTGACGGCCCGGCCGGTCTTGCCGGATCGGCCGGGCGGGTGACATCATTCGTCGACGGGGCCGCCCGGGGCACGGGCCGCTCTTCGGTCGTGACCGGGCCCGCTCGAGACGGCCCCCAGGAGGTCGCAATATGACGAGGCACGAATCTCGCCGCGAGGGCTGCGCGGTCCGGCGCCGGGGCGCGGCGCCTCGGGCCGCCGCGTTCCTCCTGGCTCTGGTCTTCGCGCCCGCGGGGCCGGTCGAGGCGGCACCGGCGGGCCCACCGGGCTTCGCCGACCTGGTCGCCAAGGTCGCCCCGGCGGTCGTCAACATCGCCACCCGCAAGGTCGCGGCGCGTAGCGAAGGGCCCGGTTTCCCGCAGGTTCCGCCGGGCTCGCCCTTCGAGGAGTTCTTCAAAGAATTTTTCAACCGCGAGCGCGAGCAGCAACAGCAGCAGCAACGGCGCAGCTTCTCTTTGGGCTCCGGCTTCATCATCGACCCGGCGGGCTACGTGGTCACCAACAACCACGTGATCGCGGACGCCGACGAGATCTCGGTGGTCTTCCACGACGACAGGGAGGTCCCCGCCAAGGTGGTGGGTCGCGACACGAAGACCGACCTCGCGCTCCTCAAGATCGAGAGCGACAAGCCCTTACCGTTCGTCGAGTGGGCCGACAGCGATCAGGTCAGGGTCGGCGACTGGATGCTCGCGATCGGCAACCCGTTCGGGCTCGGCTCGACGGTCACCGCGGGCATCATCTCGGCCAGGGGCCGCGACATCCGAAGCGGCCCTTACGACGACTACATCCAGGTCGACGCGGCCATCAACCGCGGCAATTCGGGCGGCCCGTCCTTCACCATGGACGGCAAGGTGTTCGGGGTGAACACCGCGATCTTTTCGCCCTCGGGCGGCAACATCGGCATCGGCTTCGCGATCCCTTCGAACCTCGCCCGGCCGGTGATCGAAAGCTTGAAGCGCACCGGCCGCGTGGCGCGCGGCTGGCTGGGTGTGCGGATCCAGACGGTGACCGAGGAGATCGCCGAGTCGATCGGCCTCAAGGAGCCCGTGGGCGCGCTCGTGGCGAGCGTGACCCCGGGCGGCCCCGCCGCCAGCTCGGCGATCGAGCCGGGCGACGTGGTGCTCGAGTTCGACGGCAAGAAGATCGACAAGATGCGCTCCTTGCCGCGGATCGTCGCCGAGACGCCGGTCGGCCGCGAGGTCGAGGTGGTGATCTGGCGCAAGGGCGAGAGGAAGACGGTGCGGGTCAAGCTCGGCGAGCTGCCGGACGACGAGCAGGTGGCCGAGCTCGGCAAGCCGCAAGAGCCGGGCAAGCCGGCGCCCGGTGCCACCGCCCGGATCGCCGAATTCGGCATCCTGGTGAGCCCGATCACCCCCGAGCTCAAGGAGAAGTTCCAGCTTCCCGAGAAGGCCCGCGGCGTGGTCGTGGTCGAGGTCGAGCCGAACGGCCCCGCGGCCCAAGAGGGGATCCGGCCCGGTGACCTGATCGTCGAGGCGATGCAGGAGGAGATCAAGGCGCCGGCCGAGCTCGTGGCCAAGATCGAGGCGGCCAAGCGCTCGGGTCGCAAGGCGGCCCTTCTCCTGGTCGAGCGGCAGGGCGACGTCCGCTTCGTGGCCCCGCGCTTCAAGGAGTGAGGCGGGGGCCGCGGCGGCCTGCCGGCTCAGGCCCGGCGGTGCTCGCTCGCGGGGATTCCCTGGAGGAAGAGCAGAGCCGTGAGGTCGCCGTGGACGATGCTCACCGGAGCCCGCTCGCGCACGCGCGGATGCGCGCGGAAGGCGACCCCGAGCCCGGCGCGCAGGAGCATCGGCAAATCGTTGGCGCCGTCGCCCACGGCGAGGACCGCCCCGGCCGGCAGCCCCTCGCGGACGAGCAGCTCCTCGAGCGTCGCGAGCTTGGCCGCGGCGTCGAGGATCGGCTCGGCGACCCGGCCGGTGAGCGTCCCGGCCTCGACCAGGAGCTCGTTGCCGCGCTCCTCGTCGAAGCCCAAGAGCCCCGCCACGTGCCGGGTGAACTGGCGGAACCCGGAAGAGACGAGCACGCTCTTGGCCCCACGGGCCCGCATCGTCGCGAGCAACGTGCGGGCCCCCGGTGTGGTCCGCACCCGCTCGGCGATGACTTCGGCGATCACCCGTTCCGGCAGGCCCTCGAGCAGGGCCACCCGGCGGCGCAGCGACTCGCGGTACTCGATCTCCCCGTTCATGGCAGCGCGCGTGATCGCCGCGACCTCGGCCTTGCAGCCGACGTAATCGGCGAGCTCGTCGAGGCATTCGACGGTGATCATCGTGCTGTCCATGTCGGCCAAGAGGAGCCGCTTCTCGCGGCCCGCGGCCGGCAGGATGGCGCGGTCGAGAGGCTCGCCGTCGAGGAGCGCTGCGGCCCGCGCGGCGATCGTCTCGGCCGGCAAATCGCTTGCGATCTCGGCCGCCTCTTCCGGAGCGAGCCAGCGGGCCCGGCCGGCGACCGCCACCTCGAGCTCGCGGACGAGCGTGGGCGCGAGGGGCACGCGCGCGGGATCGGCGATCAGGACCAGGACGTGCGACATGGGACCGCGCTCGGGGGAAGCGGCGCGGGCTCGGCCACCGGGGTGCGGCCGGCTCCCGCCCTCAGCCGAGGCTAGCAGGCTCCGCCTCGGGCCGCGACCGGGCCCTGCCGTCGGCGCGGCGCCCGGTCGCGGCGAGCCGCGCCGCCCGCAGCCGCTGCACCAGCGCCTCGACGACCGCGAGCGGCGCCCGCCCCTGGCCGGCCGCCTCGGCGAGGATCCGAGCGACCCGCTCCTCGAGAAACGAGAGCCGCGCCTGCACCCTCTCGGCATCGTAGCCGCCCGGATCGAGCTCGGCCGTCGCGGCGATCACCCCGCCCGCGTTCACGAGGTGATCGGGCAGGTAGAGGATTCCGGCCGCGTGCAGCCGGTCCGCGACCTCGCGGGCCGCGAGCTGGTTGTTCGCGGCACCCAGGACGAGGCCGCAGCGCAGCCGGGCCACCGCCTCCCGGTCGAACACCGGCCCGAACGCGCAAGGGGCGAGGATGTCGGCCGGCGCCTCGAGGATCGCCGCGGGCTCGACCGGCCGCGCACCGAGCCGCGCCACGGCGCGGCCGACGCGCGCCGGATCGAGGTCGGCGACCAGCAGCCGGGCGCCCTCTGCGGCCAGGCACTCGGCGAGCGGCATGCCGACTGCACCCAAGCCCTGGATCGCGACCGTGAGCCCCGCGAGTCCTTCGGCGCCGAACCGGTGGCGGGCCGCGACCCGCATCGCCCGCACCACGCCCTCGGCGGTCATGGGCCCGAGATCGCCGGCACCCGCCGAGCGGCCGAGCACGAAGCGGGAAAAGCCGGCGAGCAGGTCCATGTCGGCGGGGGTGGTGCCACTGTCCTCGCCGGTCCAATAACGGCCGTCGAGCCGCTCGATCGCGTCGCCGAGCGCGCGCCAGAGCGCCGGTGTCTTGTCGCGTCCCGGATCGCCGATGAGGACCGCCTTGCCGCCCGAGAAGGGCAGGCCCGCGAGCAGGACCTTGTCGGTCATCGCCCGGGCGAGCGCGCGGGCCTCGGCGATCGCCGCCGCGAGGTCGGGGTAGGGGCGCATCCGGCAGCCGCCGACCGCGGGCCCGAGCGGCGGGGCGTCGAGGGCGATCACCCCGACGGTTCGGCCGGCTTCGTCGACGATCCGGTGCAGCTCGCCGCCGCTCTTCGGCCCCGGCGGAGGGCATGTCGCCGAGCCCACGGCCTTCTCCCTTCTTTCTACCCCGAGCGCCGCGTAGGCGCGGGGCGCCAGGGTCGGCAGTGAGCTTTCCCACAACCGTAGCGCGAGAGACGGCTCCGGAGCCGGTCGAGGTCGGGCCGCTGTTCGTCCTCGGCGGCACCACGGCGAGCGGCAAGTCCGCCCTCGCCCTCGCGCTCGCCGAGCGGACCGGCGGGGTGATCGTCGACGCCGACAGCCAGCAGCTCTTCGCCGATCTGCCGATCCTGACGGCCCGACCGACGGCCGAGGAAGAAGCCCGGGTGCCGCACCGGCTGTACGGCCTCCTCGGCCCGCGCGAGCAGCCCTCGGTCGGCCGCTGGCTCGGGCTCGTCCTGCCGGTGCTGGCCGAGCTCGCCCGCGAAGAGCGGCCGGCCGTCCTCGTGGGTGGCACCGGGCTCTACCTGCATGCCCTCCTGCACGGTCTTTCCCCGATTCCCGAGGTGCCGCCCGAAGTCCGTGCGCGCCTTCTCGCGGAGGCCCGCGACGTTTCGACGGGCGAGCTCCACGCGCGGTTGCGGCGTGTCGATCCCGCGACCGCGGCCGAGCTCCGGCCCTCCGACCGACAGCGGATCCTGCGCGCCCTCGAGGTCCTCGAGGCGACCGGCCGGCCGCTCGCCCTCTGGCAGGCCGAGCCGCGCCGGCCGCCGGTCCGCCCCCGCCTGCTCGTGGGCGTCGCTTTGCTGCCGCCCGCCGAGGTGACCGGCCCGCGGATCGCCCGTCGCCTCGAGGCGCAGCTCGCGTGCGGCGCCCTCGAGGAAGTGGCGGCCCTCGCCCACCGCGAGCCCGAGCTCCGCGAGGCGGCCCGCGCCGGGCGGACCGACCGCTTCCCGATCCTGAAAGTGCACGGCTGCCGCGAGCTTCTGGCGGTCCTCGACGGGCGGCTCGCGCCGGCCGCGGCGCAAGCCGAGATCGCCCGAAAGGTGCGCGCTTACGCCAAGCGCCAGCGCACCTGGTTCCGCCACCAGCTCCCCGAGCTCGAGGTGCTGCCGGTTACCGGCGAAGCGGAAGGGCTCGCCGAGGCCCTCGCCCGCCGGTTCGACGCGCTCCGACGGGGAGCGCCGTGGGCTCAGAGGTCGGCGTAGCAGACCACCTCGGCCTTCGCCCCGGGGTGGGTGACCGCACCCTTGACCGCCGGGCCCACGAGCTGGGCGTATTTGTAGAGCGCACCGCTCGTGTAGATCGTCGCGGGCGGCTTCCACGCCGCCCGCCGCCGCTCGAGCTCCTCGGCCGAAAGCTCGACGTCGAGCGTGCCCTTCTCGGCGTCGATCGCGACGATGTCGCCGTCGCGCAACAGGCCGATCGGGCCGCCGACCGCCGCCTCGGGGCCCACATGGCCGATGCAGAAGCCGCGGGTGCCGCCCGAGAACCGACCGTCGGTGACGAGCGCCACCTTCTCGCCCATGCCCTGGCCGTAGATGGCGGAGGTGACCGAGAGCATCTCGCGCATGCCGGGCCCGCCCTTGGGGCCCTCGTAGCGGATCACCAGCACCTCGCCTTCCTTGTAGGCGCGGCTCTGGACCGCCTTCATGCAGTCCTCCTCGCAGTCGAAGACCCGCGCCGGCCCGCGGAACTTCAGGTTCTTGAGCCCGGCGATCTTGACGATGGCTCCGTCGGGGGCGAGCGAGCCTTTGAGCCCCACCACTCCGCCATAGGGCGTGATCGGGTTCGTGATCGGCCGGACGACGTCCTGGTCCGGGTTCCAGCGCACGTCCGCCAGGTTCTCGGCGACGGTCTTGCCGGTCACGGTCAAGCAATCGCCGTGGAGATAGCCCCCGTCGAGCAAGGCCTTCATGAGGAGCGGCACGCCGCCCGCTTGCGCGAGATCGGCCATCACGTAGCGGCCGCCCGGCTTCAGATCGCCGATATAGGGCGTCGAGCGGAAGATCTCGGCGACCGCGTGAAGGTCGAAGTCGATCCCGGCTTCGTGGGCGATCGCCGGCAGGTGCAAGGCCGCGTTGGTCGAGCCGCCCGAGCAGGCGACGATGCGGGCGGCGTTCTCGAGGCTCTTCCTCGTCACGATGTCGCGCGGCCGGATGCCGAGCTCGAGGCAGCGCATCACCGCCTCGCCGGACAGCTCGGCGTAGCGGTCGCGGGCCTCGAACGGTGCCGGCAGGCCGGCCGAATAGGGCAGCGCCAAGCCGATCGCCTCGGAGACGCAGGCCATGGTGTTGGCGGTGAACTGGCCGCCGCAGGAGCCGGCCGAGGGGCAGGCGACCCGCTCGAGCTCCTCGAGCTCGGCGTCGCTGAGCTCGCCGACCGCGTGCCGGCCCACGGCTTCGAACACGTCGACCACGGTGACGTCCCGGCCGCGCCATTTCCCGGGCAGGATCGAGCCGCCGTACATGAAGACCGAGGGCACGTTGAGGCGGACCATCGCCATCATCACGCCCGGCAGGCTTTTGTCGCAGCCGGCGAAGCCCACGAGCGCGTCGTAACCGTGCCCGCGCACCGTGAGTTCGATCGAATCGGCGATCACCTCGCGCGAGACCAAGGAGCTTTTCATCCCCTGGTGACCCATGGCGATGCCGTCGGTCACGGTGATCGTGGTGAACTCACGAGGTGTGCCACCCGCGCGGCTGATCCCGATCTTGGCCGCCTGGGCCTGACGGTGCAGCGCGATGTTGCAGGGGGCGGCCTCGTTCCAGGTCGTCACCACGCCCACGAAGGGGCGGGCGATGTCCTCCTTCCCGAGGCCCATGGCGTAGTAGTACGAGCGGTGCGGTGCGCGCTCGGGGCCGACCGTGCTGTGCCGGCTCGGCAGCTTCGACTTGTCGAACAGGGTGATCGCCATGGCCCTTCCTCCTCCTCCCGCCCGCGCGGCGGCGCGGACCTTAGCCAGCGCACCCGGGGCTGACCAGTGCGCCGCGGGCGGGGTGGCTGTCGCCCCCGGCAGCAAGGGAGGCCGCGTCGAGCCCGCGGGCTGCGGCTGCGAAGCGATCGCCGCCACCTTCACGGGCGAGGACCCGCGCTACCGGGCCGCGCTCGTCGCGGTCGTCGCGATCAACGCCGCCATGTTCTTGGTCGAGATGGCGGCCGGCCATCTCGCCGGCTCGCATGCGCTCCAGGCCGACGCGCTCGACTTTCTGGGCGACACCGCCACCTATGCCACGACCCTCTGGGCGGTCGGCCGTGGCGCCCGGACCCGCGCCCGGGTCGCTCTCGTCAAGGGCGCGAGCCTGTCGCTCATGGGACTCTGGGTTCTGGGCTCGACGCTCCATAGCGTCTTCGTGCTCGGTACGCCCCGAGCCGAGCTAATGGGTGGCGTCGGGCTCTTGGCGCTCGCCGCCAATCTCGGCTCGGTGCTGTTGTTGATGCGCTGGCGCGAAGGCGATGCCAATGTCCGCTCGGTCTGGCTCTGCTCGCGCAACGACGCGATCGGCAACCTCGCGGTGATCGCCGCGGCCGGGGCGGTCGCCCTGAGCGAGAGCGCCTGGCCCGACCTCTTGGTAGCCGGTGCGATGGCCGCCTTGTTCCTGCACAGCTCGACCCGCATCCTGATCCAGGCACGAGGCGAGCTGCGCGATGCTGCCAGCGAAACCGCGAGAACCCGTCCCACCGGCCGAGCTGCCGGAGCCGGGTGAGTCGCCCCCGCCCGGCCCGGGTCCGCTCGTTCGGCTGCTCGGCGCGGCGGTCCTGTTCGGTCGGGCCCTCTGGCAGGCGCTTTCCCACCTCGTCTTCGAGGACGGGCTCGTGGTCGCGGGCTACGTCGCTTTCGCCGCCCTCTTCGCGCTCTTCCCGTTCCTCATCGTGCTGTTGGCGATCGCGGGCGAGCTCGGCCAGAGCGAAGCGGCGCAAGAGTCGATCGCGCTCGCCCTCGAGCTCGTGCCGCCCGAAGTCGCGGCCGTGCTGCGGCCGGTGGTCGCGGAATTGCGCGGCGGCGCGCCGCGCGGCCTTCTGGGCGTCGGCATCCTGGTCTCGCTCTGGTTCGCCTCTTCGGGCATGGAGGCGATCCGCCACGTGCTCGACCGCGCCTATCGCTGCCCGCCACCACGGAACTTTCTCGTAGCCCGGCTGCAGAGCCTCTTCCTCGTGATCGTGGTGGCGCTCGCCATCCTCGTCGCGATGCTCGCACTCGTGGGCCTGCCGTTGGTCCGCCAGCTCGTCGCCTGGCTCGGCGAGCAGGAGCTGTTCGACCGCCGGCTCGACCTCCTGCTGCGCTACGGGCTCGGCCTCGGTATGCTCGCGGCCTTGACCGTGAGCTTGCACCTCACCTTGCCGACCGTGCCGCTGCGCTTGGTCGAGGTCCTGCCCGGGACCTTGCTCTCGGTGGCGCTCTGGGCCGTCGCCGCCGAGCTCTATTCGGCCTATCTGGGATCGTTGCCGACCTCCTATTCGGTGACCTACGGGAGCCTGGCCGGGATCGTGGTGACGCTCTTTTTCTTCTACATCTCGGCCGCGATCTTCATCTTCGGGGCGCAGCTCAACGGGGCGCTGCGCGAGCTGCGCGACGCCCGCCCTTCCTGAGCCGACCCGGCGTGGCCAGGAGGTTGCGCCCCACGTCCACCGTGGCGGGTCCGCCACGCCGAGGCCGGCCGATTGACGCCGTGGCCGCGCAGGTAGCGGCCGACCGTTCTCCCCGGCGGCAGTGCGAGTTGATAACAGAGGTGCGAACGACGAGGGGCGTGGCGGGCATGGTCGAAGCGCTTCTCCTGAGCGGTGCCGGGGTGTTGGCGCTCGGCTCCTGGGCAGGCTGGGTCGAGCCGCGGCGGCTCCGGGCGGTCCGCTACGAGGTCGCGAGCCCCGCTTGGCCGGTCGCCTGGCAGCCGCTCCGGCTCGCCGTGCTGGGCGATCTGCACGCCGCTCGGCCGCACGTCGGCGAGCGGCGGATCGCGCGGATCGTCGAGCGCCTGCTCGCCGAACGACCGGAGCTCGTCCTCTTGCCGGGCGACTTCCTCGCCAACCGCACGGCCTTCGTGTGGCCCCTTCCGGCGGCGCGGATCGCCCGGGCGCTCGCCCCCTTGGCCCGATCGGTGCCGACCTTGGCGGTGCTCGGCAATCACGACCTGCACGAGGACCGCGGCCGGCCGATCCGCACCGCCCTCGAGCAAGTCGGGATCGCCGTGCTCGAGAACGAGGTCGTCGAGCTCGATCTCGGCGGTCGACCGGTCCAGATCGCCGGCCTCGGCTGTGCGGTGAGCCGGCGCGCCGACCTGCCGGCGGTGCTCGCCGCCCTCGACCCCGACCGGCCCGCCATCCTCGTGAGCCACGTGCCGGACGCCGTGGCCTATGTGCCCGACCACGTGCTGTTGACGGTGGCCGGCCACACCCACGGCGGTCAGGTGCGCCTGCCCGGGATCGGGCCGCTTTTGACCATGAGCGCCTTGCCGCGTCGCTTCGCCCGCGGCCACCATCGGGTCGGTCGCCGCCATCTCCTGGTGACCTCGGGCGTCGGTACGAGCTTGTTGCCCGTCCGCCTCGGCGTGCCGCCCGAATATGTCGTCGCCACCGTCCGCGCCGCGAGCGAGGAGGTGTCCGAGGCGGCCGTCCAGCGGGCGCAGCGGATATCGGCCTGAGACCGCACGACAGGGAGGAACGATCCGTGCGTCGCCATTGGAACCCGTCGGGCATCGCCGCACCCGTCGCCAAGTACAGCCACGCCGTTTTGGTGACCGGCCACCAGAAGCTGCTCGCCGTCTCGGGCCAACTCGGCATCGCGCCCGACGGCACCATGCCGGAAGGCTGCGAGGCCCAGGCGCGGCTGATCTTCGCCGCCCTCGACCGCTGCCTCGCCGAGGCCGGGATGGGCCGCCGCCACGTGATCCGGCTCAACACCTATCTCGTCGACCTCGCCGACCGGCCGGCCTTCATGGCGGTGCGGGATGCCTGGGTGGCCGACCCGCCGCCCGCCTCTACACTCGTCGTGGTCAAAGAGCTGGTCCGCCCGGAAGCGCGCGTCGAGGTCGAGATCCTGGCCGCGGCCTGAGCCGGGCGCGGGTCCTCCACCTCTACTGCCACCCGCGCCCCGACAGCTTCCACGCGGCCCTGCGCGCCGCGGCTGTCGAGGGTCTCGCCCGGGCCGGGCACGAGGTCGACCTCTTGGACCTCTACGCCGAGGGCTTCGACCCGGTGCTCTCGGCCGAGGTACGTGGCCGCTACCACGACCCGAGCCGCAACCGGGCCGGCCTCGAGGCCTATGTCGAGCGCCTGTTGCGGGCCGAGGCGCTCGTCGTGCAGTTCCCCACCTGGTGCTTCGGCCCGCCCGCCATGCTGAAGGGCTTCTTCGACCGGGTGCCGATGCCAGGGGTGGCCTTCGACCTCTCCGACCCGGCCCGGGTCCGACCGCTGCTCCACGGGATCCGCAGCCTGACCGGGATCGTCACCTACGGCCGCGACCGGCTGACCGCACTCTGGATGGGCGACCCGCCGCGCAAGATCGTCACCCGCTATCTGAGCTGGTTCGTCGCCCCGGGCGCGCGTGTGCGCTACCTCGCCCTCTACCACATGAACACCGCCGACGAGCGGCGCCGGGCGGCCTTTCTCGACCGGGTCCGGGACGAGCTCGCCCGGCTTTGAGCGGTCCGCGCCTCAGCGGTCCGGCCGGCAGTAGGCGGGCAAGGGGTAGACCCGGCCGATCGGCGCGCCGCGCGCCGCCGCCGCCCGCTCGAGGGCGGCGTAGCGACCGCCCGAGTAGTGCGGACAGTCGCGGGCGAGGCCGGCGGCCACGAGCGCTGCCCCGAGATCGCGCCCGTCGACCGTGCAGATCGCGACGATGCGGCCGCGGGTGCGGCTGCCGTCCGGCACGCAGGCGACCGTGCGGCCCGCCACGAGCTGCCGCAACGCTTCGCGCGATTCCGGACCGAGGGGATCCCGCAACTCGGGGGCGGCAACACCCTGCAGGCGGATCGCTTGGCCCTCGAGCTCGAGCGTGTCGCCGTCGCGCACCCGCTCGACCACCCCGACGAAGATCCGACGCGTGTCCACCCGCGGCGGCGACTCGGCGACCGTGTCGGCCGTCGCCACGCCGGTGACAGCCGCGGCGAGGACGAACCACGCGACCCGAGTTCCACGGTTTCCCCGAGCTCCCGGCACGGCGGCGATTCCTCCGATCCGACCGTACCCGAAAACGCCGCGGCAGGGGAGGGGCCCCGCGCCACCGGGCGTACCCGGCTATCGTATTCGGCCAACACTCGTCGGCCGGAGGTTACCCCGACGCGAGAGAGCGAGCCGCATCCGGGCTCGCGAGACATCTTCGCGGCCGCAGCGAAGCGCGAGTCGCGGCTCGGTGGCTCCGCCCCTCAGGTAGCGCGGGTCGCTTTGCGCAGATCCATCGGCGGCCCCGGGGCCCGCAAGGCCGGCGGGCAGGCGTCGCCCGCGATGTAGTCGATCCCGGCGGCACGGGCCTGCTCGGCGAGCGCGGCGTTCGCGACCGGGACCAGGAGGCTGCGCAGCCCCGCCGCCCGGCAGGCGGCGGCGAGCTCGGCGAGCCGCTCGACCGTGCCCGGATCCGCCGGGTCGAGCGTCGAAGCGTCGATCGAGGCCGCCCGCGCGCCGCTCCCGGCGAGCGGTGCGATCGCGCTCGGATCGGGTGGGACCCGGACGATGACGAAGGCCACTCGACCCTCGACCGACGCCAGCATCCCGCGCAGATCGGCCGGCGGCCGCTGCGGCGTCCGGTCGACGAGCTCCAGGATCAGCCGCGGGATCATGACCGCGGGTAGCTCGGTGAGCAGATTGAGCCAGGGGCCGCGGAAACCCGGCGTGGCGAGGGTCGAGCGGTGGACCGGGACCGCGAGCACCGGCAGCTCGGCTTTCGGTCGGCCGGGCACGAGATGCGTCATCGCCTGAGCGAGGAGCCAGCGGTCGAGCTCGGCGTCGAAGGCGCCGGTCGCCGGATCGGGGCAGAGGGTCCAGGGGACGACGAGCGCGCCACTTGCGGTGGCGAGCCGAGCGAAGGCCCGGAAGCCCACGATCAGCGGCACCCGAAGTGCCAGCACCGGGCGGTACAGGGCTACGAGCTCGGTCGCGTGCTCGCGCAAGCGCGCCGCTTCGGCCTCGGCGAGCTGCCGTTGGGCTCGGCGGACCCGCTCGCGCAGGCCGAGCATCCCGGCGAGCGTGGCGAGCTCGGTCTCGTAATCGAACGGCAGCGTGCGCGCGACCGGCCCGGCTCCGCCGGGTGCCACGCCCAAGAGCCGTTCGCCGATGTCGGCGGCGATCAGCGCGAGCCGCCGCTCGAGCTCGCGCCGCTCCCGGGCCAAGGCCAAAACCCACACCGTCACCTCGTCGGCGGCGACGTAGAGTTCCACGTCTTCGAGCCCACGGGCGAGGCAGGCCTCGACGTTCGCCCACACGATCGGGCGGACGATGTCCCAGCGCGGCCCCATCCGCTCCTTGATGGGCGCGAGGTCGATGACGCCGAGGCTCCCCGCGTCGCGCCGCCCGCTCAGTTCCCGATGCGCTTTGCGCAACCGAGCGAGCCGTGCCGCGAACTCGCCGGGCAGCCCGGGGTCGAGCCCGGCTCGGGTGCGCGGCGGGTAGAGCTCGAACGATCGCTCGCGAACCTCGCCCATCCCTCTCGCGCGCACCACGTGGCTCGAACCGTGATTCGTGCCGGGGCCGGTCCCGCGGCATCGGTACGCACTGTGCCGGGCAAGGGTTGACGAAAGGTTGACGGTGCGCGAGCGACGGCTCGCGCCCCGGCCCGAGCGGAAGAGCCTCCATGCCCGATCTCGATCGGCTTTTGCCGGCGCTCCTCGACCTCGTGGCGCGCGCCGGCCGCGTGGTGCTCGAACACTACGCCCGGCCGGCCGACGCCGCGCTCAAGGCCGACGCCTCGCCCGTGACCACTGCCGATCGGGCGGCCGAGGCGGCGATCGAAGCCGGCCTCCGCGCCCTCGATCCGGCGCTCCCGATCGTCGCCGAGGAAGCGGTGGCCGCGGGCCGCGTCCCGACCCTCGAGCCCGGCGCCGCGTTCTGGCTCGTCGACCCGCTCGACGGCACCAAGGAGTTCCTCTCCTGTAACGGCGAGTTCACGGTCAACGTGGCCCTCGTCGAGCGCGGCGAGCCGGTCCTCGGCGTGGTCGCCGCCCCGGCCAAGGAGCGGTCGTGGTGGGGTGTGGCGGGTCGCGGTGCGTGGACCCGGGGTGACGGCGGCGTGCGGCCGATCCGCGTGCGGATCCGCCCCTCGCGCGGCCTCGTCGCCGTGGCGAGTCGCTCGCACCGCGATCCGGAGACCGACGCCTGGCTCGCCGCCCACGACATCCGCGAGACGATCTCGGCCGGCAGCTCCTTGAAGCTCTGCCTCGTGGCCGAGGGCCGGGCCGACGTCTATCCGCGCTTCGGCCGGACCATGGAATGGGACGTCGCCGCCGGCCATGCGGTGCTGGCCGCCGCCGGCGGTCGGGTGGAGACGCTCGACGGGCGCCCGCTCCGCTACGGCAAGCCCGGCTTCGAGAACCCGCCCTTCATCGCCTGGGGCGGCTGACCTCCGGTGCTGGCGGAGGTCCTGCGGCTCCTGCCGCCCGAACCGGCGCACCACTGCGCTTTGGCCCTCGCCCGCCTGGTTCCGCCCCGGCGGCCGGTGTCCCGACCACGCCTGGTCACGAACCTGGCCGGCCTCGCGCTCCCCCACCCCGTCGGTCTGGCCGCCGGCTTCGACAAGAACGCCACGGCCTTCGCGGGGTTCTTGCGGCTCGGCTTCGCCTTCGTCGAGGTCGGCACGGTCACGCCTCGGCCGCAGCCGGGCAACCCGCCGCCTCGGCTCTTCCGCCTGGTGGAGGACCGGGCGCTGATCAACCGGATGGGCTTCAACAACGACGGGCTCGAGGCGGTGGCCGCCCGGCTCGCCCGGCGCGATCGGAGCCGCGGCGTCGTCGGCGCCAATCTCGGCGTCAACCGCGACAGCCCCGACCCGCTCGCCGATTACCTCCTGGGTGTGGAGAAGCTCGCCCCGCTCGTCGACTATCTCGTGGTCAACGTCTCCTCGCCGAATACACCGGGCCTCAGGGAATGGCAGCGACGAGAGCGGCTCGCCCCGCTGCTCGCCGCGCTGAAGCGCGCCCGCGACGCCTGTGCGGGCCCGGGGCGGAAGCCGCCGCTCCTCCTCAAGATCGCCCCCGACCTCGACGAGGCGGCCGAGTCGGAGCTCGTCGAGCTCGCGCTCGAAGCCCGGATCGACGGGCTCGTCGTCGCCAACACGACGACCGCCCGGCCCGCTTCGCTGCGCTCCCCGCACCGCGCGGAAGCGGGTGGGCTCAGCGGCGATCCGCTCTTCGCGCCCTCGACCGCGGCTCTTCGCCGGATCGCCGCCCGCACGCGCGGCCGGCTCGCGCTTTTGGGCGTGGGCGGGATCGATTCGGCCGAACGGGCCTACGCCAAGATCCGCGCCGGTGCTTGCGCGGTCCAGCTCTACACCGGGCTCGTCTACGAGGGCCCGGGCCTCTTGCGCCGGATCCTCGACGGGCTCGAGCGCCTGTTGGACCGCGACGGCTTCGCGAGGCTCGCCGATGCGGTCGGCGCCGACCTCGAGATGCCCGCCGGTTGACAGCGCCGGCCTCGGCGGGCAAGCGGGGTGCACGTGGCGATTTGGGCCGGCCGGCTTGCGGGCCACGTTAAAGAAGCCGCTAAAAGGTCGGACAGCCGCGTGCGGCGCCGACCACCGGCCGCCGCGGCGGAGTTCGGCCATGAGCGAGACTTGGCGGATGCGGACCCGGCTGGTCCACGACGGGACCGCACGTTCCGCCTTCGGCGAGACCTGCGAAGCGATCTTCTTGACCTCGGGCTTCGTCTACGCGCGTGCCGAGGAGGCCGAGGCCCGGGTCGCCGACCGCGCGCCCGGCTACCAATACAGCCGGATCGCCAACCCGACCGTGCGGATGCTCGAGGAGCGCTTCGCTGCCCTCGAAGGTGCGGAGGATTGCGCGGCCGTGGCGACCGGCATGGCCGCGGTCCACGCCGCGCTCGTCGCCCAGCTCCGAGCGGGCGCGCGGCTGGTCGCTTCCGCGCCGCTGTTCGGCGCCTGCCAGTGGATCGTCACGGAGCTGTTGCCGCGCTTCGGCGTCGAAACCGAGCTCGTCGCCGCCGCCGATCCCGAGGCCTGGCGCCGCGCGCTTTCCCGGCCGGCCGACCTCGTTCTCGTCGAGACCCCGGCCAACCCGACGCTCGAGCTCGTCGACATCCCGTTCGTCGCGAACCTCGCGCACGAGGCCGGTGCCCGACTCGTGGTCGACAACGCCTTCGCCACCCCCTGGTTGCAGCGGCCGCTCGAGCTCGGCGCCGATCTGTCCGTCTACTCGGCCACCAAACTGATCGACGGGCAGGGCCGCTGCCTGGGCGGGCTCGTGGCCGGGCCGGCCGCACTTCTGAAGGACACGTTGCGGCCCTACTTGCGCAACACCGGGCCGACGCTCTCGCCTTTCAACGCCTGGGTCCTGCTCAAAGGCCTCGAGACGCTGGGCCTGCGCGTCGAGGCGCAGCAAACGACCGCGCGCACGCTCGCCGGCTGGCTCGAGGGCCATCCGGGCGCGCGGATGGTGCGCTATCCGGGCCTCGCTTCGCACCCGCAGGCCGAGCTCGCCCGCCGGCAGATGAAGGGGCCGGGGACGATGATCGCGTTTCGCGTGGGCGGCGGCCGCGAGCGCGCCTTCGCCGTGTTGAACCGGTTGCGGCTCGTCAAGGTCTCGAACAATCTGGGCGACACCCGCTCGCTCGCCACCCATCCGGCCACCACCACCCATGCGAAGGTGCCGGCCGAACTGCGCGAGCGGCTCGGGATCACCGAGGATCTGATCCGGCTTTCGGTCGGACTCGAGGACGTGGAGGATCTGATGGCCGATCTCGACCGGGCGCTCGCGCCTTGAGCGAGCTCGACCTCGACCGGCTGCGGGCCTGGGTCGGCCGCGAGGAGCGGCGGACCGACACGCTCCACCCCTGGCCGGCCGCCGCGCTCACCGCCGCCCTCGACCGCGACGATGCCCCGGGCCCCGGCGAACCCTTGCCGCCCTTTTGGCACCATCTCTACTTCCTGCCGACGGTCGCGGCCTCGCAGACCGGCGCCGACGGCCATCCGCGCCGCGGCGACTTCTTACCGCCCGTGCCCTTGCCGCGGCGGATGTGGGCCGGCGGGCGGCTCGTCTGGGAGCGCCCTTTGCGGATCGGTGAGACGCTCGAGCGGGTCTCGACGGTCCGCGCGGTCGAGCTCAAGCGCGGCCGAAGCGGGCCTTTGGTGTTCGTCCTGGTCGAGCACCGTTTCCTCGCCGGCGAGGCGACCGTGCTCGTCGAAGAGCACGACATCGTCTACCGCGAGCCGCCCAAGCCCGAGGACGCGGTGCCGCCGCCCTTGGCCCCGGCGCCGGGTCCCTGGAGGCGCCGTTGGCGGCCCGATCCGGTGCTCCTCTTCCGCTACAGTGCCTTGACTTACAACGGCCACCGGATCCACTACGACCATCCCTACGTGACCGGGGTCGAGGGTTATCCCGGGCTCGTCGTCCACGGCCCCTTGCTCGCCACCTTGATGCTCGACCTGTTGCGCCGCGAGCGGCCCGAGGCTGTCGTCCGCCGCTTCGACTTCCGCGCGACCGCCCCGCTCTTCGCCGACCGCGAGCTCACCGTCAACGGCGAGCCCGAGG
>Ga0308408_1000743_pt1 | contig 17565 bp, 9 predicted proteins | sample HotsprSampleMSe3_FD_203466 | JGI IMG/M metagenome (GOLD analysis project Ga0308408, IMG submission 203466) | Hot spring phototrophic mat microbial communities from Mushroom Spring, Yellowstone National Park, Wyoming, United States - 20060912_MSe3 ... | reverse complement strand
TTTTCCCTGAAGAGAAACGTCGCTCTGTTGAATCGCCCATACGGACCTTCATTGAAGAGGTGGACTACGTTAAGTTCTCCAAACATAGCTATTGTTGTCACTCGATCCAGTATACTGCTGCCTTCCGCGAAGTCGCAACCATCTCCAAAGCACACGAACGGGAAGATACACTCATGCATTAAAGCAGTACGAAAACCGATTACGTTTTTTCCTAGACGCTCAATCGCATTACCACGTGCTTGAGGTGGCAGTCCCTCACGAAGGCGCAATTGGTTAGTTCCCTGATCCTTTACCTCCACAATAAGAATAGGGTAGGTCTTTCCACTCTTGTCCACAATCGACAGGATGCCTCCGTCTGGTTTCATCGACGAGGTGTCGTGGTGATAGTGAAACTTGACATCTGGGTAAATCTCACGGAGCGAAGCAACGATATCTTTTAGCCTCCATTCCGTTTTGTGGTCAAAATTGACCTGTGGGAAGCGTTGTTGTAATCGCTCGATCAGTTTTTTAAGTGCTCTGCCCAACACGCTCTGCTGCTTCTTCGCCGTCAGGTTGATAACCGTTCCCGTTCTCTGCTTCCGGAGTTGCTCCTTTCTTGCCATTTTCTATTCCTTCCTCTCCACCAAGAATACATATTCCGTCACCCTGACATCACGTTTGTGGATGTTTCTACAGCCCCGAAACACCGTGTAAGGGATTTCGATGGTGTGTACGTACCCTATCTTCGTCAAGAAAGAATATATTTGGTCAGGCTTTACGAAGCCCTCATTGTTGTAGGACAGCAGAATAAAGCGGGCTGCCGTGCGTAGTAACAGGTCTTTTAGAAGCAAAAAACACTTTGACTTCTGGTTATAACCCGAGCGTTGCCAATCCTCGGGAATGCCCGAAACCTTGCTGATTCGCTGAGGTTTTTCATAACGCGCGATGAGATTGAGCATAAAGTAGTTAGAGCCGTAGGGGTGCTGATTGTAGGGCGGGTCATAATACGCAAGGTCGAACTCGCCTAGAGAATCGATGGCTTTATTGATGTCGCTTTGTATTACAAGGCATTCACACTCGAAGTTGCTTAGAATGGGGGGTTCGAGAATGATAGGAGCCTTTATACGAGACAAGGCATCCTCGTTCGTTCCACCAAAACGACCAATCCCTGTGCGACGGTCTTTGTAAAATCCTTTGAAGACGCCTGCTGTGTTGGCGTGTACAGATGCCTCATGTAGTAAGGGTTCAATGAGCAGGTCGGCATACTGCTTCGGATACTGTTCGATCAGCCTTCTGTAGTTGTCGATACGTCGGGCATTGTCCCGAGTGTAGAAGACCCTGTCTTCTTTCGTGATATGGTTCTCGTCTTTTGGGGCGTACAGCTCCTCGATAAAACCGACCGGTAAAGGTTCCTTCATGACACGTTGGTTCAGGTCATCCACAATCTCATGCAGCTCATCCCAGTTTACCTCGCTCTTGTTTGTCAAATAACATCGCCCGGTCACTGCAGCATATTCCTCGATGTCATTGGAAACAAGCCGTCTGGCATAACCTTTGAACAACCTCGACACAACACCTGACCCTGCAAAACCGTCCAGGATGTCCAGTTTGGGCTTACCAAGACGGGATGTTACGATGTTCAACGCCTCGGCGATATATGGCAACAACGCACGCTTGTTGCCGATTTGTGTGATTATCTGTTGAGATAGATAAGCCGGATTGTCTTGAGGCGCATTCTCGAATAGAGCAAGTTGCATATTGTCTCTCCCTCCGCTGAGACGCACTGCCTTTCCCCTTATGATAACAAACAGTCCCCCGGTTGGCAAACCTTAAGCCTTCAGGGCACCGCTGGTGACCCCCTGCACGAAGGCGCGCATTCCCACTGCAAACAGCACGATGAGTGGCAGGCTGCCAATCACGTAGCCCGCCAGTGTGGGGCCGTAGTCCAGATTGAACTCGCCCGCGAAGCGGGTGACGCCTACCGTGAAGGTCTGCAGGCTGCTGTCGCTGATGGTCACGAGGGGCCAGATGTAGTCGTTGTAGATGCCCAGCGTGCTCATGATGGCGATGGTCGCCAGAGTGGGCAGCGAGAGCGGCAGGGCAAGATGGCGGTAAATCTGCAAATCGCCCGCCCCGTCCAGGCGCATGGCTTCGAACAGCTCGTCGGGCAGGCTGGCGAAAAAGGTTCGGCACAGCACCACCCCCAGCACCTGTCCGCCCGCCAGATAGGGCAGGATTAACGCCCAGCGCGTATTGAGCAGCCCCATGCTCTGCACCAGCGCGTAGGTGGGTATTAGCGTCAGGATGCCCGGCACCACCAGCAACGCCAGAATCAGCGCGAAGACCGCATCGCGCCCGCGGAAGGTCAGCCTTGATAGCGCGTAGCCCGATAGCGAACTCAGCAGCAGAACACCTGGAACTACTACCGCAACGATGATGAGCGTGTTGAGCAGGTAGCCTTTCAGCGCAACCGCCGCCTCGCGGTAGAAATCCCAGCGAGCAGGTTGCGGCAGCCCCCAGAAGCGGGTGAAGATGTCGGCGTTGGTCTTCAGCGAGAGCAGCAGCATCATCACAAACGGCAGCAGCGACACCGCCAGCAGCATCGCCAGCACTATCGCTGCCAGCATCTCGCCCCAACGCACGGTTCGTCGTCTCATCATCATGCCTGTTTCTCCAGCCTCCTGCCCCAGAGCAGATTCAGCAGGGACAGCGTGAAAATCGCTACGAAGAGCGTCAAGCCGATAGCGGCGGCGTAGCCCATGTGCCCGAAGCGAAACGCCTGAAAGTACATGTGGAGTGCGGGCACGTGCGTCGCCAGCCCGGGACCCCCGCCTGTCAGAACAAGGATACTTCCGAAATCCTGCAAAACCCCGATGAGCGTGAGTATCACCAGCAGACGCACCTGCGGCAGCAGCAGCGGCAGGTCCACATACCACACCCTCTTCAAACCGCCTACCCCGTCCACCTGACAGGAATCCCACACGTCGCCCGAGATGGCGTTCAGACCAGCCAGATAGATGAGCAGCGCGAGCCCGCCCGCCCATGGAAAGCCGATGCCTATAATCGCCCACAGCGCGGTTCCTGAATCGCCCAGCCAGGAGCGGGTCAGCGCACCCATACCCAGCGTCTCCAGTATCTGATTCAGCAAGCCGACACTGCCGTCATAAATGAAGCTCCACAGCAACATCGTGACCATGCCGGGCACCACCATCGGCAGGATGAAGGCGGTGCGCATGAAGTATTGCCAGCGTGGAGAGCGCAGGCTCATCAGCAGCTCCGCCACCAACAGGGGCATGGTGAGCGTTTTCAGCACATTCGCCACCAGCAGGATAAGCAGGTTGCGCAGGCTGAGGCGCAGGAACTCGTCATGCCACATCGCCACGAAGTTACCCAGACCAATCCACTGCGGTTCCTCACCAGTCTCCCACCGCGTGAAGGCACGCGACAAACCCAGCACCGCCGGATAGTAGTTAAACAGCGCGAGCAACACCAGCGTCGGCGCGAGCATCAGCGCAATGACCACGATGGAAGTGCGTCGTCGGCTCATGAGGGTGTGTCCTTCGTACGGGGATTCATGTCCAGTTTCTGCATGGCAATCACGCGCGGCACCGCCTCTTCCATCAGTCGCTGATAGCGATTCAGAAACTCCCGCAGGGAGATGCGCCCTTCCATGTATCGCTGCGCCCACACTGTCCACTGCCATACGGACTCCTGTTCGTCCATCAGCCCGCGGAAAGAGAGCTTCTCGAAACCTCTACCCTCGAAGGGGCGATAGTATCGTTGCAGTTCAGGCGGCATTTTGACGCCGGGGATGAGCATCGGGCCGCTGAGAGGGCGGCGGTTTCGTACCGCTTCATCCACCAGTATCTGTGCGCCCTGCGGACTGGTCAGGAACATCAGGAAGTCTATCACGCGCTGCGTCTGTTGTCGGTTCTTTTTCACCACGCCCAGCACCAGCCCCGGTCCGCCCACGCCCCGGAACGGCGGCACGTGGAAGCGCGAGACGGTGAGCGGGGGCACCGCGAAGATACCCCAGTCAAAACGCGCCCGAGGCGGCAGGTCCGCCATGTCCTGCATCAAATCGCCGATGAGCCACGAGCCTTCCAGCAAGATGGCGGCGCGTCCCGTCAGGAACAGGTTGTACGCGGTCACCGAGTTCGCACCGTGAAAACCTCTCTGCCAGTAGCGCGAGAACGTCTTGATGTGCGCGTACAGCTCGGCGAAACGCTCGCTATCAAAACGGATGACGCGCCTGCGCACCGCATCCAGCAACCGCTCGCCGTTGATAATGACCAGCGAGTCGTTGTAGGGGTCGCTCAGATTCAGGCGGAAGTTCGCGTTGCGCGTGGGGTCATAGTCCCAGTCGCCCGGGCGCGACATCACCAGAGGCACCCAGTGGCGCGTGTAGGCGTCGGTGAAGAAGCGCACAATCCAGCCCACCGTGCCCGACCAGTAGGAATCGGCGTTGCCCGGCACGGCAAACGGCAGATAGCCCGCCGCGCGGATGCGCTCTGCCACAGTCAGCATCTGCTCCCAGGTGCGCGGCGGCTGCAAGCCTAACCGTCGGAACAGGCTGGCGTTGTAGTAGAAGGCTATCTCTACGAAGTCTATCGGCACGAAAGAGACCCCACCAGCGGTCTTGAATTTTTCTTTGAACTGGGGATTCAGGGTCTCTATCCACGCTTTGCCTGTATAGGGGTTGCGCTGCGACAGGTAGGGTGCGAGGTTTACCAGCAACCCCTTCTCGTACATCCCCCAGGCGAAGTTGGCGTTGAAGAGGTCGGGGGCTTTGTCGCCGGCGCCGGGGATTTGGGTGCGCAGCCACGTCTCATAGCCATTGAGCGGCATCACCTGCACCTTTACCCGCACGCCGGGGTGGGCACGTTCATATTCCCGTGCGAGGCGGTGAAAGCCCTCGCGATAGTTGCCGCTGACGGTGGCAAGAAATATGGTGGCTGCCTGCACAGGCATCTGAACACCCCTTCCCGAAGTTACAACTTCTTGGCGTGTTGGGAATACTCCTGTTGGACGTCTGGTTATCGTATACATCCGCCTGACAGCCAGCTTTTTTCCAGACAGGCAAGATTGCTTAGGCTATGATGATTGCAAAAATCACCTTGTACCCTTTTCAAATGGGAGAAGTTGGTGTACTATATTGGTTGAAGCAACTGAATCACAGCGGCGCACGGAATCAGGCAGGTCACGTGTCACCCCCCTTGGGACACGCACCTGTCCTGGCGTGCAACGGACAACGCTACACAGAAAGGGATACGACGATGGCACGTTCGTATATTACGCTAGACGGTAACGAAGCAGCGGCATACACCGCTTACCGCACCAACGAAGTGATAGCGATTTACCCCATTACCCCCTCTTCCCCCATGGGCGAGCTGAGCGACGAGTGGGCAGCGAAAGGCATTCCCAACGTGTGGGGTACTGTACCGCAGGTCGTCGAGATGCATTCGGAAGCGGGGGCAGCAGGTGCCGTGCACGGAGCGTTACAGGCGGGCGCATTGACGACCACCTTCACCTCCGCGCAGGGACTGCTGTTGATGATTCCCAACATGTTCAAAATCGCGGGCGAGCTCACCAGCACGGTGTTCCACATCGCGGCGCGAACGGTCGCCACGCACGCGCTCTCCATTTTCGGTGACCACAGCGACGTGATGGCGTGCCGTTCCACCGGCTGGGCGATGCTCTTCTCCAACGACCCGCAGGAAGTGATGGATCTCGCGCTCATTGCCCAGGCGGCAACGCTGGAGGCGCGCGTGCCCTTCCTGCACATCTTCGACGGCTTCCGCACCTCACACGAAGTGCGCAAGATCGAGCAGATTACGGAAGACGACATGCGCGCCATGATAGACAACGACCTGGTGCGCGCCCACCGTGAGCGGGCAATGAGCCCCGACCGTCCTATCATCCGCGGTACCGCCCAGAACCCCGATGCCTTCTTCCAGTCGCGCGAGCGCATCAATCCCTTCTACGCCGCGACGCCGGGCATCGTGGAGAAGGCGATGAACAAGTTCGCCAGCATGGTGGGCAGGGAGTATCACCTCTTCGATTACGTGGGTGCGCCCGACGCCGAGTACGTCATCGTCATGATGGGCTCGGGCTGCGGCACCGCGGAAGAAACGGTGCGCGTGCTGGTGGAGAAAGGCGAGAAGGTAGGCTTAATCAAGGTGCGCCTGTACCGCCCGTTCTCGCGCGAGCACTTCATGAAAGCCCTGCCGCCCACCGTCCGGGCTATCGCCGCGCTGGACCGCACGAAGGAACCGGGCGCGCTGGGCGAACCGCTGTATCAGGACGTGGTCACTGCGCTGGGCGAGGCGATGATGGAAGGAACCCTGCCCTTCGAGCGCGTGCCGCGCGTCATCGGTGGACGCTATGGGCTGTCCTCCAAAGAGTTCACGCCGGCGATGGTCAAAGCCGTCTACGATGAACTGGCGAAGGAAACGCCCAAGAACCACTTCACCGTGGGCATTATCGACGACGTCACGCACACGAGCCTCGACGTCGACCCCAACTTCAGCACCGAGGCACCCGATGTGGTGCGTGCGGTGTTCTGGGGACTGGGCGCAGACGGAACCGTTGGCGCAAACAAGAACTCCGTCAAGATTATCGGTGAGGAGACACCCAACTGGGCGCAGGGTTACTTCGTGTACGACTCCAAGAAGTCGGGAGCGGTTACGGTATCGCACCTGCGTTTCGGTCCGCGCCCCATTCTGGGCACTTACCTGATCCAGCGGGCGAACTTCGTGGCGTGCCACCAGTTCCACTTCCTCGAGCGCTACAACGTGCTGGAGATGGCAGATGAAGGTGCGACCTTCCTGCTGAACAGCCCGTACGGTCCCGAAGAGGTCTGGGACTACCTGCCGCGCTCGGTGCAACAACAGATTATCGACAAGAAGCTGAAGTTCTACGTCATCAACGCATACGACGTCGCGAAGCGGGTGGGGCTGGGTGTGCGCATCAACACCATCATGCAGACCTGCTTCTTCGCCATTAGCGGTGTGCTTCCGCGCGATGAAGCCATCGCCAAGATTAAGGAAGCCATCCGCAAGACCTACGGACGACGCGGAGAGGCGGTGGTGCAGCAGAACTTCGCCGCGGTCGACGCTGCGCTGGACAACCTGCTCGAAGTGAAAGTACTCGGGCAGGTCACCAGCACCTTTGACCGCCCGCCGGTGGTTCCCGAGCACGCGCCGGATTTTGTCAAGCGCGTGACGGCAGAGCTGATGGCAGGGCGAGGCGACCTGTTGCCGGTGAGCGCGTTCCCAGTGGATGGCACGTATCCCACCGGAACCGCCGCGTGGGAGAAGCGCAACATCGCGCTGGAAGTGCCTGTATGGGAACCCGACCTGTGCATCCAGTGCGGCAAGTGCGTATACATCTGCCCGCACGCCACCATCCGCGCAAAGGTATACGATAAAGAACTGCTGGCGAACGCCCCGGCGACCTTCAAAGCGACTCCCGCCAAGTGGCGCGAGCTGCCCGATAAAATGTTCACCATTCAGGTCGCTGTGGAAGACTGTACGGGGTGCCAGCTGTGCGTGGAGGTCTGTCCGGCGAAGGACAAGAGCGACAGTTCGCGCAAGGCGCTCAACATGCGCCCACAAATCCCGCTGCGGGAACAGGAGCGCGCGAACTGGGAGTTCTTCCTGAGCCTTCCTGACGTACCGAAGCACGACAGCCTGCGGTTCAATAACATCAAGAACGTGCAGCTGCTGCGCCCGTTGTTCGAGTTCAACGGCGGTTGCACAGGGTGTGGCGAAACTCCGTATGTGCGCTTGCTCACCCAGTTGTATGGCGACCGGCTCTACATTGCCAACGCCACGGGTTGCTCGAGCATCTACGGCGGTAACCTGCCCACGACGCCGTACACCACCGATAGCGAGGGCAGAGGTCCCACCTGGAACAACTCTCTGTTTGAGGACACCGCCGAGTTTGGGCTGGGTATGAGGCTGGCGATCAACCGCCAAAACGCCTACGCGCGCCAGCTGCTGGAGCAACTGCGACCCGTGATTGCCGATGACGAACTGGTTGACGCTCTGCTGAGCGCCGATCAGTCAGATGAGGCGGGCATTTACGCGCAACGCGAACGTGTGGCGAAGCTGAAAGAGAAGCTGGCAGGCAAAAGCGAGCCGAAAGTGCGCGACCTGCTCGCCGTCGCCGATATGCTGGTGCGCAAGAGCGTCTGGATTATCGGTGGCGATGGGTGGGCGTACGACATCGGCTATGGCGGACTCGACCATGTCCTTGCCAGCGGGGAGGACGTCAACGTGCTCGTGCTGGACACCGAAGTGTACTCGAACACGGGCGGACAGGCGTCCAAGTCCACGCCGATGGGAGCGGTTGCCCGCTTTGCCGCTGGGGGCAAGCCCACCGCCAAGAAAGACCTGGGCATGATGCTGACGCACTACAGGAACATCTACATCGCACAGGTGGCGATGGGCGCGAACGAGCTGCAGACTCTGAGGGCGTTCCAGGAAGCGGAGGCATATCCTGGGCCCTCCATCATCATCGCCTACAGCCACTGTATCGCACACGGCATCGACATGAGCAAGGGACACATCCAGCAGAAGCTGGCGGTAGATTCCGGCTACTGGCCGCTCTATCGCTACAACCCGCTGCTGGCAGCTCAGGGTGAGAACCCGTTCCAGCTCGACTCGAGCGGACCGACCATCCCGTTCAAGGAGTACGCCTCCAAAGAAGGGCGTTATCGCATCCTGATGCAGTCCAATCCCGAGGCTGCCGAGCGGTTGCTGCAGCAGGCGCAGCAGGTGATCGAGGAGCGGTGGCGCTACTACCGCATGCTGGCAGGCAAAAACGCCGAAGGCGCAAAGTAGAAAATGCCGGGGGTTGGCACTTGCCAACCCCCTCCCCCATCTGAGACGGAATAGAGACTGAGGAGGACAATAGCAATGGATTTCAGCACGACATACATGGGCTTGACGCTGCGAAACCCGCTGGTTGCCTCTGCGTCGCCGCTGTCGTACAAAGTGGAGGGCGTCTGCAGGCTGGAAGAGGCGGGCATCGGCGCAGTGGTGATGCACTCGCTGTTTGAAGAACAAATCACCACCGAGAGCCTGGCGCTCGATTACTTCCTGACACACGGCACCGACAGCTACGCCGAAGCGCTTAGCTACTTCCCCGACCTGGGCGATTACAACGTGGGACCCGACGAGTACCTCAATCTCATCCGCAAAGCGAAGGAATCGGTGGACATTCCCGTCATCGGCAGTCTGAACGGTGTCTCTTCAGGTGGATGGGTGAAATACGCTAGGATGATTGAGGAGGCGGGAGCGGATGCGCTGGAACTGAACGTGTACTACCTGCCTACAAACCCGGAGATGACCGGCACCGCTGTGGAACAGATGACCATCGACGTGGTCAAAGCGATACGCCAGGAAGTGAAAATCCCTCTGGCGGTGAAGATAGGGCCCTTCTTCAGCTCCATCCCAAATATGGCAAAACAGCTGGCGGAAGCGGGCGCCAACGCGCTGGTGCTGTTCAACCGCTTCTACCAGCCGGATATCGATATCGAGAATCTGGAAGCTGTGCCCCATCTGGTGCTCAGCGACTCGGACGAACTGCGTCTGCCGTTGCGCTGGGTGGCTATCCTCTACGGGCGAGTGCCCGCCGATCTGGCGATTACCACCGGCGTCCACACTTATGAGGATGTGTTGAAGGGACTGATGGCGGGCGCGAAAGTGACGATGATGGCTTCCGAGCTGTTAGAGAACGGAGTAGAGCGCGTCGGGCAGATTCTGCAGGAGATGCAGATGTGGATGCAGGAACACGAATATTCCTCCGTCCAGCAGATGATTGGCAGTGTCAGTCACCAGAAGGTAGCCGAACCCGCTGCGTTCGAACGCGCTAACTACGTCAAGGTACTCGGTTCCTACAAGCGGATGATATAAAAGCATAAGCGGGGGCGTACCACTACGCCCCCGCTTACCAGGCTCCTGATCCGAAAAAAACGCCTCACCCATATCGGGGTGGTCCGGGGTGCAGACTACCGCACGTTGTCCGCGACCGTGCGACGAACGATAAGGTCCGCAATCTCCGCAGCCGAGACGTGGTACTCTCCCGCTTCAATCTTCTGGCGAAGCTCCTGCACCATCTCCTCGCGCACGTCCGGGATGTCATTCAGAAGAAACTTAATCTGCCGGATTTCCTGGGCGCGCGGAGACAGCTCCACCACAGCGGCGGGAGGCACGTCCCGTTGAGCGTCGACCGATGGCGGGGCAGACACCACTGCCTCCCCCACCCTGCCCGTGCGGCTTAACTGCAACACCCGGCTGTACTCGTCCAGCGAGATTTTCATAGCAATCCTGCCTCCTACGACGACGCCCTGCGAAGATGCGCCGTGTCGTTGGGCAGAACTTCGGCAGCCGGGCGATCATATCCCGACCCTCGTCGGGACTTAGACCCCATAGCTTTGCGCCCCCACATTTCTGTGGGTTTGCCTTTATCGGATCCGCCTGTCAATCGGATTATCGGCAAACCTTCAGAAAAACTTTAGGGTTGCCGCCGAAAATTTTCGCACTTTTTTTTCGAGCGCATTATAACAGCAACAGCGCATTGGTTGCAAGTACCTGCCCGTACTGCAAACAAATGCCCCGTGACTACTCGTTGACCTCCAGGCTTATCAACTGGTGCCCCAACGCTGGCAGGCGCGCCCACAGGGTAATCTGTGCGTCCCGCTGATGACACGGCGCATCCGTCGCACGCACAGAAAGCCCTTCTGGCAAGCCGATATCGCTCAGGTGAAACCGAATCTCTCGCTCCACCTCGGTCTCGGCGAGGTTGAAGACGTTCAACACGGCAACCGTGCCCTGTGCGGGCGCGTTTTGTCCCCACAGAGTATGCGCGTGAACGGTTTCGTCAATACCATAAAAGGTACCCCGCGTGTAGAACGGCTTCAGCGAACGGTATGTCTGCATAGCTCGCTTGTGCGCTTCCCAAACCTTCGGGTCCGGGTGTTTGCCTCCCACGCCCAGGTGCCTGCAGGTGCTGGCATACCACCAGAACACCAGCGCGTGTTCGTTATCCTTGCGCAGGTCGATATGCAGGTAAATCGGGATGGAATAGGCGAGATTGACGTAATACAGGCTCAACGACCGCCCGCTGCGCAGGTCATCCATCGTTTCCCACATATACTCGTAGCCCCAGAGTTCGTCGAACGAATCGGGCAGGGCATGTAAGAAGTAGGTGGGTGCGTAGCGTATCGTCGCACCGCCAACCACTGGGTCGTGCAGTTCAATCAGCACCTGCGGAAACTCACGCTTGACCGCCCGCAAGAGTTGCAATATCGCCATACAGTGCTCATGACGGGTGAGGGGCAGCGAATGCCCGTGCGACTCGTCGTAGCACTCGCCTGTGAACATCGCTCCGTCGTACATCAGGAACGAAGCACCGTCCCGGCACAGCTGCACCAGGCGTTCCGCTTTTGTTTGAATATAGGCGGGCGACGCACTACACAGGGCCGGTAGAACCTGACCATCCCTGTCCTTCCGACGCGCCTCCATGGGGTAGCCGTTGATGTCGCACCACGCTGCCAGTGGATTGTGCAACGCCAGGCGCATACCGTAACGCTCCTCCAGCCACCTGACAAAATCCCGCTGTGTGCCCAAACGGTCTTCCGCCCATATCGAGGAGGCAAACAGAGTATCCCAGCCCGGGTCCAGATACAGCGCCTCGCATCCTATCTCGGCGGCTTTCTCCGCTTCCACCTCCATATCGGACAGTTGATACACCTCCTGCCGTCGCTCGGGGGTGTCGGGTCCCCACCACAACGGGTTATCGTAGAGTTCGTTCCAGTGCACGGGCGGGTTGTAGTCTGCGGGAAATCGATGCCCCAGCGTTTCCGTCCACTCGCGAAACACGTAGAACGCGCCCTTCCAGCCGCCTTCGCACGCGACGAAGCGGGTTACCCCAAAGCGGAAGCTCTGCCCCGGGTCGAGTTGTGCCGCGGGTTCGGGGTCACCCAGTTTCCATAACCCCGCCCCGCCGAAACGCAGATAAGTTTTCCCTTCGCGCTGGAACGGCTGCAGCAGCGACCACTCCATCGCGTCGGGGTTGTGCTTGGCGATGAGGAGGGCGTGTTCTGGGTCCGCGTCCACCCATGCCCACGCCTCTGACCCGAAGGCGACGGTGAGGATCAGCTGCGGCACCATGTCAAACGACCAGAAGTAGAAGCCACCCTGTCGCGACAGCAGCTCGTCCGCTGCCATGTCCAGAAATTGACCGTTGAACGGCTCCCTGCGGTATGGGATGGGGTAAAAGCGACTGCCCTGCAAGTCCGCGCACAGAGATTCGCCTTCCAGCAGGTTTCTGGTGAAGCCAAAAACGGCATCACGCAGGTCGAGCGGTTGCTCCCCTGCGTTCGTCACCGTCAACTGCTCCTCCAGCGCCGAGGCTGTCGCCCGAAAGGCGTGTTCCACCAGCAAGGTATCGATGCGGGCGCGAACGGTCACGCGATAGGTTCCGTCCTCCAGCTGCCCTACCTGCGGAGGCTCTTGAATTTGGGGCAACGGAGTATCGGAACTGACGTAGCAGTAATCGCCGTCGGCGTACACGCGGCCGGTTCGGCGCTGCACCAGACGGCAGGGGTTCAGCCCATCGCGAGTGTGAATATGCAGCTGCAGAGCCGCGTTTCCCAGCACGAGCTCGCCTGTTCGTCGGCTCCACCGTACGAACGGAGCCTCTTGCGACCTTTTAGCCATGTGTTTTCCTCCTGTTTGTGATGTAGCAACGTCCGCCTGAAGACGAACGTCGCCAAAGGTTTGGGCTTTTTAGCGCAGCTTGACGGTCACCACCTCAAAAGGCTGAATCTGTATGGTGAATGAGCCGTTCTCCAGCGGCAGCGGCTGCAGGTCTCGCTCCAGCAGGTCGCATAGCACCGCCTCTCGAACGGGCAGGCTGGTGGTTACGGTCACCTCGCCCCGCGAGTGGTACGCCTCGTACAGCCGAACCACTATCGCCTCCTCGTCCTCCGCCTTCTTGACTGCCTCGATAATCACCCCGTCGCGGTCCACCCAGAAGAACTTGCCTTCGGTATCCTGCCCTGCCGATTTGCCTGCAGGTAGTAGCAGCGTGCGCGGCGGGTTATTCAGCCAGTACGCCTCCTCGATGACGCCGCCTTCCTGCGGGCTGCCCGCGTGCGGGAACAGGGAGTAGGTGAACTGGTGATGCCCCATGTCCGCTTGGGGGTCGGGCGCTTTGGGGGCGCGCAGTAACGTGAGGCGCAACGTGTTGCCGAACACATCGTGCCCGTACTTGCAATCGTTCAACAGCGCGACGCCGTAGCCATGCTCGCTGAGGTCCACCCACTTCTGCGCGGCGACCTCGAAGCGCGCCAGGTCCCAGCTGGTGTTATAGTGGGTGGGTCGCTCCACGTGTCCGTACTGTATCTCATAGGTAGCCCTCTGGCTGTTGACCGCGACGGGGAAAGCCACTTTCAGCAGTTTGTACTCCTCGTGCCAGTCCACTGCGGTGACGAAATCGATGCGGCGGCTCCCCGCTGCGAGGCGCACCGTCTGCACCACACAGGAGTTACCGAAGCGTCGGGTGAAGCGCACCGCCCCGCGCACGGGACCCGCTTCCACCACCTCCGCCGATTCCAGTTCGGTCAACACGCGCCCTTTCTCCTGATAGAAGATGTCGATGTCCCACGCATCCCAGAAGAGCGGTTTGTCTTCGTACAGCTGCAGCTGATTGCCCTTTTCGCCAGCAGCCAGCACCTCGCGCCGGTGTTCATAGTCGAAGATGCGGGTTATCAGCCCATGCTCGTCGAACTCCACCCGCAGGATGCCGTTGTCCAGCACACGAGGCGAGACGGTTATTTCCGGCTCGTCGGGGCAAGCCTCCTCCCGTAAGTCGTATACGGAGAAGGAGTACTCCTCGGAACTCCCAACGTCTTCCAGAAGGGCGTAACGCTGTCCATCCCGCTCCACAATCTGCACGGGCATCACGTTCTCGTCGCAGCGCGCAGAGCGCGGCGTGAAACCATCGGGGAGGCACACCTCAACCAGCTGGGCGGAAGAGGGAGGCGGAAGCGTTCGCACCACCAAAACCGGAGCCTGCATGCCCTCGGTGTTCACCGTTTCGCCGATAGCCCGCAGTGACTCTTCCACAATGCGTTCCCCGATTGCCCTGACTTCCGCGTAGTCGCGCTCGGAGTCGCGATACACTTCGTTGACCGACGAACCGGGAATAATGTCGTGGAACTGGTTGAGCAGCACCAGTTTCCACGCGCGTTCCAGTTCTTGAGCGGGATAGTTTCGCAAACCATCGAGACGCACACAGGCAAGGAACTCTGCTTCGCGCAGCAGGAACTCACTTTTGCGGTTGTGGCGTTTGTTGCGTGCCTGCGTGGTGTACGTGCCGCGGTGTAGCTCCAGATAGAGTTCACCCACCCACACGGGCAGGTCTCTGGCTTCCGCTTCCGCTTTGGCGAAGAAATCGCGGGCGAACTCCAGTGTCACGCGCGGCATCCCTTCTACGTCGCGCAGGCGGCGGGCATATTCCAACATCTGCGCGGTGGGTCCGCCGCCGCCGTCACCGTAACCGTAGATGTAAAGTGCGCGCGTGGCGCGGTCGTGCTCCTTGAAGTTGCGCACGTGGTACATCAGCTCGCGCGGCGTCATGTTGCCGTTGTAGGTGTCGGCGGGCGGGAAGTGGGTGAAGATGCGCGTGCCGTCGATGCCCTGCCACAGGAACGTATGGTGCGGGAACCTGTTCACCTGATTCCAGCTGATCTTTTGCGTCATAAAGTAGCGGATGCCCGCTTTCTTCAGGATTTGCGGCAGGCACGCGGCATAGCCGAACACATCGGGCAGCCACAGGTCTATGGTCTCGATGCCGAACTCCTGCATCCAGAACCGCTTGCCATACAGAATCTGTCGCACCAGCGACTCGCCGCCGGTGATGTTGCAATCCGCCTCCACCCACATCGAGCCTGCGACCTCCCACTGCCCCTCCCGCACCTTCTGCTTGATGCGCTCGTATAGCCGCGGCGCCAGTTCCTTGACCCATGCATATTGCTGTGCCTGCGAGCAGATGAATTTGTACTCTGGGTACATGTCCATCAGCCGCAGGGCTGTCGCGAAGGTGTGAATGCACTTTTGCTGGGTGCGTTCCAGGGGCCACAGCCAGGCGGTATCGATATGGGCGTGTCCGATGGCGCTAATCTGGTGGGCTGACGGGCAGGCGGGTTTGTTATAGGTCTGCACGACAATCTGTCGGCAACGGGCGATGCTACCGCGGTCGCTGGGGTCAAAAGCGTTCACTGCCTCGTTGAGCGCGTAAAGCAGCTGCGCCCGGCGTGGCTCGTTTGCGGGCAGTTCCTTCAACACCTCCAGAGCAACCTGCATGTCGAAAAAGAGCGCGGTTATCTCCCGGTCCCACACCGCGAGATTGGCGTAGTGGAAGGTGAAGGGGTTGGGAGGAGGCTCGACAGGTCTGGCATCCACGCTGACGTAAGGGTTCATGCCCGTCGCCTGAACATAAAGGGTTATCTCCTCGCCGCCCATCGCCGAATCGGTAACCAGATACTCGCGGTGATTCTCGTCGATGCCCTGTTTGGGGTCATCGCCTACCCACACCACCGCCTCCGCTCCGCAGTCGATCAGGGCGCATACGGTGTGACCGCGCCATTCTGGGGGAACCACCGCGGTAAACCGAAACCACGCATCGCTCCATATCGGTCCCCACGTGTAGCCCGGCTGCACAGGAGTATATACCTGTCTGGGAGCATCGCTTGGCGAGATATTGCCGCTCGGGCGGTACACTCCCGCCTGCATCGGTACCTGCGAAGCCCAGATTCGAGGCTGGAGCTCATTTCGAATAAAACGCTCCACACGCGCCAGGGTCAGTTCGGGATGTTTCAGCATGGATGCCTTCTCCTCACCTCCTGAACAAACTGGTGATAACGACTGTAGATTTCTCTTTCGGCAAAAAGGCTTCCTGCAGTCGAGTCTGAACCCCTTTCCGCAACGGCGTTAGTCTGGTAAAATATGACCAAACACTCATCAACAGGATTGTCGCCATGAACAACGCCTTGCACGCAAAGTCACGTCTGCGAACCTCCTTCGGAGAGGTCGCCCTTTATCGGATAGACGCCCTGCAGCAGGCAGGGGTGAACGGTTTGGACCGTCTGCCTTACTCCATCCGCGTGTTACTGGAGAACCTGTTGCGCCATGAGGACGGACGCATCATCACCGCGGAGGACGTTCTCGCACTGGCGCGGTGGTCGGGCGCAGGAGAGCCGCGCGAGATTGCCTTCATGCCTGCCCGCGTGGTGATGCAGGACTTCACGGGCGTTCCTGCGGTGGTAGACCTCGCGGCGATGCGCTCCGCGATGCATCGGCTCGGTGGCGACCCGATGAAGATTAACCCCGTGGTGCCAGTAGACTTGGTGATCGACCACTCAGTGCAGGTGGACGTGTTCGGCACGCCGGATGCCTACGAGCAGAACGTGGCGCTGGAGTATCAGCGCAACGTGGAACGGTATAGCTTCCTGCGCTGGGCGCAATCGGCGTTTCGGGATTTTCGCATCGTGCCGCCGGGCATGGGCATCGTGCATCAGGTGAACCTGGAATATCTCTCACCGCTGGTGCATCGGCGCGAGCAGCATGGAGAGATGACCGCCTACCCCGATACGCTGGTGGGCACCGACAGCCACACCACCATGATTAACGGGCTGGGCGTGCTGGGCTGGGGAGTCGGTGGTATCGAGGCGGAGGCGGTCATGCTGGGACAGCCCTACTACATGCTGACGCCTGAAGTGGTGGGTTTCCGCCTGACCGGTGAGCTGCCCGAAGGTGCAACCGCTACGGACTTAGTACTAACCGTCACGCAGATGCTGCGCCAGAAGGGCGTGGTAGGCAAGTTCGTGGAGTTCACGGGCGAGGGGGTCAGCCGCCTGAGCCTGCCCGACCGCGCCACCATCGCCAACATGGCGCCCGAATACGGCGCGACGATGGGCTTCTTCCCCGTCGATGCAGAGACCATCGCCTACCTGCGCGGCACCGGCAGACCCGACGAGGTGGTGGAGCTGGCGGAACGCTACTGCAAGGAGAACCTGCTGTTCCGCACCGACGACGCCCCTGAACCTGCGTTCTCCGACCTGCTGGAGCTCGACCTCAGCACCGTAGAACCCAGTCTGGCTGGACCAAAGCGTCCCCACGACCGCGTGCGCCTTCGCGACGCCAAAACATCCTTCGCCGTCAGCCTGCGTGCGCCCATTAAAGAGCGCGGCTTCGAACTGAGTGAAGAGCAGTTGGGCAAGAGGGTCGCGGTGGAGGGCACCGACTACAGCCTGACGCACGGCGACGTGGTGATTGCCGCCATCACCAGCTGCACCAACACCAGCAACCCGTCCGTGATGATTGGCGCGGGGCTGCTGGCGAAAAAGGCGGTAGAGCGGGGGCTACAGGTGAAACCCTGGGTGAAGACCAGCCTCGCACCTGGCTCGCGCGTGGTCACCGACTACCTGCAGGCGTCGGGGCTGATTCCCTATCTGGAGCAACTGCGCTTCCACGTGGTGGGCTACGGCTGCACGACCTGCATCGGCAACAGCGG
>Ga0308408_1000739_pt1 | contig 17594 bp, 17 predicted proteins | sample HotsprSampleMSe3_FD_203466 | JGI IMG/M metagenome (GOLD analysis project Ga0308408, IMG submission 203466) | Hot spring phototrophic mat microbial communities from Mushroom Spring, Yellowstone National Park, Wyoming, United States - 20060912_MSe3 ... | reverse complement strand
CTCAGCTGTGCAGTCATTGTCGACCGATTGTTTTGTACCAGTGCGTGCTTTTTCGCTTTGGTGCTCATAGCTGATCCTCCTGTTCGGGTGTTGTCTCAGGTGCGGGCGCTTGGTCACGGCGGATGTGCAGATCGGCCCAATGAAGGAGTTCGTCACGAAACTCCTGTGGGACGGGTATGCGGAGAGCACGTTCGAGGACGTCTGTATTTGCTGCTCGCTCCCAACAACTGAACCGTCGGCAAAGATACGCGCCGCGCCCGCTCCGCTTTCCGGTCGGATCGATGGCGAGCTTCCCTTCCGGGGTCCGCACGATACGGACAAATGTTCGCTTGAGGTCTCGAGCGCGGCAAGCCACGCAGGTGCGGACAGGCAGATGCTTGAGCCGTGGTCCGCGGCGCTTGCGCTGGTCGGGACGCTCGCTCATCGTCACGACCTCCTCGACGAGAGACGGGATCAACGGACATTCGCCGTTTCGTCATCGCTCAATGGTAGCTCACGACCGGTTTCGAAATCGTACCGAGCACGAAGTTCGCGATCGTAATAGACATTGACGACGCCATTGACGATTTCCACGTCGACGCTCTTGAGCACGAGATCGCTGGGCAGCGGGCCGAACTCGCGCTCCCGGCAGCTGAACGTGCCGTCCGAGCGAACGAGGCGTGGCTGCCGGCCGGGTGCCATGAGATCGGGCGGAAGCTCGGGCAAGCTCGTGGCCGAGCGAACGAGCAGTGCCTCCTCCCCCTTCAGCGACTCTGGATCCTTGATATCGATCCGCCAACCGGTCAGCTTGTACGCCAGCCGGGCGTTTTGGCCGTCCTTGCCGATCGCCTGCGACATCTGCTCCGGCGGCACGACGACCCGAGCGACCTTCTCATCCTCGTTGAGGATGACCGTGATCGGCTTGGCCGGGCTCAGGGCGTTGGCGATGAACGTGCGGATGTCCGACGACCACTCGATCACGTCGATCTTCTCACCCGAAAGCTCGGTGACGATGCTCTGGATCCGCACGCCGCGGACACCGACGCAGGCGCCGACCGGGTCGACCTTGTCCTGCCGAGCAGCGACAGCGACTTTGGATCGCTGGCCTGGTTCACGGGCGATGGCCATGACTTCGACGGCACCGCTCGCAACCTCCGGTACCTCGAGCTCGAGCAGCCGCTTGATCAAGTTCGGGTGCGTGCGGGACACCAAAAGCTGCGGTCCCTTCGCGTCCTTGGTGACATCGACCAGGTACACCTTGAGCCGCTGCCCTGGGCGATACCGCTCACCGGGAATCTGCTCCCGTGCCGGGAGCATAGCCTCCGCTTTGCCGAAGCTCAGGATTACCGCACGCGCATCAACGCGCTGCACCGTACCAGTCAGGACTTCGCCGACGCGATCAATGAATTCGTTGTAGATCGTGTCGCGCTCGAAATCCCGGATCCGCTGCAGGATCACCTGCTTGGCGGTTTGGGCCGCGATCCGGCCGAAGTTGGCCGGCTGGCGCTCGATCCGGACGACGTCCCCGACGATCGCACGGGGATCGATCTTGCGCGCTTCCTCGATGGAAATCTCGCTGAGCGGATCGTTTACCTCCTCGACGACCCGCTTCGGCGCGAAGATACGGATCTTTCCGGTGTTGACGTCGATTTCGATTTCGACTTCCTCGTCGGAGCCTGTCGCCTTCTTGTATACTGTCCGCAGTGCTTGCTGGACGGACTCCATGACTGCCTCGCGTGGAATGCCGCGCTCGGCAGCCACCTGTGCAATTGCGGTGTAGAGATCGCTCTTCATCGTGATCGCCCCCTTCGTCATGCGCTCCGGATGCCGGCTGGTAGGGTGCCAGCCAGGGCAAAAATTAAAGTGGGCAATGCCCACTGTTCCGGGGCGCTCCGTTTACCGTGTACAGTATACCAACTGCTCGTCGGGGGTGCAAGGGATGGACGTCTGAAGTCTAACCAGAAGTTCCCTTATCACCACACGCGCACCGCCGAGGTCTTTCCGGTGATCTCGTAGTTGAGCAGGTGGACCAAGCCTGGCAACAGCAGGAAGGGCCTATCCTGCTCACTGGCTATCCCCAGCTTCCCCCATGCGGCAGAGGAAGCTCCGCTGGGGCAAGCCAGCAGTCCCCCTCTGCTGGTAGGCCACCAGTTGGGCGTACTCCAGGGCCAGCCGCCCCTGGGCATCCATCCCCACGTGGTCACAAGCGCACACCCGGCCTCCCGCTTCCTCCCCACCCAGCCTATCCTCGCCAGCCTCCGGGCGTGGGGCTTGTGCACTAGGCTCAGGTCCAGGAAGATCAGAACCTCCTCCCCCTGCGGGGCCAGAGCGCCTTCCCCGGGGGCACCCGTTCCAAGAGGGCCTCGGCCCTCACCCGGGGGTTGGCCAAGAAGCGGTAGAGGGCTTTGGAATGGTGGAAGGGGCGTTGGAGGAGGGAAGCCAAGGCGGCCATCATCTCGCTAACCGGGGCGGAGCCCGCGGACAAGATGTCCCGGCTCATCTCCTCTATTCGCCTGAAGAGTCGCTGATCGGAGGAAAAGGTCGGTCAACCGAGCCGTGAACGCTTGGACGCTGCTCTTTGCGACCTTGAGCACGTTCATAGGTCACCGTCGGGCTGGAAATCTACCATGAAGGCAGGATGTGGATAAGGCCCTGAAAGCCCCCTAGCCAGACTTGACCTTTATTTCCGCAGAGAGTCCCAGGAAGCCTGAGACGGAAAAGGAGTTGAAGTAGGAAGGAGAAAGCGATACACCCGCGCCACGTGTATCACTGCTCAATCAGATCCCTGAGGAACCAGTAGGCGTATCCGAAATAAATTAACACGCCTGCCAGGTCCATCACCGAAGTAATCACGGGACCGCTGAGTGTGGCAGGGTCGAAGCCCAGTCGCCGCGCCACGAACGGCAGCCCGACGCCAACCAGGCTGCCGACAATCGTCACGGTGATCATGGCTAAACCAACAACAAACAGCACGCTGCCGCCGACCCCTTTGGACAAATACGCTAGGATCGCCTCCAGCACGCCGATCGCGATTCCCATTGCCATTGCGATAGGGAAATCACGCTTGAAAATGAACAAAAAGTCGCGTATGCGCAAGCGCACTTGCCCGAGTGCCATCGCGCGAATCACCAGCGTCGCCGACTGGCTACCCGTATTGCCGCCCATATCGATAATCGGCGCGATGAATGCTGCCAACACAATCGCGCTGGAGAGGAGCTCCTCTTGCTGCGCCACGAAGGTGGAGGTGATGACACCGAAAATAGTCAGCACGATGAGCCAGAGGATACGCGCCTTGAACACCCGCGTCAGCGGCGAATGAACGATGTCTATATCGGGCCCGCCGCCTGCAATCGTACCGCCGAATATGGTCAGCCGCTGCGCCTGGCGCTCTTCCACCAGTTCTAGCCCGCGCTGGGCGTCAATCGCGCCGACTAGTCGCCCCTCCTTGTCCACGACTGCGATCAGTGGGTACTGCCGTCGCGAGAACATTTCGGCGACCGTATCTTGGCTATCATAGGCGGAGACGGCGACAGGCTCGTCGCTAATCAGCTCTCGGAGCGTCACGTCCGGCGAGGCTTTGAGTAGCTGCGTCGCCATGACATAACCCAAATACTGACGCCCCTCGCCTAGGACCAACACCATCTGCAAATACTCTGGATCGAGCGGCGACTCGCGTACCCGTTGCAGCGCCGCGTCTGCGGGCGTGTCGGCAGGCAACGCCAAGTAGTTCGGGTTCATCACGCGCCCGGCCGAACCCTCAGGGTAGCCCAACAGCAGGCTCATCGACCGGCGCACCTCAGGGCTGATCTCCAGCAGCACGCGCTTGACCACCTTTGCAGGCAACTCCTCGAACAAGGCCACCCGTTCGTCGGGATCCATGCTCTCCACCAGCCGAATCAGGTCGGGGTCGTCCATGGCGCGCACCAAGTCGCTCTGCTCACTGCGCGTCAGCGATTCGAACACCTGCAGGGCACGCTCTTTGTCCAGTAGTCGGAACAGCAGCGCCTGCTCATGCGGCGACAACTGGCGCAGACACTGGACAGCCTCTTCTACCTTAAGCTCAAGCAGCAACGCCTTAAGATTATCCAGATTCTGCTCTAAAAGCAGATTCTTTATGTTTTGTGTTAGCATAATGGTTTCCTCCCTCAGCTTTTTGCTTGTCTATTGCTCAACTCGTCTAACGACACACAAAATCACGCGCGCGTTGCTGTGCAGACACGACGCGGCCACCGCGCACTTAGCACAGGACTATAACATACCTAGCCCGGTGCGCAAGCCTCAGGCCCGGGTCTTGGCGGGGATGGGCTGGGTAGGGGTGAGGAGGGAGGCTCCGCGCACCTGGTGGTCTACGGGGAGCGGGAGTCTGCCAGCCTGCCTCAGGAGGTGGAGCGGGCCAATTGTGGGGGCACAGGGGGTTCTGGGGAGGAGTGCCGCGGCTGGCGTACGTGGCGGACCGGAGTTGTGACGACCGGAAGCTCTTTGGGTAGGTACTGGGGCTTGGGGAGGCCTTTGTGGTCTGCGTTTACCGGGACGGAAGGCTAGGGGAGGGGTCCTCGAGGGAGGTGGCTTCTTCGCTTCTTTTTGTCTAGCGGGGGAAGGTGAAGATGAAGGGGTCAGGTAACTGGGTTGGAGCTTCAGCTGGGATAGAGGGAGGTAGAAGTAAAGAGTCGAAAGCTTTTCCTGGAGTTGAGCCGGCTACTGGCTGTGGCCAGGCGGGGGTGCTGGCTTTTGACCAGTTTGCCGCTGGTTGGGGAAAGGGGTGCTGAGTGTGGTGGGGATGTACCGGAGGCGGTAAGAGGTGGAGGAGTTTTTTTCGCCTTCTGAAGACGGGGCTTGAGATTTTTGAGGTGCGGGGCCTTGGCCCGATTCGCACGGTTTTGGCCATTTTGGAGAAGCGAACGGTTTTCCTTTCAAAAGTGTGGCCGTCGGGGGGTAATCTCAAGGATCTTCCTGTGCCGCATGGGGGAAAGCTGGGGATAGCCAGTGAGCTGGATAGTCCCTACCTGCTGTTGCGGGGTTTGGTCCGCCTGCTCAACTACGAGACCACTAGAAAGGTCTCGGCGGCGCCTAGAAGATGATAAGGGAAGTGCTGGGTAAAGTCTCGATCGACACGAGCCTCGCCAGCTAGTCTGCAAAGCATCTGCAGGCTTTCTCCCTGGGCACTGGATCGTTTGGGATCGCGCAGGCGGTGTTCGTCGCACGGCGCCTGAGGTTGCTGTTATACTGGCCCAGGGTTGCGGGACGGGAAACGGGGGACGGATGAAGCTCCGCACCTGGTTACGCCCGGGAATGTTCGTCAAGCGATGGATCCTGTTGCTCGCACTCGGTGTCGTGACGACGAGTCTCGGGCTCGCCATGGGCCTCGCCTGGATCTACCGCAATTACGACTTCCCCCAACGTGTGTCCGGTCTGGTGCGGGCAGTGACCTTGCAATTCATTCCCCATCCCTACCGGGAACTCTTGATGATCACGGTGGGGAGCACGCTCATCGTGCTCGGTTTTTGGCAACTTTCGCGTTCACTGTTGGCCCCGTTTCTCGATCAACGGGTAGACAAGCGAGGATTGGCCGAGATCATTCATGCTCATCGCTTCGGTCCGCAAGAGCCAGAGTTCCACATCGTCGCGATCGGTGGGGGGACGGGACTCTCGACGTTGCTTCGTGGTCTCAAGGCCCACAATGTCGCGATTACGGCGATCGTGACGATGGGGGACGATGGTGGAAGCTCTGGTCGGCTACGCCAAGACTTCAATATTCCACCCCCGGGTGACATCCGCAACTGCTTAGTCGCACTGGCCGATGCCGAGCCCTTGATGAGCGAGCTCTTCCAGTTTCGCTTTCCTGAAGTGGGCTCGCCCTTGGACGGACATAACTTTGGAAATCTTTTCATCGCCGCGATGACTCACGTGACCGGTAGCTTCGAGCGCGCAGTGGCTGAATCGTCGCGCGTCCTGGCGGTACGTGGGCGAGTGATGCCGTCGACGTTGGAAAACATCACTGTCTGTGCTGAATTCGCCGATGGGCATGTTGTACGCGGTGAGTCGGCGATCGGGCGAGAGCGTGGAAAGATTCAGCGCATCTTCCTCGATCCGGAGCGTCCGCAGGCCTACGAGCCTGCCCTCCTGGCCATACTTTCAGCGGATCTGATCGTACTCGGACCGGGCAGCTTATTCACCTCGGTGATTCCCAATTTGCTCGTCGAAGGGATCGTGCAATCGATCCGGCTATCGTCGGCGCTCAAGGTCTTTGTGTGCAACGTGACGACACAGCGGGGCGAGACGGATGGGTTTACCGTTGTCGATCATCTCCAGGCGCTCGAACGGCATGCTGGTGGCCCCCTCGTGGAATGTCTGCTCGTGAACTCGAACCTGGAGCCGACTCGGCGACTGGCAGCGAGCGGCGTCTTTGGTGTTCAGCTCGATGGGTTGGACCAGCTCGCTGAGCGGATTCATGTCGTCATCCAGGATGTGATCAACCCTGAACAACCTTGGCGGCACGATCCAACGAAGCTCGCGGCTGCGCTGCTTGAGTTGGCACGTGCTGCGAAGCGAGGACACGAGTTTATAGGAGGATATCGCGAGTTGGTTGGACCGGTAGGGAAAGAAGCTGTTCGCGTGTCCGTGGAGGCGATCGCGCAGAAGCGAGGCTGACCGTCGGACGGCGAAGAGCCGGGAGGGTAGGGTTGTGGCGGTTCGTGTGGGCATCAACGGGTTCGGGCGAATCGGGCGGCAAGCGCTCAAGGCGATCCTGGAGAGGTACGACGACGAACTGGAGGTGGTCGCGGTTAATGACCTCACGACTCCCTCGACGCTGGCGCATCTCTTCGCGTGGGATTCGACGTACGGACGCTGGGATGGCGAGGTGACTGCGACCGAGGATTCGATCGTGGTCGATGGTCGCGAGATCCGTGTCTTCGCGGAACGGGAGCCGGGGAAGATTCCCTGGCGAGACCTGGAAGTCGAACTCGTGATCGAGTCGACGGGCTTGTTTACCGATGCAGCCAAAGCGCGAGCGCATCTGGAAGCGGGAGCTCAAAAGGTGATCATCTCGGCTCCTGCCAAGGGTGAGGACATCACGATCGTGTTGGGTGTCAACGAGGATGCGTACGATCCGACTCGGCATCACATCGTTTCGAACGCGTCCTGCACGACCAATTGTCTCGCACCGGTCGCGAAAGTTCTTCACGAGCACTTTGGCATCGTGCGCGGGCTCATGACGACGGTCCATGCGTATACCAACGACCAGCAGTTGTTGGATGCGCCACACCGTGACCTGCGGCGTGCGCGCGCGGCAGCGATGAACATCGTGCCAACCACGACCGGCGCAGCACGAGCGGTCGCACTCGTGTTGCCCGAGTTGAAGGGGAAGTTCGACGGCTTTGCGATGCGTGTGCCCGTCGCTACCGTGTCGGTCATCGACTTCGTCGTAGAGCTTTTGCGTCAAGCCACCGCGGAGGAGATCAATGCGGCCTTCCGGGAGGCGGCGGAGAACGAGCTGAACGACATTCTCGGCTACACCGAAGAGCCGCTGGTCTCGAGTGACTTCCGCGGTGACTCGCGATCAGCGATCGTGGATGGCTTGAGCACCATGGTGCTCGATGCAACGCTGGCGAAAGTGGTTGCGTGGTACGACAACGAGTGGGGGTACTCCTGCCGCGTCGCCGATCTTGCCTATTACATGATGATCGGCTGTTTCCAGGAAGAGTGACGAGGTGACGCGGGGGTATAGCGATGGCGAGGCGGTTGCGAATGGTACGCGACCTGGAGGTCGAGGAGCGCCGTGTCCTCTTTCGGGTCGATTACAATGTTCCGCTCGAGGGAGGACGCGTTGTCGACGATACCCGCATCCGGGCTACCTTGCCGACGTTGCAGTGGTTGCTCGAGCGGCGGGCGCGGATCATCCTCTGCTCTCATCTCGGACGGCCGAAGGGACAGGTGCGCGAGGAGTTGCGACTCGCTCCGGTGGCGGCGACGCTGAGCGGGCTTCTCGGGCAACCCGTTCGCTCGGTGCGTGACATCGTCGGACCGGAAGCGCAGGAAATGGCCCGACGCTTGCAACCAGGCGAAATAGGCATGCTAGAAAACCTCCGCTTCGATCCGCGAGAAGAACAGAATGATGCAGAATTCGCAGCAGCCTTAGCCGCTCTGGCCGATTGCTACGTGAACGATGCCTTCGGTGCAGCGCATCGCGCGCATGCATCGGTCGTTGCGGTCGCTCGTTCATTACCGAGTGCTGCCGGGTTTCTCTTGGAGCGGGAAGTCCAAGCGTTGGAACGGGTCCTCCGCAGTGACGAGCGACCGTTCGTCCTCGTGCTCGGCGGCGCAAAGGTATCCGACAAGATCGGGGTGATCGAGAACTTACTACCGCGTGCCGATGCGCTCCTGCTCGGTGGCGGGATGGCAAACACCTTTTTGCGGGCACGGGGGCTCGAGACAGGGCGCTCGTTGGTCGAGGAAGAAAAAGTTCCCGAGGCACAGCGCATTCTCGATCTAGTGGCTGCGCGCGGTGTGCGCGTCGAGCTTCCGCGCGACGTGGCCGTCGCACCGACGATGAGCGCTGTCTCCCAGCGCCGCATCGTACCGGTTACCGCGATCCCTCCTGATCAAGCGGTTTACGATATCGGACCCGAGACGGTGCGGGCGTACTCAGCGGTGATCGCTGGTGCCCGCCTCTTGGTCTGGAATGGTCCGATGGGTGTGTACGAGGTTCCCGAGTTCCGCGAGGGAACGAAAGGGATCGCCGAAGCAGTCGCCGGATGTCCCGGGTTCACGCTCGTGGGTGGGGGCGATTCCGCGGCTGCGCTTCAGGAACTGGGTCTAGCCGAGCGTGTTGGGCATCTTTCCACCGGTGGAGGGGCGACACTCGAGTATTTGGAAGGTCGCGAACTTCCTGGAGTCGCGGTGCTCATGGAAGAAGCCTGAGAGTGGAGGATGCGAAGACCGCTGATCGCCGGTAACTGGAAGATGCACACGACCTATGAGCAGGCGATGGAGTTAGCTCGTGCGATCCAGGCTCGTTGTGGAATGGTGGAGTATGCCGAGGTAGTCCTCATCCCACCGTTCCCCTGGATCGTGCCGCTGTCTCGGCAACTTAACGGAAGCTCGATTTCGCTGGGCGCCCAGACCTGCAGTGTCTTCGATGAGGGCGCCTATACGGGCGAAGTGTCTGCCAAGATGGTGGCCCAATTTTGCCGCTATGTGATCGTCGGTCACAGCGAACGCCGACGCTTGTTCGGTGAAACGGATGCAGTGGTCGCTGCCAAGCTCCGTGCTGTGTTGCGGAACGGCCTCCAGCCGATCCTGTGCGTCGGGGAGACGCTCGAAGAACGGGAGTCAGGCGCGACGAGAGACATTGTCGAGCGACAGATCGCAGCGGCATGCAACGATCTCGAGAGCGGGCAGGTCGCGCGACTGGTCATCGCGTACGAGCCGGTATGGGCAATCGGGACGGGTCGCCCAGCTACCTCCGCGGATGCCGCGCTCGTCGCTTCATGGATCCGTGCCTGGTTCCGGGAACGATTCGGGTCGGGGATCAGCGAAGGGCTCCGTATCCTCTACGGTGGGAGCGTCACGGCTGCCAACGCAGCTGACTTTCTGGTGGTCGGCGATATCGAAGGGGCGCTCGTCGGTGGGGCGAGTTTGGATGCCCGCGAGTTCTGTAGCATTGTGGAGGCTGCTGTGGAATGTGCCCAGCGTATCGCCGAAGGAGGCTAGGGACCGTGGAGACGGCGTTCTACGTCGCGATCATTTTGGTTTCGCTCTTGTTGATGATGGTGATCCTGCTGCAATCCAAAGCGTCCGGGTTCAGTGGTGCTTTCGGTGGAGATACGTCAGCAATCTATCGCACGCGGCGAGGCCTAGAGAAGACGCTGTTCCAGTTGACGATCGGTGTTGCGGTCATTTTCGTCGTTGTCTCCCTCTTGGGGCAGTGGCTGCTCTAGGCTGACTTCGACGAAGGGTCACCCGATTGACGACTGTTCGGGGACGCACGTCACTCCAGCGATTGCGCCGAGTGCGCTGGTGGGCGCTCTGGTTGGCGAGTTCGCTGCTGGTTGTCCTGGTCAGCGGAATACTCGTTCTTTGGCGACTCCATCTACCCCCTCGCAGTGCTTCGAGCATGACACCGATCCGCAGTGAGTCGGTGCTCCCGAGCCCCTCAGCTGAGCCCGCTCAAATCGAGGGAGGAACGTTCCGCAAGGGGATCATAGGCCGTATCGAGACGCTCAATCCGTTGCTCGCCGACTCGACGGCGGAAGCGGCGGTGAGCGTGCTCGTGTTTGAGGGGCTGGTTTGGGTGGACGGAAGCGGAGTACCGCAGCCAGCGCTGGCAGAGCGCTGGACGATGAGTGGCGATGGATTGGAATACACCTTCTTTCTCCGGTCGGATGCCCAGTGGCATGACGGTAGACCGGTTACTGCCCGTGATGTACTTTTCACGATACGCCTTCTCCAGGACCCTCGTTTTCCAGGAACCGAGACGATGGCGAACTTCTGGCGAACGGTTACCGTCGAGGTCGTCGATGCAGAATCGGTTCGTTTTCGTCTGCCCGAGCCGTATGCCCCATTCCCGACCTACCTGTCGCTGCCGATCCTGCCGGAACATGTCCTGGCGGGGACGGTGGTGAGTGACTTACTACGCAGTCGCTTCGAGTCACAGCCTATCGGAAGTGGGCCGTACCGGGTTGTTCGGGTTGATCGAGAACGGGGAGTGATCGAACTCGCTCGGCACGAATCATACCGGAGGCCGACTCCTCTGTTCGAGCGAGTGGAGTTGCATTTCTTCGAATCGGTCGATGAGGCCCTGGCTGCCTTTCGGCGCGGTGATCTGGACGCGGTCGATCTGGTGCCGTGGGGAGCGCTCGGTGACCCGAAGTTGATGGGGTCTCGCGTCCGCATCTACGCTCCATTACTCGCTGGGTATACAGCGCTCTTTCTGAACAGTCAGGCACAGTTTTTCGCCGATGTCCGGGTCCGTCAGGCGTTGTCTCTCGCGATCGATCGTGTCCAGTTAGTCCGCGATGTACTCAACAATTGGGCTGAACCAGGAAATGGGCCGATTCCCCCCGCTTCATGGGCTCATCAAGCGCAAGAGTATCGCTTCGATCGTGCGGCAGCACTGAGCCTTCTTCGCGAGGCAGGGTGGGAAGATCGCGACGGTGATGGGGTCCTGGACAAGGAAGGGTTGACCTTTCGCTTTACGCTCTTGACGAACGTCGATGATCCGCAACGAGTGGCTGTCGCTCAGGCAGTGGCGCAGCAACTGGCGGAAATCGGTATCAGCGTCACCGTTCAGCCGGTGGCAGCGGCGACACTCCAGCGACAACTGTTGAATCGAGAGTACACTGCTGCTGTGTTCGGATGGATGTCCCTGACCGGCGATCCGGACATGTTCGAGTTCTGGCATTCCTCGCAAGCCGAGGAAGGGGCGAACATCGCGGGTTTCCGGAGCCGCACAATCGATGTGCTCCTCGAGAAGGCCAGACAGGTATCCGATCAGGACGAGCGACGATCTCTTTACGTCGAACTCCAGCGACTCTTCGCCGAATACGTGCCGGCGATCGTCCTCTACTACCCCCGTTATTGCTTCGTCATGAGTGATCGCATCGGCGGTGTCGATGCTGCACCGCTCATTCGACCCGAAGATCATCTCCGGCAGCTTCCGCGCTGGTATCGGATCGTGGGGTAGCGTGCTCTCGCTCTTTCGCCTATACTCGACGCTGCGTGCTTGGTGCACATGACTGGAGGCATTCGGTGTATCCGCTTTTGCTCCCCTCATTCGGCTGGCAGGAATTGCTGCTCGTCCTGCTGATCGTGCTCGTCGTTTTCGGCGCCGGTCGGCTACCGGAGATCGGTAGTGCCATCGGACGCACGATCCGAGAGTTCCGAACCGCGACGCGCGAAGCGACTGCCGAGGTTTCGGGAGACGAGCCGCGTTCGTGAGTGAATTTCAGTGCTCGTCGCGAACGACAGTGACGAGCTGACTTGGACGCTGGTCACTCACCTCGTTCAGGAGCTCGATGTATGTGATGTGATGGCACGGGTACAGCACAGTGGTCACTCTCGGAGCGGTGGTGGTCAAGCGTTCGCCGTCGAGTCGCCGCGGATTTCGTAATAACACGGACTGGTGTTGCGGATCAGGGGGTTTATCGACTTCGGCGACGAACGGGTCGTCGTTCAGGACATGAGCGACGACTCAGTGCATGCTTCGTTCCTCCTCGAATCCAGCGCGAGCCGTATAACTGAGATCCGACTGTCCGGGGTTCCGAGATAGGAGACGCCTCGGCGCTTAAGTGGTGTCGCGACACCGGTAGTGTCGAGGTCGATCGCCTCGTTTATCAGTCCATCTGCTAGGAGCTGGATGAGCGTATCTGCCCCGGTCGCGATCAGCAATGTGGAATCCGCAAGAAGTTAGTGTACTCGCGATCTGCGCCAGGTAGGTGACTTCCTGGATCACGTTACCAGCAAGGGGGCGCAGGCATGGATCGTTCCAACATTGCCGACGAGTATCAGCAGGTTCGACCATCTTATCAAGGATGCCACGAAGGTGTGCTCGAAGCAGCGTCTCCCGATGATGGTGCCATTCCACTGCAGGCAGGTGACCGTGCCGTCGAGCGACGCCAGGACGATCCGCGACGAGCGAGTTGTCCAGGATGACTGATGCACGCACTTCGTCATCGGTGTGAGAGGACGCGAGAATCCGATCCCTCTCGGGGCAGTAGTCGGGTTACGAGATCGGTCTGGCGAATGCTCGTTGCCGAAGGACGACTTGGGGGTGTATCGCGCAGAGTGCGCCGTGCTGCGGCCATCACTCCGGCATCGGAGAAACGCTGTCTGGGATCGTAGGCCAGTGCCCGGAGCACAATGTTCTCGAAAGTCGTGATGAGTTTGGGATCGAACTGCCAAGACGGGGTTTGGGACAGCGTGAAAGGTGGTTGGTCGCGGCGATCGACGCTCGTTGCGAAGTGATAAAGCGTTGCTCCCGGTGCAGAGAGGTCACCGCGTGGATCGATGATCCCGCGGTATCGTTCAGCTGGTGCGTAGCCGACTGTACTGACGACCGTGTCGCGGCAGAGTGGTTGGAACAGTCGAGCGATGCCGACATCGATGAGGCAGAGCGTCTCGTCCGGTCAGAGATTGATGTGCGATGGCCTGAGATCACGAAACATGATCGGTTGTGATTGTTGAGTCTGGAGAGACGAGAGAACATCGAGTAACTGGACCGCCCAGTGGATGAGGAGTAAGTCGATAACGGGTTGGCCGGTGCGTGCGAGGTACCAGTCGAGGTCTTCTCCGGGTGCGAACTCGAGTTCGAGACAACAGCCAGACTGTTCGGTGAGGAAGTCATAGACCTGGGGGGATGGCTGGATTGCGCAGTGTGGCGAGAAGTGCCGCTTCTTGCTCGAGGGTGGAATTCGCGCACAGTGGAATCATCACTCCGCCGCATGACTTTGCGACTTTGCTGGCACACGATCCTTCTACTTGGAAGAACCGTTCGTCTCGGGCGAGGAAGACGGTACTCATTCCGCCATTGCCGAGTTCTCTCAGGTTCCGATAACGTCGGGCGATCAACGAACCCTGACTGAGGTGCCTTATGGGAGCTGCTCCTCCTGCCGCGTCCGCATGCTCTTTACCGGATATAATCGGCGTCCGGATGGTCACCGATGAGACTTGGAGCCAGGTGCGATGAGGGATCTCGAGGGCGAGCATAAGCCGGTGGGGACAGCGAAAGAGGAGGCGCGTCGGCGATCATTCGCTTGGGATCTTGCTGAAACACTCCTGATCGCGCTCCTTCTTTTCGTCGCTATCCGGGGGCTCATCCTGAACTATCGCGTGGACGGCTCCAGTATGGAGCCGACACTGCACAATGGGGAGATGCTCATCGTCAACCGACGTGCGTATATGGGAATCCCGCTCGGTCGATGGCTGGCAGCTCTGCCGGGAGTCGAGATCGACCAGGATTGGGTCTGGTACCCGTTCGGTCAGCCGAAGCGTGGTGATATCATCGTCTTTCGACCCCCGAACGGAGGAAGCGAGCCGTATGTCAAGCGGATCATCGCCTTGCCTGGGGAGCACGTCGAAATCCGGGACGGGGCTGTCTACATCGACGAGAAGCGTCTCGTCGAGCCTTATCTGACCGAACCAACGATGTGGAGAGGAATGGCGCTGAATCATGAGTACGTGGTGGAGCCGGGGCATGTCTTCGTGATGGGGGACAACCGGAACAACAGCAGTGACTCGCGAGTCTTCGGTGCGGTACCGATGTCGTCGATCATCGGGAAGGCGTGGCTCACGTACTGGCCGCCGGATGAGGTGAAACTTTTGGGCACGCCAGCGTACGCCTTGGAGTGACCGGCGCAGGAGTGTAGAATGAAGATGACGCGTGGAGCACAACGTGTGGGCGTGGCGGGAGGGACCCTGTACGAAAATGTGAGCGCGCCAGAGGAAGGTGCAGGGTATGATCGAGACGGTTGTCGATAGCATCCGCGTCAGCTTGGTGACACAGCATCGGGTCGTGCTCCTGAGGGAGGTCCATGGAGACCGGCACCTCCCGATTTGGATCGGCCCCTTCGAGGCCGAGGCGATCGCGATGGCGATCCAGGGCATGACGCCTGCCCGCCCGTTGCCGTATGACCTCCTGCGCACGATCATCGCTGAACTCGGGGCCGAGATCCGGGAGGTAGCGGTCACGGATCTCGCTCAGGAGATCTTTTATGCTCGGATCGTCCTCACGGTCAATGGCCAACGCATCGAGATCGACAGTCGACCGAGCGATGCGATCGCTCTTGCGGTCCGCGCTAAGGTGCCGATTTATGTGGATGAGTCGGTGATGGATCGCGCGGGTGTCCGTTTGGAGAGTGAAGAGGAATCGGAGAGCGAGGCAGAATTCGAGCCGCCGGAAATCGAGCGTGTCGAATCAGAAGAATCGATCTCCGAGGCAGATTTGTCGGTTTTCCGAGAGGTGATCGAGTCGCTCGATCTCGATGACTTGGATAAGAAGTAGAAGAAGCATGGATCCGCGCTGGGAACGTGTTCGGGTGATCGTGCTCAATTTGGTCGAGCGGTGCGCGGTCTGTGGCCAACGATTCGACCCGGAGGACCTGCAGGCACTCGGACGCTCTCGTTCGACCTGGGCGTTCCGGCTGACCTGTCACTCTTGTGGCGCCTCGAGTTTGATCGCCGCGGTCATCGGTGAGGAAGAGTTTGCGGTGAGCTCAGATCATTCGAAGAGGGAACCCGTAACCGAACGTGATGTCGAGGAGATCCGGACTTTTCTCGAACACTTCGATGGAGATTTCCAGCGGTTATTCGGTTACTCCGATAACGGTGGAGGTCGATGAGCTAACCTCAGGGCGGGGATTCCCCGCGACGACGCCACTCACGTTCGATCATGTCCTCAGGAAAGCGTACGAGTTCATGCCCTAGTGATGGACAACGAAGATTGTGGACATCGATCTTCTTGTTGACGGCGCGGGCCAGTTCCCGATAACGCCATGCCAAGCGACGCAGGATGGCGACGTTTCCAGGGTCGCTTCGATCGAATTCTTCTGCCGCTCGCCAGTACTCGTCCCAGGCCTGCCGAACCAGGGCACGCTCCGTGTCGATTTCCTTCCGTAGCTGTAACCAATCGGGAATGAGCCCATTCTTTTTTAGAATCCGATGTGCGGCCCATACTTCGCTGGGACTGCCGTCGTCGGGTGGAAGGGGCCGCCCCTCACCAGTCAAATTGCGGAAGGCACCAGCGTCTTGTGCTTCGCGGATACGCTCTTCGACGAGTCGGTCCAGCCAGAACATGCGGAACTCCTCCGATTCGAGAGTAAGTATAGTCTGGCTCGCTGAATGCTGACCCGTTTGCGTATACTGGCCCCGGATGAGAGAGAGGATCGGGTGATGGAGGAAAGGGAAACGGCTGGCCAGGAGATCGATCTCCAGCCACTCCGACGTATCCTTGAGGAACGGTATCGCCCTCGAGACCACCAGGAGGCACAGGAACTGGTTGTCGGTGCTTGCCAGGAAGCGCAGCATCTTTACGGGTGGGTACCGCCGCAGGCCGCGCAACTCATTGCTGAGCATCTGGGCGTGACGATCAATCGGGTCTATGGACTGCTTACCTTCTATGCAGACTTTCGCACCGAATCACCGGGTGAGCATTTCCTGTGGCTCTGTCACGGTGCCGCATGCTATATCGCTGGGTCACAGAAGGTTGTCGATGCTTTGCGGACTGAATACCGTCTCGGTGAGGACGGAACGACTTCCGACGGTCTTTTGACCGTGCAGGTTTTCGATGGATGCTTGGGGGCGTGCGACTTGGCGCCCGTTGCTCAACTCGATCATCACGAATACATCGGACAGCTCGATGCGAATCGCTTGCGGGAGCTCGTCGAGGAGTTTCGAGCGCGCCGAAGGGTAGGGGGAAACGATGAAACGCTTGACTGATCGGGCAGCGTTCGAGCAGTACGCTGCGGAGGCACGTGCACGGTGGGAGCGGCTGTGGTCAGAAGACCAGTGGGTGATTTCGGTGGGGATAAGTGGGTGCAGTATCGCGAAGGGGGCGTTGGAGACGTACCGGAACTTGTCGCTGCACCTCTCCGAAGGACATATCCCAGCTGTGCTCCGGCAGGTCGGCTGTGGTGGTTGGTGCTTCGCCGAGCCGTTCGTCGAAGTGAAGCTCCCCGGGCACCCGCCGATCGTCTACGGCTGGATGACGACAGACCGTGTCCCTGAGCTGCTGGACGCGCTCCGTCGTGGCGATCTCAGGCCAGACTGGGCGCTCGGTGTCCGAGCTGCCGGGGCTTGGCAGGGTATCCCGCCGCTCACCGAGCATCCGTTTCTCCGACGCCAGCGCCGGCTGTTGCTCGAACATGCGGGCATCATCGATCCGGAGTCGATCGAGGACTATATTGCGATCGGAGGCTACCGCGCTTTCCTCAAGGCGCTTTTCGAGATGACGCCGGAGGAGGTCATCGCCGAGGTCAAGGCGTCTAACCTGCGCGGCCGGGGTGGAGCCGGGTTCCCGACCGGAATCAAATGGGAAAGCGGGCGCCGCACGCCGGCGCGACCAAAATATGTGGTCGTCAATAGTCATGAGGGAGAACCGAACGTCTTCAAGGATCGGCGCCTTCTCGAATCGAACCCGCATCTCGTCCTGGAGGGCTTGCTGATCGGCTGTTACGCTCTCGAGACACCATACGGTTACAACTACATCGGTGGCGAACATGCCCTTGCCCTTCAGCGATTCCAGCGTGCTGTCGAGCAAGCGTATGAATTGGGGTTGCTCGGTGACGACATCCTGGGGAGTGGCTTCTCCTGCCACGTGCGGATCCGCACCGGAGGTGGTGCGTACATCTGTGGCGAAGGTTCAGCCTTGATGTACGCGATCATGGGCCAGCGGGGACAGCCGCGAACCAAGCCACCCCGCTCCGTGGAAGAAGGAGTCTGGCGTCGCCCGACGGTGCTGAACAATACCGAAACGTTCGCCTCGATTCCGGCAATCATCCAGAATGGTGGTTCCTGGTACGCCTCCTTGGGCACCAAGGAAAGCACTGGGACCAAACTCGTGACTATGCAGGGACCGGTCAAGTATCTCGGCGTCGCCGAGATCGAATTCGGTCTCTCGATGC
>Ga0308408_1000736_pt1 | contig 17640 bp, 20 predicted proteins | sample HotsprSampleMSe3_FD_203466 | JGI IMG/M metagenome (GOLD analysis project Ga0308408, IMG submission 203466) | Hot spring phototrophic mat microbial communities from Mushroom Spring, Yellowstone National Park, Wyoming, United States - 20060912_MSe3 ... | reverse complement strand
TAACCACCTCCTCAAAAATGGGTTTTTTTAAAGAAAAACAAGATTTTGTAAACTGGATAAGAGTAATTCTTAAAAACTGGGGACTAAAAAAAATTATTCTTAATCTTCCTGGAATTCTTATTGAGCGAGGAAGAAATCTAAGCGGCTTGATAAAGAAAGTGATAAAAGTTTATTTTTCCAAAATAGCTAATCAATAAAAATGATATAATAAAATCATATGAAAATAAAAAAGAAAAAAATTTTAGAATATACCGCTATTTTTCAAGAAGAAAAAGAAGGCGGGTTTTCTGTTTGGGTACCGGATTTACCTGGTTGTGCTTCTCAAGGTGAGACACTTGAGGAAGCTATAAAAAATATTAAAGAGGCAATTGAATTATATTTAGAAGAATCAGATATAAAAATAATTGAGGCTGACTTGGATTATAAAAGACAATTTGCTCTTCCTATTAAAATTTCTTATGCCTAAGACACCAATCGTTTCAGCAAAACAAGCTATAAAAGCTTTCTCTAAGCTTGGCTTTACAATTGTCTTTCAAAAAGGTAGCCATATAAAGATGAAGAATGAAAAAGGTCAAACAGTTATCATCCCCAACCATAAACAAATCAAAAAAGGCACTCTTAAAAAAGGAATTCTCAAACCGCTCAATATCTCTGTCGAAGATTTCATCAAACTTCTTTAAAAAAAAATTTCAAATTAAAAATTATTTTAGGCGGACTGATTTCAACCCCTTAATTTGACTCTCACAACTTTTTTTAATATAATAATTTTGTATGAAAAAAATCACTGTTAACCCCCAAATATTATTGGGTAAACATATATTTGAAGGCACAAGAATTCCTGTTGATTTAATACTGGAATTTTTATCCCAAGGCTACAATATTGAAGAAGTTTTAAAAGAATATCCATCTTTAACTAAAGAAGATATTTTAGGGGCTTTAAATTTTGCGGCAAAAAAGAAGAAGTAATTATAATTTAAAATATCTTTAAACTAGTTAACTAACAACTAGTCAACCCCAAACCAATAACCAGTTAACAGATAACTTAAAATCTCTTGTTTTTTATTAATAACTTTTTTAAAATATAAATGATATGTCAGACAAAGATAAAACTAAAGCCATCATCCTCATTGAAAAACTCCGACTTTTAGAAACGGAGATCTTTCGTCTTGCCTCAAAATATGGTGTAAAATCAGTTGATGAGTTAGATAAATTAGTAGAAAAAGGAGCTTTATCTGAAGAAAAACTCGGTGAAGATTTTTTTGTTTTTGATCACTTACTTGAGGAAAAAGAAAAAACAATTTCCGCTTCATTTTCACAATGGTTATTACAATAAATTTATCAAACCACCATTTAAAATAGCCAATATTAACAATCTAAAAAATATCTTTCGTCAGTTTTTAAAATTTGTTGAAAAAAATATTTCAACTATTTCATAAAATTTTTATACGTTATCCATTCGCATAATTCGCATAATTCGCATCTTTTTTCTGATTCCAACTATTTTTACACAACCTTTTACACAATGTTTACACCGCGTCAGACGCGGTTTACACTACTTTTTACACAATGTTTACACTCCTTTTAAATTATTGACTATCATAATACTTTTTACTAAAATAAAATCATATGAAAAAATCTAAAATCTACTATGACAGGGAAAATGATGCTTTATATCTAAATTTAAGAGAGGGAAAAGAGGCTTATTTTGAGGAAATTGAACCAAATGTGATTATTGAGTATAACGAAAAAAATCAACCTTTAGCGGTTGAGATTTTAAATGCTTCTTTGCTATTCAAAAAAATTTCTTCTTTTAATATTCCTATGGTTTATGACAAAAATCGAATATACAAACCATCTTCTAAATAGAATAAAATTAAGAAAAATTTCGAAGAAAATCATCAATAAAATTTTGAAATCTCCCACTTTTTTACTTTTTGATACTTTAAATCAAACAAAAATCGCTATCAAACAAGTAAATAATATCAACTATATGGTTGCTTATGTTGAGGATAATAACAAACTTAAAGTAATTACAATTCACCCAATAAAAAAATCACAGATAGAAAACAGACTACAAAGAAAAAGGTGGATTAAAATATCTTAACCCGTTAACTCGTTAACTCAATAACTGACTCAACTATTTTTACACCACGTTTACACAATTTTTATACTATGTTTACACTTTATCCATTCGCAGAATTCGCATCATTTGCATAAAAATTCGTATCATTCGTATCATTTCTTAACTTTTACACAATTAAATTTATAAAATTTTTTAGTTTTTAATTGTAGTTTTGACTTTTGAGTTTTGAGTTTTGAGTTTTTTGCATAATATTCTCATACTCATCGGTATTGATATTTCAACTCTTTTTTATTATTATATTCTAAAATGAAAAATAATCTCTACTCCGACTCTGCCGAAGAAACTCTTTTAAAATTTTTTGACAAACCCCAATCTCAAAAAGAAAAAGAAATTACTGATATTTTAAATAATAATCCTCCTTGGTCAATTGTTTATCATCTTTCTTCCCAACGTCAGTTTTTATTAAGCTGGTATCCATTTAAGAAAAATGCTTCACTTTTAGAAATTGGTGCGGGATGTGGCGCCTTAACTGGTTTATTTTGTGAAAAATTAAAATATGTCGTTGCCAATGAGCTAACAAAAGAAAGAGCAGAAATCATAAAAAAAAGATATGCTGATAAAAAAAATCTTAAAGTCTTTTCCGGTAATTTTAATGATTTACCATTAAAAGATAAATTTGACTATATCACTTTGATTGGTGTTTTAGAGTATCAGGGAAGATATACCGAAGGAAAAGATCCCTATTTTATTTTTTTAAAAAACATTAAAAAATATCTTAAAAAAAATGGTGTTCTTTTAATTGCGATTGAAAATAAAATTGGGTTAAAATACTTAGCTGGTGGAAAAGAAGATCATTATGGCAATCTTTTTGAATCAATTGAAAATTATCCATCCTATGATGGTATAAAAACTTTTACAAAAGAAGAGTTAGTCAGTCTTTTAAATACTGTAGGATTTAAAAAAATTAATTTTTATTATCCCTATCCCGACTACAAACTGCCTTATTGGATACTAACTGATGAATCTTTGAATTTAAATCTTCCTATTTCTTATTTTGCTCAAATTATTGATCATTCAAATCCAAGAGAGTTTATTTTTAACGAAAGTATTTTTGCTAACTCTTTAAAAAAGGATAAAATTCTTTCCCATTTTAGTAATTCATTTTTAGTCGAATGCCAACTATGAAAGTATTATTTGCTCAAGCCAATTTATCAAGAAAAAAACCATTTCAAATTCAAACAATAATTTTTAAAGAGAATAAAAAAATTTTTGTCAGAAAAATTACTTTAAATGATGATGCTTTTAGCCATTTAAACGCATTAAAAAATAATTATTTAGTTATCAAAAAAAATAAAATCAACACGCCAAAGATAATCGCAAAAAAAATTAATTATATTGACTTTGAATTTTTATCTTTTCCTTCTTTAGAATATTTTATTGAAGAAAAAATTTATGAACAAGATTTTGAAAGTTTAAATGATTTGATTAAAATTGGTTTTGACTTTATTAATTCTTTGAAAACAATAAAAATAAACCCTTATCAAAATAAAGAATTTACCGAAATTTTTGATCCTAAAAATTTAATAAAACAAGAAGTAGAGGAATGTTTAAATCTTGGAATTCTAGATATAAATTTTGATAATTTACTATTTGATAGTAAAAAAAATAAAATTTATTTAATTGATTTTGAATGGTTTTTTAACTTTCCCATCCCAAAAAAACTTATTCTTTTTCGATCGATTTTTTATTTATCTTTACACTTACAATCGCTAATTAAGAATCGATGTTCTCCCAAATTTCCCTGTTTAGAAATATTTAAAAATTTTTATGTTCCAAAAATATTTTGGCAAAATTTAAATTTTAAACCAGACGAAATTAAAAAATATTATTTTTGGGAAATAAATTTTCAAAATTATGTCAATCAAATGCAGATAAAATATGATGAAAATATATTTGTGGAACAATTTAATGAAAAAAAAGAAAAGTTAGATAACTCACTTTATAAATTTTCTTTCTCTCAATTAGATCAGTTAACCCAACTTCAATCCCAACCCCAAAAACAATTATTCCAAATCCAAAATCTCGAAACCCAAATCAAACAACTTCAAAATCACAATAGAAACTTAGAAACCCAACTCAACAACATCAAATCCGCAAAATTTTTCCGGTTATGGCAAAGTTATTGTAAAATAAGAGATAAAATTTTAAAGAGAAAAATATGAAAAGAAAAATTAAAAAACTTTCAAAAAAATCGAAAGAGAAAAAAATATCAAAAATTCCAATGATTAAAAAATTAAAAGCATATCTATTTTATATTCGCCTTTATCCCCAAGCAGTTTTAAAAGCAATCTTTTTTTTGGTTACCAGTCCTAAAAAGTTTTTAAATAAAATTCAGCGAGTAGAAAAAATTGTCTCTTTCGTTTTACCAGAAAATCAATTAAGTTTTAATTTTCTTCAATTTCTTTCCCCAGAAAAAATTATAAAAGCCATAAAGATTCTCTTTACTCAAGGGCCAAAAGGAATAATTGAAAAAATAAAAGAGAAGCAATTGCAAAATTATTATAATTTATCAATCAACCAACAATATCAAATCTGGCTTAAAAAAAATTATCCAACAAAAAAAGAATTAGAAAGACAAAAAAAAGAGAGCAAAAAATTTAAATATCAGCCAAAAATTTCTCTTATTACTCCAGTTTATAATCCGGAAAAAAAACATCTTATTGAATGTATTGAATCGGTTTTGAATCAGTCCTATCCAAATTGGGAGTTATGCCTTGTTGATGATGCTTCAACAAAAAAATATGTCAAGGAAATATTAAATAATTATTCTAAAAAAGATAAAAGAATTAAGGTAAAATTTAGAGAAAAAAATGGTCATATCTGTGTTGCTTCAAATGACGCTTTAAAAATGGCAAAAGGGGAGTATATGGGCCTTTTGGATCATGATGACTTTTTATGGCCCAATGCTTTATATGAAGTGGTAAAACTTATCAATCAAAAACCCCATGTACAGTTTATTTATTCCGATGAAGACAAACTAGACTACGATGGCAAAACCCATGTTGACCCATTTTTCAAGCCCGATTGGAGCCCTGACTATCTTCGCTCAATAAACTACATCACTCATTTTGCTGTCTTAAAAAAATCTTTAATAGATAAGATAGGAGGATTTAGAGTGGGAACCGAAGGAGCCCAAGACTGGGATTTATTTTTGCGCGCCACTTTTTATCTTGAAAAAAACATCGGCCACTGCCACCCATTGGATAAAAAAAATCCTATTCAGCATATATCAACTATCCTTTACAGCTGGCGAAAAACATCACAGTCAACTGTCTCAGAAAAACATGCCAGTACGGTAAAAAATTATGCTTATGAAAATCAAAAAAAAGTTTTAGAAGATGATTTAAAAAGACGAGGGTATGAGGGTTTGGTTGAACCAACAAAGTACTTAGGTCTTTGGCGAGTAAGATATAAGATTATCGGCAATCCTCTAGTCTCAATTATTATCCCAACCAAAGATAAGTACGAATATATTTCTCGTTGTCTAAAATCAATTATTAAAAAAACTACTTATAAAAACTATGAATTAATTATTGTTGACACTGGCTCAACCGATAAAAAAGTCTGGCAGTTATATGAAAAAATAAGAAAAGAATTGATTGAATTAAAAAAAAATTGTCATTCCTGCGAAAGCAGGAATCCATTAATAATTCTCAGATGGCAAAAACACTTTAACTTTTCATCTGTTTGTAATTTTGGCGCTGAAAAAAGTAGGGGAGAATACTTGCTTTTTTTGAATAATGATACAGAAATTATCACGCCCGATTGGATTGAAGGAATGATGGAGCATGAACAAAGAAAGGAAATTGGAGCGGTTGGCTGCAAGCTTTTATATCCTGATGGTAGAATTCAACACGCTGGAGTTATTTTAGGAATAAAAGGTGGTATTACTAAATATGGCATTGCCGGACATGCTTTTAAATATTTTAATAATGGCGATAATAGACAGTTTTTCCAACAACTCCATAGCATAAAAAATTATTCAGCAGTTACTGCGGCTTGTTTTTTGATTAAAAAACAAAAATTTATAAACTTTGACCCTGAATTTAGAATTGCTTATAATGATGTTGATTTTAATTTAAGATTATTAACCAAAAAATATTTTAATCTTTATACTCCTTTTACAATTCTAAAACATTATGAATCAATTTCTGTCGGTAAGCCAGAAAAAGGCACTCGAGATATTAAAGAATTTAAAAAAGAAATATTAAAAATGTATAAAAAGTGGAAAAAATTACTACTAAATGATCCTTTTTATAACAAAAATTTAAGCAAAATAAGAGAAAACTACGATTTAAATATTTAAATTCTCATAAATAAAAATATTCATATTTGACATTTTAATATCTTTATTTAACTTCAAACATTTATAATTCACTTTCTCATTAAATAAATAATACTTTGCTTTCATATCAATAAAAAATCTATCACATGGATTTATATTCACGCCATAGTTATCCCCCCCCCACAAAACAAATTTATCTTTAATTTCAGGATTATAGAAAAAATTAGTATGGGCATAGCGATTATAAATATTTTCATATTTTTTTTGAGGATCAAGCTTTTTAAGCCATTCAAACTGAGGATAATAATAAACCCCAGATAAAGATTTTGCGCCATTGGCTTGAGGATAGTCTTCCAAAACAATTGATCCATAGTTGACAAAAAAATATTGATTATTTGTTTCTTTGGCTATTTTTTTTATTTCTTTTGCTAAAGGAGTATTCAAAATTGGATCAAGACCAATGTATAATGGATTTACCTTATAAGTTGAGTAAAATGAAAATAAAAAAAATAAAATCAAAAAAATCTTTTTATGCTGAGCAAGAAGTAAATATAACAACAGACCAGATAGTAGACTAATTGAAATAATTTTATAAGTATTTTGTATAAAAACCGGGTAATTGTATTTAAAGTAAAAACCTAAATAAAGATTGATAAAAAAAGTCAAAAAAGATAAAAATATCGAAAGATATGAATAAAAGCTATCTTTTTTAACTTTTAAAATCAAAAAATAAAACATTAAGATATAAGCGCAAATACCTATCCCAATAACCACCCTTTTTTTTGGCACAAGATAAAAAAGACTAAATTTTGATAATATTTTAGACAAAGGAAATAAGTACCAAAAAAGTAAAACCAAAAAAATAATATTTAGACCTAAAAATAACCAATCAATTTTTTTATTCTTTATTTGATTAAAGGCAATCCAAAAATACAAAGGCAAAGCAAAAAAACTTAAAAGAAAAAAGTTGGATGCCTCTGATTGATTGGTATAAATTGCTGAACCTTTTAAATCACTAACAAGTTGAAGATTATAAAATCCATTTAAAAGATGTAAAATCGAACCTTGCCCATCGGCAACAAATCTTTTTCCAGGATAGACAGTATTTCTTACCACCTCAATCACATCTTTAACTTCAAAGTAAAATTTGCCTAAAGTAAAAACAGATGCTAAAAAAACAAAGAAAAAGAAAAAAATAAAAAATAAATAATCATTTTTGGTAAATTGTTTTATATTTTTAATAAACAATCCCAAAGCCAAAAAGAAAATTACATAAAATACCGCCACTTGAAAAGGGGGGTATTGAATAAAAGCAAAACAGAGTAAAAAATAAGTTATCCCAAAAAGATAAAAAATTCTTTTAAATATTTTTTTTTCTTTTAAAAGTAAAATAAAAAAAATCAAAATAAAACTTCCATAACCTAAAAATAAAGAAAGAGTGTATGTCCACCATTGATTAAATGGAGTAAAGAAAAAAATAAGAGAAGAAAAAATGCTTAAAAATATATTTTTCGTTAAAATTAAAAAAAGAAAATATACTCCTAAAATCATTAAAACACTTAAAAACCACCAATAAGCTGAAAAAGCCTGTTCCAAAGGCAAAAAGAAAAAAAACCATTGATTTGGATGAAATATCACCCGCCAATGTTTAACTGGAAATCCCTGAGCGACAAAATTTTCTTCAAAACCTATGTTTTGATTAATTGGATAAAAATTATTTTTCACCGAAGAAATTAGCTTAGGAGTCCAAACTAACCATTCATCAGAACGAATTGCTCTTGGTTGGCTAAAAATTAAATTGGGATCCTTTTTATCACCATAAAAATATTTGTGGTACATTCCAATTGATGATGAATGAAGACGAAAAAAAATAAAAAGAGTATAAATAAAAAATATAAACGCTGGAAATATTAAGATTTTTATTTTATTAGAGAAAACCATAATTTAAATATTTTACCCAAAAACTCTCCCAATTTCACCCCCAACAATTTCCTCAATCAACCTCAACCCCTTTCTAATCATACCAATATCATTCTCTTTATAATCTTGAGCGCTTATTTCTACTATCTTTCCATCTTTTCTTACTCTTATGGGGAATCTTCCAAGTTTAATTTGCTTTTGAAGCCATTTATCATAATCATAACTTAAAAATTTTTCTGGATCTCGACCTGGTTTACCAAGACTATCTAAAGCTTTAAAAATATAGGGGATAGGGGTTGTTCTTTCATCGGGTGGATTTTTTTCACCAGTTATATAGCGGATTGAGTGAAGATATTTTTCAAAAGGAATTCCAGGAAAAAATCTTTTCTCAACCAAGGCGTCTCCTACCCAATCAACATAAACTAAAGGAAAAGGACCGTTAAAAATAAATCTTGAGTAATCATGAATCAAAGCTAAAAATTTTAAAAACGAAAAAGAAGTGCCTTCTGGAAAAAGATTTCTAAATTCTTCATATTGGCAAAGTTTTCCTAAAAGCTCAGTCATCCTATCAATATGGGCCAAAAGACCTTGTTCACCATCTAAATTAGGATTAAGGAGAGAGGAGGGATACTTTTCAGCAAGCCTTCGTGATTGATCAATAGTAAAATCTCTAATTTCTTGATAATCTTTCTCTCCCATCCGCCAATAATCTTTTGGTATCTTAAAATTTTTCTCCCCAAAACCTCCCCAAAAATCTCTTATCCTCCCTCTTACTTCATCATAGTTAGGTTTTAAAATTTCCATTTTGCTTTTAATTCTTAAAGCAAATTTTTAACATTATAAACGATTAGGAAATTCTTTATAATAATTAAAAGTTCTCATAAGACCTTCGTCAATAGTAAATTTTGGTTCCCATTTTAATTTTTCCTTCGCTTTTTTAATATCAAATCTAAAAAACATAATTTCATTTATTCTATAAGGTTTTTTTCCAATTAAAATTTTTCCTCTCATTTTTGTAATTTTTCTTATTTTTTCAATTATTTTCTTAAAATAAAAAACTTTTCCCGTACCAATATTAAAAACCTCATATTCTTTTAAATTTTTTAAATAATTAATTGCTTTTATATAAGCTTCAACAACATCTTTAACGTAAATAAAATCCCATTTTTGTTCACATTTAGTTGTCTCAATTAATTCCGACTTAATAAAACTTTTCATTAAAATATTTATAAATCTATTCTTATTATCTTTTTCACCAAAGGGATAAGCCAATTTTAAAGTAATCGCCTTAATTTTTTTTGAATAACAATAGTATTTTAAAAAAGTTTCAAATGAAATTTTTGATGCTGCATAAAAATTAAAAGGTTCTAAGGGTAACCTCTCATTTATTGGTTTACTTGATCTTTTATATTCAAAAAAAGAACCAGTGTTTATGAAATATTTAATCTTTGCTTCAACACATTTTTCTAATAAATAAACAGGGAAAGTTATATTTGTTTTTATAGTTTCTATTTTTTTTTCCTTATCTTCATTTTCTCTATTGATAAAAGATGCCAGATGAATTACTACATCAATTGATTGGTTCTGAAAAAAAATCTTATCCAAATCTTCCAATTTATCATAATCATAAACTAAACATTTATTTATAAAATCCTTAATTCTCCAAATATCAGATGTTTTTCTTTTGATAAGAATTAGTTTGTGTTTTTTTTCTTCCAATAATCTTTCAACTAAATGACTACCGATAAATCCAGTAGCACCGGTAATAAGGATATTCATACAAATTGATCTAAAAATTTCTTGATTATTTTTTTCATATAGTTTATTTTTTCTTTATCAATACCTGGCCAAACACCAAGCCAAAAGGCATTATTCATCACTAAATCAGCATTTTTATGATTGCCAATGATTTTAAATTTATCCTTTAATTTTAAATAAGCCGGATGTCTTAATAAATTACCAGCAAAAACATTTCTTGTCCCGATTTTATTTTTCTCTAAATATTCTGTCAATTGATTACGCGTAAAGGGAGCATCAGGCTTTACTACTAAAGGAAAACCAAAATAGCTAATTTCCAAATCCTTATCTTCTCGCATTAAAATAAAATATTTTTTGTATTTTTTAAAAAAATTATAAAGAGTCCTATAATTTTCTTGTCTTTTTTTTATAAAGTAGGGAAGTTTTTTTAACTGAGCCACACCAATAGCGGCTTGAAAGTCAGTTAGCTTTAGATTGTAACCAATTTGAGAATAAATATATTTATGATCATAACCATAAGGAAGGTCCCCCAATTTCCAACCAAATCTTTTACCACAAGTATTATCTTTACCCGTATCACACCAACAATCTCGCCCCCAATCACGAAACTGTCTTGATGAGCGATAAATAAATGGATTATTGGTTACAACCGCCCCACCTTCACCCATTGTTATCTGATGGGCTGGGTAAAAGCTAAAAGTGGCAACATCACCAAAAGTTGCCACATATTTTCCCTTATATTTTGATCCTAAAGCATCGCAGCAGTCTTCAATTAACCAAAGATTATATTTTTTACACAATGACACGATTTTATCTAAATTAAAAGGGCGACCTAAAGTATGGGCAATCATTATTAGTTTTGTTTTTTTAGTAATTGCTTTTTCAATCTGAGAAGCATCGATATTTAAAGTATCAAGTTCAACATCAATAAAAACTGGTTTTAGGCCATAAATAATCCCTGGGTTAACTGTGGTTGGAAAAGCAACTGAGGTAGTAATAAACTCATCGCCTGGTTTTAATCGTCTTTCTCCAAAAACTTCAGAGGTCAGACTAGCCAATGCTAAAAGATTAGCCGATGAACCCGAGTTAACAAGCGTCACATATCTTACTCCCAAAAACTTTTTAAAATCACTTTCAAATTGTTTTGCCCATTTGCCTTCAGTCCACCAGCCCTCTTTTGCCGCAGAAATTGCATTGTTAATTTCTTCATTATTAAAAACCTTACCTGATGGGGGAATATAATCAATCATTTGTTAAAATTTTTTTGTACCAAATAAAAATTCTTTTAATAACATCTTTAATTTTTGTTTTTGGCTGCCAACCTAGTTTTTTAATTTTTGAATAATCAAGCGATTGATAAAAAATTTCATTTTTCGCAGAGTTTAAAATCTTATAGTTAACTTTTTTATTTAAATATTTTTCAACTAATTTTATTAAATCCAAAACCGACAAAGTCTCATCAGACCCAAAATTAAAAGCTTCACCCTTAATTTTTTCAATATTACTAATTAAAAGAAGATAACCGTCAACCACATCTTTTACATACAAATAATCTCTAACATATTTTCCATCACTTCTTATTTCCAATAATTCGTCTTTGATTAAACTTTTTATTATTCCAGGAATAATCCTTGAAAAATTTAAATCACCTTCGCCATAAATATTGCCAAATCGAGTTGTGACAACTGGTAAATTATAAGTTTTATAATATGAATAAGCAATTAAATCGGCTGAAGATTTAGAAACTTCATAAGGATGATCACCTTTTAAAGAATCAGTTTCTTTGTATTTTCCTTCATCCAATTTACCATAAGCTTTATCAGATGAGGCGACAATAGCGCCTTTAATTTTTGGGTAAAGTCTTACCGCTTCAAGAATATTTATTGTACCAATTATATTGGTATATAAAGTTCTTTTTGGATTATAAAAAGCCACCTCAACTAAAGGTTGTGCTGCTAAATGGAAAATATAATCAATGCTAAATTTAGTCACAATATCAAAAACTTTATCAAAATCACAAATATCTACATTAATCATCTTAACTTTCTTGTCTAATTTTTTTTGAAAAAAGTAAGATAGGGGATTGAGGGTTATAAAAGTAGTAAGGACATTTGCCTCTTGTTTTACTAGCTCTTCAACTAAATGACTACCAACAAAACCGGTTCCTCCGGTGATTAAAATATTTTTACCAGAAATTTTTTTTATTTCCATATTTTCCAAGGATGTTTTTCGACCCAAATTTTATTTAAATCTTCAAGTTCTTTATATGTATCAACCGCCATCCAAAATCCATTATGTTTATACAAAGATAGTTGATTTTCTTTAGCTAATCTTAATAAGGCTGGATGTTCTGTCTCACCTTCTTTAAGATAGTTAAAAAATCTTTTGTCAAAAACCATAAATCCGCCATTTACCCAATCCGATAAAACTGGTTTTTCAACAAAATCATAAACCAAATTATTCTCTTTGACTTTGACTAAACCAAATTTTGAGCGAGGATGAACCCCCGTAATTGTCCCAATTGTTTTTTGTTTTTTATGAAATTCAAAAAGTTTTTTAATATTCAAATCAGTCACTCCATCACCATAAGTTACCATAAAATATTTATCATTTTCTGGAATATATTTTTTACATCGCAAAATTCGCTCACCTGGAAGGGTTTCAAGTCCGGTATCAACAAAAGTGATTTTAAAATTATCTATTTCATTACGGCTTTCTAAATAAAATTTTGTTTTATGAGTTTTTGTTTCTAAAGTAAAATCAGAAGTAAAGGCTTTTTGATTTAAAAAGAAGTCTTTGATGTATTCGGCTTTATATCCTAAAGCAAGGATAAACTCATTAAAACCATAGTGGGAATAAATCTTCATTATATGCCAAATTATTGGCTTACCACCAACCAAAACCATTGGCTTTGGCTTAAATTCAGTCTCTTCTTTCAATCTTGTCCCTTGACCACCACAAAGGATGATAACTTTCATAAATAATAATTTTATCAAATAATCAATTAGAATATTATATAATTTATAAAAAATTTTAATAAAAAAATCTTATGAAGCTTTTAACCATAGCCATTCCCACATTTAATAGATATAAGTTTCTTAAAGCAAATCTATTAAGATTGATAAATGAAATTAAAAAAAATAATTTAAAAAATGAAATTAATATTTTTGTTGGCAATAATGGAAGTACAGATAAGACTTTAGAACTAATTAATGAGTTTAAAAAAAAGTACAATTTTTTTTCTTTTTACAACAATAAAAAAAATCTTGGTTATCCGTCTAACGTATTTAAAATAATTAAAAAATCACCAAAAAGCCAATATCTATGGCTTTTATCAGATGATGACTTTTTAAAAGATGGCGGTTTTAAAAAAATTGTCAATTACTTAAAGAAATATAATCCCGATGTTTTATATCTAAATTATCAAACTGTAAACACTTATCTTGGTAAAAAAATAAAATTTGAAAAAGTAAAATCAGTTATTGGTCCCGGATATAAAATTAATAAAGATAATTTATTAAAAAAAAGAAAAGAATATTTTGAATTTATAAAAAATCTTGGTTTTTATAATATCCGGATGATTTTTGCTCAACAATCTCTCCCGATAGTTAAATCAGATATTCTAAAAAATAATTTAAAAATCGTTAAAAATAAAAATTACAACTTAACAAAAGAATTTTATCCATTAGATTTGACTTTATTAATTAATATTCCTAATAAATTTTTATTTATCAAAGAAAAACTTGTTTTATTAACTTTAAACAATCGATGTTGGAATTACGATCTTTTAAAAGCTAATGAAGTAGTAAAAAAATATTTTAATCCACTGCAAAAAATGATTTTAAAAAAATATCACAAAGAAATGCCTTTTAAACTTAAATTAATAATTATTGCTTCAGTAATATATACCCACCTTGTCCCAATTGTATATAAAATATTTTATTTCTTTGGATTAAATAAAATTCTTCTTAAGGCTCAATTTGGGGAAGAAAAGGAAAAAATTAAATCTTTTTAAATTCAACTTTTTTAAACAACCACATTATCAAAAAATTTGGAAAAAAATAGAGGATGTTAAGAAGAATATGATTTAATAAAGCCAAAAAAGAAAAATATTCTTTAGTAAATAAATATTTTCTTTGTATTTCAATTGTTTCCTTTAATTGAATTTTTAACCGCCTTGATTTTATCTGATTTTTATTAATTCTATATTTTATTAAAAAATCTGGTAAATTTTTTCCTTTACCATATTTTAAAAGCTTAAACCATAAATCATAATCTTGACAATATAAGTATTTTTCATCATAAAAAATTTTTTTTAACAACTCTAATCTAATCATTATGGAAGGATGAGCAAAAGGGCTTTTAAAAATAAGTGTTTTTTTAATTTCTTCGTTTTCTTGAGGATAAAACCTATAACCAATTTTCTTTTTATCTTCATCAATTATTTCTAAATTAGAACCAACAATTACATAATCCTTGTTTTTTTCTAAAAAATCTAATTCTTTTTCTAATCTATTTTTATCTGAGATATCATCGCAATCCATTTCAGAGTAATAAAAACCTCTAGCATTATTTAACCCAACTTTTAAAGATTTTGATTGACCTAAATTTTTTTTATTTTCAATAAGCTTTATTCTTTTGTCTTTTTTTTGATATTCCTTGATTATCCTAACTGAATTATCGGTTGAACCATCATCAACGATAATAAACTCAAAATTTTTATATGTCTGATTTAAAATGCTTTCAATTGAATCTCTTAAAAATTTTTCTCCATTATAAACTGGCATCACAACTGAAACTAAAGGTTGGTTTTTCATATTTAAAAACTAGTTTATCTTTACGACTTTTAAATCTTTGACATCTAAAAAGTTTTTTAAACATTGATAGCTCCAGTTATCTTTTTTATCAGAAATCTGCTCTAATTGAAAAGGATGATTTGGGAGATTAATAATTGCTGATTTTAGTTTTTTTTCTTTTATTTCAAAAATCTTTTTCTCATAAGTAGAATAAAAATTTAGTTGATTAACAAACTTAAAAAAACCATAACTCTTAATAAAGATAAGACAAAATATGAAGATTAAAGAAAAATAGTTAAATAAAAGTGATTTTTTTTCAATAAAATTTAAAGTCAATTTGTAAAAAAATAAGGCAAAAAAGATAGAAAAGAAAATTTCAAAGTAAAACAAATAACTCAACTGTCTACCTCCCAATAAAAAGCCAACTACATAAAAACCTTGAAAATTACTAAGAATTTTAAAGAAAATATTAAAAATAAATAAGACTAAAAGAATTATCTCTAAATTAATTTGATTTAAAAAATTTTTCTTAAAAGCAGATCTTAGATTAAAAAAAACAAAAAACAAATAAATAGGCAAACTTCTGGTTATTAAAGAATAAAAAAAACTTAGGCTTAATAAATCATTAGCAACTAAATTTAAAGACCTATCTATTGACTCAAAAAAACTTAAAGGCATAAAATGTCCTCCTCGAATTCTATTACCAGGTGCCAGATACATAACTATTCCACCAATAAATATACCAATAAATAGAGACAAAAGTTTAATCTTAAGATCTTTATTCATCAATTTAATTCTATAAGTGAAAACAAAAAGAATGATGACTAAAAAACTAAAAAACAAAAAAAACATCAAATTCTCTTGAAAACCACTGATCAAAAAACCTAAAAGAAAATAAATAAACAGATTAAAAAAATTATTTTTTAAATTAATTAATAGTAAATAGATGATTAAAAAAATAAAAGTTAATGGAAAAAAATAAGTTAGATTTAATACTGGATTAAAAATTAATGAGTAAAATCGTTCATCCAGGACAAAAAAAAGAAAAAAAATTGAAAGAAAAATAAAATTTATGCGATTTTTATCTATCTCTTTTTGATCAAAAATTAAATTAAAAATTTTTTTTAAGATTTCAAAATTAAACAAAAAACAAGAAAGTAAAACTATAAACTGGAATGTTTTAGGAATTAAAAAAACTAAACCTATACTTAAATAATAAGAAAATCTACCACTCCAACCATTATAGGAATCGATGATAGAATTAATAAGTCCCTTTTTTAAAACTAACCAAGCTTGACAGAAATCATCAGAAGCCAAACTAACATCTTTAAACTGATACAAAAAGAAAATAAACAAAAAAAATATTAAAATACCAATAATCAGGGTAAACAAATTCTTAATCTTGAAAAAAATTTTAATTATATCCAATTCTCCAATTTGATTTTTATTTTTCATCAAAGTTTATTTTTTAAATTTTTTAAAGCTAAATCTCTAACTAATTTTTCAATTCTTTTTTTTAACTCATAAATTTCAACATTGATAAGATATAAAAAATAAAAAATTAAGATTATTGATGTATAAACAGCCAAGTCAACACCACGACCAATACCCATTTTTTTGGCTAAAAAAGATAGAAGAGGAGTAAAGTTGATAAATAAAAGTCCTAAAAACCACAAAAAAAGCCAAAAGATAAAAAATTTACTACTGATATTTTTTTTGACAAAAAAATTAATCGTAATTTTTAGAATAAAGAAAACAATGATAATTGATAAAATTATCTGTGAGGCTAACATTTTTTTTATTTTAACTTTTCAAATAATAAATCCAACAAAATTCTTATTGAATTGAAAATTGACTGGCCTTTTTTAAGACTGTAATCAGTATAAAAAACTGTCACCGGCACTTCTTGATATTTTAAATTATATCTTTTTATTTGATCTATTATATCAGAAGCATGAGCCATACCGGAATGATTGATAAAAATTTTATTTAAGGCATTTTTTGAAAAAGCTCGAAAGCCGTTGTGAGTGTCGGTTAGTTTAATATTGGAAAAAATATCAGTAAAGATGACCGCAGATTTAAGAGTCAGTTTTTTTAAAAAAGGTATATTTACCGTTTTCCCCAAAAACCGACTCCCCAAAACTACCTCAGTTTTTTTATTAAGTATTGGTTTAATTACTTTTTTTATTTCATTGGCCTTAAACTGCCCATCAGCATCAAAGGTGACAACGATATCAGCCCCAACTTTTCGACAGTATTCAAGTCCTGTCTCAATCGCTGCCCCCTGACCTAAATTCAAAATATGCCGCAAAACAATCGCGCCAGATTTTTTGGCTACTTCTTTTGTTTTATCAGTTGATCCATCATCAACGACAATGATATTGCGGTATCCTTCTTTTTTAATATCTGTAATAACCTTCCCAATCACTTTCTCCTCATTATACGCCGGTATAACAATAAATATTTTTGCCATAGGGTTTTTAAAAATATTCTTAATTTTGTCTCATTTTTATTTCAACAAATTTAGTGTTTCTTCTTTTAGTTGTCTATAAAAGTGACGATAATGTTCTGGTAAAAATTGATTAAGATCTTTTTTAAGTTCTTTTTCATCATATTCTTCAACTATTTTAACTAATTTCTGAAAACTAAATTTCAATCCAGGATAATATTTAAATTTTAGATTAATCAATTTCTCATCAATCTCTGTTTTTTTTGTTAAAAGAAACCATAAATCAAAA
>Ga0308408_1000733_pt1 | contig 17741 bp, 15 predicted proteins | sample HotsprSampleMSe3_FD_203466 | JGI IMG/M metagenome (GOLD analysis project Ga0308408, IMG submission 203466) | Hot spring phototrophic mat microbial communities from Mushroom Spring, Yellowstone National Park, Wyoming, United States - 20060912_MSe3 ... | reverse complement strand
GCTCGAGCCGGGCCTCGCGCCGGTTGCCCTGACAGACCCGCAGGCAGGCCTCGTCGAGTGCCCCCACGAGGTCGGCCCGCGCGCGTACCCGCTCGGTGACGTCGACCGGCTCTGCAGCTCCCGCCGCGGCCGCCGTGAGGAGCACCAGCGCCGCGAGCCGGAGGAGCCCGCCTTCAGTGCGCCGCGTCCCAGCTCGGCCCGGCACCGGTTTCGACCACGAGCGGCACCGAGAGATGGGCGGCATCGGCCATGACCCGCTCGAGCAGCCGGCGGGTCGGCTCGACCTCGGCTTCCGGCACCTCGAGCACGAGCTCGTCGTGGACCTGGAGGAGGAGTTTCGCCCGCGAGCCCGACCGCTCGAGCGCGCGCGCCACGCGGATCATCGCGCGCTTGACGATGTCCGCCGCGGTGCCCTGGATCGGCGCGTTGATCGCCTGCCGCTCGGCATAAGACCGCCGCGAGGGCAGTCGGTTCGTGATGTCCGGGATCCAGCAGCGCCGGCCGAAGAGTGTCGTGACATAGCCCTTCTCGCGCGCTTCCTGCTTGGCCCGCTCCATGTAGTCGCGGATCCCGGGATATTGTTCGAAATATCGATCGATATAGGCCTTGGCTTCGGCCTGCGGGATCCCGAGCCGCTGCGCGAGGCCGAACGCCCCGATCCCGTAGACGATGCCGTAATTGATGGTCTTGGCCGAACGGCGCAGTTCCGGGCCCACCCGATCGACCGGCACCTTGAACATTTGGGAGGCCGTGATCGCGTGGACGTCCAGGCCGCGGGCGAAGGCCTCCTTGAGAGGCTTCACCTCGGCGATGTGGGCGAGTATGCGCAGCTCGATCTGCGAATAGTCGGCCGAGACGAGGAGGTGTCCCGGCTCGGCAACGAAGGCTTCGCGGATCTTGCGCCCTTCGGGAGTGCGGATCGGGATGTTCTGCAGGTTCGGATCGGTCGAGGAGAGCCGACCGGTGTTGGTGGCGGCCAGCATGTAGGCGGTGTGCACCCGGCCCGTGCGCGGATCGATCTGCTCGACGAGCGCGTCCGTGTAGGTCCGGGTGAGCTTCTGCAATTGCCGCCATTCGAGGATGACTTTCGGGAGCTCGTGACCCTGCGCGGCGAGCTCTTCCAGGACCTCGGCGCCGGTGGCGTAAGCCCCGGTCTTGGTCTTGCGGCCCGGGCCGCCGAGCCCGAGCTCGTCGAACAGGACCTCGCCCAGTTGCTTGGGCGAGCCCAGGTTGAAGGGCCGCCCGGCGAGCTTCGTCGCCTTGTCCTCGAGTTCGAGCATCGCCTGGCCGAACTGGGCCGAGAGCGCGCGCAGCCGCTCGGCGTCGACCCGGATGCCGGTCCGCTCCATGGCCGCCACGATCGGCGGCAAGGGCCGCTCGATCCGCTCGTAGAGCGCCAAAAGCCGCTCCTCGAGAAGGCGCGGCCGCATCGCCTGCCAGAGCCGCAGCGTGACCTCGGCATCCTCCGCGGCGTATTCGGTGGCCTTGTCGAGCGGCGCCCGCTCGAAGCCGATCTGTCCCGTACCCTTGCCGCAGACCGCCTCGTAGGGGATCGTCTCGTAGTCGAGCCAGCGCTTGGCGAGTTCGTCCAGCCCGTGGCCGTGCTTACCGCCGTCGAGCGCGTAGGAAATCAGCATCGTGTCGTCGAGCGGGGCGACCCGTTCGATCCCGCAGCGCGCCAGGACCGTGAGGTCGTACTTCACGTTGTGGCCGATCTTGAGGATCGAGGGGTCTTCGAGGACCGGCCGCAGGCGGTCGAGAACCGCCGCCCGCGGCAATTGTCCCGCGACCGGCCGGCCGAAGGCGTCGAGGTGGCCCAACGGTACGTAAAAACCCTCGCCCGGCTCGACCGCGAGGCTCACGCCCACGAGCTCGGCCTTCATCACGTCGAGGGAAGTGGTCTCGGTGTCGATCGCGATGCGGCCGAGCTCGCCTGCCCGGGCGAGCACGGCGTCGAGTTCGTCGAGCGTGGCGATCCGCGTCCAGCGCCGTGCCGCCGGGGTCGCCTTGGCCTCGATCCGCTGTGCCGCGGCCGCCTCGGCGAGCTCGGCGATCCGGCCGACCAGCGAGCGGAACCCGTTCTCCTGGCAGAAGGCCAAGAGCTTCTTGGGGTCCAAAGGCTTGCGCCGGGCGGCTTCGATCGGCACGGGCAAGGGCACGTCGCGGCGGAGCCCCACGAGCTCGTACGAGAGACGTGCCTTTTCCGCGTTGGCGGCGAGCGCCTCCCGCCGCTTGGGCTGCTTGATCCGGTCGAGGTTGGCGAGGAGGCCTTCGAGCGAGCCGAACTCCTCGAGCAGTTGGGCCGCGGTCTTGGGCCCGATCCCGGGCACACCGGGCACGTTGTCGGAGGTGTCACCGGTGAGCGCCAAGAGATCGCGCACCTTCTCGGGCGGCACCCCCAGCCGCTCGATCACCGCTTCCCGGTCGATCGGCTTCTGCTTCAAGGGGTCCCACATCGTCACACCGGGCCCGACGAGCTGCATCAAATCCTTGTCGGAGGAGACGATCAGGACCTCCTCGCCCTTCTTGCGCGCCGCTTCGACGTAGGACGCGATGACGTCGTCCGCCTCGAACCCCTCGAGCTCGACGACCGGCAGCTCGAAGGCGCGGGCCGCCTCGCGCACGAGTGGGAACTGCGGCACGAGCTCTTGCGGTGCTTCCTCGCGATTGGCCTTGTACTGTTCGTAGAGCTCGTTCCTGAACGTCGTCTTGCCGGCGTCGAAGACCACGACGACGTGGTCGTCGGGATGCTCCTGGAGGAGCTTCCAGAGCATGTTGGTGAAGCCGAAGACGGCGTTGACCGGCGTGCCGTCCGGCCGGGTCATCGGCGGCAGGGCGTAGAAGGCCCGGAAGATGTAGCCCGAGCCGTCGACCAGGACGAGGCGGCGTTTCCCTTCGCTCATGGCGGAAGGCTAGCGCGGCCCAGGGCCTCCGGCCAGCGCGCCGCGGCCTCGCTCAGGGGCCGCCTTTCACGACGCCGCGGGGTCGGCTCCGGCGAGGTCGCGGGCGATCGCGAGGGCGGCCGCGCGCGGGTCGGGGGCGGCGGTGATCGGCCGGCCGATCACGAGGAGGTCGGCGCCGGCCGCGAGCGCGGCGGCCGGGGACATGACCCGCTTCTGATCACCGAGCGCCTCGCCCGCCGGGCGGATCCCCGGGACCACGAGGAGCGGTTCGGGCCCGACCGCCTCGCGGATCGCGGTGATCTCGAGCGGCGAGCACACCATCCCGTCGACGCCTGCCGCGCGGGCGAGCCGGGCGAGCCGGACCGCCTGGTCGACCGGGGCGTCGGCCACGCCCGTGGCTGCGAGGTCGGCTCTGTCGAGGCTCGTGAGCACGGTGACGGCGAGGAGCCGGGGTGGCGAGGGCGCCGCACGCGCCGCTCGGACCGCGGCCTCGAGCATCGCCCGGCCGCCGCTCGCGTGGAGGGTCAACAACGCCACGCCGAGCCCGGCCGCGGCGCGGACCGCGCCCGCCACGGTGTTCGGGATGTCGTGCAGCTTGAGGTCGAGGAAGATCGGGAGACCCGTCGCAGCGATCGTCCGGACCGCGGCCGGCCCCTCGGCCACGAACAGTTCGAGGCCGATTTTGAGCCCGCCCACCGCGCCCGCGAGGCTGCGGGCGAGCGCGAGCGCGCTCGGCAGATCCGGGCGGTCGATCGCGGCGACGATCGGCCCCGCGAACCCGGCGCGCGCCACCCTCATCGCGCGGCGCGGAGGCCGGAGCGGACGAAGCCTTCGCCGGTGTCGGGTTGGGCCGCCCGGGAGCGGCTCCGGCCGGCGCGCTTGGCGGCGTAGAGCGCGGCATCGGCGCGGGCGAACAGGCCGTCGAGGTCGAGCCCCGGCTCGAGCGCGGCGATCCCGATGCTCACACTCAGCGGCACCGGCCGGCCGGCGCGACGGAAATCGGCGAGGCGCACGGCCGAAACGATCCGGTCGGCCACGAGCCCGGCTTCGTCGGGGGCGGCGTTGCGCAGCAGCACGGCGAACTCCTCGCCGCCGATCCGGCCGACGAGGTCCGATTGGCGGGTCGCGGCGAGCAGGGTGGAGGCGATCAGCTTCAAGGCCTCGTCGCCGGCAGCATGGCCCCAGCTGTCGTTGATGGCCTTGAAATGATCGGCGTCGAGCACGAGCAACGTCAACGGCGTGCGCTGCTCGCGCGCTCGCCGGAGCGCCTCTTCGGCCGCCTCGAAGAAGGCCCGCCGGTTCAAGAGCCCGGTGAGCCCGTCGCGACGCGCGAGCTCCTCGATCTCGCCCTTGGCCCGCGCGAGCCGGCGCAACAGCTCCAGGAGATAGGCGACCATCGGGGTGGCGAGGACGAGCGGCACGGTTGCGGCGAAGGCGAGCCAGAACGGGTCGAGCACACCGTCGCGCCAGAGCGCGATGCCGCCGTAGAGCCCCGCCGAGGTGAACGAGCAGAGCCCACCTGCCAGGAGCGAGCCGAAGACGACATCGCGCCCCGTCCGCACCACCATCTCGAGCCCTCGCGCCGCGCCGCCCGTGAGATTAACACCGGAAGGCTCGGCGATCCAGCATCGTGGGCAACCACACGGAAAATTGATCGATCCCCGAGCGGTAGCGTTTCGCTCGGCGGGCGAGGCCGCCTCTCGAGGCGGCCCGGCTCCTCCGTTCCGGCCCCGGGGAAGCCCCGCGTCCGGCGCACCGCACCCCGGGCGGGTGTGCGATCGTCCGGACCCGGCTTCGGTGCTACCCGAGCCGGGAGATCGCCGACGAAACGGCTCGGAGGAGCGAACATGAGCGAGGCGCGCCGACCGACCTTGCGCTGCCCGCCGGGTGCGACCGACACCCACATGCACATTTACGGCCCCTACGACCGCTTCCCCCTGGCGCCGACCAGCCCCAACGCGCCGCCGCCCGCGCTCCTGCCCGACTATCGCGCGCTGCAGGCCCGGCTCGGGCTCGAGCGGGTCGTGGTCGTCCAACCGGCCGGCTATCTCTGCGACAATCGCTGCACGCTCGAGGCGGTGGCCGAGCTCGGCCCGCGCGCCCGGGCCGTGGTCGTCGTGCCGCTCGGCACCGGCGAGGCCGAGCTCGAGCGGCTCGCCCGCGCCGGGGCCGTGGGGCTGCGCGTGTTCCTGCTGCCCGGCGGCATCTTCCGATGGCAGCAACTGCCCGAGCTCGCGGCGATGGCCCGTTCGGTCGGCTGGCACCTCCAGCTCCAGTTCAACGGCCGGCTCTTCCCGGAGCATTACGATCTGCTCGCACGGCTCGACTGTCAGCTCGTCTTCGACCATGTGGGCCGCTTCGTGGATCCGGTGCCGGTCGAGCACGAGGCTTTCCGCTGTCTGCAACGGCTCGTCGACAAGGGGGCCTACGTCAAGCTGAGCGCGCCTTACGAGAGCTCGCGGGTGGGGCCGCCGGGCTTCGACGACGTGGCGCCGCTCGCCCGCGCGCTGGTCCGCCAAGCACCCGAGCGGATGCTCTGGGCGTCGAACTGGCCGCATCCGGGTAAGGCCCCGCAGGACGAGGCGGCGCTGCTCGACCTGCTCCTCGACTGGGCCCCGGAGGAGGTCGACCGGCGGCGCATCCTGGTCGACAACCCGGCCCGGCTCTATCGCTTCGGTTGAGGCTTCGCCCGCCGCGCGAGTGGCGCCGGCGCCAAGCAAGATTTCGAGAAATCGCCTCGCGCCCGGTCTTCGCCAATATCCGACAGAGGTCGCTATTGCCCGTCGCCGGCTCGCCGTCCTCAGAGTATTGTGCGAAATTACCTTCCGCCAGAGGATTTACGGGCATGTTGCGGCCGGTAACCGCGAGGGGCTCGCAATTTTCAGTAGATCGCCGAGAGTCGCCCGAAGCACGTCGCAATTGCTACAATATTCGTGCTGGGGTTTACTGGACGTTCCGAGAAATCGGTGGGCCGGCGCAAATCGACGCTTGCGCGATCTTCTGATCGCCATATAAGACCCGCGAGTGGCCCGAGCGCCCGGCGACGGGCCGGCGACCAGCGGGAGAGGGGAATGTTCGAGCTCGACGCGGCGGAAGTCCTTCGCCCTCCAAGTACCGGGGAAACGGAGCGTTCCGTCCCGAGCGGCCCCTCGGCCGCCCGCCGCGCCGCCACACCCCCGCCGGACGGCTCTGCCGGACCGGCCCGGCCCCGGCGGCGCGAATCTTTTCCCATGGGCCCCGAAAGCCGCGCCTTCAAACGGCGCTTCTTCCGCGATGCGACCCGTGCCGAGTGGGACGATTGGCGCTGGCAGGCGCGCAACCGGCTGCGCACGCTCGCCCAGCTCGAGCGCGTGTTCGCCTTGAGCGAGGACGAGCGCGAGGCGATCCGCCGCCACCAGGGCGCGCTACCGGTGGGCATCACCCCCGTCTACGCCGCCCTCATGGGCCTCGACGATCCGGCCGAGCCCTTGCGCCGGACTCACGTTCCGGTCGGCGCCGAATATGTCCGTTCGCCGGGTGAGGCCGACGATCCGCTCGGCGAAGATGCGCACGCACCCGTCCCCGGTCTCGTCCACCGGTACCCCGACCGGGTGCTGTTCCTCGTCACCGCCTTCTGCTCGACCTATTGCCGCTACTGCACCCGCTCGCGGCTCGTGGGCGAGGTCGGTGGTGGTTATCACTTTGCCTACGCCCAATGGGAAAAGGCGCTCGCCTACATCGAAGCCACCCCGGCTGTTCGTGACGTGCTGATCTCGGGTGGTGACCCCCTCACCCTCGGCGACGACAAGCTCGATTGGCTGCTCGGCCGATTGAAGGCGATCCGCCACGTCGAATTCGTGCGGATCGGGACCAAGGTCCCGGTCGTTCTCCCGCAGCGGATCACCCGCGGGTTGATCGCGGTCCTGCGCCGCCATCGGCCGATCTGGATGAGCCTCCATTTCACCCACCCCAAGGAGCTCACGGTCGAGACGACCGAAGCCTGCGACCGGCTGGCCGATGCCGGCGTGCCGCTCGGCTCGCAAACCGTGCTCCTCAAAGGTATCAACGACGACGCGGCGGTCCTCGAAACGCTGTTCCACGGCCTGCTGCGCCGGCGCGTCCGGCCTTATTATCTCTTCCAATGCGATCCGATCACGGGCTCGGCCCATTTCCGCACACCGGTCGAAAAGGGGATCGAGATCATCCGCGCGCTGCGCGGTCACACCTCGGGCTATGCGGTGCCGACCTACGTGGTCGACACGCCGGGCGGCGGCGGCAAGGTCCCGCTCTTGCCCGAGTACCTGGTCGGCCGCGACGGCGACGATCTTCTTTTCCGCAATTTCGAGGGACGGCTTTTCCGCTACCACGACCCGGGCGGGCGGCTCGGCCGCGCCCTCGGCGCCGGGAGCGCCGAGCCGTGCTGATCGGCCTCGCCTACGACCTGCGCGACGATTACCGCGGCCAGGGCCTTTCCGAAGAACAGCTCGCCGAGTTCGACAATCCCGAGACGATCGCCGAGATCGAGGCGGCGCTCCACCGCCTCGGTCACCGGGTCGATCGGATCGGCCACGTCCGGCGACTCGCCGAGCGGCTCGTGGCCGGCCATCGCTGGGATCTCGTCTTCAACATCTGCGAGGGGCTCGCCGGCCGCTCGCGCGAGGCGCAGGTCCCGGCGCTGCTCGAGGCCTTCGGCCAGCCCTACACCTTCGCCGATCCCTTGGTCATGGCCGCCACCCTCGACAAATCGGTGGCCAAGCGGCTGGTCCGCGACCACGGGCTCACGACCGCGCCTTTCGCGCTGGTCGAGCGGGCGGCCGACATCGCCGCCGTCGACCTGCCCTTCCCGCTCTTCGCCAAGCCCGTCGCGGAGGGCACCGGCAAGGGCGTGAGCCCCGCCTCGCTCGTCCGCTCGAAGAAGGAGCTCGAGCGGGTCTGCCGCGCACTCCTCGCCCGCTACGCCCAGCCCGTGCTCGTCGAGACCTTTCTGCCGGGCCGCGAGTTCACGGTCGGCATCCTCGGTAGCGGCCATTCGGCGCGGATCGTCGGTGTGCTCGAGGTCGAACTCCTGCCCGGCGCCGAGCCCGGTGTCTATTCCTACACGAACAAAGAGCGCTGCGAGGAAGTCGTCCGGTACCGCCTGGTCGACGACCCCGAGGCACGGGCCGCGGCCGAGCTCGCCCTCGCTTGCTACCGAGCGCTCGATTGCCGCGACGCGGGCCGGGTCGACCTGCGCAGCGACGCTTTCGGCCGGCCGCATTTCCTCGAGGTCAATCCCTTGGCCGGTCTGCACCCGACCCATTCGGATCTGCCGATCCTCGCGAGCCTCGCCGGGCTCGGCTACGACGGTTTGATCGGCGGCATCGTCGCCTCGGCGGCCGAACGGGCCGGCCTCGCGGGGGGTCGGGCGGTACGCCGCCGGGCTTGTTGAACCCCTTGCCGCCGCGCGTTCTCCTCCTGCACGGTGTGCGCGATCCGACGGGCCGCCCGGACGAGGCCGACACCCTCGTCCAGGTCGAGGAGGTCGGGCGGATCCTCCGCGCCATGGGTTTCGCCACCGCGACTCTCGCCCTCGATCTCGACCTGCGGCCGCTTTCGGCCCTCGCCCTCGACCCGCCCGATCTCGTCTTCTATCTCGTCGAAGCCCTCGACGGCCGGGCCGGGCTCCAGCATCTGCCGGCAGCGCTCCTCGAGGTCCTGGGCATCCCCTTCACGGGTGCCCCGGCCGCGGCGCTTCAACTCACCACCGACAAGCTCGCGACGAAGCGGCTCCTGCGCCGGGCGGGTCTGCCCACGCCCGATTGGGTGGAGCGGGCCCGGGACGCCGAGCCGGATCGGCTCTGGATCGTCAAGGCGGTCGACGAAGACGCCTCGTTGGGCCTGGATGCCGGGGCCGTCGTACCCGGGAACCGGGTCGCCGAGCGCATCGCCCTCTGTCGCCGGCGGTTCGGCGGGCGCTGGTTCGCCGAAGCCTTCGTCGCGGGCCGCGAGTTCAACCTTCCCCTGCTCGACGGGCCGGACGGTGTCGAGCTCCTGCCGATCGGTGAGATCGACTTTTCCGACTACCCGAAGGACCGCCCGGCAATCGTCGACTACGACGCCAAATGGTCCCCCGGCTCGCCGACTTGGGAGACGACCCCGCGCATCTTCGAGCCGCGCCCGGGCGACGCCCGGCTGCGGGCGGAGCTCGCCGCCCTCGCGTTCGAATGTTGGCGGCTGTTCGGCCTGCGCGGCTACGCCCGGGTCGATTTCCGGGTCGATCGGGAGGGTCGGCCCTGGATCCTCGAGGTCAACGCCAATCCCTGTCTCTCGGCCGATGCCGGCTACATGGCGGCGGCGGTCGAGGCCGGGCTCGAGCCCGAGGAGGTCGTGCGCCGGATTCTCGCCGCTGCGGGCGTTGCCCCGCCGCGCCGGCCGGTCGGCCGGCGCGACCGGCCGGCCGAGGGCCACCGTCCGGCCGCGGCGCAGTCGGCGGCGCCCGAGCAGCCGTGAGCGAGGCGTCGGCACGGCCGCGCCCGGGATCGATCTCGGGCCTCCTGTTCCGCGAGGCGCCGGTCGAATCCGACCGGCGGGCGGTCGCCGAGCTCGTGGCCGCGACCGGTTTGTTCCGGCCGAGCGAGCTGGCGATCGCCCGCGAGCTGGTCGAAGCTTGCCTCGAGCACGGTCCCGAAGCGTCGGGCTACCGGTTCTTGTTGGCCGACGACGCCGCAGGCCTCGCCGGCTACGTCTGCTTCGGTCCGATCGACGGCACCGAGGGAAGCTTCGATCTCTATTGGATCGCGGTTCGCCCCGACCGCCGGGGCGGCGGCCTCGGCCGCGCCCTGCTCGAGGCCGCCGAGGCGCGGATCGCTGCCCTGGGCGGCCGGCGCATCTACATCGAGACCTCGACCACCGAGCGCTACGCACCGACCCGCGCCTTTTATCGGGCCTGCGGCTACCGCCTCGAGGCGGTGCTTCCCGATTTCTACGCCCCGGGCGACGGCAAGGCGTTCTTCGTCAAGGTCTTGGACGGTCCCGGGGAGGCGGCGTGCGGATCGGGCCCGTCCTGATCGCCGCGGCCGGTGGCAAGGGGCTCGGCGTGTTCGCAGCCGAGCCTATGCCGGCCGGGGTCCGGCTCGACCCGCAGCCCGTCTTCGAGCTCGACCCCGAGGATGTCGAGCCGATCGAGCGCACCCGCTTCCGCCACCATTATTTCGCTCATCCGGAGCGGGACGGGGTCGGGGTGATCGTCCTCGGCTGGCTCACCTTGTGCAACCACGGCCTGCCGCCCACACTCGAACTCGACTGGCGGCGCGATCCGGTCACCGGCTGGTGGGTCGTGCCGAGCCTCCGGCGCTCGGTCCAGCCGGGCGAGGAGCTGACGATCGACTACAATTGTCCCCTTTGGTTCGAGGCCCTGCCGTGAGCCGCTGCGGAGCGTCACCTCATGATCCCTCGCGGTTCGGCGCGAGGTCGGCTCGCCCCGGCCGTGCCCGGCTCTTGTCGACGCCGACCTTCCCGACCCGTGGACCTCGGCCGTGAGCGGGCCCGTGAGGCCGAGCCGGCGGCTCGCGGTGCGCGGCGGCGATCGGCTGCTCGAGCTGCGCGCCGTGCCGGGCAAGGGGCGCGGGGTTTTCGCCCGGCGGCCGATCCCGGCCGGCCGGTTACTCTGTCGTTGCCCCACGATCCGGCTCGGCTTCGAGGATTGCGAGCGGCTCGACCGGACCGCGCTCGCCAAGCACTTCTTCACCGGCGACGGCCCGGAGTTCGAAGCCTGGCTGGCGCTCGGTCTTTTGACCTTGGTCAACCACGCTCGCCCGTCGAACGCCGATTGGCGCTACGTCGACGGCGGCCCCTTGGGCTGTCTCGTCGAGCTCGTGTCGGTGCGGCCGATCGCCGCCGGCGAGGAGGTCACGATCGACTACAACACCCCGCTCTGGTTCGAGCCTTTGCCTTAGCGGTCGGGGCAGGGCCGGAGCAGGACGGGCCCCTCGCTTCCGGGCAAAAGCTCGCCGAGCAGTCGGCAGCCATCGGGTGCGCAGAGGCGCCAGTCCGGCAGGCCGGGCATGCGGGCGAGGACGAGCTCGGGAAGCGGCGGAAGGCTCCCGGTCGAGCGGAACGCACCACCCTCGAGGCGGGCCTCGGGGCCGGGCTCCATCCCGGCACCACTGCCCCGGACCCGGCTCTCGACGAGAACGAGCCCCTCGGGTTCGACCCGCCAATCCTCTTCCCAGAGGAGCTTTTCGACCGTGTGCGTCCAGGCGAGGGTGAAGGCCCCGAGCGCGAGCCGGGCGGCCGAGGTGCCGGCGGCGAGGCAGAGCCCGCTCATCGCGGGCCGGCCACCGCCGCGCGGCGGGCGTGGCAGCGGAGATGGGCCAGGAGGAGGAAGGCGGCGAGCGCGAAGCCGAGCTCGTCGGTCCAGGGCAGGGCCAGGACCAGGACCGAGGCCGCGAGGATCGCTCCCGCCCGCTCCCAGGGGCGCATCGGGCCTTTGAGGAAGCCCGCGAGCGCCGCGGCCCACAGCAGGACCGCGAGGAACGCCTTGCCGACCGCGTAGAGCACGGCCGGGAAAAAGCCCACCGTCGCGGCCATCGGGTCGCCCGGCTGGAGCATCAGCGCCGGGGCGTAGACGGCCATGAACGGGACGACGTAGCCGGCGATCGCGATCCGCGTCGCGACGAGCGCGATCTCGAGATGGCTCGCACCGGCGATCGGCGCGGCGGCGAGTGCAGCGAGCGCCACGGGAGGGGTGAGGTCCGCCATGATGCCGAAATAGAAGACGAACATGTGGCTCACGATCAGCGGAACCCCGAGCTCGAGGAGCGCCGGCCCGGCGATCGAGGCGGTGATGATGTAGTTGGGGATGGTCGGGATCCCGGTCCCGAGCACGAGGCAGGTGAGCATGGTGAGCAAGAGGCTCGCGAAGAGCGAGCTCTTGCCGAGGTCGACGATCGCGCCCGCGAGGTTGGTGGCCGCTCCGGTGAGGGTGAGCGTGCCGATGATCGTGCCCACGAGCGCGCAGGCCACGCCGACCGGCAGCGCGTGCCGGGCGCCGTCGGCGAGCGCGTCCCGGGCGAGGGCCAGGGTTTCGCGGCCGCCACGCGAGCGAGCCGCGGCGAGAACGAGGAGGAAGATCGCCGCAGCAATGGCGTTCACGCCGAAGCGGGCGAAGCCGGCCGCGGCGAGCCCGAGGAGGATCCAGAAGGCGAAGCGGAGGGCACCCTCCGGGAGGGCCGCGGCGACCGGTCGGCCGAGCACGACGAGCGCGGTGAGCCCGAGCCCGACGGTGCCGGCGAAGAGCGGGGTGTAGCCCGCGAACAACAGCCAGACGAGGGCCGCGAGCGGCAAGAGGAGCGGCCAGTCGCGGCGGAGTGCGGCCACGGCACTCGGGCATTCGGCCCGCGGCAGGCCCACGAGCCCGCGTCGGCCGGCCTCGAAATGCACGCTCGCGAAGGCGGTCGTGAAATAGAGGAGCGCCGGGATCGCCGCGGCGATGCAGATCTCGACGTAAGCCACACCGATCGTCTCGGCCATGATGAAGGCCACCGCCCCCATCACGGGCGGCATGATCTGGCCGCCCATCGAGGAAGTGGCCTCGACCGCGCCGGCGAAACGCGGCGGGTAGCCGAAGCGCTTCATCAAGGGGATGGTGAACTGGCCGGTGGTCACCACGTTGGCCACGCCGCTACCGTTGATCGTGCCCATGAGCCCCGAGGAGATCACCGCGACCTTGGCCGGCCCGCCGCGCGTGTGGCCGACCGTGCCGAGGGCCAGCTCGTTGAACAGCCGGATCATCCCGGCCCGCTCGAGGAACGCGCCGAACAGGATGAACAAAAAGATGAAGCTCGAGGAGACGTAGGTCGGGACGCCGTAGATGCCCTCGGTGCCGAGGAACATCTGGTCGACCACTTGCGCGAGGTCGAAACCGCGATGGTCGAGCGGCGCCGGCAGGAGGTGGCCGAAGAGGGCGTAGGCGAGGAACAGGCCGCAGAGGATCGGCAGTGCTGGGCCGAGGAGCCGGCGCGCCGCCTCGAACACGAGGGCCACGACCAGGATACCCACCAGGATGTCCTGCGGCTCCGGCTCGCCCGCCCGCAGGATCAGATCCTCGTAGAACAGCCAATGATAGAGCCCGCCCAGAAAACCGAGCCCGCCGAGCGCCCACGCTACGGCCCGGCCGACCGGCCCGACGCGCCGCTGTTCGGCCAAGAGCGGGAAGGCCAAGAGGAGAAGGAACCCGACGTGCACCGAGCGGACGATCTGGCTCGGCAACGGACTCCAGGCGGCGGTCCAGATCTGAAAAACGGAGAAGGCGAGGGCGATCGCACGGATCGCGAGGCCGGCGCGGCCCTCCCCCGACTTCAGCGCCACGAGCACCTCACGCGCAGGGGAGCCGAGCTCGGGCTCGCGCCGACCGGTGCGGGCCGCGTCGAAAGGTAGCGAGCCGTCGCGCGCGGCAGGATCGACCTCGCCGGCGCTCGGCTCGTCCGGGTCCGGCGCGGTAACCCCGCGAGCGCCGCGCGAGCGGCTTCGCCGAGCCTCGAGGTGACGCGCGCTCGGCCGGCCGCGAGCCTTCCGCGGCCCACGGCACGGTGCCCGCGTAGGTTGCGCATCGGATCGCGCAGGATCGTCGTGTAGGACACAGCTCGCACCCTCGGATCATGCCGCCGGATCGCCCGGCCGCTCGCTCGCTCGAAGCACCGCGTTCGGGCCGAGGCGTGCCTTGCGGCCGCCGCGGTCCCGTCGGCCGTGACGGCCACGCTCGAGGACGAGCCCGGACCTTCGGCTCGCGACGGATCCTCCGGGCCCGCGGGCGACGGATGTCGACGCTCGTCGGGTTCGCCCGACGCTTTCCCGAAGCGGCTCGCTGCGGGAGCCGCCCCGATCGGGGCCTGTTCGGCCGGCGCCGAGCTCGACCGGCCTGCGCCGATCGACCGAACCGTCGCCGAGGCGCCGGTCGCGCGGCGGTGCGATCCCACCGCCCGTGCCTCGCTCCGCCCGATCGTCCGGGGCCGTTGCCCGGCTTCGGCCCCGATGGCGCCTACGGAGGCCGCCTCGGTCCGCGCCTCGGCGCGAAATCCGGGGAGATCCGCTCTCGCGGGGGCCGTGGCTCGGCGCACACCCTGCCTCGCCGCCGCCAACCTCACCCCAGGAGGTGCGACCCGGGTCCGAGGGAGGAGGTGACGGAGCGGCGCGCCGCCGGGATCGCCGGTCCGAGTCCCCGGCGACCGACGGTCCGAAGCGGCTGCCGAGCGATCCGTCGATGCCGGCCCGAGCTGCGCCGGGCCGGCTTTCGCCCCAACGATCGCGGGGCCGGGATCTCCGACCGTGGTGGAGGCGAGCCTCGCGAACCGACAGCGGGTGGCGCGGCCCGTGTGGTCCGCCGACGAACGGGTTCGCTTCGCGACCGAGGGGGCGGGAGAGCGAAGGGGGGGCCGGGTCGGAAAGCCCCCGGCGCCGCGCTCGCGACTGCCGATCTCGCGGCCGCCGGACGACCGCCGCTCGGCAACCGGGCAAGGCCGGGAAGGCCGGCTCGGTGCCCGGGCGGCCGGTTTCCTTGGGCCACCGGCGGAGCGGGACCGCGAACCGAGCTCCCGGTCCGAGCACCACTTCCCACCGTGGCACCCTCGACGAGCAATCTGCAGGGTCGTCCGGCTCCGTCGCCTCGAGCGACCGGCCGGGTGGGGCGGGCGGGCGAAGGCCCGCGCGGGTCGGCTCGAACGGTCGGTGGCGCCGAGGGCCGCGCGCGAGAACGCGGCCCGGTCGAACTCGACACGGCGGATCCACTCGCGCGCGTGACTCGGGCTCCCGGCTGCCGGTCCTGCCCTCGGCCGCCGAGCGCTCGCGCCGCACTTTTCCGGCGGCGCGCCGCAGTAGGCCCCTCGACCGGCCGGCGCACCAGCCGAACGCGGGCGGTGTGGCGACGCAGCTTCGCCGCCGGACGGCCCTGGGCCGCAGTCGTCCCGCGAGCGAGCCGGGTGCGACGGCGAAAGCGGGTCGCCGAAGCCGCCTCGACGGCCGCGACGGACCTGCGGACGGTCGGATCGTCCGGCGAAGCCTGCTGGCGTTCGGCGCAGGCGCGCGGGCTCGCGCCGAGCCCGGCCTGCTGCCCGCCGCGCGGTTCGGCTGCGCGGCTGCCGGAACCTGCAGCCGGTGCGGCGCGCGAGCGGTCCGAGCGGGCCGGTCGTCGTCGGCGCTCGAGCGCCGTGTCGGCCTCGTCGGAGTGCGGTCTCGGCTCGGTGCCGGTCGCGGCCGACGTCGCGGACCACGGTCGGCCGTCGGTCAACGGACGAGGCCCTTTTCCCTGTAGAACCGCTCGGCGCCGGGGTGGAGCGGCACCGGCATGCCGTCGAGTGCACGCTCGAGGGTGATCTTCTTGCCCTCGGCGTGCGCCGCCGCGAGCTGGTCGAGATTGGCGAACAGCTCCTTCGTCATCGCGTAGGCGAGCTCGTCCGACACGCCGCTGTGCGTGACGAGGAAGTTCGGGATCGTCGCGGTCGGCACGTCCTGGTCTTGGCCCGTATAGGTCCCGGCGGGGATCACACCTGGCCGGAAGGGATCACCGATCTTGGCGACGATCTCGGGCGGCACGGCGACCATCCGGATCGGCACCGAGGTCGAGAGATCGCGGATCGAGGCGACACCGAGGCCGGCCGACTGCAAGGTCGCATCCAGCTGGCGGTTCTTCACGAGGTCGATCGATTCGGCGAAGGGCAGGTACTCGACCTTGCCGAGGTCGGCGTAAGAGAGCCCGGCGGCGGCGAGGATCGCGCGCGCGTTGAGTTCCGTGCCCGACTTCGGGGCACCCACCGACAGCCGCTTGCCCTTGAGGTCGGCGAGCGTGGTGATCCCGGATTCCTTGCTCGCTACGATCTGCACGTAGTTCGGGTAGATCCCGGCGATCCCGCGTAGCTTGTCGAGCGGTGCCTTGAAGCCGGCCTCGGCGTCACCTTTCCAGGCGGCGATCAAGGAATCGCCCAAAGTGAAGGCGATTTCGCCTTTGCCTGCCTGCAAGAGGTTGAGATTTTCGACCGAGGCCTTGGTGGACTGCACCGAGGTGCGGATCCCCGGGATCTTTTCGCCGTAGATCCGCCCGAGCGCCACGCCCAAGGGATAGTAGACCCCGGCCGTGCCGCCTGTCAGCACGTTGACGAAGGTTTGCGCAGCCAGCGGCTCGACCGCTCCGAAGGCCAGCGCCCCGACCACGAGCCCGAGCACCCGACGTCGCCCGACCATCTGAGCCTCCTCCTTCCTTGCTGCCTTCCGCTCTTAACGGCCCGCGTGGCCTCGGTCGAGGGCGCCTACCGCTCGCTTCCTCGGCGACCGCCACGCCGCGAACGTTCTCCCACCGGCATGACGGGCCCGCTCGCCGAGACCGGCCGGCCGACACGGCCTCGCTTCCTTCGCGGTCGCACCGCTCCTCCGAACTTGCGCGCTCGGTTCGCCGCCGATCGCGGCCGATAGGAAGGGGCGATCCGAGTCCGGGCCCGGCACGCCCGAGGCTGCCGCCGAGCGAGGCGTCGTGGCCCGCCCGGCGGCGGAGCCGGACGGCCCCGGTAGGCGACCCATGGGATGCGGGACGAAGAGGCCGCGATGGGGACGATCCGACCCGCCTCGCGCCGGTCCGGAGGCGACGCGGAGCGGACGAGCCCGTCTGGGACGCCCGGCTCCGTGGACCGGCTCCGCGGAGCTCGACGAGGTGCGACGCCTCGCGCTCCGTGCGCGGCGTCGGGGGCGCGATCCGCCCGGCTCGGCCTCGGCCGAAGCGGCCGTTTCGGTGCGGCGCGGTCGGCGGTCGCGCGCCACCGGCCGCCCGCGGCGGACGCGGCCCTCGACCCTGGGCCCGTTCGGATTCGACCGTCTCGGGCATGCTACGCGGCGCCTGCGCGGTCACGGCTCGTCGAGCCCCGGCCCGAGCCCGGAAGGCTCCTCGAGGCTTGCGACGCGTGGCCCGTTCGTATCGGGACTGCGTGCGATCCGGCCGCGCCGAGCCGCCGCCGATCGCGCCCGTGTCGGACCCGGGCCGCTCCGGGTCGCGGCCTTCCCGGCCGTCTCGGCTCGCCGGGAGCGGCGATCGGATGCACCGGGACCCGCCCCGGCGGGCTCCACGCCCGTGCGCGGGGCAACGCGCAGGTGCGCCATCTCCGAGCGCGCGCGAACTGCAGCCGTTCCCGTCCTCGAGCCTGCGTCGAGCCCAGGGCGCCGAACCCGCGCGGAGACGTGGCCGCCCCACTCGATGCGGCGACCGCCGGGCCTTCGGCGCCCGACCCCCGCGGAACCGTGACCCGCTGCGGTCGGCCGGACAACGATCGGCTTCGTCGGGCCCGTGCGCGCAACCCGTCGTCCTTGCTCGGCCGAGGCGTGCCGGTCCGCCGCAGCCGACCCCGTCCGGGTTCGCGATCCGGCGGGGTCGGATCCTTCCCGCGCGGGTTCGCTTCGTCCGCGCGGAACGTACCGGGCGGCGTTCGGAGCACGTGGCGTTCGGCCGGAGCTGACCCCGTGCTCGCCTCGGGCCCGATGCGGACTGCCGCGCCGATCGACCGAGCCGCCCCGAGCGCGGACGACGATTTCGCCGCGTTGGTGGTGTGTGCCGATCGAGCCGACCGCGAGCCGGTGCGAATCGTCCGCCCCGCTCCTCGTCGATTCGCGCTGACAGGCCGGCTCGGCCGCGCTAGGCATGCCGCGCGGATCGACGGGAAGGCGGGCGTGACCGAGGAACCGGTCGTTCTCGACACGGTGACGAAGCTCGGCCCGGAGCACGCCGGGAGGGTCGCCGTCTGTGGGAGCCACGGCGGCCTGTACGCCGCTTGGTGCGCCGCCACTGCCGGGGTCCGTGCGGTCGTGCTCAGCGATGCCGGGATCGGCAAGGACGAAGCCGGTGTA
>Ga0308408_1000715_pt1 | contig 17960 bp, 25 predicted proteins | sample HotsprSampleMSe3_FD_203466 | JGI IMG/M metagenome (GOLD analysis project Ga0308408, IMG submission 203466) | Hot spring phototrophic mat microbial communities from Mushroom Spring, Yellowstone National Park, Wyoming, United States - 20060912_MSe3 ... | reverse complement strand
TTCGTCTTCGCATTTTTCATCTTTTTTTGTTTTTAATGAAACATATTTGCCTTTATCCGCAAAATAAATATTATCTATTTCATAGTATTTAGCAATTTCATTTAGCAGTAGAGAGAGTTTTGTTGTAGTTAGTTCTTTTGCAGTCTTTACCATATTTTTATATTATAACATTATTTCAACTTGTATATACCGGAGCTTAAAGTTTTATTTGTTTCCTTCCTGAAAAAGCCTTGCGTTTACTCGGATATTTATTTCGCCTTTGCGTTTACTTAGCATGGGGGGTAGGGAATATTAGGATTAGAAGGGGGTTGACTTTTGGCTTTGTCCCCGATACAATACACACGTGGCAACTAAACGGCTAATACAAAAAACAGATACCTTTATTGCGGTTAAAAATGAACTTTATCCTATTGCAAATGCTTTTTTTTCCAATGAAAACTTAATTGATAAAGATTTTGTTGCTAAACGAATTGAAGAAGAATTAAGAAAGGTTCAAAGTAGGGCAAAAGCTCGTTTAGTAAGCTCGGAACAGGCCTTTGAAATCTTTGAAAATCTTTATAAAGAAAAGCCTTCAATTGGGGGTTTTTATCTTACTGGTGGTAGTGTACCATATTCATATAAATATCCTGCTGATACTACTAATTTAAGGGTTGTTTGGTGTGGTGGGGAAATTACAATTGCAGCGTTTAGAATGCAAATTATATCTAAACAAAAAGTAAAAGTATATGAAGAGTATACCCCTGTGAAGATTTTACAATTCTTTGCTAAGCACCGTTTTATTAATTTGTTGTATAAGGAATACTTTAAATCGTTAGGTATATACTGTATAGATATTCCAAAAGATAGATATATTGCTGAAGTGCTAAAACACAAAAAAGAAAATATATTTATTGTTCGTTTGAAGTATTTATATAACATTGATCACTTTCAAGAGAACATTATTTTTAATGGAAAAGAGTGTTTGATCATTTTACCAAAAACCCCTACGTCTACTCTAAGGTCTTTTGAAGATAAAATTTCCTTAAGAAGATTTCTTGAGTTTGTTAGAGTTTTTACAAATTTTAGTGGCGCTACAGATATGTTGTATGATTTTCTAAATCAAAAAATATCTGCTGAAGATATAAAAATGTGTTTGTATGTTTGAGTTAATAGAAAGTTTTTTCTATTTTTAAAAGTTTTTTAAAAATAATTTTTATTACTAATACTGCTTTAATACTGCTTTTGTAGTATCAAAAAATATTCCTAATTATAACTACGGGCCTAAATCTAGGCATTAGAATCGAGGCTTGACTCATATATTATGTTAGGTGTATACTGGCTGTGCATTGCAGGCGTGAACATACAAAGGGAGAAGTTATGGGAAAAGAAAAACCTATAACCGTCTATTCAACGTTTCGGAGGTTGTGGTTGTATAACAATTCTTTGTTAAATGATATTTCTAAAGAATTATTATTAGGTGGCGATGTTGAACCTGGAAAAATTAAAGAAGAATTTATTTATAACTTTTTAAGGAAAAATGAATTTTTACTCCTAAATAATGACCTTAATGTACGCTCACTAACAAAAAAATTTGTAGAAAAAGATGTGTGGGGTATAGGGATAAAAAGTATAAAAGGCTTTAATCTTTTCTATAAAATAGGATCGTTATTCTTTTCAGAAGTAGGAAAGCTAGACGAGCTTATTGAGAATAGACTTCTATATGAGGCTATTTTTAATAGATACAAAGTTTTTACCTTAGATAGCTTCGGAGTTTTACAGGTATACAATAGTAACTTATCAAATGCCGCCTTGAAGAAATTTTTAAGTGTTGCTTATGGTCTAAACACGGAAAAATTAGATTTGCATGATGTGCAAAGAATATATGCATTACAAAATGCTTCTCAGTGCGCTGTAATTATTTTTAACCATAAAAGATATTACGCAAACTACTACGAATGTATAGTTATAACAAAAGAAAATGTTTTATCCTTTCCGGTTTCTTTATTACCAAGATACCGGTATTCGTTTAAGCCTGCAAACTATTTAAGAAAAAGGGAAAATCTCTATCGCAAAGACAGACTTCTTACTAAATACATTGCAGAAAAAACGGAAGATTTTATAGACAATGTAAATAAAATCTTAAGAGACGAAATTAATGCAGAAGAATTTTTAATGAGTTTGCACGTTTAGTTTAAAGAACTTTTATATAAAATTTTATTTTCTAAGCACCATAAATTTTACTTATCTTTGAAAGAGCGGGGGGGGTTGACGCTGTTGTTATTGGTATGGTATGCTGACAGCACACGGAGGGTAAAAAATGAAAAAGCTCGCAAATGTAAAAGATTTTGGAAGGATTATACATGCTTTTAATGATTTTAGATTTACCAAGTCTAGTCAGTTTGGAAATAAGTATGGACACGATTATTCTAAATTTGAACGTTTTGAATTGGAGTTTAGAAATAACAGCTTTTCTATTACTGCTTGCGATGGATTCTTTTTAGTAAAAGGCGCATTTAGTGCAGAGATTTTTGAAGAAAAATCTTTTGACATTTCTGTAAAAGAAAAACTAACAAAAAGCCTTTGTATTAATGATTTATCGGACGAAATTTATTTTGAAGAAAGCAAACCTAATGCTTCATCTATCAAAGGAAATTTAATTTCTGGTAAAAGAGTTTTTGTTGCATATGACACAGGAAAATCTTTTACTGATTTTCCTTTTAGAAAAAATGAAAACTTTACTGTAAATAACTTTTTTGATTCTTTAGTAAAAGTTTTTAATAAAGACTATTTAGAAGCTTTGAATTACAGAAAAAATATGGATAATGAAGAATTAACCTTTGAAGACAATAACTTTTACATTACTGTTAATAAAAACGGGCTTGTATTGAAAGATTTATCTCGAGATAAAACCTTACAAGCTTCAATAAAAAACAGTGAAAACATTGAAGAAGAAATAAATTTTTATCTAAATAAATGGATGCTATATAGAGTATTAAAACTATTTAGTACGTATAAAATAGACGACATTACTTTCTTCTTGGACAATAAAACAGACAACAATTTTATTCGTGTAGATGTATGTATTGAGGGAAAAAATTTATTAGGTATTATAGCAGGTGCTGTTAAGTGTAAATAGCCGCCATGAAAAAAGAGCATCTTTTATATTTAGAAAAAAATAACTTAGAAATACTAGATTCTTATATCGAGGTAATGGTAGCCGTAGATAGACAAAAAAATAATGATTTTTTCTTTTCAAGAAAATTTTCTTTAGACAAAAGTAAGAAAAAGTACAGGCTGAAATACGATAATTGGATACAAAATAATGATAATGTTATTGTTATCACCGTATGTACTTGGATACAAATAAGAGTAAATGGTATAAAAGAAAAGCCCTTTTTTGAAGAACCTCAAGCATTTATGGAGTATATTTGTTCATATATTGTAGAAAAAATAGAAAGTATAAAAGACGTTAGATTTACAAATTGTCAGCGCATTGCACCTTACGAGTATCTTTTTTCAAATGAAGAAAAAACTAATTTACTTTTTATAGTAAAAGAAGGAGAAAGTTACTCTGTTTATGTTCAGAAAAATATGAAGCCAAGGAGGTACCTATAAAAAAAGAACATCTTTTATATTTAGAACAAAATAACCTAGAAATATTAGATTTGCGCATTCACGTAGGAATAGAATTGTCAGAAGGAAAGAGTAATCTTACATTTTATAAAAAGTTTTATTTAAATATAAAAACAAAAAAGTACACTTTGGAATATGACGATTGGCCTAAAGATAAAAGAGAGGTTATTTCTATTGAAGTGTGTACTTGGATAAGATTAAGGGTAAAAGGCATTATTGACGAATATAATTCCGAAACTCCCCAAACATTTTTCTATCCTATACCTTTATATATTGCAGAGAAAATAGGAAGCATGAAAAATATTAGATTTACATATTATAGGTTTCTTAGTCCACACGAATATGTGTTTTCAGATGAAAACAACCCTAATGATTTACTTTCTGTAGCTCAAGGAATTGATGGTTATTCTGTTTCTATTAAGAAAATTATGCAGCCCAGGAGGTACATATGAACATAAAAAACATATCCAAACTAAATCAAGATTTTTTTTATATAAAAAACTGTAGATTTTCAGTGTATGTTTCTAGCCATGAAAGCATGTTTGATTATTTGTTTTATTCTGGATTTAATTATGAAAAAAATTATAATAAATTCTATCTTACAGAAAAGAAAGGTAGTTTAATTAATTCTATAAAAGATGGTCTATATATTTCACTTTATTTTGAGCTCGATTTATTGCTAAAAAATACTAATAAAGAACAACTTGTCAGTAACAATAAATTATTAAAAACTTTGTTTTTTCAACTTCAAGAATCAATAGGTTTAAACCCAAATGAAGGAAAAATAGTTAGCCTATTTGTGCCTACTGTAGAATATAGATACTCTAACGAAGAAAAAAATATAAATATAAATTTAAGCTACTATGAAAGCAAAAACTACTTTAGCTTTAATGTACAGAAAAGAGTTAAGATAAAAAAGTTTTTATAAAAAGTGGGTTTTATGAAAGTAAAAGAACTATTACATCATTTATATGAACATGGTTTAGAATTTTATGAAAAACCAAAAGTCATAGTAATTTCTAATTACATAAAATTTGAAAATAATAAAAAAATACAATTTGATAGAATAGTTTCTGGGAAATACGAAAAATCAAAGAGAACTTTTACTAAGGGAGAAGAATCTTTTTATTTTTCTTCTAATACACCCCCTGAAGATAAAAACCTGAAAAGCTTTAAAAGAGAAGACTTAATCAAATCTAAAATAATATATGAACTTTACCTTAGAGCTAAAGAACCTTTTTTTGATACGCTTTTAATAGAAGAAAATAAAAACAATAAAAAATTAAAAGAAATAATTAAAAATACTTGTATTTACAAGCAAAATATTACTCTGAAGATAACAACCTTTTTAGCTAAAAAATTAATTAATAACTACGAAATAAAAAATATAGAAACAAACATAAACCATTATTGGTTAGGCTATAAAATAGAAGAAGGAAATATAACTATATATGTAGCTCCCAAGAATGATAACGTATATGTATGCAATGACTTCGTTGCACGTATAGTTATTACCGTTCCCAAAAAGACTTATTTGTAAATAGATACCTTCAAAAATTGAAAAAAATAGTCCTCTTTCAATATATATAAATATTTCATATATAATACAAAAAATCTGTGTAATAAAATAAAAATAATAAAACAAAAAGATTACACAGATAAAATTACACTACTACACTTGATTAAATATAGCGTATTTGACATGCTTTCTAGGTTACAGTTATTATATTAATATAGATAGGTACACACAGTTATAAAGAAGAGGGGTGAAAAATGAGTACTCGTCTAATAGACAAAATAGAACAACAAATAAAAACAAGAATCTTTTCTAAAACTCTTAGTGTATACACTGTAAATAAAAAACAAATAAAAATAAAGAAGTTTGAATATAAAGATTCTAAAACCTGGAATCCAGTAAGTAGAAAAATATGGGTTCCTATTAATATAGACTATAGATATTTATCTGTTTATCTAAAGCACCAACAAGGAACAATAAAAGAACATGAAAAACTAATAGGAACACGGTTTATACTTTTAGTAGCTAGTTTTACCACAGTGCTATTAGCTGAAGTTGTGGTTGACTTATTAAAAAGTGAATATAACTTAAAAATAACAAAAAATTTTATTTTAGAGTTTGAAGGTGTAGATAAAGATTTTACAAGAGGTATTAAAAAAATAAAGTTCTTTCTAACAGATGCAAAAAAAGATAGATACCATTCAAGTAATTATAAAAAAATAACCATCTATAAGGAATTTATTTTAAGAAACTATTTTTAGACATACCTGAACCCCGCTTGACAGCCTCTGTCCTATGAGATAAGATAGCAACCGGCAACCACAGGAGAAAAAAGAAACAATGCTAAAAAAACTAAGTAAAATTTCTGGATATAAATTTAGTTTGACTTCGTTTGGTGTTACTTTTCCTGCAAAGCATAAAAAAATTACAAACTTTTACGCAGCAACTAAAAACAAAAAACTAAAGCCAGTATTTCTTAATAAAGAAGACGAACTATCATCTAATACATCAAAGCAATATATATCTATTAGTGTACATTTTACAGTAAAACCCCTTGAAACAAAAAAAGCAAATATATCTATTTATTTTTTAGAAATAATGAAAAATATAACAGAAATATTAGATGCTAAAAAAGTAAGAATAACACAAACCACTGAAACTGAAATAGTTTATGGAGCAAGCTTATCAAGCAGTGAAAACATACATTACACATTACTAACATACCCAATAGATAAAAAGAGAGGAAGCAAAGGATTTAATTGCTCACTTATTAAAACAGTTTATGTAAAAAGGTTCCTCTAAAAGAGGCAAAAAATGCAAAAAGACAAAAACCTTCCTCCATTACTTAAATGGGCTGGTGGTAAACGTTGGTTAATTAAATACCTATTACCATATTGGGAAAAACATAAAGAAAGATATTTTGTAGAACCTTTTGTTGGTGGAATGGGTATAACTCTAGGATTATCTCCTAAACAAGCACTATTAAATGATAAAAACGAACACCTAATAAATTTCTATAAATGGGTTCAAAAAGGACTTATTATTAAACTTGAAATGAAATATGATAAAAACATTTATTTATCTTATAGAGAAAGATTTAATAAACTTATTAAAGAAGGTAAACATACTTCTAAAGAAGCAGCAGAACTATTTTATTACTTAAATAGAACTTGTTTTAATGGACTTTGCAGATTTAATTCTTCAGGTGAGTTTAATGTACCTTTTGGAAAATATAAAGCAGTAAATTATAAAACTGATTTTTCTGAATATAAAGAAGTTTTTAAAGATTGGACTTTTGTAGCAAGTGATTTTAGCGAATTAGTATTTAATGAAGATTCTTTTATTTACGCAGACCCACCATACGATGTAGAGTTTACACAATATATTCCAGATAAATTTACCTGGAATGATCAGGTTAGATTAGTAGAATTTCTAGATAAACACAAAGGCCCAGTAATAATATCTAATCAACTAACAAATAGAATATATAACTTATACAAAAAAGCAGGATATAAGATTATTACGCTCTCAGCGCCTAGAAGAATCAACAGCAACGGAGACAGACAGAATGTAATAGAAACACTTGCAATCAAAGGCCTCGAGTAGTATAAACAAGCAGAGGGAGGTTACAACATGCTCGTAGAAAAAATAGAAAATCTAAAAAATAAAGATTACTATATAAATTACATAACAGCGCACGTTATTATTCATAATAATGAATCTACAAACGATTTAAATTTACAAGGACAAGGTGCCTATTTTGGTAAAGAAATTTATAAAGACGGCAAAGGTTTCAGTAATAAATACTATAGTCCCTTTGTAGCAACAAAAGTTCCCAGATATAAAACAAAAGAAATAATTACAAAAGTAATGATTGACTTCTATGTAGAAGTAAAAAAACTAATCGATACAACGTCCAGCGACAAAATAAGAGTTTTATTAGAAAAAATAACAGAAGATATTTTAGATTCACTGAAAATTAAACACGATAACCAGGTTTTTAAAGTAAATTACTATAAATCTCAGTCTATATCTCAATTATTTAAAGAAAATAAAAAGAAAACAGTAACTATAACAGTAAACTATGGAACTGAAAACTTTGATAATATTTCAAAGAATAAACCTAGTTTCTTAAGAGGAATAGCAGAAATTATTAAAGTAAACCCTATTATTAACTATCTATAATCAAACCTAAAACAAGATATAAATTCAATATTTTAGCTGCACCTAGAAGAAGCAATAGTAACTAGAACCACAAAGGTGTAGCTAAAACACTTGCGCTTAAGAACCTGAACCGATAAAATGACGCAGACAAGGAGAGAGGAAATGATAGAGAAACTAGTAAAGAAATTGGAAAATAACGGCTACATAGTTAAAGAAGTAGAAACAATCATTAATTTCATAGATAAGAATACTACTGTAAATAATATAAGCGTCTTTTCTAAGACGTTTTATAAAGAAGGTAAGGGTTTCAGTAAAAATTACGAACCAAAGATAAAAGAAAAGCCAAAAGGAGAAGTTGATAAAATAACTTCTACCATAGGTATAGAGTTTTATTTAAATCCAAGCCAACTAAAAGACAAAACGCTTATCTACGAAACAAAATTATTAATGAAAAAGGTAGCAAATGACATTATAGATTTGCTAGGAATGACGTGCATCAAACAAGAACATACATTTAAGTACTATTATCCCACTGCCTTACTTTATACGTCTAAAAATTATAGAAATTATTACATATTTTTGACGAACCTTGAAAATAATAAATCAATAAGGTTTTCATTGTCTATTACTAAAGAGAAATTCGTTATCAGGTATCTCTAGAAAAGAAAGCTCCACGCAAAAATGATAAAAGAAAAAGTATATGCCTTACAGCGTAAAAATTACATAATAAAGAAAATAACAGTAACAAACATTTTTTATGATAAAGATTTTATAGAAGATGTAAACACAAACCCAAGCAGTGAACATGTTTATTTCCTAAAAACTATTTACAAAGAAGAAAAAGGTTTCAACAAAGAATATCATAGTTCTTACATATCAACAGATATACCAGCATATAAAGTAGGTAAAATAATAACAAAATTAACCATATTATTTGATGTAGAGTTACTAAAACTGACCAACACAAAATATAACTGTAAAATAGGGGATTTACTAGAAAAGATTACGAAAGACGTTATAAAAGCAATGAAAATTAATTATATAGGAAAAGTTTACAGAATATGTGATCATTATTGTAAATCTTTTGTTTATCATAAAGAAAACCCAAAAAACACCCAAACAGTTATAATGCTATATCACGGAACTAAAGGCTTTGATAAAAACGTAGAAAATAGACCAGACTTCTTAAACGGAATAATAGACATTATTAAATCAAAGTCTGTTACTAAATATTTCTAATAGACCCAAAAAAGATGAAAATCTTGAAGACAATCAAACAACTATAACACTATACCACGGAACTACAAACTTCAGTAAAAATCTAGAGAGTATACCAGATTTATTAAAAGGAATAATAGACATAGTTAAAACAAAACACATCAATAAATACCTTTAAATAGAGGTAAAGGAGGCTCAAGATGCTTAGAGAAAAAATATATAGATTAAAATCTAAAAACTACAAAATAACTAAAATAACCGCAAATGTTGTTATTTATGATGAAGAATCTCCAAAAAACTCGAACCTGTTAGGTCACAATACATACTTTTCTAAGGAAATTTATAAAGAAGATAAGGGTTTTAGTAACAAATATTATAGCCAGTTTATAACTATAAAAGTACCAAGACACAGAGTAAAAGAAATAGTAACGAAAGTAAGTATAAGTTTTTATATAGAGTTAGAAAAAATAGATAATCTAAAACCAGAATACAAACTACAAGATTTACTGGAAAGGGTAAAAAAAGATGTTATAGAGTCACTAAATGTTAACTACGACACAGAAACTTGCGGTGTATACGCTTATCATTCAGAAGCTGTTGTGTGCGCTACTAAAGCGTTGTTAAAAAATCAAACAGCTATAATGATATACTCTGGAACTGAAAACTTTTATCCTTCAATTAAGAATAAACCCGTTCCATTAGTGAAAGGAATAATAGAAAGTACAAAGAAAAAATTAATTGCTAAATACCTTTAGTAAATAAAAGGGGGTGTAAAATGATTGTCGAAAAAATAGAAAAACTAAAAAACAAAAACTATAAAATTGAAGAAGTAAATATAACTATCATTTTTTCAGACACAGAATCCAGAACAGGATTAGTTTATTTTTCTAAGCCTGTTTATAAAGAAAAAGAAGGTTTCAGCATTAATTACCCAACAAAAATAGAAGAAAAACCAAGCAAAAGTATAACTAATGTAGCTTCTACAATAAAAATATTATTTTCTATAAAACAAAATAAACTAAATAATATAAATCTTATCTCTAAACCAAGAGAGTTATTGAAACAAGTAACAAAAGACTTTATAGATTTACTAGAAATTAATTTTAATAAACAAAACTATAAAACCTATGCTTATTATTCTAGAGCTATTCTTTGTTCGCCTAAACACCACACAAACTACACGATAGTTATAACAATAGAAATTGGATATAAAAACTTTAATAATATTATAAAAAATAATACGAAGCCAATAATAACAGGCTCAGTGTCTATCACTAAAAGTAAACCCATTATTTCATATCTTTAAGGGAAAGTGAAACGTGTTAAGAGAAAAGATAGATAAATTAAACTCCAAAAATTATAAAACAAAAAAATAACAGCGAGTCTCTAAAAACTTTGTGTTATTAGTTCGGTCTACTTATTTTTCTAAAGAAATTTATAAAGAAGATAGAGACTATAAACAAAAAGGAGGTAAAGATGCTAAAAGAAAAAATAAGTAACTTAGAAAGAAAAAGCTACACAGTAAAAAGAGTAAGAGTAGCTGTTCGTCTCCCCAATAATGATTTGGGAACAAAAAGAGAAGGAATTTATTTTGCTAATATTATTTATAATAGAGATAGAGGTTTTAATACTAAAAATATTCCGTATATAAATGAAAATCCACAACAAGATGCACGAGAAGTATCAACAGAATTAAATATAGATTTTTGTATAAACTTAAGAAGAACAAAAGAATTGAATAATATACACGAACTAAAATCTTTACTAGAAAAAATAACAGAAGATATTACAGACTCGCTAAAGATTAATTGCTCTACAAAAATTTATACAACATATTCTTATTATTCAGAGGCTGCTCTTTTTATATATAAAAATACTAAAGAAACTAAAATAAACATAATAATAAACATTGGAGAAAAAAATTTTAATATCGATACACTAAAAAATCAAAATAATCAGTTAGTAGAAGGGACAATAAATATTATTAAAACAACACCTATCACCAGATACTTTTAGTATTTAGTTGACACCTAGTATCTAGATAATAAAAGTCGTAGAGCTTGACAGGGCGCTTACAACGCCTTATACTAAGACACAAGGAAGAAAAGCGCAGATATACGCTTCATTTTATTATTCTTACTTAATATGTTCTTTGAGGAAGAAGGGAGGTACAAAATGCTAAAGAAGAAAATTATTACATTGAAAAACAAAAACTACATAATACCAAAAATAGTAGTAACTACTATCTTTTATGATGATAACATGCTACCAGGTTTAGATTTACCTGGTCAGCATACTTATTTTTCTAAACGCATTTACGAAGACAGTAAAGATGACCATCTACCTTATATAAAAGAAGAAAAGCCAAACTATAGAATAAGTGAGGTATTAACTAAAACAAATATAGAGTTTTTTATAGAACTAGGAAAAATAAATAATATAAGGCCTCCTTACAAACTAAGAACAATATTAGAAAAAATAACAGAAGATATTGTAGATTCTTTAAAGATTAGTTACTATAAAAAAGTTTATAACATACACGACTATTATTCTGAAACCAGGTTTTGGGTATCTGAAAACTCCGATAGAAGCAACATAACGATAACAATATATTTTGGAAATGAAAACTTTGAAAATGCATTACGAAATAATACTAATCTAGTAATAGAAGGAATGATAGCTATTATTAAAACAAAACCTATTAATTATTATTTTTAATCTATAAAAGGAGATAAAAAGTGCTAAAGAAGAAAATAAATGCCCTACTAAAAGAATACTACAGACTGACTTCAGCGGAAATACATGTTTCTGTATACGAAAATAATTCTAATGATAAAACACACACTTTATATTGGTATATAAAAAACATATACCCAATTATCGGAGTACACAAAAAACTTAATCCCGCTTTATTTGTAACAAGCACATACAATATAGAGACTATTGTTACCTTAAAGCTATACATAGATTTAGAAAAACTAAAAGAATTAAATCAAGACCATAAACAGAGCGATTATTCTGATTTTCTCGTAGAAACTATAACTAAAGATGTTAGAAACGCTTTTGGGATTGACAAAAATATTAAAGAACGTTTATCTTTTGACTCTATAGTGAATCTAAGTAGAGAGGGTGAAGAGCTTATTCCGGTCGGAAGGAGAATTACTTTTGATATAACCAAAAACCATCGAGTCGTAGTATGGTTAGAAATACCAAAAACAAGTATTGCTTTAAGAAGACACATTAATATAACTATCGAAAGAAACAAAACATGTAATTTATTGTTTTAGTATCTTACTAAGAAAATAAGAAGGAGGTAAAAGTGCTAATAACAAAGATTGAAAAGTTAATAAAAGAATACTACAAAATATTTTCTATAGAAATATATGTTAATATGCACTTAATTAATTCAGGAGAAAATAAAAAAATACTTTGCGGAGGTGTCTATAATTTATATCCAAACAAAAAAGTAGCTAAAATAAGAAAGCTTCCTCTGTCAGTTGATAGTCCCTACGAAATAGAGACTAGCGCTTATATACTGTTAAATATAAATCTAAAAAAACTAAAAGACCTACAAGCAGTAGACTACAAAAAACGTCATTACACAGCTTTTGTTATAGAAATTTTATCAAAAGACGTTCGTTACGCTTTTGGTATTGATCCGATTATCAAGGAGATTATTTACGAAAGGGCTACCAATACTGTTGTTAATTTTAACACCAGTAAAAATTCTACAATACAAATAGTTGTACCTCGTCCGCCAATAATACATAATATCTACAAAAGTATTCCAGAAACATTAGATGTAAAAATAGTCCTAATTAAAAGCAAAACTTTTATCCCATACCTATAGACATAAATAGTAAAGTCAAAAAAACAGGGAGGCAACCATGAAAGAAAACAGAATCATCTCTGTAGACTTAGGTACAAGAAAAAGCGCTATTGCTATTCTGCATTACTCAAATATAATTAGAATATCTCGTCTATACGCATACAATTATTTTGACTCAGGTACTTTCTTCAAGTTAGCAGCCGAACTTATAAAAGAGACTGATTTTGATACTCTTGTTGTAGAAATTCCTAGAGCACCTAGAGGAAAAGAAAGAATTAGTAAAGAAGACTTTAATAAAGTAAATTTGTTTACTAAAAATTTTTTAGAAAATGTACAAAAAATAACTAAAGAAAATTCTTTCAGTATATATACCTCATACGCTACAAATAAACTGGGCTATTCTAAATTCAAATATAACCTAGAACAGGTAGGATGGAGACAGAAACTTACCGGCTTGGCGCTTCCTAATGAAAAAGATATTTTTTATCATATAAAAAATCTAGAAAATAGCAAAGAAATAGAGTTTTCTGAAGAGGCTTTGAACACTTTGTCTAGTAATAAGTTTAAAAGAATTTTTTACGACATTATAGACGCTATAGGATTAGGTATCACTTTCTTTAAGTATCCCTTTATCTTTGATCAGTACGATAGAAAAATTACTAATAACAACGACAATAAGTGCAATCTAAAAAAAGTAATAGGCAAAAATCTTACTGAGGAGGAAGTAAATAGTATAAATGAAGAATTATATAAGATGTTTTTATCGTAGTTTATAGCAGCACAGCTTCCTACTTGACTGGGACTGTCTTCCAGCGGTAATATAGCTGATATGCATACCGCAAAAGAGGGAGCACATGCTAAAAAAGGTGAAAAAGCTATCTAGTCTAGGGTATATATTAAAAGATATATCTATTATTATTAATATAGGAGACCTGATAAATAAACGCTATACCCCAGGCAAACCCAAAAAATCAATTTATTTATCTTATTTTCCGCCAAATACAGATATTAAAACAGCAGAATTTGTTACAAACGAGCTTTATGTAAAAATTATACCGACTAAACATAAAATAGAGTCTATAGTTAAAGAAAACAGAGGCAAGCATAAAAATAAGATACATTTATTTATTAGTCTTTTTGTTAAAGACGTAGAGACTGTCTTTGAGAAAAGATTCGTTAAAATTAAAAGTAAATATAACTTCCAGTACAAATGCGGAGAGAATCACAAAATATGTGTTGACCTGATAGATAAAAGAACGTTTAAAAAAGGGATTATTTTTAGCTACTCATACCATAAACCTATTATTAAATTCTTTTAAATAAAGGAGGAGAAGAGAAATGCAAAACCGCATAGAGAGCCCAGAATTACTACTAAAAAAGCTTTCTACTAGATTAACTCCTATTGAGGGAAAAATAAAAGAATACGCACTAAAAAATAATATTTTTCATTCGTGTTTGGACAAAAAAAGAGACATTAAGCCTATTGTCTATGAAGGGTTGTCTGTTATTAATACTAATTTCTTTTATATTATAAACTGCTCGAGAATACCGCAAATTTTATTTACTCCTTATGAGAAAAAAATTAGATTTTATAAAAATGAAAAAGAAGGCGCATATATATATTTTGTAGATAAACAATACAACAATTTTATAATAACAAAAAATAGTATACACGAAACATTAAAAAATTATCAAGGTAGTGAGCTTGAAATTAATAAGTATATTAGAGTTACTTTATTAGAAACAAAACCCAAATGTCCTATAATAATAAATAGTTTAGCTAGATTTACTAATTGGTTAAAGACAAATAACTATATATTTAATGTTGAGAAATATTTAAATCTAGGTAATAACGTTATAGAAGTCTATATACCAACAAGAATAATAAGATTATTTAATGTTTTTTGATTATAAGAAATATCTTGACACACCAGCCGTATCTGGTATATTATCTTCATTAGCGCTCTAGAAGGCAGGAAATGACGCAACAAGAGACAAAAGAATATACATTTAAAGAGTCTTTTCCGTTAGAGAAAAAAGGCTTTCTACTAGAGTCTTTTATTGACAAAGTGAAAGAAGGTTTAACGGACGTAATGCTTAAAGATAATTTCTTTATTAATAAAAGCCCCAGAGGAGAAGACTACTTTAAAGACATAATTCCTACTAGACTAAAAAAAATAGACTCGAAAGAAGAAGAGTTTTTACTAACCTTAATAGATAAATACAAAATACCTGTATCAGTTGCTGGAATATATTTATCAGCATCGTTTAGAATAATGAAAGATCAGGAGTCTATCTTTTCATCATTTTATAAGCAAACTTTTGTTGTTTCTTCTAATCTAGAGGCGTTCAATGATAAAACCTTAATACAAGACATAAATAATTACACAAAGGAAAGAGAAGTAGTAAATAAAATTTATTATGCGCTTGGAAAAAATCGTCAAACATATAAATCAAATTTATATTTTCAGAATTACATAAATTTTTTAGATACTGTTTTTCCTATTATCCATCTTATGTAGTATAGGAGAGGCCATATGCTGTCTTTGTACATGCACAATAATAAAAATAAAGCCAACCTCTTTCCAATAGAGTATGTAAGTAAAAAACTAAAGCTAGAGAACAACACTACCCACAAGCATTTTGTTGAATGCAAAGCTTATATAACTAGAGTACTTAATAACTCTGGCCTTAAAATAGTAAAAAACAGAGAAAACGTTCCTTTGTTTTATAATCAATTGTCAGCACTTATCAGCAAGAGTGAAAAGAATACTTTTGTATTGGGCTTAATTAAAAAATCACTAACTATTTCTTCAGCTATAGAACTAAATCCTGATATTTTATTTTCTATAAGAGTAAAGCTAAATACTAGTAAAAATAATAATCTAAACGCTACAGTAGAAAATCTTATTTATATTATTTTTAGAAACAAAAACCTCACCGAAGAAGAAAAAAATAAAATTAAGCTACTTGAAGACATTTTATTTCACAAAGAAGTGCAGGAACATTTTTCTGTAAAAAAGGAAGTAAAAGAAGACAGTATTACTATTTGTTTAGAACCTAAATATTTTGATGTTATACCAGAAGGAGATTATTCAGTAATAGAAATGTTTTAAGCCTTTGCGTTTACTCAGATTACTTAAATTTCCCATATAAACCAGGTATTGTATACGCACAGCAATGAGGCTTTGCGTTTACTCGGATTTTAGACCAGCATAATCAAACCAGGCTTCTAGACAAGTAAACGCATAGCCAGGCCAGCTATTGACAGCTATCTTTAATTAAGGTAGAATGCATACAGCACCTGTAAGGTGCTATGGAGGAAAGAGTCTATGGAAAACGTGGACATGCTCGACACTATTAATATGGTTAGCTTTACCAGTGAAGCCGCTGCTGCAAGTAACAGCAACAACAATCCTTTAGAAATTCCAATATACCCTATTTTTGATAAACCTGATTTGGTTAAAGAATTGAACAAGGATTTCTTTATTGCAATGACCTTTGCTGATTTCTTGGAATTTGAAAAAGGATTTGCACTTTTACACATCTTCGATAACGAATATATGTTGGTAGAACAAAACACAAAAGCCTTCTTCAACTATGTTACTTCTAGGTACGAGGTATTTACTCTAAATGAAATCAAAGAAGACTTGAAAAATATAGGAATTAACGACACTGATGCAGTATTTTGCAATAGGTATAACGTGTGGATTTCTTCAAAAGAAGTATTCTATACTAATAGTTATTCCAAGCTTACTAAAGAGGCTGTTATTTATCGTCCATACTTTATCAATGTATCTGGTTTTAGACACAACAAGAAACATAAGGTTAAGCGTAATAGCTTGATGCATAATCTTAGTACTGTTGTAGAGTTTTGCAATACGTATTCTTTTGAAATTAAGAGTATTACAGTATCTCCTGAGTTTGTTGTTGAAATCATTGATACTTTTGGTATTAGAAATACTAAAGATATTCTAGGATTACCTAGAGAAAAAGATTGGTCAGAAATGGACGAAAAGTCTAAAATTAACCTTGTACAGAATATGGACATTAAAAATATTGGTGATGTCATTAACTTTGTAGGTAGAGTTTATAAAAATATGACAGAAGGGAAAAAGAAGTTTCAAACTAAACCCTTTATTATCGTGTCAAATCAAATTACTGATATGATTCAAACGGCGCTAAATTCAAGGTTCTTCTAAATAAAAAGGCCCCATATTGGGGCCTTTTTATTTTTTATATCTAATTGATAGGTAAACGCATAGTATTAGACTACATGTGCTTTGCGTATATTCTGCTAATGGTTGCGTATACTCAACCAATTTAACTTTAATAGATAGCAGCACAGAGGCTTGACAGACTACATGCCATGTGCTATGCTGAAGGAGCGGAGAGTTTAACACTCTCTGCAATGGAGGGAAACATGCAAAAAGTAGAAAAAGTAAAGTCTCTTTGTAAGGTTATTCTTAATTCCGGCAATGCTCCGCTTCTTTTGGGTGATCGTGGTATTGGTAAAACTTCTATTGCGTTTGAATTGGCTAGAGAGCTTAATCTTGATACTGTTTATTTGAATATTTCGCAAACTTCTCCTGAGAACCTTAACTTTCCTTATATTGAAAATGGTACTTTGGATTTCAAAACCTTAGACTTCAATAATAAATTGGTGATTTTAGACGAAATTACTAACCGTAATCCTGAAATGCACTCATTGTTGCAATCCCTTGTTTTGGAAAAACGAATTGGTAACGTTAGATTTCATAATCTTTACTTTATTGCAACAGGTAACAGACTAGAAAATAGTAACCTTGTTGTTGATTTGTCTAGACCATTAATTGAACGATTTGTAACTATTGATTTTCCTGTACCGTCTAAAGAAGAATGGGCAATGTATACTTTATCTAAAAATGGGTCAGAAAGATTCGTTAACTTTATTATGCAAGGTGATGATAATTTGTATTATGTAGAAGAGAATGAAGGCGACAGCAATTTACAAAATATTCCTTCTCCAAGAAACAATACCCGTACTGCAATATTGCTAAATGAATTAGAAACTACTTATGGCAACGATACTGATATGATTTTCCAATTAGTAAAAGGTTCTTCTGGTGTTGTTGTTGCTAG
>Ga0308408_1000699_pt1 | contig 18168 bp, 8 predicted proteins | sample HotsprSampleMSe3_FD_203466 | JGI IMG/M metagenome (GOLD analysis project Ga0308408, IMG submission 203466) | Hot spring phototrophic mat microbial communities from Mushroom Spring, Yellowstone National Park, Wyoming, United States - 20060912_MSe3 ... | reverse complement strand
ACGTAGTCGGGTACCGCCCCGTTGCGCTCCATGTTGATGCCCCTGTCCATGGTGAACCATCCCCGTCCGGGTGTCGCTACCGAGCTGCCGTCGATGAGCGTGCGTCGCCCTGTGCTGATGACGCCGCCTGCGGTGGGCATTCCGATAACGGGACCCCTTTTCAGGGTCTTTATCGCGTGCGTAAAGATTTCGGCGTTGCTGAAGCTGCGCTCGTTGCACAGCACGGCAATGGGCTTCGTCCACACGTATAGGGGCAGGCGGTCTTGCGGATACCCAGGCTCGCCGCCGCGCGACAGGGTGTAGGCATGGCGCTTCGCCATCAGAATCGCCAGCAGGTAATCGGTGGTCCAGCCGCCGCCGTTGAAGCGCACGTCGATGAGCAGTCCCTTCTTGCCTGCCGCCACCGCGTGCAGCTGGCGGATGAACTCGTACACGTTCAGCTCGCCCATGCCTTGAATATGCACGTAGCCCAGTGCGCCTGCCGATTGTTCTTCCACCCATTTTCGGTTGCGTTTCACCCAGTCTTCGTAGCGGGCGCGGCGGAAGTCTGCGGGGGACATCGGTCTCAAAGTGACTGTGCGCTCCGTGCCGTCGGGCGCACGCACCAGCAAACGGGTCTTCTCGCCCACAGTGCCGTTCAGCAGCTGCCAGACGTTGGTGGTTTCGGTGATGCGCTGCCCGTTGATTGCCAGGATACGCTCGCCAGGCTTCAGGTTCACGTCGGAACGGGCGGCAGGCGTATCGGGGATCACACGCTCGATGAGCAAGCCTTCGCCGTCACGACGGTTTGACCACACCACCCCCGGCATTCCTGTCTCTGTGGCTTCTGGATTTGCGGTGGAGCGCGGCGTATAGCCCACATGCGAGGAGTTCAGCTCACCCAGCATCAGGTAGACCACCGCGCTGAAATCGCGGTCTTCGCTCACATGTTGCAGGTAGGGGCGATACTTGAGACGCATGGATGCCCAGTCGGTGCCGTGAAACTGCGGGTCATAGAACACCTCGTTGATGGTGCGCCAAACGGCGTCAAAGAGGTACTCGCGTTCGGCAGCGAAGTCCACCCGCATCTGTGCGCTGAAATCAGTCGCCTGCACCGTTCCCCCAGCTGCGGCGATGCGCGAGATGCGTCCCCTGCCCAGGAAGGTGATGGTGTTGCCGTCGGTGCTCCAGCGCAGGTCGGTGGGTGAAGTGCCGCCTGTGGTCAGCCGCTTCTCGTTGCTGCCGTCCCAGTCGATGACATACAGGTCGCTTTGCCCCTGATAGCTGCTGCGGAAGGCGATTTTCTTGCCATCGGGTGAAAGGGCGAGTTCCTGCACCCCGCCCACATAGCGGGTGACCTGCCGTACCCGGTCGTGGATGTCGGCGAAATCTATCTGCACGGGCTCTTTCTCTTTGGCGTCTTTCGGTTTCTCTTCGGGTTTTTTGGGGGCATCGTGTTTGGCGTCCTCCTCATCCTGCCAGTCGGCTTTGGTCTTCTCGTCGTCCGCTTTGCGCAGGAAAAGGTAGCAGATGTTGAAGTTTCGCCCGTCCCGCTGCGACAGAAACGCCAGCGCACGCCCATCTGCCGACCACGAGGGGTTGGTGTCGTTGTTCGGGTGACGGCTGATATTGACCATCTTGCCGTCGTCCACGCTGAGAATGTAGATGTCCGAGTTGTACTCGTTATCTTCCATTTCCACAGCGAGATAGCGGCTGTCGGGCGACCACACAAATTGCCCCAGATTCCAGTGTTGAAGCAGCGTGCGCTCCTTTTTTGTTTCTATCTCCAACACCACCAGATTGCCGTTGCCGCGGCGGAAGGCAATCTTTTTGCCGTCGGGTGAGAAGACAGGGGAAGTATCGGGCAGGGGAGAGTTCGTCAAACGCTCGGTTTTCAGCTTTGCCGTGCGTCGCAGGCGCGGCTCCTCCGGGTCGTCGGAGGTGACGCGGTACAGACTGGTGGTGCCGCCACGCTCGGAGGCGAAGACCAGCGATTTGCCGTCGGGCGACCACGTCAGCCCGTGCTCTGGCTCCACCGTTTCGGTGATGCGTCGTGCGGTTCCGCCATCGGGGTAACGGGTGACAAATATCTCCCCCCGCACCACGAACGCCACTTCTTTGCCGTTGGGGGCGATGGCGTATTCCGAAACGTCGCCGCGAACCTGCATCCAGCTGCCCTGTGGCTTGCGCACGTCCGCAGCAGGGGCGGTAATTGTCAGCACTTTCATTTCGCCGGTCGCGGGGTTGAGCGTGCAGATGTCCATTCCCTGCTCATACGCAATGAGGCTTCCGTGGCGCGCTATTTGCGGGAAGCGCACGCCGTCGCCTTTGTAGCGGGTCATCTGCTTCACCGCTTTGCTCGTGATGTTTATCGACCAGAGGTTGTAGGTGCCATCCCGTTCAGAGAGGAAATACAACGTCTTGCCGTCGGGCGACCACATGGGAAAGGTATCGGGGCTGTCGGTTTGGGTGAGGCGGGTGTAGCGGTTGGTCTGCAAGTCGTGCAGCCAGAGGTCCCCCGTCGCACTGCCCCTGTAGCCCTTACGCCACCAGCTGGACTCGCGGCGCACGAAAGCCACCCTGTTGCCGTCTGGCGACAGTGCAGCAGGGGTGCCAGAGGCGTCGTGCAGGCGATAGGGGGTACCGCCTTTCAGCGGCGCGACGTACACGCACGGTTCTGCTCCGTAGGGCTCCCAGTCCCGTGAAGACTCGAACAGCACCGCTTTGCCGTCGGGCGTCCAGCCCAGCGCGCGGTCTCGCCCAGACCAGTAGGTCAACCGCTGTATAGTACCGTCGCGCAGGTTCAGCACGAAGACGTCATCGTTGCCGTAGCGGTCGGAAGTGAAGGCGATTTTGCTGCCGTCGGGCGACCAGACGGGGGCGTAGTCGTAGCCCTCGTGCACGGTCAGACGCTTTGCCTCGCCGCCGTCACTGCTCACCAGCCATAGGTCTCCCTGCCAGGAGAAGGCAATCTGTTTGCCGTCAGGCGAAGGGGCAGGGTAGCGGGCGAAACGGATAGCCGTTTGGGCAACGCAGGCATGTGCCAAAAAGAGAGCAACCCCGGCAAATAAAAAGCAGCGAACGGGTGATTTCATAGGATGTTTACACGACCTCCCTCGGTACAGGCTTCACTCGTTGTTCTCGACCATACATTGGCTGTCTGTGCCCGCTGTGCCTGCTAAGGCAGAACGGGCAAACATAGCAGCTTGACTAAAACGCTTTGGGTTGGTATAACTGAACGGCAGGAGGTACTGGCGATGGAGTTGTCGTTGGATGGAACCTGGAAACTGTTTTACTTTGAGCCGGGCAAAGGGTTGCAGCAGCGCGCACACACTGCGGATTTCGACGAGCGCGAAGCCATACCCGTGCAGGTACCCGGCGACGTACACACCGCACTCATCCGCGCAGGCGTTTTGCCTGACCCTTACTACGACGAAAACCCAGAAGCATGCGGCTGGGTGGAGGATTACGAATGGTGGTACCGCACGACCTTCACCGTGCCTGCAGACCTTCGCGGGGAACGGTTTGACCTGGTGTTCGAGGGACTGGACACTCTCGCCGATGTCTATCTGAACGGTGAGAAAGTCGGCTCCGCGCAGAACATGTTCACCCCCTACCGCTTTGACGTGACTTCCCACCTGCGGCTTGACGGACAGAACCTGCTTGCCATCTGTTTCCACCCGGTGGTGCTGGAGGCGGAGAAAAAGGACGTCTCTCGCTACTGGGCGGCGTTCTACAAGCCGAGAGTGTGGCTGCGCAAGGCGCAGATGAATTGGGGATGGGATTGGGCACCGCGCTTCGTGACGGTGGGCGTGTGGCGACCGGTACGGCTGGAAGCGTACTCGGTGGCGCGGATTGCCCACCTGTTTGCTTACACCGAGCGTCTCACCGAGAACGGGGCGGAGGTGCGCCTGAGCGCGGAGATAGAACATATCGGCGAGAACAATCGCCCGCTGGTGGTGACCTTTTTCGTGCGCGACCACGGGCAGGATTGGCGGGTGGTCGCTCCCGTCGTCGATGGCAGGGCGGAGACGACCCTGTGGATGGAGTCGCCGCAGCTGTGGTGGACACACGACCTGGGAACTCCGCACCTTTACACTGTAGAGGCGGAGCTGCTAGATGGCTCGAATGTGCTCCACAGTGACTCGATACGCTTCGGCGTGCGCACCATCGAGGTAGACCAGTCGCCCGGCAGGGAACCCGACAGTACCAACTTCACCTTCGTGTTGAACGGCGTGAAGGTATTCGCAAAGGGGGCGGACTGGATACCTGCCGACAACCTGATTGGTTCCATTCCCGCCGAGCGCTACCGCCGACTGGTGCAGATGGCGCGCGATGCCAACATGAACATGCTGCGCGTGTGGGGGGGCGGCATCTACGAGTCGCCGGATTTCTACAACGCCTGCAACGAACTGGGCATCCTCGTGTGGCAGGACTTCATGTTCAGCTGCGCCGCGTATCCTGACGATGATGAGGACTTTGTGAAAGAGGTGCGTCGGGAAGCAGAGTGCGTGGTCGAACAGTTACGTAATCACCCGTGCATCGCCCTGTGGTGCGGCAATAACGAGAACCAGTGGATCGACAGCATGATTCACTGGAACGAACCCGATTTTCCCTTCTATGGCAAACGCATCTATGACGAAATCCTGCCACAGGTGTGCGCGGCGTTAGACCCCTCACGTCTGTACTGGCCGGGCAGTCCATGGGGCGGTGATGATGCCAACAGCGACCTCGCTGGCGACAAGCACAACTGGCAGGTGTGGGCAGGTATGGTCTACCCGCGCAAGAGCCGGGAGGAACCGCGTGCGAACCCCACACCGGAGGGCGTTTCGTACCGCCACTACGCCGAGGACAGGGGACGGTTCATCAGCGAGTTCGGGATGCACGGCGCGCCCGCCCTGCGCACCCTGCAGCGCAACATCCCGCCCGAGCAGTTCTTCTACGACAGCGAGGGCTTTCTGTACCGGATTAAGGACCCCGATACCTCGCGCAAGGAGAAGCTGTTCGAGGCGCATGTGTGGCAGCCTCGCAGTATCGAGGAGTTCGTGCTGCTGTCGCAGCTGGTGCAGGCGGAAGGGCTGAAGTTCGGCATCGAACACTACCGCCGACGCAAGTTCGAGTGCAGCGGCGCGCTCTTCTGGCAGCTGAACGACTGCTGGCCTGGTATCTCGTGGAGTGTGATCGACTACTACTTGAACCCCAAGGGGGCATATCACACCGTTGCCCGTGCGTACGCGCCGCTGCTTTACACCTTCCGGCAGGAGGCGGATGGCTCCGTGACGCTGTGGGGCGTGAACGATACGCTTCAGGAGGTGAGCAGCGACCTGCGCCTGCGCCGGATGCGGCTGGACGGCGAGACGCTGTCTGACGAGGTGCATCGGGTCAAAGTGCCTGCCAACAGCGCGCAGCAGCTCGTGCAGTTGCCTCCTGCGCAGGACGCCCGCACGGAGTTCCTCGTGGCGCAGGTGAAGCGAGGTGCGCCCGCCCCCGACAACGTGCATTTCTTCGCGGAGTGGAAGCACCTGCAGCTGCCCAAAGCAACGGTGCGCGCCGTGTTCACGCCGCTGGGCGAAGAGGGCTGTCGGTGGCAGTGCGAGCTGAGCGCGGATGCTTATGCGCACTTCGTGCATCTGGTATTCCCACTGGACGCGGTGTGGACTAGCGATAATTACGTGTTCCTGCTGCCTGGAGAACCGCGCACGGTCGAGTTCCGTTGTGCCGAGCCGACAGACCCCCGCCAGATACAAATCTGGGGGCTGAACGTAAAGCAGGCAGAAATCACAGTCAGGAATGACTGAGGGGATGTCCTGAGGGGTGGAGGGCGAGGCTCCTGCCGGGCCGTAAGCCCCTGCCCGTCTACGGGGAGGGCGGGTGGGGATCGGCTCACTCGGAGGTTCGCCCTCACAGAAAGGCAGGCTCCACAAACGCAGGCTAAAGCCTGCGGCTACGTTTTTTTATTCTCGAACACCCCTTCTGGCTGTTGCACTTCGCCTGGCGTTGTGGTATAAAAAGCATGGAGTGTGGCAGTATCATCCGCACTTTGCCAGTCGAGAAAAAGGCGCTTGCAGGCGAGGGCGTCTTGCGCCATTGGGCAGTCGCGCCCAACATGCGCCTGCACGCTAACGGCTTCGCCTCGCTGCGCTCGGCTCGGCGCAGGTGAAACGCGAGTCGTTTGCCAGCGCCACGCGACCACGCAGTGGTTCAAGGGGAAGAATATATGTTAACCAAGCAAATTGATGTCAAAGATGCCCAAGTTCGATTACAAGAGTTGCTTTCAGAAATTAGTTCGGGGGTGGAATGGATTCTCACCGATGGACTAACCCCTGTTGCTCGCCTTGTACCCATCTCTTCTCGCGTAGCAGGTCTGCACGCAGGAGCAATTTGTACCAGCCCAGATTTTGATGAGCCTCTACCCGAAGAATTCTGGACGGGCAGTGCATGAAGTTGCTACTGGACACGCACACGTTTATCTGGTGGGACAGCGAACCTGCCAGACTCTCGCCGCAAGCACTGGCACTTTGTCAAGATCGCCAGAACGTGTTGTTGCTCAGCGTGGTCAGTATCTGGGAAATGCAAGTCAAACTGCACTTGGGTAAACTCAGGCTGGCTCTGCCCCTGAAAGAGATCATCGAAACCCAGCAACAGACCAACGGCATCGAGATATTGCCTGTTACGCTGGCACACGTGCTGGCATTGGAAAATTTGCCAGCTTATCACAAGGACCCTTTTGACCGTCTACTGGTTGCCCAAGCGATGGTCGAAGGCGCTGTGCTGGTAAGTGGAGACCCCAATATTGCCAAGTACGCGGTTCAAGTTGTTTGGTGACTGTGCTCGTCAAGTGAAATGGAGCTCCACCCAACCTGCGCTTCCAGCCGACCGCTTCGTTCGCTGCGCTCCACAACGCTGCTGAACCCGACCTTTGGGCGCAGATGGGATAAACTTTGAAGTAGATAACGCCTGGCTGCTGGGGCAGGTTGCCTGGCATGGGATGTCGCCTGCACAGGTAACTTTCGGGCGGTGAAAGTTACGGTCAGGGTGCTATGCCTGGCAATCTCCGCCCGCGCCTGCTCTCTGGCGGATTGCTGAGCCGAAGGTGGGTTCGCCTGGTGTGGATGTGCGTCCCAGCAGTGTCGTGACAATGGAGAAGGGTCTTGTGGATGAGAACGACGTCTGGCACGTGGTGGATGCGGAACGTCTCGTGCCCGAAACGGAACTGGACTGGAACCCTGAGGCGGACGTTTGGTGGGACTGTCGGGCTGGAACATGGCGGAGGTCACAACACGCACGCCGTGTCCGTTTCGTGAAGATTTCTGGCAACATGCCACCACGCCTGCGTCAGGTGGTACGCCGCTTTCCATGCGCTGCCCTTGTAGGTGTGTGTGGGCTGGCAGGAATCGTCCAGCGTCTCGAAGTAGTCGCCGTAGTCGGGGTCGTGGAAGCGGGACAGCACCGTATGGGATACCTGCGCCAGCCGCTGGCGGTAATGATCCTCTTGCGTTAGCCGCCACCACAGGGAAAGCGCGCCCATCGCTTCTGCCTGCGTCCAGTAGATGAGGTGGCGGTTCACCGCGTGGCCTTCTGGCGTTACCGTCTGGATAAAGGCATGGCGGGATTCGTCCCATCCGTGCTGCAGGCAGAAGGTCAACAGGGCATCGGCGACGGGGGCGAAGGCATCCGTGCCCAGCTGCAAACCCGCGACCCGCAGGAACCAGGCTGCCTCCAGATTGTGCCCGATGCTGACGTGCCCGCCGGTGGCATCCACGTTCTCGCTCCAGTCGTTCAGGAACCACTCGCGGGCGCATCTTCCGTTCGGATGGAGAGTGCGCGTCACCACGGTTTGCGCCAGCTCGCGCAGATGCTCTCGCGCGAACGCCGAGCCTGTGAACGCCGCCACCGCCGACGCCGCTTCCATGCTGTGCAGTTGCGTGTCCAGTCGTTTCGTGTTATCCAGCGGGAACAGGCACCGCGTCAGCGACTGCACGTAACCGCCCCGCTCGATGTCCCACAGATGCTCGTACGTCCAGTGCAGGGCGTCCTCCGCATCGTGCAGCAGGGAGTCGTCCTGCAGGGCGTGCCCAGCGTAGGCGAGGGCGTATGCCACGAAGGCGTGTCCGTACGCCATTTTGCTGCCGTTGGTCAGCTCGCCTTCACGCGAGACTGTCCAGAACCAGCCGCCGCATTTGGGATCGTGCATCTTGTCCTGAAGGAAGCGCACGCCATGCTCCACGAGGTGCTTCCAGAAGCTGTCGCCGCTCCATAGCGCACCAATAGCAAAGGCGTAGACGAGGCGCGTTTGCATCACCAGAAACTTCTGCCCGTCGCCGTAGCGGCTGCCGTCGCGGTTCAGGTGCGTCCAGAAACCGCCATGTTCGCGGTCGACGGCGTGCTCCGCCCAGAAGGCGAGGTTGCGCAGCACGTGATGCTTTATCTGCTCCGCAGAGGGCAGGGCAAATTCGCTCATAGCATCTCCTCCACTGGCTGCAGGTTGGGGTTTTCGCACGCACGACGCCCCTCTTTCGCCATGTGTAGCCAGCGTCCATCGATCTGCACGCGCACCACGTCGGCTGTGAAATCGGTCATCGTGCCTTCTGCCGAGCAGTTGGAGAAGAAGGAGGAGCCGACGCCATAGATGTCCACCGGCACACCCTGTTCTTCGAACTGGCGGATGCGCTGCAGGTTGAAGCCGCCCGTCGCCACGATTTTAATCTGGCGGCACCACTCGGCGGCGCGCTCGCGCCATGCGTTGGGGATGTTCCAGTCTTTCCACGCGCTGTCGAGGGCGTCACGCAGGGCGCGAATCAGCGCAGGGCTAACGCCGTAGAGGCTGGGGTCGTCGGGCAGGTGCTGCAGGCTGCGGTCGCGCAGTTCGCCGCCGGTGTCGGGACGCACACCGTACAGTTGGTAACGACGGGCGGTATCCATGTTGCCTGCATCCACTGCCTGTCGGTAGCGATCGAAGAAGGCTCTGGCGACCTGCAGCGACGTGCGCACGCAGTCGTTATGGAAGTCTACCAGGGCGATGCGCGGCACCTCTGGCGGCAGGATACGCGCGAACTGCAGCATCAGCTCGGTGGTGTCGCCGACGAAGCAGGCAATCATCGCGTGGGCAACGGTGCCGCCTGCTTTTCCTCCCCACAGCGACGCCTGCGCAGGCGTGGAAACGAAGGGGGCAGTGCTGCCGTTGAAGTCGTGGTTATATCGCTGCACGCCAATATAGTATGCGTAGCCGTCCATCGCCTGCGTGGCGGGCAGGTCAAAGCGGGCGGGGAAGAAGAGTACCGGCTTGCCTCGTGCCGCCTGCATCAGCAGGTAAGTGTTGGTGGCGATGCGGCTGGCGCGGGTCAGCACGCCGAGCGTGGGCGTCTCCAGAATGGCAAAATCGCGATACCGCCCTCGCACCTTCAGCACGGGAGTAATCTCCATCGGGTTGCCCGCATAGGGGGCGAGGTCTCCGTCCTGCACCGCCAGTATCTGCAGCCGGTCGCCGGTGGGGATGAAGGTATCTCCATCCCACTCGCCGCTGCACCGCTGCAATATGGCGACTGCGGCGTCCACGCCTGCCACCACCGTGAATGGCTTGCGGCGGGGGAACCACTGCATCTCCACCACCATGTCGCCAGTGGGCAGGTGATGGTAGTCGAAGATACCCTGCGCCTCCAGCAGGGAAGAGTGTCCCTGAAAACGATACCCTTCCCGTGCCAGATGGGTCAGGATGGTCATGCCGTTCCAGAAGTAGCGGTCGCTGTAGTCGCCGCGCCGAATGCCCTCCCAGTCTAACCCCATTTTGTCTGCAGGTATTCGTCTGCCGTCAAAAACACTCATTCTCATTACCTCGTGACTGCGTGTTTCGCCCTCCAGAAACGCAGGCTGCTTGGACGCAGCCTAAAGCCTGCGGCTACATTCTGTGTGGTTTCGAACGCCCGTACAGTTCACTTTCATGAGGGTAACCTGAATCATTATACTTTGGAAGGGTATGATGCGCAACCGCAGGCAGGATGAATCGTCCTCGCCGGACAAGAACATGGTGATAGTGCCATAACGGGTAGAGAGAAGGAAAGGTATGCCTGAGCTCGGATTCGGATGGAGGAGGTAGTCATGCGACAGATTCTGGTGTTTTTTGCTTTTGCCATTGCTCTGCTGATGGCGGGTGTGGATGCACAGGAGCCTTCCGCCCGCCCGCCGGATGCGGACGGCAATGGTATCCCCGACTCGTTGCAACAGCTGCTGGGTGGGTCGCTGCGTCCTCTGGTGCGGCGTGATGTGGTGACCTCCTTCCAGACCGGCGCGACGTATCAACCTTCTATCGCCGTGCCAGCCGATGTGGCTATCGTATACTCCTCGCAGGCAGAGCGGATACGCTCGTGGTTGCAGGCAGGCTACACCGTACACACGATGTATGGCTTCCGCACTTATACGGACTATGCGCAGGCTCACCCCGACGAAGTGCAACGCGACCGGTACGGTCTGCCGTTGGTTATCGAGCGCGTCAGCTACTACATGGTTCCCACTCCTGCGCGGGTTGAGGCGGCAAAACAGTACGTTCGCGAGGCACTGGCAAACGGGTCAGTGGCTATTGTTCCAGAAGAGCCGGAGTACTTCGCGCACGCTGGTTACGAAGAGAGCTTTAAGCATGAGTGGCAACGCGTGTATGGAGAGGAATGGCAGCCGCCGCACAGCAGCCCGCTGGCGAGGTGGCGCAGCGAGCGGTTGAAGGCTCAGATGGAGCTGAACATCATCCGGGAGATGCTTCGGGAAGCGCAACGGGCGAAGCCAGAAGCTCACCGGATGCTGGCGATTCACAGTCCCATCAACTATGCGAACTGGGGCATCGTCTTTCCGCACGCGGCGGCGGTGGCGATGCCCGAACTGCAGGAGATTATCGGGCAGGTGTGGACGGGAACGGCACGCACGCCCTGCTTGCTGGATGGCGTCAGGGCGGAACGCACCTTCGAGACCGCCTATCTGGAGTACTCTTCGCTGTGGCATCTGGTGCGAGGCACAGGCAAAGTGATGTGGTTCCTGATGGACCCCGTCGAGGACAACCCCAACCGCACCATGGAGGACTATCGCAGTAATTATGAGCAGACGCTGATAGCGGCGCTGATGTTTCCGCAGGTGGCGCGCTATGAAGCCATGCCGTGGCCCGAGCGCATCTTTGGGCGCGTGCCCGATGCGCAGGCGACGCAGGTGCTTTCCGTGTTGAGCGTGCTTGAGTCCATGCCCGAACAGAAAGGTGCCCACCTGCAAGCGGGCACTTCAGGCATCGCTACCTTTACGGCTGACAGCATGATGTGGCAACGGGCGGAGCCGGTGCGCAGCCGCTGGGAGAACTTTGACGGTTTGACTTACCCGCTGCTGACGAAGGGCATCCCTGTACAGGTGCTTTCTCTGGACAGGGCACATGAGCCAGGCTACCTGAAGGGCTTCAAGGTGTTGTTGCTGAACTATGATACGATGACTCCACCTTCGGCACAGACCCATCGCGCTATCAAAAGGTGGGTAGAGCAGGGGGGATGGCTCATCGTCACAGGAGATGACTCGCCATACGCTGGCGTGGCGGATGCGTGGTGGGTCAAAGCGGGCTACAAATCGCCTCTGGAGCATCTGTTCGCGACACTGTGGGGTGCCATGCGGAAAAGAGAGCCTCTGGGTATGCCTCCCATGCCCTCGTGGACAACGGTTGCTCGCGAGGAACGGAACATCACTGACCTCAGCAACCGCCGACGTTACCGGATAGACCTCTCGCCTTTTGTGAGAGAGAACGACAGTGTGCTGGTGCGCTTCAGTGATGCACAGCCGTGGGATGGGTGGGGCGCTTGGGTCGCGGAGCTCCATGTGGAAGTAGACGGCCAAACGACAGTCCGATTCCAGGTGGGTTCTCCTGCAGAGAAAGCGTATCTGGTTGCAGATGCCAGTTCGGGTGTGGTGGGTGGCTCGCGATTCGCCGATGGGCAAGCATTCTGGGTGTATCGCTTTCCCGCACGTAAAGGGGCGCAGGTGGCTTTGGAGGTCGACATGGGCAATCAGTTTGAGGTCTGTGCCACCGGTCATCCGTGGCAAGGTCGGGTACTGGTGCGCGCCAATCCTGCACACACCCGATTGCCGACGGAGTTTCTGGTAAGAACACTCTCCACTATCACTGTGACGGCTCCGCCTCGTCGGGCAGAGGTGCTGATGAAAGATGACGCCAGCGGCAAGCCGGTGGTTTGGCGTCAATCGCTGGGCAGGGGAGGTGTACTGGTTTGCTCCTTGCCCCCAGAGATGTTCGCGTCCGCTCCGGAAGGAGGTGAGCTGCTGAGGGGGCTGGTCGGGCTGTGCATCCCTTACACCGAGAGCGGCAATCTGGTGCTGAAGCGAGGGGACTACACCATCGTGCGCTGTTTCGAACGTGGCGTGACCCTGCGCGGCAGATACGTCGACGTGTTGCAACCGGACTTGCCTGTGGTAACCAATCCCTCTGTGCCTGCAGGAAGCTGGGGACTTTTTAAAGCGGTAGCTGAGAGACTGAAATCGCCCACCGTGCTGCACGCTACAGCGCGGATCACGCACCTGCAGGCGGACGACAAGTTAACCGCTTTCTTTATTAAAGCACCCAGCGGAACCACTGCGGCAGTACGCCTCTATACGGCGGGTCGAACCCCAGCGCGGGTGGGTGCCTGGGATAGCGGAGGTGACGCGGTGGAGGTAAACACACAGGTTGAGGGACAATACCTGCTGCTGAACTTCCCGAACCGTGCCGAGGGGGTTGGTGTACGGGTAGACTGGCAACCGTAAAGCAAATGGCACAGGCGGTCGCCTGTGCCTATTCAAACGCCGCTGGCTGCGGCGGACACCAGAGTAAAATACGGTACCTGCGGGAGGAGGGTTCTCGAAGGGGTTGTTCCACAAGAACCCGCACTTTTCACAAGATTTTTTCGTTTGTGGGATATGGTTCGCCATCGTGCACGGGCGCGTCTGTGCCCTTGACCGTGCGGCATATTCCGCTGTATTCACACAGGCTGCAATGGTCTCCGGGTACGGGCGCGATGTCGCCTGCTTTTAGGCGGTTCAGCAGTTCGCTAATCTTCTGCGCGGCGGTGCGTTCGATGCTTTTCCAGCGTTGGCCGTGCACACGCCGTACCACGCTGTAGTCCTCCTGAGATTGTTCGCCCAGCCGTTGCAGGAGGTCGGCATTGAGCGCGTCGGTGAACAGTATGCGGCACCTTTTGCCTTCCAGCGCGCCATCCAGCGCAATGGCAGCAGGTGTCAGCTTCCATACCTGCCTCAGCGCAGCCACGTACAGCACCGTCTGTAAATCTTCGCCCGCCTGTATCTTCTGCCACCACCTGTCGCTCAGGTTGCGTTTGTAGTCGATAAGTACAGCTGCGGATGTCTGCGGGCAGATGTCCACGCGGTCTATCCTGCCGCATATCAACATTGTCTCTCGATTCGGCAGGGTCAGGCGCAACGGTGGCTTGGTAACTGGCTGGGTTTGTTCCTCGTCGTCCGGGGCGGGACCAAAAACCGCTTCCGTATACAGCGTCTGCAAACCAAATGCGGTGTATAACTGCTCTTCGCGTTGCAGCACCGAGCGCACCATGTCTTCCAGCTGTTGTAACAGCAATTGCCGTTCCCCGATGGGACGGTCTACAGGTTGCTCTTGCGCTATCTCCTGCAGCAGAGTATGCAGAGGCTGTTGCGGGTTGCTTCGATGGCGATGCAGCACCGCATGTAGCCAGCGACCCTGTCCGGTGGCGTAGTGCGTTCTCTCCGCACGCAGTTTCATCTCCCACCGTACGAAATGCCGGAAGGGGCATTGCTGTAAATCTTCCAGTTCGCTTGCCGAGTACGCCCGGCGGGTGGGATGTGGAATACAGGTGGTGAGGCGGGGAAAATCGGGCAAAAAGCGCCACCGCCACCATTGCCTGCACCGTTCGGCATGTTCGGTCAACCAGCGATGTAGCGTCTGTGCAGTTTGCAGTCGTTCTGTGGCATCCATCTCGCGGCGCGTGTGCGGGTTACGGTCGAAGAGCGAGTCTATCAGGGTACGCTCCATATCTCGTTCGTCCACCGTGTATGAGAGGGGAGCAGTGACGTCGTTCAGGCGCAAGCTGCGCTGGATGATGCCTTCGGGAGGGAATATCTCGCGAAGAGAGCGCAGGTAGAAAGAGGGTTGCACATCGTGGTCGCCCTCGGTGCGAGAGTAGGTGAAAATCACCTTTTGCGAGGCGCAGGTCGCTGCCTGATAGAAGACAAGCCTTTCCAGAGCGGCGGTGTCCGTGCTCAGCGGGAGGTGGCAGCCCGCGTGTTCGTTCAGCCAGCGGCGGTCATCATCGCGCAGGAGGGCGTCTTCTGTAGCGCGTCTGGGGAACCTCCCTTCCTGCATTCCCATGACGAACGCCACTCGTGGACGCAGGGGACGGCTTCGAGCGGCTTCCAGAAGCCACACCGCGTTGCGAAGGGAGTAGTTTTGCCTTTGGGGAGTTACCGCCCATGCCTTTTCCACCGCTCGCGCCCAGTCGTGCGGGGTACCCGGCTCCTCCGCGTCCAGCAAGGCAACCACCTGATGCGCTACCTCCAGAACCTGCACATGGACGTCACCGTGTTCCGCTGCCAGCACAGTGCCGAACTTCATGGAGCCCAGTGCCCTTTCTAACGTGTCCAGCCATTGCTTCGGGGTGGGGGATTGTGCCAGATCCTGTGACCACTCGACGGTTGCGCTGAGGAGAGAACCTGCCGGATTGCCTTCACCCGATGCCTCCTCGGCGAGGCGCAGCCAGTTTGTTGCCCCTGAACGTATCCCCCGGCGAACCGCCAGCAAGCGGAGACGGTCTGCATCCATGATGTCTGTCGGCAGATAGCCGCTTTTCAGCCACTGCAGTAGAGACTCGCGTGGGTAGTCGGCTGTATGGAGGTGCAGGAAAACCGTAAGGGCGCGTGTCAGCGGATGCTCGCTCAGGGGTCTGGTCTCAAAGCTCTGCGTGGGGATGGCAAATCGGGAGAACACCGCTTCGATGGTCTGCAGCACATCCGGCAGGTCACGACAAAGTACTGCTATCTCACCCCATGCCATGCCCTTGCGACGTAGCTGAGTGATTTCACGGGCAATCCACTCGATCTCCGCAAGCAGATACGGTGCCTCCCATATCTCCACAGACGGCGATACCTGTGCGGGTGCTCCAACAGGTGTGGGAGATAGCAGATGCGCAGCGATGTGCAGAACAGGTGCAGACGTCTGTTCATCCTGCGGCAGGGACAACTGTTCATGGCGCACTTCAAAATGTTCTCGCAGGCATTGCAGCGTAGCAGAAGTGCTTTCGAACAGCGCGTCTCGCCCTTCTTCCCAGCAGAGTGTCACCACGAGGTCATGTGCAGTTTCGGCAAGAGCACGTAAGAACTCCAGTTCACTGGCACTAAAGCGGGCGAAGCCGTCCAGCAGCACACGGCGCGGGGTAAGAGGAGCGCGAGGTACATCGCGCAATGCCGCGGCAGCGATACGGTACACATCGTCTTCCTCTTGCCAGCCTTGTTGGGTGAGTAAGCGGCGATAGGAACCCCACACCCGCGCCAGCGCTTCTACTTTCTCCCTTTCCTGTGAGTGCTGAGTCAGACTCTGCAACGCTTCCGGTGAAATCCCCTCGCGAGCCATCTCCCTTGCCCACGCCGAGAGCAGAGTGAGTATGCCATCGCGGTCGACAGCGTGTTCCAGAAGACTTCCGGGTTGAGCCAGAGAGCGAATCGCACTGCGAAGGATCCAGCGGCGCAGGTGGAGGGGAACCACCCGCGCTCCTCCTGCGGTTAGCGCCACCTCGAAGGCAAAAGCATACAGGCTCCGTACCGTCCTGTCAGCCTGTTTGGGGGGCATGCCCTCCGCTTTCAGGATAGCGCGGGCAACCTCCGCCTGCGTTTCCGACGGCAGCACCAGATACGCCCGCGCCCGTTCCTTCAGACAGACCTGAATGCACCGGCGGGTTTTCCCACCCAGTGCGCAAGCGGTCCACAGGGTTAGAGGTGGCTTTGTCGTCTCCGTTGCTGTCGTCATATTGACCCCTGTGTGCTGAAAGCAGTACACTATAGTATATTCGCTTTGCAGGTGAATGGCTACTCCACGCCTGAGGGGTCTTCGGTGGACAGAACATCTCTGGATATGGGTCCAATGATGCAATGGGTGCATGGTTCGCCCGGTCGGTCGAGGCGTACCCGCAAAATTGCTGCTGCGATTGCCCTCACGGGCATTATCGGCGCACTCGGTTTGCTGGGGGTACTTTTCCATCGGCTGCCTCGCCAGGATTCAATAATGTTCCAGAGAGGCTACGTACTGCCTGCCCCCGAGCGGATGCCCAACCCAACGGTCTCTCCGCCGGTGGTAACCTTAACCCCACCGCCCGCCGTTCCACAGGTTATCCTGTTGCCTCCGCCGCGTCGGTCGCTCTGGGAGATTCGCGCGGAGCTGAAGCGCGGGCTGGGGGAGTGGGAGTTTCCGCACTACGTGAACGCACCCCATTATGGCTCCGGTCCCGACAGCCCTCTCCCCAGCCCGTTGAAGCCACATCTGGCAGCCGTACACGCGGAGTAGCTAGGCACCTTCCGCCAGCACAGGGAATAGCTCCCCGGCTAACGGCTCTCCCGGCTGTAAGCCCAGTCCATCAGTCACCACATGGGGCTTGCCGTTGTACAGAGTGCCGTCTGCCATGAAGATGGTCACCATCGCGCGGCGTGGACGGTCGGTATGGTTTGCGCCCGCATAGTGGAACGTCAGCCCGTGGTGGAAGGTACAGCTGCCAGCCTTCATGCGGGCAACGTAGGGAGGTTTCACCTCTTTGTCAGGCACGAGTGCAAAGATGTCCTGCGGGGTGACCAGATTAATCTGTTCCAGCTCGCCCCAAAGATGCGAACCGGGGATGAACTGCATACAGCCGTTGTTCTCGTCCACGTCGTCCAGCGCCATCCAGCAGGAAAGCTGGTCATAGCCTATCATGGGCCAGTATGGTCGGTCCTGGTGCCACGGAGAGGGTTTGCTATCGCCCGGCATTTTGGTGAGCAAGTGGTCGTGCCACAGGCGAATGCGCTGTGCGCCAATGAGGCGCCGCGCAATCTCAGCGATGCGCGGGCTGAGCACATAGCGACGGATGCCCTCATGAACCCGCCACAGGTTGACCTTCTGCACAAACACTTTTTCGTATTCAGGATTCGTGGCAGAGGTTTCAATATGTGGGTCAAACCGCTGCGACAACACCTCATCGGCAGCAGTGCGCAGCGCTTGCAGCTCCTCCTCGCTCAGCACGTTGTCCAACTGCACGAAACCGTTTTCGCGAAAGAAGGCAATCTGCTCCTCGCTCAGGGAGTAATGTGATACTGTCGTCATCAGTGTGCCTCCAGTTCCGATGTTTTCCGAATTGTTTAGCGTAGTTTACCATTTGCAGGAAAGGCAGTCAACACGAGCGCCAGTTTGAGAGCGGATGGTAACGCGTACGGGATCTAGATTTAGCGAAGCGCGGGGTGGGAGGGGAGCAAGCCTCAAGACGGCTGTTCCTCCGCACCCCGAATGGATGGATGTGCCCTTTTGGCAGACAGAATGCGGTGTGGCTACGGAGACGTCAGGGCTTCGTCATACTCTTTCGACGACACGACGAACTCCGCATGTCCATCCGCAAAGACGCAGCTGCCTCCCTGCGGATGCCACATCCGGAAGTAGTCGTAGGGCGGGTCGAAGTCGTAGCCATACTTCTCGTAGCCCGGCACGGTACGGCTGAAGAAGGGGAACATCTCGTCGCGTATGATGCGGGTTTGCGCGGGGAATCGGAAGCTGGCATCCGTGACGACTTGTTGACGCCAGCCGAAGTTGCTACAGACCTCGAGATTGTTCTGCGTGGAGAAGCCGCAGATAATCGTGAAGCACTGGCGCTGGAACCGGTAGCTGGAACCGTAAGCCTGCCAGTAAGAGTTGGTACCCGGCACATCGCGCTGCTGATAGGGGCTGCCGACATCACTTGGGCACCTAAAAACCTTTGGGCTTTTGGTATACGGCTCCAACGAGACCTCCACCCCCAGATGCCCCGGCTGACCCGCGGGCGGCTGGCTGTTGTAAGCATGGAAGATGGGGAAGGTCTCGTCGTAATCCTGCACATACATCCGTACTGCCAGACCAATCTGGCGGGCGTTGGAGATGCAGGTCGCCACGCGAGCGCGCTCTCTGGCTTGCGAGAAAAC
>Ga0308408_1000676_pt1 | contig 18511 bp, 27 predicted proteins | sample HotsprSampleMSe3_FD_203466 | JGI IMG/M metagenome (GOLD analysis project Ga0308408, IMG submission 203466) | Hot spring phototrophic mat microbial communities from Mushroom Spring, Yellowstone National Park, Wyoming, United States - 20060912_MSe3 ... | reverse complement strand
TGGTAACGGTCGATTGGGGGTGCTGTAAACCACCCCAGAGGTCAAGCCTACGGCTCGCTTCGCGAACGTGGTTGGCTTGCTAACTGCAGGGCTACTAAAAGCCCGCTCCGTACCGCCTAGCGGTTGATGTCGGGTAGTTTACATAAGTGAAGCGCGGGCCACCGTAGGTGGCGTAGCCGAAGGCGTCGAGCGAAGCGAGCCGCGCGGTTACTCTGCACAGAGCCCCGTAGTATGTGACGGACAGGGAGTGACAGATCCGTTTCTGGGCATAACAGAGCTGTCTCCACAGATCAATCGATCCCCATACCTTGTCTTTACTTCCTTCTTGGAATCCCCGTAGCCACCTCGATCTGTTTCTCGACGATCCTCAGTTCTTTGCCAATTAGGTGGGAACGGTGACGATTTTTCCACGGTCTGCCCCTTGCCGGTCGTAGTCCCTCATCGGTGATCCGGTATAGTACCGGGCGTAATGTACGGGTAAGCTCCAGCTTGAGGCCGTCCCTATGTGCCAATAGACTTTGGATCCTCTTCTGGCCTTGAGGAGAAAGGGCCTGGATTCTGTCGAGCCTCTCTTGGACACGGTCTAGGTTGTCCTCTGTGATGGGGATCCCCAGAGCCTCCATAAGACGCACGATGTCTGAAGGATCCCAGCCGTTGTAGGGTGGCAGACGATCCCCTTGACCTGTGATCTGTTTGTTGACCCAAGGGACTATGCCGGCATCGGAGAGCAAGGATCCCTGTCTGCCAAAGGATTTGTTGGATAGGGTTGGGTTACCGAGTATGTCTATCCTGCCTTGGATGATGGATCCTGTGCTGAACTGCCTTTGACTGGGAACAATGAGTGTGCCATCGAATAGAATCACCCTGCCGAGTGTGAAGGATCCCTTGGTGAACTGCCTTTGGCCGGGGATGATATTGCCTGGTGGTGGGATGTAGGGAGGTGGTTCTGGTGCTGTTCCCTGGATGATGATCCCCTTTGTCCATTGCTCCCCAAAGAGTTGGGTCTCTCCTTGATGAATGGATCCCTTGAATCCCTCTACTTGCCCCGGATAAATCCCGAATGGAATGACCGACCCAGAAGTAATCGATCCTTTGGTGAACTGACGTTGGCCGGGGATGAGGGTAGTCGGTCTCCCTTGTAGGATCTGACCCTCGGATCCTCCTACCTGAGCATTGGGTAGAACAGATCCCTCGGTGATGGATCCCTTGGATCCCTCTACTTGGCCGTTGGTTAGAACAGATCCTTCGGTGATGGATCCCTTGGATCCGGTAATCTGTCCTTCGATGAGTTCTATGCCTTGGGTGATCTGTCCCCTGGCAAAGATGGGATTCCCCTGATACCACGCTTGGTGAGGTACTGCTGGGGGAATGAATGGAATGGTGTAAAGTGCTGTCTGTGTAAGTCGGATCTCGTCTAAGACGGTGTTGACGCGACCAATGGTTGCCCCTTTCTGGGGAATCGGATAGTTAGTACTGAAACTGTCTGCAAGAGATCCATTGACCCAGATCGACCAGTTGGATCCCTGACGAGTAATAGCCACATGAGCCGGAGAAGGGATCCCTACTTCCCTGACGGTTGTCCCCAGGATGAGTCGGATCCCTGTGGTGGTGCGCTCCAGTTTCACGCGCTAAATACCTCAAAGGCTCCTAAGCCTGAGCAAACGTAAATCTTGGTCAGGTTGCCTGTTTGTGGATCCCTTTGTTCGTATTCTGTTCCTGCTACTGCTCCTGATAGTCCAGAGACGGCAAACTTAACAATTCCTCTGAAATCGTTGCCGGGGAATCTAAAGTAAGGGGCGAGTATAGGAACGCCTAGTAGGCTTGTGTTTAGTGTTCCCGAATTATAGTTTATGCCCGTGAAGATATTTGCATATATGCCTTGATATAAACTAGCTTCTTGCCACTTTGTTGATGAGTTTAGTTGCTGAGCTATTTGATATGTACTGCTGTCATTCCAACTGGTAAGCAATCCTACAGCCCAAGCCCAGCCATCGGTAGGATTTGCTCGTTCTAAAGCCCCTGCATGATATGCGTTACCGGATCCTGTGCTGGGCTTGATATAGATGCAAGTGGCTTCATCATCTGCGGCCATCCATAATCTAGAGCCTGATGAAAGTCTCCATTCTCTATTTGTGCTGAGGCTAGATCCATCTCCTAGTGCATCTCCATTGAGTCTCAGAACGGTTCCTGATGGATTAGAAAACCTAAGATAAGGTCTGACCGAGTTGACTACTTTTCCGGCTAAGACCATTGGTAGGGAACTGGGGGATCCTGTTGTTACCGTCCATCCTTCAGCAACCAGGAGATCGTGGATAGCCGTTGCTGCATCCGTAACAGTGTCAACTTGGATATTGCGTAGATAAGCGGTCATATCCTCTGAGCCGTGCCTTTGTTGAGTTGGACAAATCGAATCGGAGAAGCAGGCTTAGCTATTCGTTTGGGATCTAGACAAACACAGATGCTCATATCCTCTGAGCCGGGCCTCTATTGAGCTGGACAAATCGAATTGGGGAAGCAGGTCTGGCAATACCGCAAGGAACGGGGCATTTGGCGGGTGACATATCCCATAGGATCCCTTCACTCCCTCCTGCAACCCAGAGTTCTAGGGTGAAGTCTGCGGGTATTGCTATGGAGGGTGTAACAATCGTGCCATTGGTAAAGTCTCCCCCATCTCCAAATTGACCTGGAGCAAGAGATACTCCGTTGACTGTAAGAGAGAGGTTATTGGGTGAAGCATCACGGACACGATCTGTAAAGTTGATCAATAGTGTAGGGTTCATGTCGTCCTCAGAGCCAGGCCCCCTGCTGCAGGGTTGAGTAGGGTGTATTCCTCTACGTTTGCGGTGACTTGGATGAGGTCATAAATGCCCAGTCCTGATCCGCTAACCATGACTAGGGCATCTGAGGTGCGTCCGGCTGCTCCTTGGTTGGAATTGGAATAGAGCAGGATCCCTGTAACCACATCCCGTTTAGAGGTGATTGGGTTGGATGAAGCCATCTGGGCGCGTCCCAGACTACTGGTGTATGTTGCGTTGCCGTACGGGCTGTTGCCGGCAGCCGCCCCATGCCAGGTAATGAAGTCGTTGGCTGCTGGGATAAAGCAGTACAGGGAGCTGTTCTCATTCCACCAGGTAGGTTTGTTGGCAGGGCGTAGATAGCCCAAGAAGTGGATAATGTTGGATTGGCGGATCCCAACTAGCCGGCTCTCGTCACTCTTCTCAAAGCCCCTAAAGGTGATTTCGGTGCTGTCGTTGAATTGCACTTGTACTCCCCATGGGCCACTGTTGACTCCAGTGTTGGCAATGGGATCCCAGTTGGTATGTAATCGTTGCCGCACCTTGAGGTCGTTGGTAATCTCGATCTCTAGATACGCTTTGCCAAAGGTGGCTGCGTTGTTGAGTACGATCTCATAGATCACTCGGCGGGGGTTGCCGCTAACTTCATCGAATAATGTGGGAAAGTTGGCAGCCGCTAAAGCATTCTTGATGGCTGTGGTGAGATTGGCTTGGGTGATGGTAGGTAATAGATTGCTGTTGGTAACTTGGAAGACCATGCTTTAGGCCCAGTTGCGTCACCAGCATGGTATCAGTAGCTGTAGGATCCCTGCCATTCCTTGATGTTGATGCCGGCTAGATAGTTGTACGCTGTAGCCGCAGCATCTACCAGATCATCATGCCCATCAGGGAATCCGGTAAGTCTGCTGATCAATAACGCGTTCCATGGCCCTCTTAGGATCTTGAGCTTGCCTTGCTCTGCTAGAGCACTTAGAGGTCTAACATGGGCAACCTTGTCTTTGTTGCGAGGTACTACTCCAATTGGCCCGATCATCTGTCGGATGTGATTTAAGTAGGCTGCTCCGGTAGCTCCCGGCTCCCTCTCAAAGATCTGCAGGATCCCTTGCTCCTGTTGGGCTGTAGCTCGGATCAGTCCGTCCAGTTCTGCCGGTGTACAATGGGTCTCCCAAGCATCGACTATGGTGAAGCTGCCATCTTCTGCAAGGATCCCTCTCACTTTGGCGGTGTAGTCCGGATCCTTCCCGGAGATCTGTTTCTCCTGGACAGCTAAGTCCCAACCGGATCCCTCACGTCCTCTGGGCACTGAGTCCACGATCTGGATCCATTCCCTCTTGAAGACTTTGCCGGCCTCGGCCCGACTGTTCCAGTTGCCCATCAGCAGCCTCTCCCGATCCACTAGGGGTAAGCTGAGTAGCCACGCTCTGTACCCAGGATCCGATTGCATCAGAATCTGGTTGTCTTCTAACCTGCTGGGAATAAAGGTGATGGATTTGCTGTTGGGTGTAGGCTCATCCTTCCAGATAATCTGCTCATCCTTGCGCTCAAAGTGCCTCAGGATCCCCGCTCTAGAAGGGATCGGATAGCCGTCATCCCCAATCCACCAGTCGATAAGTCGTCTGACAAACGAATCTGGATCTGGGTTGGTCGTTGCTCTGATGAACGGTCGCATGCCGCTGGAGGATCTGAGACGTGAACTGAGATACCAAAACTGTTGCTCGGTAAATTGGGTCAGTTCATCCCAGCCCATCCAGTCGAACTCGGATCCCTGGTAATCATGAATGTTGCGTTCCAGCTTCAGGTGACGGAAGGAGATGACTGCTCCACTGGGAAAGATCCAATCCAATGTCGTGGTCTTACACTTGCCGCCCACCAGAGGATAGATCTGATAGCTGCGATCCAATAGCCCTCCACTGTTGCGGATCTGGGGATATGTCCGCCGAAAGATCACTCCCCTAAAGTGGGGATTCTGAATGCTCCTGAGGGGATCCAATAATAGACTCCAACTCTTGCCGCCTCCGGCTGCCCCGCCAAAGATGGTGATGTCTGCAGGGGATGCCAAGAACTTCTCTTGGGTAGGTTGAGGTCGAATAATTACCTTGCTGCCCACAAGATCCGTCTCGACCAGTAGTTGGCACTTAGCGGGTTGTCCTTGGTTAACCGGCCTTGCCCGTCACGGATCCCTGCACTCCGTTGGAGATATCTTCTACGCCGCTCTGGATCCCTGTGCTGTCGGAAGTCTTGCATGCCGGAATCCCCAAAGTGGATTAGCTTGACTTGGGATCCTACCTTGGCTAAGACAACCATCTTCTTCCCCCTTAGCCATGATCTGCGGGGCTTGTTGTATCCCTCAAATCGGTGCCCTTGGTAGGTAATCATGATGGATCCCTTATGCTGTGTAAATACGGTTGAGAACCGGTAAGTTCATGGTAATGCCGATGCTGTTGGCAAGACGCTGTCCCTCACTCCGCAACTGGTTTAAGATCTGGTTAGAGGTGTTCCTGGCTGCAGCAATCTGCCCGTCAATGACACTGAGCTGTGACAAGGTAGTCTGGATCCTGGCTTTTGCCTGCTGACTGTTGGCATCAATCCTGTCCATTGCCACTTGAACTTTGGCAATGTTGTCTTCTGTAACCGGATAGCCCAGAACGGCCATTATCCGATCCCTGTCAACGGGTGAGTTCCAGCTCATGTCCCATTCTGTCGCTTAGTCATATCGTATCGCGGGAGGTCGTTATGGGAGGCCGTAAACTCCAGATCACTCCTGATCATGTTGCCGTTATCGAAAGGATGGCCTCAAACGGAGCTACGTTGGATCAGATTGCAACCGTCCTGGAAGTCTCCCCACGTACCTTGGATAACTGGTTAAGGCGGGAAGATGTCCGTCAATGTTATGCCCGTGCTAAGCTCAAGGCAATCGATCAGATCGCAGGCGCTCTCTATGCTAAGGCTCTGGCAGGAGACGTTACTTGCATGATCTTCTATCTCAAAACCCAGGCCGGCTGGAGGGAGGTGAAAGAGTCTCAACTGCCCGAAGGATCCCAGGTGATCATTTACGTTCCAGAGAGAAGTCCATGACTACTTTGCCGCCTACTCATCATCTTCATCATAATGACCATTCTCTGCTTAAGCTCTCTCCCGGTCATCTAGCATCCATCTTTGTCTCTGTTCTGGTTGCCGGAGTAATCGGTAGCTTTTCTTTGCTCTGGTCGATGTCTCACAGCCTGACTCGAATCAACGAAAAGTTGGATGCTCTTTACAGTCGACTCCAGAATCTTGATTCTGCCCAAGCTGCAATTCAAAGAGAGTTTATCCTGTTGGAACGTCGCTTGTCCATCTTAGAGGAAAAGGTGGGTGTCCATGGAAGATAATCTCATACTGGTTGTCTCTGTTCTGGCCAGTCTATCTGCACTGGTTCTGTCGGTCTTTAACCTCAGATCCCTTGAACGTCCCCTCAAGCGATCCGCTGCTATTGCCGCCGATGTTCTGCAACTTGCTGAGCCCTGGATCCCTGCACTGAAACATTCTCAGGTGGATAACTACATCCGTGATGTCCTGAGAGCTTATGCTGCTTCGGATCCCTTCTTCGCCCAGTCTCTCAAGGCTACCGGTCAAGATCCCGATCACGTTGCCGATGTCTTGCCGGTGTTAGATCCACAGTTGAAGACTCTGGGTAAGGCTATAGGTCTTCCTGTGGATCAGTCCCGCGCTCTGATGACTAACTTGGTGCATCGGGTTAAGGACTATGACCAGGCGGTAGAAAGGATCCGGGAAGATCTGGAGCACTCTTTGGATCCCTCGCAACGACCCCTGACCTGAACGTGGAGAGCTATGTCTAATCCGTTTTCTGTCTGGTGGACAACTGATGTAGAACGTGTGCGGTATTATCTGGGGATCCCTCTAACTCCGGAGAAGACTGCCATGCTCATAGCCGCTATGACTAATGTCGAGCAGCAAAGCCATGATGCCGTAAGACGCGCACGTGAGTTGCTGGATGAATTGGAGGCAGCAGATCGTGAGATCAATTCTGCTCGCCCCTTTGCCGGTCAAAGTGTTGCTAGAGGAGTAGTCTGGTTCCCGAATAAACGTCTGGAGAACATTAAAGCTGAAGCCCGCCGTATTGCTAAGAATCTTGCTCACATTCTCGGTCTTACTGTAGAGCGTGATGTGTGGGAGGATCCCAGTGTGAATAGACCCCGGGGCTACGGTCTTGTCTCTAGGAGTTAGGGGGGGGGGTCCGCGCGCCGGTAAATGAATAAGGTTGTCGGTATGTCTTTGGATCCCTTTAGCCTCAGTGTCGGTTTCTCTTGGATCCCTTTAACCTCGGCGTAATATAGGGGTGTGATCAAATAAAAGTATCCCCCCTGGGGTAGATCCCCCTATGGAAGCTGTGCCCGGCGGGGGCGCTTTATATATTTTTTCCTTTTTCCCCCTTTTTGGACTCACACATGCTTTTTACCCGTCAGCCTATAGCTCGTAACTCCCAACCTGATGATCCCAGCTATGAGTGTCTTCTCTACCGTGAGCTGAGTCCTCGCTGGGAATATCTCTGGGATATGTTTATGGGTTCTGATAACTGGCTGATCCGGTTACCCGGTGGAGGTTTGGTACTGGGTGAGAAGGCTCGGATCTATCTGCCCCCTGAACAGAATGAGCCAGAAGCAGCTTATCGGTCGCGGGTATTGATGAGCACGTTTGATCGACGCTTTGCCCGCTCGCTTCGGATCTATGCCGATCTGGTTCTGCATGACCACTACCTGGAAATACCCAAGGGATCCACGTTTGATCCCCGTAATGTCGATCGGCGTGGAACTCCCTTCTATAACTTCTGGGCAAGCGTAGCTATCAATGCTTTGATGTTCGGTCATACGTTTGTCCTGGTGGATAGGGATCCCGGCAACTATAGGAGTGAGCTGGAGCGGCGGGAACGGGGCAAGCCTTTTTTGGTGAGCTATAGTCCCCTGGATTTGATCAATTGGCGTGTAGATGATGATGGGGTGAAGCTAGCTGTCTTCCGGGAAACGGTTATCAAGCCTGCTGGGGATTATGGTGAAGAGGTTGTCACTCGTTATCGGGTACTAAGGCCGGATCGTTGGGAGCTATGGGAAGGTGAACCCGGTGCTCTACAGCAAGTAGATGGTGGCCCTTTGAGAGGGATCCCTTTAGTGTGTATCTATAGTTATCAGATCGGCCCATTTGTGAGCGATCCACCCTTGAAGACGTTGGCGGATCTGAACCTGGCCCATTACCAGTTGCTTAGTGATCACCGTCAAAAGCTGCACAAGTGTTGTCTGCCTACTCCGGTAAGGATCGGGACGATGACTCAAGGGAGCGATCTGGTGCTTGGCCCCAATACGTTTGTGGATCTACCGGATGGAGGTGATTTTAAGTGGGCAGAGCCGTTGGCAATGAGTTTGGCGGAGAGCCGTCGGGATATTGAGGGCCTGGAGCATACTATCGATATCTATAGCTTTGACTATTTGAGCAGGGGTTTTGCCCGTGGGATATCTCGTGCTACTGCTACGGAGGTGGAGGTTTCTACTGCTCCTGCTGAGGCTACATTGAGTGGGTTTGCCCGTCGTTTTGAGCATGGGATGCAGGCGGTGCTTAACCTTTGGGCGACTATGGCGGTAGAACCTGCGCCTACTATCCGGCTATCTGGCAAGTTGAAAGAGGAAAAGTCTGATTCCCAGATGCTGATTATGTACGTGAAGCTCGCAGAGGCCGGTGGTGTTTCTAAGCGTACTCTGCTGAAGATGCTGGTTGATCAGGGTTATTTGCCCAAAGACTTTGATATCGATGCCGAACTGCAGATTGTTGGTGAACGTTTTGATGCTAAGTTCGGCGGATCCCCTAACTAAGGGTCGTGTTAGTGTTGGTGTTGTATTCGGGGAACAGTTGATATGAGCGAGCAAGCAGGAAGCTATAGGGTGGAGCCAGAACAAGTGCATGAGGGTGAAGAAGCTCAGCAGGATCCCTCTCGTGACGATCTAGCAGGCCTGAAGAGTGCCTTGCAAAAAGAGCGTGCCCTTCGTCGTGAATTGGAACGGCAACTAAAGCACTTGGGGGATATCAATCCTGAGGAGTACCGCAAGCTGCAACAGCAAGCTCAGATGTTGGCTGAATGGGAAAAGCGTCGTGCTGAAGAGATCGGTTCTATCAAGAGCACCTATGAGGCCCAGCTTCAGCGTGTTCAGCAGGAAAAAGAGCAGATGGCTCAGGCGCTGATGGAAACCGAGATGACCTATGCTCTGACGGAAGCGTTTTACCAAGCCGGTGGTAAGCGGGATGCTACCCTGGCCAAGATGCTGGCCAAACAGCTCCTAAGCCAAGTGAACTATGACCAACGGGGCAATCTGATCGTGGTGGATCAGTCTGGATCCCCTCGCTTACGGGATGATGGCAAACAGATGACTCTTGCCGATCTGATGAATGAGATTAAGGGCACCAGCTTTGGCGTGTTGTTCGATCCTGTGGATCCTGTAGGCGGTTCTGGAGCAACGGGTAGCCAGGTACAGGTGTCAGGTCGCAAGTATCTGAGGACTACGGATCCCTATAAACTGGGCCAGCATATTGAGGCGATTGCTAAAGGTGAGGTTGTCGTAGATTTAGAGGGTAAGTGACATCCTTCCCGACGCTGCCCCTACGGATACAGTGCGGGCTTCCCAACCTCGCGGTTAGGCATTCCTGCCCCACGCCACTTATCTAGGTCATAGACCCCCGACAGAACGACTTGGCAGGCTGTTTCCCTTCCCCAGAGTCCCTGGGTACTATACTGCATTGTTGCACAGCTTTGGTAAACTGGTGCTAAGAATCTAGGTATCACCGGTGTGAAGCCGTATGTGATAGATCTAGAGTGGCGAGATGCCAAAAAAGGGGGGATCCCTTCTTCGTAACCTGAATTAGAAGGGAGCTAAAGATGGCTAACAATCTAGAGGCTGTAATCCCCAAAGTTCTTGCTATGGGCATGATGACTCTGCGCGAGAATACGGTCATGCCCCGTCTAGTCAACACTGACTATCAAGGTAGAGCAGCCCAAAAAGGCAGCACGATCGATGTAGTGATCCCCAGTGCTGTATCGGCTAATCCTGTTACTCCGGGAGGTACTGCTCCACCTGGGACTGACTTGCAGCCTACTACGGTCCCCATCCGTCTGGACAATTGGTATGAGGCTTCTTTCTCGATAACCGATAAGGAGTTGGCTGAGATTGATGCCGGCATCCTTCCGATGCAGATCTCAGAGGCTGTGAAGTCCCTGGCCAATGAGGTGGATCGGTCGATCCTTGCGCTGTATAAAAAAGTTTACGGGGTAGCGGGTACTGCTGGTACTACTCCCTTTGCCACCGATCTGCAAGCAGCCCAGCAAGCTCGTTTGGTGCTGAACCGTCAGCTTTGCCCTCCTCAGGATCGGCGGATGGTTTTGGATGTAGAGGCCGATGCTAATGCTACCGGTTTACCCGCTTTCCAATATTCAGCATCTGGAGACACCATCACCATCAAAGAAGGGGTGATCGGTCGGAAGTTGGGCTTTGACTGGTACATGAGCCAGAATGTCCTGCGTCATACCAAGGGTACTGCAGCCGGTTATCAGGTGAACCAGACGAACCATGCTGCTGGATCTAAGACTGTGGCAGTGGATACTGGGACCGGGATCCCTGCAATTGGGGATATTTTCAGGGTAGCGGGGCACTCTCAGACTTATGTGGTTACCGGGTGGACCGGATCCCCGAATATTACGTCCATTCAATATGAACCTGGGGCCAAGGTAGCGTTTCCTGATGATGCTGCGATCACCTTCATCAACAGTCACGTGGCCAATCTGGCATTCAACCGATTTGCTTTTGCTCTAGTGTCTCGTCCTCTATTGGATGTGGATCCCTTGGGCAGCAGGGTAATGACCATGAGCGATCCGGTTAGCCAACTGACGATGAGGCTGGAAGTCAGTCGTCTCTACAAACAGACCCGGTGGAGTTTCGATATCCTTTGGGGAGTAGCCTGTCCTCGTCCTGAGTTTGCGGTGAGGGTACTTGGATGAGTGATGTTGATCTGGTCGATCTGGTTGCCGTAGTCAATCATCTTGGAGAGAGGCTACTGATCAATCGTGAGGACTATCTCCGTGGTCAATGGCAGCTTTGGGAAGATCCGGCATCTACCTCTACAGAAGAAGCTGTGGATGAGTCCTCACCAGAGCCAAGTGTTCTACAACCGACTACTAGACGGAAGCGGAAGGGGGATCCCTTTTATCCAGATAGGGCCTCTCTGTAATATCTGGCATAGCTGGCGATCAGATCGGCTTTGTCTTGGGCGTTAACGACAGATCTTGCTCCCACAAAGTCGTATCCTGTGGGCCGGTCATAATCTGAGAGTTTCCGTCCTGTAAACAGTCCCTCTGCCATCCCCTTGACGCAGATATGGGCAGCTGTATCTGGGACGAGAGCTAGATCTGGGTTATTCACCAGGTCGATCCCTAACATCTTGGTAAACAGGGCATAGTTTCTTCTCCCTGTGATCTGTACATAGCCACGTCCTCTGAAGCGGTAGCCATCTCCAGGCTGAGTATTGCCCAGATCAAGTCTCCCTTCATAGCGCTGGAAGTAGTCTTTGGGGCCTATCTCGGCAACCGGAGCAAAGGCCGATTCATGGCTAACCGTGGCCACTATGTACGTGACGTGGTTTAGAGAAGACACTTTATAGGCTCTACAGTAGTGCAGAAGCAACGGGATAGCTATCCTGGCATTTTCCCTACGGGTAGTCCCCGTAAAGGTCATGTCGTTGGGTACTGCTGCAATTAGACGTTCTGCTAGCAGAGTTGGATCCTTGCGGGCCTCATCTGCCACCTTATCCATCCAAGAGTAAGGGATCCCTAGATCTATCCCCTTCCAGAGCCGATAGAACAGATCCGCCTGGTAATCACTAGGAGTGAGCCGATCGATGTCCAGACTCTCCAGATACTCTGCTGCACGCCTGAGGAAGCTTGCCAGTTCTTTCCGTTGCTGCTGCATAGCCAGACCTAATGTGAACCTTAAAGGAGAAGGATCCCCTAGCCGATCTAGAGGATCCCTCAGCAAGAAAGGAGGAATACTATCATGATACTCTCTCCTGGGCTTCAAGGATAGCTTTCCACTCCAGGTCATGGAGTCTCCGGCATTCCTCAGCAGATGCACTCTGGTCTAACCTTCGGATTGTATCCCTCAGCCTAGATGCCGCATTACAGGCTTTGCAGACGATCGGAACGTGGATGTGGTTGTCATAGCCCGGTCGGATGAACCTGGGGTCAAAGAGGATCCCTGTGTCCCTACAGGCAAGACATTGGTAGCCCACCTTTGCATGCGTTGACTTCTCTGCCATTCCACTTGCTCCATTAGCTTACGTTTCGTTTCCTCTAGAATCTGCTTCACATCAAGCCTCGAACTTAGACTGTTCCCGTTCATACTGTTTGAACCCAAACCGCCCATCGTTTCTTTATGCAAGTGGGATGGAGCAGGTTGAGTGAACTTAGTCCTTGGATCCCCTATCGGATCTGGATCCATCATCGGATTCGATCCTGGATCCCTTGTCGGATCTGGATCTTCTATCGGATCTGCTTCATCCAATCCTGGATCCCTCAGATCCATTGGATCCCTCGATCCTATGTTGTCTATGTCCAGATCTGTCTCATGATTGTTTGCATTCAAACCATCTTCTTCCCTATGAATATAAGTTGTATAGAGATGAGAAGAAGTTGAAGGGTCCGTGGAAGCCTTGCTGTGAGCGGGTTTTGGGGCTTGCCCGTTGCAACCTTGGGTCTGGCTGTCCCAACCTTGGGTCATGTGGTTCCAACCTTGGGTCATGTGGGCGCAACTTTGCAACGCCGTCCCAGAATTGAAACGGGGGTCGTCCCAACCTTGGGTCTGGTCGTTCCAACTTTGCAACGCTGTCCCAGAATTGAAACGGGTATAGTCTGCTACTGATTTTGGACCTCTGGATACTTCGAATTCTGTCTCGTCTGGTGCTGTCCAGTTGATCCAGTTGCTTGCTCTTAGCTTGCTGATCGCTCTGTGGAATGAGGATTTGCTGATCCCTAGCTCTTGGTAGATCTCTTTGGCAGTGAACTTGCGTGTCCAGCCTGCTGCCAGCTTGATCTCTATGTACATTAAGACCGCTGTTGTGCAGTTGATGATTCCGTCTTCGATTAGTGCCTTCACCTTGCCGATCTCGTATCGGGCTGTCTGTTCTCTCTTGTTCATGGCGTTTCCTCTTCTTCTACGGGGCAATGTAGGTCGAATGGATTGTTAATCGTCTCTTCTACGTAACCTCGGCTGATCAGGATCGCCTTGGCTCTGTAGAACGCTCGCTCATGGATCCCCCATTCCTGGCAGAATTCTTGGACATTGTTGATATGGATCCATCTGAGTGCTCTGACCAGAAGGTACAGGTAGGCGTGTGTGGTAAACAGCCCCGATAGATAAAGCTCTTTGGCTTCCTGGGCCGTGATCCTGAGGTGTGCTGTTTCCTTCATGGCGTCTCTCCTGGTTTACTTTTCCTCTTCATGCAGCCACAGCATTATTCCTCTTCCCGATAGAGTCCATCCTTCCTGTTCCTCGATCTCTCTCTTGACTCGGTAGAAGGATGCGTGGCTTATGCCTAGGGCCTCTATCACCTCTTTGGGATTCAACTGCTTGATCCCTAGTTCTTTAAGGCTAAGGAGAACGACAAACAGCGCTCCCTTGACGGTGATGTATCCGGCATCCAACAGCACCTTTGCCCTCTCAAATACTTCAGCCTTGGGCTCTTCCTTCTCGTGTAGGTAACGTATCTTCATGGCCTTTCTCCTACGGGGGATACCTAAGTATAGCACCTGAGATAACAATCGCAAAAAAATCGGGATCCTTGTGGGATCCCTGTCTCTGTGGTGTGCGAGGGCCATTCCTGCCTAGTCTAGCAGAAAGTCGTTCTTCTGTTGAAGCTGCTTCCTTTGGCGATATCGGCGTTGGATCTCTGCTCTTGTTAAGGGCCTATCTCCAATAGGGGGTCGATGGCCTACCACAGGACCAACCGTGAAGTTCTTGCCGCAGGCCGGACAAAACCTGCGTTGTAGTCTCTTGTTGCCTCTATGTCTGCCATTGCCCCAAGTCCTACTGTTGCCGCAATGAGGGCAAGGAACGCTGTTTGTCATGTTTTCTCCGTCTCTTGACATCGTCTCGCAGGCAACCACAGGATCTGGTGCGTCCTTGGAGCAGGGAGTCAGCCCTCACCACGTGGATGTTGCCGCATTGGCATCTACAGGTCCACAACGGGTGTCCCGAGGATGCTTTACCGAAATACTGGATCACCCTTAAACGCCCAAAGATATAACCTTTGAGATCTTCAGGCTTTTGCTTCTTGCCAGGGTTGTCGCGCAGGAATCTCTCCCGTGCGATCTCTAACCGTAGGCAACCGCATGATCTGACTTTGCCCCATTTGGAAACCGGTAGCTTCCTAACCTTGCCGCAGTCACAACGACAAGTCAGGGGATCCCCCAGCTTGATGATGGTCAGCTTGCCGAATTTATCTCCCCTCTCCATCTTGTGCCCCCTTTCTCTTTTTCGCGTTAGCGTCACGTAGTGATAAGGCTTCTGCTCTCTGGAAGTAGTCCTGTGACACGGCTAACAGCTTCTGAGCCCTCTCTTCTAGGATCTGTCTCTGGGCTCCACTAGCTCGCTTGGCTGCACGTGCTGCCCTCTTGGAAAGCAGACCATAGTACCTAGCTTGCTCTAAGAGGGCTCTGATTACTCTGTCTTCCATGTCGGTTTCCTCCAGAATGAGTAGAGCCAGCAGATAACTCCACCGGCTCCGTTTGCTCAAAAACTACCAGTCATTGGGATCAGGCCACCCATTGCTGTAGTCTTCTTCTAGCCAGGAATCGTCTTCCGTCCAGGGGTTGTCTTCCTCATCGAGTTCATCCCAGTCTGGAAGAAGATCCCACGGTGTTACGCGGATCATGAGATCCAATTCCGGATCACCAGATCGATAGTGGTACACCCAGGTTGGGAGGTTGAACGGGTCATGCCAATAAATAGATGAATCCATTTTTTCCTCCTTCTTGCTGTAGTGCTGTAGGTTGATCCCTACACCCCTATTCTATTGTATTCAACGCCTATTGTCTACTACTTGACGGATTTATTTTGGTGCGTTACTATTGGAGTGGGGTTGATACCCAGTATCTCAAGAAAGGAGGATTCTATGGATACCTACATTGCCGGAAGCATTCATCGCTCGATTCTTGACGTCTTTACTGCTGGGGATGCGTCTCATCCTCAATTCCCAACGGTTTACTATCTGGATCCCGTTGATGCCAAGATCCGGTGGTTGACTGAGATCGGATCCTGGGTTCCTGCTCAGGTCGATGAGGGGATCTGGGTACGGATCTTTGATGTTCCGCCAGGGGCGATTCCCCAGTCCATAGTGGATAACTTGTTGGAAATTGAGTCTGTTCTTGTCGAAGATTGCTTGCGGTTCCAGGAAGAGGGCTGTTGGAGGGAGGAGCCAAACTATCCTCTCTATCGTTGGGATCCCGCGGATTGGTTTGATCTGTTTGATGTTGAGGAGATCCGCGAGAAGTGGGAAGAGGGTCTATCGGCTGAGGAAATTGTGGGCGAGATCTGCTTAGGGGATGTCCTGAACGGGTACGTTGACTATGAGCAAACTCTTGACTGGATCAATGGTTTGATCCAACAGTGGCAAGCCGCGTGATATCTAGCCGATCTTGTCTGGTGGGATCCCTTGTGGATCCCTTTTTTGTTTGGAGGATAGGAGAGAAAAAAGGATCCCGTGTGGGATCCCAGGAACTCATCTGGCAAGCTGGTTCTATTCTATAGCTCTCTGTACTGTGACGTTGCCGTCAATGCGCGCGAACAGGCCGATAGGCCGCCTCCGCGAAGCGGGTGGAGCGAAGCGACTCGCGCGCCACCATGCTCTAGGCGCTAGACATGGCCAGCATAAAAAACCCCGGCTTGTGCCAGGGTCGTGGTAGTATGGGTAAGGTGGTCGGTTGTTCGGTTGTGGAGGGGATCTCTTGTGGGATCCCTTTCTGCGTTAAAACGGTAGGAGTAGTCCGTGTGTCTTCAGGGTTTCTAGGTAGAAGATGGCTTTGGCGTAGGAACACGCAAGCTTTGCATGCTCGGTTCTTGCTTTGCCGACGGAGCGTTTCATCGCTTCATAGTGCAGTCCTTCCATGAGTCTTAGGATCGGTATTAGGTCGTTCAGCTCCGGTACTGTTACTGCTTCCCAGTGTCTCATGTTCATAGCTTCCTCTTTTTGTCGTGTTGGTCGAGTAGTTTGATGGCTTCGTCGATCACTGCCCCTACTTGGCAGCGTCTTTCCTTTGCGATCCGTTGGATGATCGCTTTGGTCTCTGGTTTGATGCGTGTGTGAAGCTGTACTAGGTTGTCCATTGCTGTTCCCTCCTATTGGGTAGTAGACCGGATCCGGTGGATCCCAGATCCGGCTTTGCTTGTGAGGGCTAGTCCTCTTTGTAGAGGTCTAAACCTAGCCCAAATCGGGCTGCAGCACGCTTAAACGCCTGCTGTTCTGCTGCACAAATAGCGTCGGTAAAGGTTTTTCCTTCCAAGGATTCTTGGCCGGTTGCTTGGCGAGCAAAGATTCCCTCTGCTGCATGGACTGTGATCTGGTAGACCACTACCACGTAGTTGGCAATCTGTTTCACCTCGACTACGTGTCCCTCCCAGCCGGGTGCGTAGAAGTCTAATAGTCGGGTTGCTTCATGCCAGGGGATGTAGGTTAGTACTTTCCCTCCCTCCTTGGTCAGTACCCGATGGCGCAGCAGTCTTTCTGGTACTGGTCTAGAGAGGTCGCTGAGGATCTCGGTGATTGACTTCTGGTACTTGAGTCTTTCTGCGGGTAACTTGGGTGCATTTGGTGTTTGTGTGCTCACGGTTTTCCTCCCTTCATGCGTGTTGTGGATAAGTTAGGCTTCTAGCTTCTTGAGTTTCCTGGCAAGCTCGGTCTTCAGATCAATCCAGGCGTCGAGAACATCCTCGCCATCCTCAACCCGTTTGCTAAGCTCTAGCAGGATCCGGATCTGGGCCTTGAGGATTAGCTTTTCCAGTTCTTGTTGGTTGATGAGATCCATGTTTGTTTCCTCCTAAGTGATGTGTTTACAGATCCCCTCGCTAACGCTGTGGGGGGGCAGCGATTGAAACTAGCCGCTATTGAGTACGACTCTTAGCCGTTCTGCTGCCTTGCTGTTGACGTAATCCTTCAGTGTCTGAAAACCCAAGTGAAACAGCACCCTATAGCAGTGCTTGCAGCATCCCCGACCTAGAAAACGTAACTGGTTGTGGTAGTCTTCACATTCACACTTGACACTGGCAGTGCCTACCACAACCCGGTATTGGTTGCTGTTTGCCGGATTGAGTACTGTGAATTCGGATCCATGCTGGGCGATTACTAGCAAATCCCTAGCACTTTGCCGGCGAAACTCCACGAAATGGGTTCTAAAAGTCTGCTTGCTAACGAAACGTGGGCGTAGACCGAAGCCCCTATGAGGAATAACCAATACAACAAATGGCCAAACCTCAACCCGTCGGATTTGCTCAACGGGTATACCCCAAATGCGGGCTGCGGCTGCGCGTGAATAGACTAGCTGCTCACTAGACTGGATCACGACTTCAACCTCCTTCCTTGCTTGAACCCATTATAACTGGACTAATTAACCCGTGTCAATAGCCTGACCAAAAAAGCTTGACAAACTAAGCAGAACAGGCTAGACTAGAGGGAGCAAGAAGGGAGGAAACAGGATGCAGCACATAGGCGTGACGGGCCCGCGGAGGCTGACCAAAGAACAAGAAGACTGGCTGAGGGAGCAGCTAGCCCAGACACTGAAGAACTCCCACCTGCACGTGGGGGATGCGGAGGGAGTGGACAGACTAGCGAGAGAGGAGGGGCGGAAACGTGGGCCTATGACTGTGTACCGCGTGGAAGGCGGAGAACCCTGGCACTACCAAGCCAGAAGCAAAAGACTGGTAGAGGCACTGCGGGAACTAGGAGGGACACTCTACGCCTACCCAAACAAACCCAGGCCGGTCGGCCTAACGCCCAACAACTGGCAAGGAAGCGGAACCTGGGGGACTATAGCCTACGCCCAAAGCCGCGGAGTGCAAGTGCACATAACTCCCCTACCCGGACTAGAGCTAGAGGAAGAGCCCCAACAACTGACACTCTGGTAGCCGGCCCAACTGCGCCACAGAGCCGGCCTAACTGCGCCACAGAGCCGGCCCAAACGCGCCCAAGCCGGCCCAAGCGCCCAGAGCCGCCCAAGAACGCGACTAATGAGACAACCCCCCCCAGCCCCCCTAGAAGTAAATGGTTCACGGGGGTGCCGCGCGGAACCCGAGCGAAGCGAGGGCGTTAGAGGGAGCGGAGCGTAGCGGAGCGAAGCCGAGGCGCCCGACCGGGGGTTGTGCCAAGTGAGTTTTCCGGTAAGGCTAGCGGAGCGGAGCGGAGTGACCTTGAAGCGCGGCGGGGGTCCCCGTTGATAGACTGGAAATTTGGGGGCAAAGGTGCGTATGGTTTTTGTTGAGGCTTACTAGGGACAGGGGATTGAGTCTTCTTAACATCAGCTAGAAATTGCAGGAGCCCCGCACTGTACCCGTAGGGTCGGTGTCGGGAGGAATGCTATAATAATACTGCGGACACCAGAAACGGTTGTTTAAGGCACTGGTAACGGTCGATTGGGGGTG
>Ga0308408_1000640_pt1 | contig 19400 bp, 14 predicted proteins | sample HotsprSampleMSe3_FD_203466 | JGI IMG/M metagenome (GOLD analysis project Ga0308408, IMG submission 203466) | Hot spring phototrophic mat microbial communities from Mushroom Spring, Yellowstone National Park, Wyoming, United States - 20060912_MSe3 ... | reverse complement strand
GGCCGCCCGCTGCGCGCCGGCGCGAGCATCGGTGTCGCCCTCTTCCCCGACGACGCCAGCGATGCCGAGGTGCTCGTCAAGATCGCCGATACCGCTCTGCTCCGCGCCAAAGCGCGAGGTCGCGGCGGGCTCGCCCGGCTCGACGGGTCGCTGCGGGTCGAGCTCGAGCAGCGCCAATCGCTCGGCGCGGCCCTGCGTGCGGCCTTCGCTCGCGACGAGCTCGTGCTGCTCTGGCAGCCCCGGGTCGACCTCGCGAGTGGCCGCGCGACCGCCCTCGAGGCACTGCCCTGCTGGCCCGAAGCGCCCGGCGGGCGACTCCTGGCGGATCGGCTCGCGCGGCTCGCCGAGGAGACGGGGCTCGCCCTGGAGCTCGCCGAGCGCACGATCCGGATGGCCCTCGACCAGCTCGCCGCTTGGGAACAGGCGGATCGTGCTCCGGCGCGGGTGGGCCTCGATCTCTCACCCGCCCAGCTCGCCGTGCCCGACCTCGCCGATCGGATCCTCGGCCAGCTCGCTGCCCGGCGGCTCCCGGCTTCCCGGCTCGCCGTCGAAGTCGGCGAGGAGGCGTTGCCGGGCCGGCACGGTACCGCGGTCGCAGCGGCACTCGATCGGCTCCGCGCGGCCGGGGTGGCGCTCCTCCTCGACCGGTTCGGCCAGGGCCCGACGGCCCTCCAGCCGCTCGTCGAAGGCCGGTTCGACGGCGTGCTCCTGGCCGAAGAGGTGCTCCGCGCCGGCCAGCACGGTGGCCCGCCGATGCAGCTCCTGCGCGCGGTCTGCGGACTCGCCGTGGGTCTCGGTCTCGAGGTCACGGCCCTCGGCGTCGCGAGCGAAGCGGAGCGGGCGATGCTCGCGGGTCTCGGCTGCCGCTCGGGTCAGGGGCCGCTCTTCGCCGAGCCCATGCCGGCCGAGAGCCTCGGCGCTTGGCTGGACGGTGCGCCACCGCCTTGCGCTTGCGTCGCTCCGGATGCGCCGATCCTCCGCCGCGAGGCCGGCCGACCGCCGTCCTGACCCGCAGCGTTCCCGACCGACCGGCTCGGCTACTGGATCGCCTCGGGCCCTTTGAGGTCGCGCGGGCCCGCTTCCGGCAGGATGCCGAGCCGGCGGGCGATCTCGGCATAGCCCTCCTGGACGTTGCCGAGATCGCGGCGGAAGCGGTCCTTGTCGAGCCGCTCGTTGGTCCGCGCGTCCCACAGGCGCATGTTGTCGGGGCTGAGCTCGTCGGCCACGACGATCCGCATTTCCTCGTCTTCCCAGAGCCGGCCGAACTCGAGCTTGATGTCGACGAGCTTGAGCCCCACGCCCGTGAACAGCCCCAACAAATAGTCGTTGATACGCAACGAGAGATTGAGGATTTCGTCGAGCTCCTGATAGGTCGCCCAACCGAAGGCCGTGATGTGCTCCTCGGTCACCATCGGATCGCCGAGCTGATCGTTCTTGTAATAATATTCGACGATCGAACGCGGCAGCGGTGAACCTTCCTCGAGAGCGAAGCGCTGGGCCAGACTGCCCGCGGCGATGTTCCGGACCACGACCTCGAGCGGGATGATTTCGACTTCCCTGATCAACTGTTCGCGCATGTTCAGCCGGCGCAGGAAGTGTGTCGGAATGCCGATCTCCCCGAGCTTGATCATCAAATACTCGGAGATCCGATTGTTGAGTACGCCCTTGCCGGTGATGATCGCGTGCTTCTTGTTGTTGAAGGCGGTGGCGTCGTCTTTGAAATACTGGATGAGTGTGCCGGGCTCGGGCCCCTCGTAGAGGATCTTCGCCTTGCCCTCGTAGACTTGCCTGCGTCGGGCCATGTCCGATGAGCCTCGTGCGCGGAAGGGGGGCGCCGCAACCGACGCCGACCGGCTTGTTCTGCGGCCGGACCGATCCTCGATATAAGGCCCGCAACGGCGCCGCACAACGCGTCGCAACACCCCGCCTCGAACGCTGCGGAGGGCGCCGTCGTGCTCTCCGGGCGCAACTCCTCAGACCCGGCCCTCGCGCCACCAGGCAGCGGCCGCGGCACCCGTGAGGAGGAGCAGCGCGAGCCAGGGCGGGAGCAGAGCGGCGCGGCTCGCCCCGGTGACCGTGTAGACCTCGTTGGTCACGATCCCGAGCCAGCCGCGCCCGGCGGCGCGCCGCCCGGCCGCGACGCGGCGCAGCTCTGGCACCCCCTCCTGGGCGAGCCACTGGCTCGCGCCACCGGTCGCCTCGACCAGGGGCCGCAGCCATTCGGCGCTGGCACGCAGCTCGGCGAGTTCCGCCGCGGCGACGGGACGCGGCACGACGTGGGCGACGTGCGTCCCGTCCTCGACCCGCCAGAGTCCGTCCTCCTCGGCCGGAAGCCGCAGGCGGGCGATCCCGTCGGCATCCGGGACGAGCGTCACTTGCCGCTGGGCGCCCGAGGGCGAGGTGAGCGTGACCTCGACGGGTCGCGGCTCGAGCGAGCGGCGGACGATCTCGATCCCTTCCGCGTGCGGCTGGGCGGAAAGCGTCTCCTCCTCGAGCTCCGGCTCCTTCATGAGCCAGTGGACGAGCCGGCGCAGCAATTGCGCCTGCGGCCCGCCGCCCTCGAAGCCGCGCTGCCAGAGCCAGTGATGGTCGGAGAGGAGCTGCGCTACCCGGCCTTCACCGACCCGCTTCAACAAGAGGAGCGGGCGGTCGCCGGCCCCGCTCATGACGACCGTGGCATCGCCCGGATCGACGTCGATCTGGCGCAACCATCGCCCCCAGCCCGGCTCGGCCGGGTCGGCTGCGAGCCCGCTCGTGACCGGGTGGCGTCGGCCGACCTCGGTGAGCCGCGGCAAAAAGGGCCGCTCGATCACCTCGCCCGACGGCCGGCCGGGCAGGACACGGGCGAGTGGGGTGCGGTAGAGCCCGGTCGGCGTGGCGAACTCGGGCCCGGCTGCTTCGAGCAGCGCGCCGCCCTGTTCGACGTAGCGAGCGACGTTCTCGAGATAGGGCAGAGGCAAAAGACCGCGCCGGTTGTAGCGGTCGAAAATGACGAGGTCGAACTCGTGCAGCTTGACCTCGAACAGCTCGCGCGAGGGGAAGGCGATCAGCGCGAGCTCGCGGATCGGCGTACCGTCCTGCTTCTCGGGCGGCCGCAGGATCGTGAAATGGACGAGATCGACCGCGGCGTCGGCTTTCAAGAGGTTGCGCCAGACCCTGAGGCCCGGATAGGGCTGGCCGGAGACGAGGAGCACCCGGAGCCGGTCGCGCACACCGTTGATCGTCACCGCGGTCCGGTTGTTGAGGGTCGTGAGCTCGCCCTCGCGGGCCGCGACCTCGACCTCGAGCACGGTCTTGCCGGCCCGGTCCAGGGTGAACGGGACCGACGGCCGCTCGCCCGGCCGGGCCTCGAGCTCGGCCACGAGCTTGCCGTCCCGCCGGACGGTGATCCGCGCGGTCCCGCTCGGCCCGCCCGGCAGATCGTCGAAACCCAGGGTGAGGCGTTGCGGCTCGCCGACCATGGCGAAGCTCGGCGCCTGCTCGACGACGAGCCGCCGGTCGACCTCGCCCGGCCGGCCGACCAGGAGGGCGTGGACCGGGGCGCCGATCGCCCGGGCGTACGCGGGATCGCGCGGTGCGTCGTGGATCACCCCGTCGGTCACGACGAGGACCGCCCCGAGCCGGGCCCGGTCGACCCGGCCGAGCGCCTCGTCGAGCGGAGCCAGGAGGCGTGTCCCGTCCGGACCACCCGGAAGCTCGATCTCCTTGAGCTCGATGCGGCCGAGCTCGGCGAGCCGCGCCCGCAGCGCCGCCGCGGTCTCCTCGAGCCGTTCGGTACGCCCGGGCAGGCGCATGCTCGGCGAGCGATCGAGTGCGAGCACCACCACGTCGTCGAGCGGTGCCCGTTCCTCGCGCCGGAGGACGGGATTGGCGAGGGCGAGGAGCAGGAGGGCGGTGAAGAGAAGGCGGAAGAACGTACCACGAGCGCGGCGGAGGAAGCCGTAAGCGATCAGCGCCGCGACCAGGAGCGCGAGCGCCGCGAGCACCGCCCAGGGCAGGTGCGGCTCGAAGGAGAGGGAGAGGCTGGTCGTCATCGGGCAGCGCCCTCCCTCATTGCCCGAGGCGCTCGAGCAGCGCCGGGATGTGGACCTGGTCGGTCTTGTAGTTGCCGGTCAAGGCGTACATGACGAGGTTGACCCCGAAGCGCCGGGCCATCTCGCGCTGCAGCTCGCCGCCCGGGACCACCGGGAAGAGCGTGCGACCGCGCTCGTCCTCCGCCCAGGCGGCCGCCCAATCGTGGGCGCCGACGACGAGACTCGAAACGCCGTCGTTGATCGAGGGCGAGGCCTGGTCGATCCAGAGCGGCTGGCCCGTGAAGCGGCCGGGAAAGTCCTGCAAGAGATAGAAGGTCCGGCCGAGCACGTGGTCGGGCGGCACCCGGATCAGAGGTGGCAGGTCGAGCCCGGCCAAGAGGGTGGCGAGACGCCGCTCGCCGGGCCCGCCACCCTCCTGGCCGGGCAGGAGTACACCGGCATCGCGGGTGTCGACGAGGATCATCCCCCCGGTTTCGAGATACCGCTGGATCCGCTGCAGCGCCTCGAGCGGCAGGTCGGGATGGTCGGGCGGTACGGTCCAATAGAGGAGCGGGTAGAGGGCGAGCTCGTCGCGCGCCGGGTCGACCGGCACGGGATCGCCGACCTCCACACTCGTCCGCTCGATCAGCACGCGGCCGAGCCCGCGCAGCCCCGCCTCCGTCACCGCGTCGACGTCCGGCCGGCCGGTCCGCACATAGGCGAGCCGCGTCTGGTAGGCCGCGGCGTAGCGCTCCTCCACGGCGCTCTGCGCCGCGGCCGGGACGGCCGCGGCGGCGACGATCGTCGCGAGCCCGGCCGCAGCCACGGCCGACCGGAGGGCGGGAAGCGGCAGGAAGCCGCGCAGCGCCCAACCGATCACGAGGTCGGCGAGTGCCAGGAGGAATGCCGCGAGCAAGAGCCAGGGACCGAGATCGAGCTCGCGGGCGCGGCCGAAGCTCGCCGCCGGCTGGCCCAGGACGTCCGCACCCAAAGCCCGGAGCTCGGGCACGGCGCTCGCGAGGTTGAGCGCCACCCGCGCGGGCTCGGCTTCGCCGGCCGAGGCTGCGGCGACCGGTGCCCAAAGACCCGGTGGCGTGCGCGGGCTCGCTTTCGCTTCGCGGAAGGAAGCGGCCTCGATCGGCAGGAGCGTGGGCGGCGGTTGCTCGAGGTTCCCTCGGGCGTCGAGTGCCCGGTGCAGCTCCAGCGGGCCGCGCTGCACGAGCCCCACGCCCGGCGCGAGGGCGAGCGTGCGGCGCAGCATCTCGACGAACAGACCGGAAATGGAAAGGTTGCTCCAGCTCGTGTTGGCGGTCGTGTGGACGAGGAGGAGCCAGCCCGCGCCGAGCCGGCGCCCCGTGACGATCGGCGTGCCGTCGACGAGCGTGGCGAGTGTCGCCCCGGCGAGCGCCGGGCCCGGCTCGGCGAGCACCTGGCGGCGAACCACGGTCTCGGCGGTCGGCACGAGGCCGGCGAAGGGGCTTTCGGGCGGGAAGGGGGCGAGCGGCAAGGGCTCGGACCAAGAAAGCGCGCCGCCGAGCTCCCGATCCCCGGCGCGGAGCGGCACGGGAAGCAGGCCGTCGTTGCCGGCCGCGAGCCGTGGCCCGGCGAAGCGCAGCACCACGCCACCCTTCTCGATCCAACGCGCGAGCCGGTCGCGGTCGGGCTCGGCGAGCTTGCCGATGTCCGGCAGGACGAGGAGTGAGAGCTCGGCCTCGAGCAGCTCGGAAAGCGGCCCGCGGCGGACCTCGGCGAAGGGCTGGAACGCCCGCTCGAGGAAGTAGACGTCGGAAAGGAGCGGCTGGTCGATGGCACCCCCGGGCGGAGCCACGATGCCGACGCTGCGCCGCCGCCAGCGCTCGTCGAAGAGCACCACGCCGCCGATCCCCACCCCGGGAATTTCGACCCGCGCCACGCGGTTGCGCAGATCGGGTGGCAAGGCCAGGCGGAGGCTCGCCCGCCGCTCGCCCTCGGGGAAGGCGATTTCGCCCACCGCCAGTACCTCGCCCTCGGGGCCGAGGGCCCGGACCGGGCGGGTTTCGGGCTCGCCCGGGGCGGCGCGGAGGGCCGAAAGCTCGAGGCCTTCGCCCACGAGCTCGGGTGGCAGGAGAAGCGGCGGCAGCCGGTCGGCGGACGGCGCGAGGAGGGTGAGCGGGCCGAGCTCGCGGAGGGTCTCGGCGAAAGCTGCGGCCGCCGCGGCATCGGCCGGATCCCGGGCGAGCCCGTCGGCGAGCCAGAAGGTCGTGAACGACCCGCCGCGCAGGCTCGCAAGGGCGGCACCGGCGGCCGCCCGATCGACCGGCCAGGGCCGCGGCTTCCACTCGACGATCCGTTTGCGGAGATCGGCCGCGAAGCCGCGCTCGGGGACGGACGGCCCCTCGCCCGGTGCGGTGCGCAGGAGCACGACCTCGCGACCGGCGCGTTCGGCCCGCTCGAGGATCCCGTCGAGGGTGGCGATCCGCGCCTCCCAGTCGGGGGCGGCGGCCCAGCCGTCGTCGATCGCGACGAGGACGGGGCCGCTGCCGCCGAGCCGGGCCGCCGGCTCGAGGACCGGCCCGGCGAGAGCGAGGATGATCAGGGCCGCGAGCAGCGTGCGCAGGAGGAGGAGCCACCAGGGCGTGCGGGCAGGCGTCTCCTCCTGCCGCTCGAGCCGGAGCAGGAGCCGCAACGGTGGGAAGGGCTCGTGGCGGGGGGCGGGTGGGGTCAGCCGCAAGAGCAGCCAGATCGCCGGCAAAGCGGCGAGCGCCGGCAAAAGCCAGGGCTGGGTGAACGCCAAAAGGCCGAGGTCGAGCATGCTCAGCGGACCGCGTCGGGGGCCAGGGTTTGGTAGAGGGCGAGGAGGGCCGCTTGCGCGCCCGCGTCCGTGCGGTGGCGGAGCGCTCGCCAGCCTCGCCGCGTCGCCAGCCGCTCGACTTCGTCGCGGTGCGCCCGCCAGATCTCTTGCCAGCGGCTGCGTGCGGCCGCGACATTGCCGACGAGCACCCGGCCGTCGTTCTCGAGACCTTCGAACAACACCCGCCCACCGTAGGGCAGGAGCTCTTCGGCCGGGTCGGCGATCTGCAAGAGGCAGCCGCGCACCCCGGCGCCGACCCAAGGCGCGAGCCGACCGGCCAGCTCCTCGATCGGCTCCAGGAAGTCGGAGATGAGAACGAGGCTCGAAAAGCGCGGCAAGTCGGCCGGCGGCGGCAGCCGCTCGCGCCGTTCGGCGGCACCGGCGAGGGCGCGGGTGAGCCGCTCGAGGCCGGCGCGCCCGGGCCGTGGCCGCTCGCCCGAGCCCAGCAAAGCCACCCGCTCGCCGCCGCGCACGAGCAGCGCCGCGAGCGCGAGCGTCAACAGGATCGCGCGATCGGCCTTGGCCGGCAGGCGGCGCTCGGAGCGGTAACGCATGGACGGCGAGAGGTCGCACCAGAGCCACACGCTCTGCGCCGCCTCCCACTCCTGTTGACGCACGAAGAGTTGGCGCGAGCGGGCCGACTGCCGCCAGTCGATGTCGGTCCGATCGTCGCCCGGCTGGTAGGGACGGAACTGCCAGAACGTCTCGCCGATCCCGGTCCGGCGGCGGCCGTGCACCCCTTGCGCGACCGTCGCCGCCACCCGCTCCGCCTCGACGAGCAGACCGGGCAGCCTTTCCGCGAGGCTCTCGGCCGTGCGCCGGAGCGGCAGGAGGTCGCGGAAAGGCGCTGTCGCCTCAGGCGACATGCCGGCACAATCGGGCGATGATCTCGTCCACCCCGATCCCTTCGGCGCGGGCGGCGAAGGTCACGGCCATGCGGTGCCGCAGCACGGGTCCGGCCAAGGCCAGGACGTCGTCGACCGAAGGCGCGAGCCGCCCGTCGAAGAGCGCCCGCACCCGCACCGCCAGCATCAAGGCCTGGCTCGCCCGCGGACCCGGGCCCCAGGCCACGAGCTCGCCGAGCTTCTCGATCGCCCCGGTCTCCGGTCGACCGGCGCGGACCAGCGCCAGGATCGTGTCGACCACCTTTTCGCCGACCGGCAGCTTGCGGACCAGCGCCTGCAACCGCATGAGCTCGGTGGCGTCGAGCACCCGGTTGGGCTTGGCCTCGGCGTCGGTCGTGGTCGCGATCATCATCCGCCGCTCGGCCTCGGCCGAAGGGTAGGCCACGTCGACCTGCAGCAGGAACCGGTCGAGCTGGGCCTCGGGAAGGGGATAGGTGCCCTCCTGCTCGATCGGGTTCTGGGTCGCGAGCACGTGGAAGGGCTGCGGCAAGGGGTGGTCGTGGCCGGCCACCGTGACTTTCCGCTCCTGCATGGCCTGGAGGAGCGCCGCCTGGGTCCTGGGGCTCGCCCGGTTGATCTCGTCGGCCATCAAGAGTTGGGTGAAGACCGGCCCCGGGATGAAGCGGAAGCCCCGCCGGCCGTTCGGGCCCTCCTCGAGCACCTCCGAACCCAGGATGTCGGCGGGCATGAGGTCGGGGGTGAACTGGACGCGCTTCTGGGCGAGGCCCAACACGACCCCCAGGGTCTCGGCGAGCCGCGTTTTCGCGAGCCCGGGCACGCCCACGAGCAGCGCGTGGCCGCCCGAGAGGATGGTGATCAAGGTCTCCTCGATCACCCGCTCCTGGCCGAGGATCACCCGGGCGACCTCGGCGCGCACCCGCGCCAGCCGCTCGATCGCCCGCTCGGCCTCTTCGACCACCGCCCTCTCGGCCGCCACGTCCGCCGTCACCACGCTCATCGCCGCTCCACAGGCCCCCGGTTCCGGCTGGAACCGTCTCGGGATGATCATACATAGAGGGTGCCGTGGCAATCGACACGGCCGGCGATCGACGGGAGGTGGACGAGTGCGGCGGCCTTTCGATCCCGAGGCCGCGCTCGAGGCGGTGGCCCGCGGTGAGCTGCCGGTCGAGGCGTTCTCGATCTCGATCGACCGTGACGGGACCTGGTGGCACGACGGCCGGCCGATCCGTCGCATCGAGCTCGTGAAATTGTTGGCGAGCGTGCTCCGGCGCGACGCCGCCGGAAACTATTGGCTCGTAACCCAGGCCGAGCGCGGTCGGATCGAGGTCGCGGACGTACCGTTCCTCGCGGTCGAGCTCGCGGTCGAGGGCGAGGGCCGCGCGCGGTTGGTCCGCCTGCGCACCAACCTCGACGACTGGATCCCGCTCGATGCCGACCATCCGCTGCGGCTGGCCCCGGGCCCCGTGCCTTACGTGCGGGTGCGCGAGCGGCTCGAAGCGCGGCTTCTCACGAGCGTCTATTACGAGCTCGCCGAGCTGGCCGAGCCCGGCCCCGAGGATGGCCGGCTCGGGGTCTGGAGTTCGGGCCGGTTCTTCCCGCTCGAGCCGGCCGTGGAGGCCACCGGCAGCGAGGGCCGAGCATGAGCCTCGCTCGTTGCGCGCCGGTCGGCCGTGGCCTGCCCGACCGCACCTGGCTGCGCGCCCGGCTCGCGGCCTGCCGCGGCCGGCCCGCACCTTTTCCGGGCGATCAGGCCGAGCCACGCGAGCTTGTGGGTCCCGCGACACCGGCGGCCGTGTTGATCGCGCTCCTGCCGGCCGCGGACGGGCCACGGATCCTTTTGACCCGGCGGGCCGACCATCTCGAGCACCATGCGGGTCAGATCGCCTTTCCGGGCGGGCGGATCGAGCCCGAAGATCCGGACCCGGTGGCGGCTGCTTTGCGCGAAGCTCGCGAGGAAATCGGGCTCGATCCGCGGCGCGTCGAGATCTTGGGCGAGATCGCCTCCTACCGCACCCGCACGGGTTTCTCGATCCACCCCGTGGTCGGCTGGGTCGAGCCGCCGGCCAGCTTCCGCCCGGATCCCTTCGAGGTGGCGGAGCTGTTCGACGTCCCGCTCGCGCACGTCCTCGACCCGGCCAACCACCGCCGCGACGCCCACGAGCGCGACGGCCGGCGCCGCGAATTCTGGGTGGTGCCGTACGAGAACCGCTACATCTGGGGGGCCACGGCCGGCATCCTCGTCAACTTCGCCCGGCTCGTGGGGGAGTGAACGGTTGGCGCGCATCGCGCTCTCCGAACTGTTGGCCTTCTTCGTGCCGTTCGCCCTCTATTTCGCGTGGCGGTTGCTCGTGACCCGAGGGGCGCGTTTTCTCGACGACACCCCCTGGTTCGTCCTCACCGTCCTGGGTTTGCTCTCGGTCTGCGCGGGCTTCCTCCTGCTCCTCGTGCTCGAGCCCGGGGGACCGCCCGGTGCGACCTACGTCCCGCCGCACCTCGAAGACGGCCGGCTCGTGCCCGGTGGGTTCCGAAGCCGGTGACCGGAGCGTCCGACCCCGAGCGGCCGCTCGCCCGCGCCCGCTGGCTCCTGGCACCGGAGAGCCGGGCGCTGCTCGCCGCCCTCGAGGCCGAGGGCAAGGAGGCGCGCTTCGTGGGCGGATGCGTGCGCGACACGCTCTTGGACCCCGACCTCGACCCCCAGGACCTCGACCTCGCCACCCCGGAACGTCCGGAGCGGCTCCTCGAACGGCTGCCCGCGCTCGGCTTCCATCTCGTGCCGACCGGCTTGAAGCACGGCACCGTGACCGTGATCCTGGCCGGGCGCCGTTTCGAGGTCACCACACTCCGCCGCGACGTGGCTTGCTTCGGCCGCCACGCCGAGGTCGAGTTCTCCGACGATTTCGAAGAAGACGCCGCCCGCCGTGATTTCACGATCAACGCCATGAGCTGCGATCGGGAGGGGCGATTGTTCGACTATTTCGGCGGCCGCGAGGATCTCGCGGCGGGCCGGGTGCGCTTCGTGGGCGAACCGCGGCAGCGGATCCGCGAGGATTACTTGCGGATCCTCCGCTTCTTCCGGTTCTGGGCGCGCTTCGGCCGGCCCCCCGCCGACCCGGCGGCACTCGAGGCCTGCGCCGCCGAAGCCGCCGGGATCGACCGGCTCTCGGGCGAGCGGATCCGCGGCGAGCTCTCGCGGTTGTTGCCGGCATCCGGGGTACTGCCGGCCCTGCAGCTCGTCGAAGCCACGGGCGTGCGCGCTCGGCTCGTGCCGGTGCCGTTCGACCTCGACCGGTTGGCTCGCCTCCTCGCGACCGCCCCCGAGGCCGATTGGCTGCTCCGCCTCGGGGCGCTCCTGCGCGGCCGGCTCGACCGCACGGGCCTTCTCGGGCTGGCCACCCGGCTGCGGCTCTCGAACGCCGAACGCGATCGGCTCCTGGCTCTCGCCACGGTCGAGCTTCCCGACCCGCACGCCTGCCGGCTCGAGCACGAGCGGCTCGTCTACCGGCTGGGTTTCCCGCTCGCCCGCGACCTTCTGTCGATCGCCGCCGCCGAGCACGAGCTCGGGGCGGAGGAGCTCCGCGCCCGACTCGACGCCCTCGCCGAGTTCGTGCCGCCGCGTTTCCCCTTGGCCGGGGCCGATCTCTTGGCCCGCGGCGTACCGCAGGGGCCGCACCTCGGCCGGCTGCTCGAAGCGGTGCGGTCCTGGTGGGAGGAGCAGGGCTTCCGCCCCGACCGGGCCGCCTGCCTCGCCCGGCTCGACGCGCTCTTGGCGGCCGAGGCGGGCAGCCCGGCGGGGCCGGGTTGACAAGCGGGGAGGGGGCTTCCTATCTGCCGCGCGCGTTGGGGGATGGTGCAGCTGGTAGCACGCCTGACTCTGGATCAGGAGGTCCTAGGTTCGATCCCTAGTCCCCCAGCCAAACGCCCGTTCTCTTGACCGCCTCCCTCCTTCAGCGAATGCTGCGGGAAAGGCCGCGCCGCGGTGGTGCGGCGGTTCGAGGGAGGCTCGCTCGTGGCTCGCAACCTGTCGCGTCGCCTGGCGGTGCCGGCGCTCGCCACCGGTGCCGCGCTGCCCGCTGCTGTGGCTGCCGCCGCCCAAGGTCCCTACAAGGTCGTCTACCACCTGAACCAGCCCGGCGGTGAAGATTTCGCCTGTTGCCGGCAGATGCTCACCAACGTGCAGAACCATTTGAGCATCGCCCCGCCCCGAGGGTCTCGAGATCCGCATCGTGATGCACGGCGCGGGCGTCAACATGCTCCGCCGGGCCGCCCGAGCCGACAAGCAGATCGCCGCGACGACCGACGATTTGAAGGTCGCGGGCGTGCGCTTCCTGATCTGCGCGATCACCTCGAAGCGCGGTAACATTCCACTCGCCGAGCTCCACGACGCCGAGGAATCCGATCTCGCTCCCTCGGGCGTGTTCGAAATCGCCCGGCTCCAGCAGCGCGAAGGCTTCGCCTATCTCGAGATCCGAGGGGTGGCGGGGCAGGGCTGCAAGCGCCCGCGAGCCTCTCACAGGACGACTTGGACTTCGACCTCTCCCGTCCGCTTGAGCACGTTGACCGCGACGTCCTGGTCGTGCCGGCGCAGGAGCAGGTCGACCCGGGCCGTGCCGACCTCGAGCCCGCGCAGCCGCACCCAGTCGAGGGCCGCCGGCAGGCGGGGATGGACGAGACGGATCCGCGGCGGCTCCGCCTCGATGTCGAGGCCGAGGCTCGCGCCCAGGCAAGCGGGCAGCGCCGCTGCCGCCCAGGCCTGCGGCGAGCAGGCGCTCGGATAAGGCGTGGGCCCGGTGCCGCGCCGCCGGCGGAAGCCGCAGAACAGCTCCGGCAGCCGGCGCAGCGGGCTCGCCGCCGCCGCCGCCAAGAGGCCGTCGAACAGCCGGCGGGCCGTCTCGGTTCGGCCGTGGCGGGCGAGCCCGATCGCGACGAGCGCCGTATCGTGGGGCCAGACCGAGCCGTTGTGGTAGGAGATCGGGACGAAGCCCGGCTCGCCCTCGGCCACGGTGCGGATCCCCCACCCCGAGAAGAAGCGCGGTGAGGCCAAGAGCTCGGCGAGCCTCGCCACCTGCTCGGGGCTCGCGAGGTCGGCGAGCAGCACGTGGCCGGCATTGGAGGTGCGGACCCGGCACGGTCGCTTCGCGCCGTCGAGGGCGAGGACGAAGCTGCCGAGCTCCTCGGACCAGAACGCCTCCCGGAACCGCTCGACGAGCGCCGCGGCCCGCGCCGCGCAACGGCGGGCCTCCTCGCTCTCGCCCAGCCGCTCGAACAGCCGCGCCGCCTCCGACCAGGCGGCGTGGACATAGGCTTGGACCTCGACGAGCGCGATCGGCGGCTCGGCCGGCCGCCCGTCGGCGTGGAAGATCGCGTCTTCGGAATCCTTCCAGCCCTGGTTGACGAGGCCGCGCTCGCTCACCCGCCCGTACTCGACGAAGCCGTCCCCGTCGCGGTCGCCGAACCGCTCGATCCAGGCGAGGGCGGCGCGGAGCGCAGGCAGGAGCCGGCGGATGGTGGCCTCGTCGCCGGTTCGGCGGTGGAAGCGCCCGGCGAGGACGACGAAGAGCGGCGTGGCATCGACGCTGCCGTAATAGCGGCCGAAGGGGACCTCGCCGAGCCGCGCGAGTTCGCCCTCGCGGGCCTCGTGGAGGATCTTGCCGGGCTCGGCGTCGCGCGCCGGATCGAGCGCCCGCGCCTGCATCGCGGCCAGGACCTCGAGCACGCCGCGGGCGAGCCCCGGGGCGAGCCAGAGCATCTCGAGCCCGGTGATCAGCCCGTCGCGGCCGAAGATCGTCGCGAACCACGGAAGCCCGGCGTAAGGGTAGGGCCCGTGCGGGGTGTCGGTCGTGAGCATCCGCACGTCGCCGAGCGCGCGGGCGAAGATCTCGTCGACGAGGCTGCTCGAGGTCTCGATCCGGGCGACCGGATAAGGAGCGTTCCGACGTTCGCGGCGCAGGCGGGAAAGGGCGCGCGTGAAGCCGATCGGGCGCGCCGCGGCGGGCTCGAGGAGAACCGCCCAGTCGAAGGCGCAGCGTTCCCCGGGCCCGAGCAGGACCGTCCAGGAAAGCCGCCCGCCCAACAGCTCGCGCGGCTTGGGCTCGGCGCGGAGCGTCACTTCCGTGCGCGCGCCGTCGCGTGCCGTGTAGCGGTAGCGCAGGCCGTCGCTCAGCTCCTCGACGGCCACGGTCCCGTGGCCGGCCGGGCGGTGGCCGCGGACCTCGAAGATGTCGACGAAGTCGAACTCGAAAAGGAGGCCGAGCTCGATCCGCCGCGCCTCGCGGTCGCAATTCGAGACCCGCAGCCGCTCGAAGAGCCCGTCCGGGCGCAGGAGTCGCACCCTTTGGACGTGGATGCGGTCGGCCGGCAACAAGAGCCGGCCGGCGGCGTCGACGAAGTCGGGGTTGGCGAGATCGACGAGCAGGAGCTGGCCGTCCTCGGCGAGCCGCGAGCCCAAAAGGAGCGGCGCGTGGCCCTCGAGGCGCAGGCTCAACCGACCGAGCAGCCGCGTGTCGGAACGAAAGAGCCCCTCGGGCGAGCCCGGGCCGGCGGCGACGTCGCCCTCGGGCCCGAACAGGCCGAACAGTTCGCCCGCTTTGAGGGTCCGCAGATCGCGCGCACCGAGCGAGCGGGTGGCCGGCACCCGCACGCTCGCGACCGGCCCGAGCGCGTGCCCGGCGGACAGGTCGGGGGTCGGCTCGGGCTCGCTCAAGCCGCCTGCTCGAGCCTCGCCCCGCACACCAGATCCTCGTAGACCCGGAGATAAGCCCGAGCCATCCGATCGGCGGTGAAACGCGCCTCGAAGCGGGCACGGATCCGCGCCCGGTCGAGCAGGCGGCAGCGTTCCACCGCCTCGACCGCCTCGGCTTCGGACTCGACGACGAAGCCCGTCACGCCCTGTTCGATCACCTCGGGCACCGAACCGTTGCGCCAGGCGATCACCGGTGTGCCGCAGGCCATCGCCTCGATCATCACGAGGCCGAAGGGTTCGGGCCAGTCGATCGGGAAGAGGAGGGCGACCGCGTCGTGCAGCAGCGCCTCCTTCGTCCGATCGTCGACCTCGCCCTGGAACCTCACGCCGGCGGAATCGAAGAGCGGAGCGATCTCGCGCTCCCAATAGGCCCGGTCGGCGGCGTCGACCTTGGCGCCGACGACGAGCGGCAAGCCCGCCGCCCGGGCGATCCGGACCGCCCTGTCCGGCCGCTTTTCGGGCGAGATCCGGCCGAGGAAGAGGAGGTGCTCCCCGCGCCCCCGACCGGGACGGTAGAGGTCGATCGGCAGGCCGTGGTGGATGGTCGCCCGCCAATCGAGCCCGAAGCGGGCGAAGGGCCGGCGCTGGGCGTCGGAAACCGAGACCAAGGGGGCTTGCGGGTAGCGGCGATAGATGACCGCGAGATCGGGCAGATCGAGCCGGCCGTGGAGGGTCGTGAGGGTGCGCTCGAGCTGGTCGGCGAAGATCGGGAACTGCAAATAATCGATGTGGAAATGGAGGAGATCGTAGCGGTGGGCCTCGCCGCGCAGCCGGGCGAGCATCGCCACGGTGTGCGGGACCGGGTCGCGGACCGTGGCATCGAGGCGCAGTGCCCGCCGCGCGCAGGGGACGAGCTGAGCGGAGGTCCGCGAATCGCCCGAGGCGTAGAGCGTGACCTCGATTCCCTGGCGCACGAGTTCTTCGACGAGATAGTGCACCACTCGCTCCGTCCCGCCGTAGCGGACCGGCGGCACGGCTTCGGCGAGCGGCGCGATCATGGCGACGCGCATGAACCACCCCTCGCTCGTGCTGTTCTCTCGAGCGCCCGCGGACGGCCCGTCCGGGCCCGAGCGCCCTCTTCTCGCTGCTCGCTAGATAAAGGGGCGAAACCGGCCTCGCTCAAGGGGTTCCCTGCCCGGGCGCGCCCGGGGACCGGTCACGATCGGCAGCCCCGGCGATCGGTCGCCAGCGTCGACGGTGGGCGTTCGCCGGCCGGGTGTGCGAAATTCGTCGCGAGCAACGTCCTCGCGCCGGCTTTCCGGGAGAGGAAGCGCGATGTTGGTGGAGCCGAGCGGAGTCGAACCGCCGACCTCCTGAATGCCATTCAGGCGCTCTCCCAACTGAGCTACGGCCCCACCGGGTCGGCGCGCCGACAGGTAGGATGTTCACGTCGCGCGCGCAAGGGAAATGTCAGCGGCGCTCCTCGTCCGGCTCGAGGCCCTCGTCGAGGACCGTGCCGACCGCCTCGTCCTCGCCGAGGTCGCCCGCATCCTCGAGGATGACGTCCTCGTCCTCGCCGGTCTCCCCGAGCACCTCCTCGGTCTCCTCGAGCTCCGGCTCGGTCTCGAGCTCGTCGAGCTCGGGCAGGCCCTCCTCGAGGAGCTCCTCACCCTCCTCCGGTGCCACGACCTGCGGTTCGGCCGGGCCCGACCGGCCGACCGAGCGAGCCCGCCGCGCCCGGCCCGCCGCCTCGACGTCGAACTCCGCACCGCAGGCCGGGCAGAGGATCGGCGAGCGCATCAGATCGTAGAACTTGGCGCCGCACGACAAGCAGGTCCGCTTGGTGCCCCATTCGGGCTTGGCCACGGCCGCGTCTCCGGAAATGCAGGGGGTCGCAGAGTGGCGCCCGATTGCCATGCCGCCTCCCGCCTGTCAAAAGCTAATTCCGCCGCGCACCGGGCCGTGCCGCGCCCGGCGCCCGCCCGTCCTCACCCGCGTCCCGGAGCTTCGGCGCGCATGGAGATGCAAGCCTTCCCGCACGGCCCGCTCGCGGGCGAAGCTCGCCCGCCCGGCGACAAGTCGATCTCGCATCGCGCGCTCATGTTCGCCGCCCTCGCCGTGGGCGAGAGCCGGATCGAGGGGCTGCTCGAAGGCGAGGACGTGCTCGCGACCGCCCGCGCCCTCGAAGCCCTCGGCGTCGAGCTCGTCCGGCGCGGCGCCGGTGCCTGGACGGTCCACGGTGTCGGGGTCGCGGGGCTCGCCGAGCCCGAGACCGTGCTCGACCTGGGCAATGCCGGAACCGGCGCGCGGCTTTTGATGGGAATCTTGGCCGGCCACGGCTTCACGAGCTTCCTCACGGGCGACGCGTCGCTGCGCCGCCGGCCGATGGCCCGAGTGGTCGAACCTTTGCGGGCCATGGGCGCGGAGTTCACGACGAGGAGCGGCTGCCGGCTGCCGGCCGCGGTCATCGGCTCCTACCGGCTCGTGCCGATCACCTGGCGCTCGCCCGTCGCCTCGGCCCAGGTCAAATCCGCGATCCTGCTCTGCGGCCTGCACGCCCCGGGCGAGACCACGGTGATCGAGCCCTTGCCCTCGCGCGACCATACCGAGCGGATGCTCGCCGGCATGGGAGCCGAGCTGCGCACCGCTCCGGCCGAAGGTGGTGGGGTGGCGGTGACCGTCGTGGGCCAGCCCGAACTCCTGCCGCAGAGCTTCACCGTGCCCGCCGACCCCTCCTCGGCGGCGTTCCCGGCGGTCGCCGCGGCCGCCAAGCCGGGCTCGCGGATCCGCCTCTCGGGCGTCGGCCTCAACCCGTCGCGGGTCGGAGCCTACACCACGCTCGCCGAGATGGGTGCGTCGATCGCGGTCCTCGACCGGCGGCGCGAGGGCGGCGAAGAGGTCGGGACGCTCGAGATTTCCGGCGGCGAACTGCGCGCGGTGGACGTGCCGGCCGAGCGGGCCCCCTCGATGATCGACGAATATCCCGTCTTGTTCGTGGCCGCGGCACTGGCGCGCGGCCGCTCCCGCTTCCGCGGGCTCGCCGAGCTCCGCGTCAAGGAGAGCGACCGGCTCGCGGTCATGGCCGAAGGTCTTACGGCGTGCGGGGTACGCTGCGGGATCGAGGGCGACGATCTCTGGGTCGAGGGCGACGGTGGACCGCCCGCCGGCGGGGCGCGGATCGACGCCCGGCTCGATCACCGGATCGCCATGAGCTTTTTGGTCCTGGGCGGGCTCGCCCGCGCGGGCGTGCGGGTCCTGGGGGCGGAGACCATCGCCACGAGCTTTCCCGGCTTCGCCGAGCTCATGAACGGGCTCGGTGCGCGCATCACGACCGTTCGATCGAGCGAGGCCGCGTGAGCCGCGCCGTCGTCGTCGCGGTCGACGGCCCGGCCGCCTCGGGCAAGAGCACACTCGCCAAGAAGCTCGCCGCCGCCCTCGCCCTCGCTTTCCTCGACACGGGGCTCCTCTACCGCGCGGTCGGCAAGCGCCTGCTCGATGCGGGTGTCGACCCCTCGGACGAACGAGCGGCCCTCGAGGCGGTCGCGACGCTGCGCCCCGAGGAAGTCGACGCCGAGCGCCTCGCCGGCGAGCGGATCGGCGAGGCCGCCTCGAAAGTGGCGGCGATCCCGAGCGTGCGCGCGGCGCTCCTGCCCTGGCAGCGGCGCTTCGCGCGGACCCCTCCCGGCGCGGTCCTCGCGGGCCGCGACGTCGGTACCGTGGTCTGTCCGGATGCCGAGCTCAAGATCTTCGTCACGGCCTCCCTCGAGGAGCGCGCGCGGCGGCGCTTCGAGGAGTTGCGGCGGCGGGGTGAGGCGCCTATGTTCGCGGCCGTCCTCGACGAGCTGCGCGAGCGCGATCGCCGCGACACCGAGCGGGCGGTCGCGCCGCTTCGCGTTGCCGACGACGCCTGGGTGTTGGACACCACCGAGCTCGACGCCGAGGCCGCGTTCGCGGCCGCGCTGCGGCGGGCCCAGGCGGTGTTCGCTCGACGCGCGGCGACCGGCCCGGCGGGACCCGACCGCAACCCCTGACCCCGGCGGCCGCAGGGCCGACCGGGCTTTCGGAGCCTCGATGACCGAAGCCTCGGCCACCCCCGACTACCGACCCGCGCGCGACGAGTTCGCGGCCCTCCTCGACGAGCAATTCGGCACCTCCAGGCGCCTCGAAGGCACCGTCCTGCGCGGTACGGTCGTGGCGATCGACGGCGAAGAGGCACTGGTCGACGTCGGGCTCAAATCCGAGGGCCGGATCCCCTTGAAGGAGTTCGCCCCGCCGGGCCAGACGCCGGAAGTCAAAGTCGGCGACGTCGTCGAGGTCTATGTCGAGCGGTACGAGAACCGCAGTGGCGAGATCGTGCTGTCGCGCGAGAAGGCCCGCCGCGAGGAGAGCTGGAACCGGCTCGAGCGGGCGTTCCAGGAGGGCACGAAGGTCGAAGGTCACATTTTCGGCCGAGTCAAGGGCGGCTTCGCCGTGGACCTCGGCGGGGCGGTGGCCTTCTTGCCGGGCAGCCAGGTCGACATCCGCCCGGTGCGCGACGTGGGCCACCTCCTCAACAAGCCCGAGCCCTTCATGATCCTCAAGATGGACCGGCGGCGCGGCAACATCGTCGTCTCCCGCCGCGCCGTCCTCGAGGAGAGCCGGGCCGAGCAACGCAACGAACTTTTGGCCAACCTCAAGGAGGGCCAGGTCCTCGAAGGTGTCGTCAAGAACATCACCGACTACGGCGCCTTCGTCGATCTCGGAGGGCTCGACGGTCTCCTGCACGTCACCGACATCTCTTGGCGGCGGGTCAACCATCCGGCCGACGTCTTGCAGGTCGGCCAGACCGTCAAGGTCCAGGTCATCCGCTTCAATCGCGAGACCCAGCGCATCAGCCTCGGCATGAAGCAACTCGAGGCCGATCCCTGGGAAGGCATCGAGCTCAAATACCCGGTCAACACCAAGTTCAAAGGCCGGGTCACCAACATCACCGATTACGGCGCCTTCGTCGAGCTCGAGCCGGGCGTGGAGGG
>Ga0308408_1000639_pt1 | contig 19477 bp, 20 predicted proteins | sample HotsprSampleMSe3_FD_203466 | JGI IMG/M metagenome (GOLD analysis project Ga0308408, IMG submission 203466) | Hot spring phototrophic mat microbial communities from Mushroom Spring, Yellowstone National Park, Wyoming, United States - 20060912_MSe3 ... | reverse complement strand
CAGCGCCCTTTGGGCGCTGGCCGCCGCCCAAAAAGAAAGTTTATAATGGGAAATGGTATTAGCTTACCACACCGCCCTCAATCCTCCTACTCCTTCCTCTATTTACTATGCCGCTCAGCCCCTCTTCAAAAAGACCTCGTCCCCAAAGCTATGAGAACATACTCCCAAGAAACAGAAGGGGGATGCGCATGAGAGGCCGGGACGAAGGTAGGTGCGCCTATCGGGCACCGTACTTTCGGAGCTGTCGTAAGTCAATCTCAAAGTACTTTGGTGCCGCGGCCTCTATGGTGAGGGGCTTTCCAAGCGCAGGATGAACGAAACGCAGGTATCCGGCATGGAGGAAAATAATGTGTTCGGGGTGGAGGGGCCTTTCAGGGTGGCGGGGGTCTGGCTTATAGCGCAGGTGAAAGGTAGAAAGATAGAGCGGCTGGCCCCCGTAGAGGGTGTCATTGACGATGGGATGCCCGTAATAAGCCAAGTGGATGCGCACCTGATGAGGCCGCCCCGTTACAGGCACACACAAAACAAGCGTATGCTTACGAAACGACTCAAGCGTATGGGCAATCGTGAGAGCAGGCTTCCCTTCAAAAGGGTCCGCCCGACGTTTCTCAGGCGAAATAGGAACATTCAATTCGGCCATATCAAAGTGGGCTTGCCCTTCTACGAGAGCCCAATATTTCTTTTCTACAGTATGGCCAGAAAACTGGGAAAAGATAGCATCAAAGGTGGCTTTATCCCAAGAAGCTAAAAGGATGCCGCTGGTGGGTTTATCCAAACGGTGCAGAAGATGCGCTCGGGGATGAACCTTCTGGCGAATCCAGGCTAATGCATCATCGCCTTTGGGGCCTGACCTCTCCGGAAGAGATGGAACCCCAGCCGGCTTATAAATGGCTACGAGAAAGTCGTCTTTATAGAGAATTTCCATCTCTCTGGCGGCGCTGCCACGCGCTAATGACTTTGAAAAGCCGTTCCCTCTCGGGGCTGGTGAGCACTGGCAAAGCCAGCGCTACCACCTCACTAAGCAGGGTTACCACGGTCTGGATTTCGGAAAGGCTCTGACGAAAGTGGGGATCCGCCTCCAGGGAAGGATCCTGCCGAAACTCTTCTAAGAGCTGCTGAATGGGTGCAATCTCGCGGGCAAAGCGCGCACGAATGATATTCGCCGCAATAGTCCAGATGTCCCGTTCGGCCGTATAAAGGGATTTGCGGCTATTGGGCAGGTCTATTTTTTTGATGAGGCCCCACTCTAAGAGCTTTCGGAGGTTAATGCTCACATTGCCCCGGCTAATCTGCAGGGTTACTAAGATGGTGTCACTGTCTAAGGGCTCAGGCCACACATACAGCAAGGCAAATATCTGAGCCATCGTAGGACCTACACCCCACGCATAAGCCAGTCGGCCCCAACTCTCAATCAGCTTTTGCTGAGCCGACGAAAGCGGTATCGGCTTCGCTTCGTACATTTGCTTTTCGTGCTCAGACAAAAGTACGCCATTTTCATAATGATTTGGATACTGGGGGGCTGTCGGACGGATGTAGACCTGATTGCCCCAGATGCTCGGGAACGGCTGGTCGTTTATGCTATTTTGAAAGCGCAGGATACCGTTCAATATGTACGGCTGGGACGGCTCTTCATAACCCGAGAAGATGCAGCGGCCTATGCCAGCCGAACCGACCTCAATGTGGCGGCTCGGGTTACAATCACAGACTTACGGGATACGAGCCGAAAGTGGGTGGGCATCCCAGAAACGGTGCTCAAAGTACCGGATCAGCCCTTCTATCCCCTGCAGGTGGTGTATCGGTTTTCCTTTCGGCCTCAGTCGGGACATGTGTATCGGCTGGTGGCGGAAGTGCCCGAGCGCCCGGACCTTCGGGTAGAAGGCACATGCCGAGTACCCCCAGCCCCCTATATCGCCAAACCCGAAACCCTCATCCCCCAAGCCGGCAACCAATATGCCTACCCCATCTGGGACCTCACCAAAAAGTACAATGTGGAGTTTTACTCCCAATTCAACCAGAGCCTCCCTCCCCAGACCCCTGCCTATGAACTGCGCGTGCTCTTTCGGTATGGACAGGTGCGCACCCCGGGCGACACGGTCTATAAAACCCTTCTCATCGGCCCCCGCCGCTTAGTACAACAAGGCCCCAGCCCTTATCAGCGCTACCAAGTCCCCGAAAAAGACCTCCTCCTCATCGCCTATGCCAACCTCCAAGAACCCGCCTTAGCTTATGTCTATGATACCACAACCCTTAGCCAAGCGTGGCAGCTGGAAATTACCGCCTTAGATACCTTTCTTTACAACTACCTTCGCATCAATGACCCAGCTACCACAGACTTCACCACAGTAAAGCCCGAATACACCAACATTCAGAATGGTTTAGGTATCTTTGGCGCTACTAATACCAGTCGGCGCTATTTTCGGATAGATGCCTGTTCCCAGTATCTTTTGCGGCTCAATAATGCACCCCCTCCTGCGTATGCCTGCAGCTTAGAGTAGATGCGGCTGCGCTGGCTGATGGGTATTTTGCTTTTGGTAGGGCTGGTAAGTGGGGGGTTTTTTATATATGCGCAATGGCTTTCTCGGCAGCTTCTTCAGCAGCAGCGGCAATTCCTGCGTCTGTATGCCGAAGGGATTGGCTACATGGCCACTGCACCCGAGGAGAGCATTCCGCCCTTTTTTTGGAAGTACTTTTTCCCTGATCCGCGGACGGGGCGTCGGCTCCTTTTGCCCCCTATGGTGGTGGTGGATTTTTCGGGGCGCCTGCTCATGCACAATCTGGATGAGGCCTATCACATTCCTAGGTCTCAGGTAAAAAACCTTTCGGATGCCATGGCGATTTTGCGGCCTGATACCTTAGCTTTTCCGCCTCTGGAGATACATACGGGCTCCCTGCCGCCCATGCGTATTTACTACGGCGAGCCGCTAGTCCTCAAGCGCCTGCGATGGATGCCCATCCTGAGTGCCCTAATGGTAGCTCTGATTGGACTGGGCTGGGTCATAGCCGTATATGCCATGGCCCGCTATCGCCAAAACCGCCTCTGGGTAGGCCTCACCCGAGAAGCCGCCCACCAGTTAGGCACCCCCCTCTCCGGCCTCCTCGGAGCCTTAGAACTCCTGCGCGAAAACCCCCACAATGCCCCCACCATCCTCCCCATGCTCGAAAAAGATATTGAGCGCATCCAAGAAGTCGTAGAGCGATTTTCTAAGATTGGGGCACCCCCACAGCTTACCCCCGCACCGCTCCAGCCCCTCTTGGAAAATGTTTTAGCCTATTTCCGGAGCCGAGTCCCTAAGAACGTTCAGCTCACCTTAGAAATGCCCGATACCCCCGTAGTCGCTCCCCATAACCCAACTACCCTGCGCTGGGTATTGGAAAATCTTGTGCGCAATGCCTTAGATGCCCTGCCTAAGGAGGGGGGAGACATACGAATCCTTCTCTTAGACCAGCCTAAGGAGGCGGTGATCCGAGTTCAGGATACGGGCAGGGGCATTCCAGCCCGCCAGTGGGAAGCCATATTTCGGCCGGGTTATACCACTAAGCGGAGTGGGTGGGGAATCGGTTTGACCCTCGCCCGCCGCATCGTAGAAGAGTATCATTATGGGCTCATTTATGTACGTAGCAGCGGGCCGGGGGGGACAACTTTTGAGATACGCCTTCTCAAAAAGCACGGCGGAGCTTACGCCCGCCTGAAAAAATTCTGGCGGCAAGAAGTGCTCAGACGATGGCTCAAGCTACGGCGCAGTTTCATAACCCCTACACAGGCGAAAGCAAAATCGCCCGCCTAACCCATCCCAGACTCTGGATATAGCGCAGGCTCTCCACCCGAGGCGCCTCGTCCAGCTCATAAACTTGAAGCGCTAAATCCTCCTTCGCGCGGCGGCTCACCGTAAGCGTAGCGATATTGACCTGATCATAAGCCAGAATAGCCGATAAAAAGGCCACGCTTCCCTTCACATCTAAGGCCCATACACACAACGTAGGCAGCTGCCCCGTGAAGTTGGCATGAAGCCCATCTAGGCTTACGATGCTGATGAGCCCGCCCCCCCGAGAGATCCCTTCTATCTCATGCCCAAGGGAACCGCGCCGAGCCTGAATACGGAGGGTATTGGGGTGGGCTTTGGCCGAACTGATAACCGGATCAAACTCATACCGCAAGCCCAGGCGATCGGCTTCTACTAAGGCCTCCCGGATGCGCTCATCATCCGGCGCCCACCCCATAAGCCCCCCTATCACCGCCTTATCACTCCCATGCCCCCGAAATGTCGTCGCAAAAGAGTTGTAAAAAGTCACCTTCACTTCCTCCGGCGCCCCCTCTAAAAGACCATACATAACCCGCCCTATCCGAACTACCCCCGCCGTATGGGAGCTACTCGGCCCAATCATGATCGGCCCCAGCATGTCAAATATACCACTACGCTCTTGCATACTCATCAGAAACGACTTCGGGTATTTCCCCCCTGCTCAGGAAAGTAAAAAAGAAGCTCACCCATGATTGCCTCTATGCGGTCCTTCTTAGGGCCGGGGAAGCCCTCTAAGAGATTTGTCTGCGGGCGTAAGCGCTGATAAAGTAGCCCAAAGGCCACGCCCTCTGTAACAGAGATTCGGAGGCCGGCCCCCCAGCTCAACCCCAAAGCCGCCAAACTGGGAGATACGCCCGCAGGAGGCTTATTGTCTTGACCCCGCACACTAAAAGAAAAGCGATGAGCACTTAGCTGCAAGAAAGGCGACCAGAAGCCCTTTCGCAAATGCCCTCTCAGACCTAAGCCGATAGCATTCCAACTGGTGCGAGCATAACGGCCCATATCCCGATTTTGACTAACCAAACTCCCGCCCTGCCAAACAAGAAACGGCTGAAACCGACGCTCAGGCAAAAACCGAACCCCTATCCCATACGCCGCATAAAACCGAGTCCATCCTTCCCCCGCAGCCGTAAGATCATTGATGCTGGTATTTCCGCCCCAAGCACCCCATACCCCCACCTGGGCAAAGAGGCTTAGAAAGCCCAGACAAGTCAAGCCGAGGATTCGGCGCATAAGCAAAACTACGAAAGTTTTTTGAGGTAGGGGGTTATAGGAGCCGTTGGTAGAGGAGGGTGAGGTAACGTCGGATCGGAGCGGGTAGGCCGTAGTGTGGAAGTTCTGTCCAGGGGATGGGCTGGGTGTGGGGGTGTGGAGCGGGGAGCTCTTCGGTAAAGGCCAGCATCTGAAAGTGCGTAAAAGTGTGGCGGATGTCGGCGGGGCGGAGGGGGGCTTCGGAGATTTCTTCCAGGGGTGGGGTCCAGAGGCCGCCCCAGAGGCCCTTGGATGGACGCTGAGTGAGCCAAACGGCCAGCGGCGTGTAGTACAGGAGCATCCGAAAATAGCGGGTGGGGCGCTCAGGCCGCGGGACCTTAGGTGGATAAGCTTCTGGCCTGGATAGGCGGTGAGCCTGACAGCCGGTTCGCAAAGGGCACCTCAGACAGTTAGGCTGCCGGGGTCGGCATAGAAGCTGGGCTAAATCCATCAGCGCAAAGCCCACCTGCCGGCCCGTAAAGCTCGGCGGAAGCGCATCGGCCTTAGCCTGATAATAGGCCCGCCGCTGGGCAGGTACATTCTCCCCCCAGAGTCGGCTTAGTACCCGCGCGAGATTGCCATCCACAGGCAAAAGGGGCGCTCCCCCAGCAAAAGCCAATATCGCCCGAGCCGTATAAGGACCAATTCCCGGAATCTCTTCAAGGGTGCGGAGGGCTTGGGGCCAAGGGAAAAGCGGTATGCCCCCCATCCGCAGAAACACCTGAGCAGCTTCATGGAGGTTGTGGGCGCGCTGGTAATAGCCCAGCCCTTGCCACACCGCCAAGACCGCCTCCCGCGGGGCCTTCGCCAGAGCCTCTAATGTCGGAAAGGCCATCCAAAACCGCTTCAGATACCCCTCCGCTTGCCCCACCTGCGTCTGCTGAAGAATCACCTCCGCCGTCCAGACCCGATAAGGGTCCATCGTCTCCCGCCAAGGCAAACGCCGCCCCTCCCGCTCAAACCAGCCTAGCAGAGCCTCCCTAAGGCCCTCATAATCCCCATTCACACCCCAATCACCTTGATAATCACCCGCTTGCGCCGCTGCCCATCAAACTCCAAGTAAAATATCTCCTGCCAAGGCCCCAAGTCCAAATCCCCTTTCGTTACGGGAAGAACTACCTGCAAGTGCGTAAGAAGGTTTTTCAGGTGGGCATCGCCATTGTCTTCGCCGGTGCGATGGTGCCGATAGTCGGAGCGAAAAGGAGCCAGCTCTTCCAGCCATTCCCAAATGTCTTCATGCAGTCCGCACTCGTTATCTTGAATGATTACCGAAGCAGTCAGATGCATGGAGGAAACGAGACACAGGCCCTCTTGGATACCAGACTTTTTCACTTCGGCGCGCACTAAGGGGGTCAAATGGACAATATCCCGACGCTTAGCTGTCTCCATCCAAAGGTAAGCGGTATGGGCTCGCATGCGGCAAAATTGCAGGGGATTGGAAATGCGGAATATTTTTTACCTTTGCCTTATGCGATACACGCTGATTGGGATTGGTATGGGAATCTCGCTGCTCTGCGCGCAGAAAGGGGTAGGTGGCTTTGGGCGCGTGGGCATTGGAGGGATGTATGGGGCTCACCTGAGCGGTGTATCCCTGCGGCTGCCATTGGGCTATAGCGAGTACACCTTTGTGGAGGTGCATGGCGGCGTGGGACAATCGCGAGCTCCCTACAATACGGGTCTGCACAAAGCGATCGGGCTCGGCCTTGGCATGAATCAGGGCATACTGGGCGGATGGCTTACCCGAGATTGCGGAATCTACTGGTTTCTGCCGTACCTGGACTTAGGCGGGCGGGTGTACTACCATCAGAAGCTCCCCCAACCCGACGGCAATGGCGGCACCATCCAAAAAGATACCTGGGTACCCGCTGGCTATGCCGGCCTCGGCGTGCTCTTCAATGTCGTCCAGCACTTTGAGCTGTTTGCGGCCGCCCGGGCCCACGCCGAAATAATAGAGAATCCGCCTGTTTCCTTTGACTGGCAAGTCGGGGCGCGCGTGTCTTTTGGCTACTAATGCTACGCTATTTAGGCTTTCTCTGGTGGGGTATTTGCCTCTGGGGGCAGATTCTCATTCGGGGGGTATATATCCATGGCGGCTCTGTCTCCCCTCAGAGCCCGGCAGACATTCTTATTGTAGGTGATACCATAGCCGCCGTAGGCTCCAATCTCCCAGCGGCACCGGGCTACACGATCGTAGAGGGAAGAGGACTACGGGCTTACCCGGGTTTAGTGGCCTTATCAGCCCCCACCGGACTCATAGAAGTAGAAGCTGTGCGAGCCACCCGCGATGCCAGCGAAACCGGCGAATACAACCCCAATGCCCTGGCTTATACCGCCTTCAACATAGACTCCCGGGTTTTGCCCACGCTCGTAGCTAATGGCATCTTATATGCAGAGGGGGCTCCACAGGGAAGTGTCATAGCTGGTCAATCCGCCCTCTTTCGTTTGCAAGGGCGCACCCGCGAGGAAGCTGTCGTACTTCCACAGGCTGCCCTTTACTTAGACCCCCCATCTCTAAGGCCTCCCATTAGCCTTCCCCCTGATAAGCAGGAAAAAGCGCGCAAGGAAGCGCTTACCGCCTGGGAGAAGCTGTATAGTTTCTTAGAGAAAGCGCAACGTTGGTGCCAGGGGGATTCTGGGGAGCGGGACCTTCGGTATGCGGCCCTGTGCCCGTACTTTGAGGGGCAACGTCCCGTCGTCATTGAAGCCAACTGGGCCGAAGACATAGAGGCTGCGCTGAGCTTGGGGCGGCGCTTCGGCTTCCGAATAGGGATTTTAGGCGGACAAGAAGCAGATAAAGTGGCCTCAGAACTAAAAACCGCCAAAGCCGTGGTCATCCTTAGGCGGACACATGCCCTGCCTCCGACTGAGGATAGCCCCTGGGATGCGAGCTTTACCTTGCCCCGCCGCCTACTGGAAAAGGGTATTCCTGTCATCTTAGCCCACGAGAGCTTCTGGAATCAGCGCAACCTCCCCTACCAAGCAGGCACCGCCGCCGCCTACGGCCTCCCCCCAGAAGAAGCCCTAAGACTCATCACAGAAGCTCCAGCTCAGTGGCTGGGCCTAAACCGCCTCGGCCGCATAGCCCCAGGCTATAAAGCCTCCATCATCCTCACCGAAGGCGATCTACTGGACCCTCCTACCTCCCGAGTCCAACAGGCCTGGATGGAAGGCAAAGAAATCAACCTCAGCACCAACCCCCAAGAAATCCTCTACCAACGTTACAAATGACCCCGCCCATCTTCTTTGACCTGCATGTGCACTCCACTTTGAAGCCGTTTTTACTAAGCGCGGTGGATTCCCCCTGGGAGGATTACGATGTGGCAACGCCCGAGGAAAGGGTTCGGCGCACGCCTCGCCTCACAGCGAGCGACTTCACTAAGCTGCTTCGCTCTGGCACTCGGGTGATTACCCTGGCCCTCCATCCCATTGAACGTTATCTTTTGACCTCCATGGTAACCCGCCCCGTCATGTACGCGCTGATCTTTCGCATGCGTTTAGAGCGCATGCGCCAAGTGCTCCAGCGAAATCCCTTCCTCCTCCTCCAGCAGGAATACCAGCTTCTCTTAGCCTACCTCCGCAATCCCGGCGGCGAAGGTGAAGCCATTATCGTCCAGCGTCCAGAGGATATAGACCAAGCTCTTCAAAACCCGAAGAAAATCGCCATCATTCTCGCTATTGAGGGGGCTCATGCCCTGGGATTTGAGTATCGGCATTATAAGTTTCCAAAGATACGGGGCTTCGTGTATGATGGCTTTTTAGAGCTTAAGCGAGAAGTTATCCGAGGTCGGCTCAACTGGGCGGCCGAACGTCATGTGCACCTGATTACCTTGGTGCACATGCTGTACAATGATCTGGCCACGCCAGCTCGGGCCGTGGAGTTTCGGGGCCTTCAAAATATTCTGCCTGATCCGTATCGCACAGTAGAGCGGCTGGGCCGATATCGGGGATTGACAGCGTATGGAGTGAGTTTTGTAGAAGAAGCCTATAAGCGCCATATTCTCATAGATGTCAAGCATTGCGATTATGTCTCGCGACGGGAGGTATATGAGATCGCGCGGGATTATGGGATGCCGGTGGTGGCTTCGCACGTAGCGGTTTCGGGACGGTCTTATCCTTCCTCCCGAGATACGGCGCGGGAACGCCGCCAGAGCTTCACCTTCAATCCCTGGGATATCAACTTGCACGATGAAGACATTGTAGCGATTGCTCGGAGCGGCGGCCTCATTGGCCTTATCTTGGATGAGCGCGTCTTAGCAGGCGAAAAGCTCTTAGAAGAAGTACGCCGAGGCTACCGTTCCCCCCTCTACCCCCTCACCCAGCAAATTGAGTACATTTACACCCACCTCACCCAAAACGGCTTTTCCCCACAAGCCGCCCTCAGCTGTATCTGCATTGGGAGTGATTTTGATGGATTTATTGACCCCATAGACGCGGTTCCTACGGTCTTAGAATATCCGTCGGTACTGTACCCCGGTCTGGTGAGCTACTTTCAGGAGCGGCGAGCGATATATCAGGACACTGGGCTATCCCCCGAAGAGCTGGCAGCAGCTATATGTGGAGAAAATGGTATTCGCTTCTGGAAGGACTTTCTAAGGCGAAAGTTAGAGGCCTTACAGACCCCACGCCAGGCCGTCCCTTGAAGTCCCCTTTCCCCCACCTACTCCCAAAGATAGATAACCCTCCCTCCTCCCGTAGGGATCCCACCCGCTGAAAGAGCCTCTTAGAGCGGAGCATAATCAGAAGTCTCTCCATTTCCACACAAACCCCCTTCACACTCTATATTTGCCAAGATGCGCGGGCTTTTTCTGATGGTGGGGGTTTCCTTGCTTTTGGCGCAGAAGATTGTGAGTCGTACGGAGATAGAGGCAGAGGGGTATGCGGTGGAAAAAGTCGGTTTGCCTCAAAGTCCTGCTGCGGCTGGGCCTAATCGCGTGGCCTTAGTAGAGTACTTTGTTCAGGGCAAGCTCAAGCCTAAGACGGGCTATTATCTGGAATGCTTGGATACCGACTACAACGAGGTATGGAGTGTATTGCTGGATATTCCGCCGGCGGGGGAGGGGCGGCCTATCCGTCTTTTGCCTATGGCAAGGGCGCTTGTGGTGCTCTCCTATGAGGCCGACCCCCTTCAGAAAGGCGTTATTCAGGAAGTGGGACGTTTTTACAACCTCAAAGGGCAGCCCATCCTCCCGAAATGGACCGCGCTTTCTATCTATGATCGCCCAACATCGGCGGAGGGGCAATACGCCCTCAGTCCCGACAGCACTTACTTCTTATGGTATGCGCAGGAAGTGGATAAGAAGGGGCAGGTAAGGCGTACCTGGTTTGCCATATGGAGTGAAAATGGTCGGAAGGTCGCCAGTGAAAGCGAATGGGCGGTAGGAGGGCAGATTTTAGCGGCGCAGCCCGATAATAAAGCCCGAGTATGGGCTTTGGTGTTACCTTCTGGTCAGCGCGTACCTCAACTACAGCTTTATGATCCGCGGGCTCGTGCTACGCGTATTTGGGAGTTTGCGGGGGATACGGTGTGGGTTTTGCCGGCGCTGCGGCTCACGTCTAAGGGCGTGTGGGTAGCGGCTCTTCTGCCTGACACCGCCAATCGCCTTACCGAAGAAGGCCCCGCCGGCGCCTGGCAGCTGGCTTATCTCCCTCAGAATTTCGCAGACACCACTCAGCCTATCCTGTGTAAGGCCCCCTTCTCCAAGGATATCCTCAAACTCTCCAAAGACCCTATTCGCCCGCAGCTGGTGGGCTTTTGGACGGCCCCGGACTCCTCCGCCTACCTCATTTGGGAGGATCGGCGCCTCAAAGGCACCACCGCCATCGCCGACGAAATATGGGCTACCCGATGGAACCTCACCACCGATAGCCTAACCCTCGCCTGGAGCTACCTCATAGAAAAACGTCAGCGCGAAGCCCTCCCCGAAGCCGTAGGCCACCTCAGCAGCCTCTCAGAAACCTTCCTCACCATTCTCTTCTTGACAGAGCGCACCGGCAAAGGGACCCTACGCGCTTACCTCATCAACCGCCAAACCGGAGAAGCCCTCAGTAAAGACCTGGCTCAAAATACAGCGGGGGACCTTCTGATTTTGCCCGGCAGGTCCGCCCGCATTTCGGCCCGGGATTACCTCATCTTAGCCTTAGGCCGCCCCGGCAAAAACAGCTATCAAATCCTCCACATCCGGCTCTAATGCCCTTAGACCAAGAGCGAAACCTCCCCCTCTGGGCTCACTTAGACGAACTGCGCGGGCGGCTCATTCGGAGCCTCATAGCCGTCGCCGCAGGCGTAGCCCTCGCCTTCTGGAAACTCCACTGGATTTTAGAACAGGTCATCTTAGCGCCGCTAAGGCCAGAGTTTATCACTTTTCAGCTATTATGCCGTATCGGCGCCTGCATAGAGCAATTTCCCTCTTTACGTCTGCAAGCCACGGCGCCGGCTGAGCAGTTTCTCAAAGCCCTCGTACTGGCTCTATCTATCGGGCTGATTTTGGCGTTTCCGTACATCGTTTGGCAGGTTTGGCAGTTTATTAAGCCGGGGCTATATCGGCATGAGCAGCGCGCCCTAAGGGGAATAGTATTTTACATTTCGGGGCTTTTTTTTCTGGGGGTGCTTTTTGGGTATTTTGTGCTGGTGCCGTTGATGATGCGGTTTTTTATGAGTTTTCAGCTGACGGCTCAGGTGGAGAATATTTGGCGGATTGGGGATGTGATTGGGTTGATAGCGCAGACGGTTTTGGCGACGGGTTTGGCGTTTCAGTTGCCGGTGCTTTTATGGGGGCTTTCGTGGGCGGGTTTGGTGACGGCGGCGGGCTTAGCGCAGGGGCGTCGGTATGCGATTGTAGCGGCGGTGATTTTGGGGGGGGTGCTCACGCCTTCTCCTGATGTGCTGAGTCAGGTGATTTTAGCGATGCCCCTGTGGGGGCTATATGAGGTGAGTGTGCTGATTGTGCGACTTTCTGAGCGTCGGCGAAAGCCCTGGCTCCCTCTTTCGGGAATCCGATAGGTGCCTTACCGATGCGAGAAAGTTTGTACTTTTGCTGCGAGGTGAGGTGCCCGAGTGGCCGAAGGGGTCAGTTTGCTAAACTGATGTACGGCTGAAAGGCCGTACCGCGGGTTCGAATCCCGCCCTCACCGCTAGCGAGGTGTAGCGCAGCCCGGTAGCGCACCTGCTTTGGGAGCAGGGGGTCGGTGGTTCAAATCCACTCACCTCGACCTACGCTTCCTTCCATGGCCTTCCAATCCTCCCTTCCCGCTTAGCTATACAATCGCCACAGCCTCCGCACCCGCTCCTCCCCGACCCACCCCGTCTGCGCTAAAAACTCCACCATAGCCCGCAAAACCTCTCTGTCATACAGACGAATAAGTTCCTGCGATTGGGCTTCCAGAAGATGCGCTATGGTATGAATATCGTCCTGAGCGGCCTTCCGTTTGCCCAGGAAAAAGGGGAGATAATAGTAAAAAGACCCGCGGATAAACCGCACCTCTATATCTTGGGGGGTGCGCGCGACCAGCGCATCCATACTGGCCATGGCGGTGTAGAGATAGTCTTTCTTTTCTAAGAGGTTACTGCTGTAACGGGCCTTGAGAGCAAGCCCGCCATAACGATACATCTGGAGGCTGGGATAAGGGCCGTATCGCTGAATCAAGATATGGAGCGTATCCTCAAAAGCTTTTAGGTAGGTGGCATTTTGTGCAGAGAGAAAGTACAAGCGCTGCAAACGTTTGTAGAGCGGGTCTTGAAGAGGACTTTGAGCCATGAGGACAAAAGGTAAAACAAAAAACAGCCTCAGTGGTCGGATCATGGGGAATTCTCAAGGGAGGGGAAGGTTGTCTAAGAGGGGGCGATTTTGCAGGTGCCACTGGATGGTCTTTTCCAGCCCTTCCCAAAAGTCCGTTTTGGGGTGCCAGCCGAGAAGGCGCTCCGCCTTAGAGATATCAGCCTGGGTATGCAGAAGGTCGGCCTTAGGCAAAGGATGGGTCTGAATATAAGGTTGCTTGCCGAGCCTTTGCGCAATATAGTCTATGACTTCTTTCAGAGAGGTAGGGGCTTTTCCGCCGCCGATGTTGAAAATCTCATAGCCCTTCACTTGTAGGGCTGCTACGGTGCCCTGCGCCACATCTTCCACAAAAGTAAAATCTCGGGACTGCGACCCATCCCCATAGAGTTGAATAGGCTCGCCCCGATACGTCCACTCAATAAATCGGAAGATACTCATGTCGGGCCTTCCCGCAGGACCATACACGGTGAAGTAGCGGAGCACCGCCACATCAAAGCCATAGTGGTAATGATAGGTGTAGGCCATGAGTTCGGCGGCTTTTTTGGAGGCGGCGTAGGGGGAGATGGGCGTATTGACGGGCTGGTCTTCGGTGAAAGGCAGAGGCGTCCCCGCATAAAGAGAAGAGGTAGAAGCTAAGATGTAGCGGGTGCAGCCTTTTTGCCGCATGAGCTCCAGAAGGTGGAGACTGCCTGTGACGTTGGTGTGGTGGTAAAGGAGCGGGTCTTGGAGGCTGGCGCGCACCCCCGCTCGGGCCGCTAAGTTTATCACCGCATCCAAGGGACTCTCCACCTCAAAAAGACCCGCTAAACTTGAATAGTCCGCCAAGTCAATCGGGTAAAATCGGAACTTCGGATGAGCTTGGAGGTTCTTGAGGCGATGGTGCTTGAGCAAGGGAGAGTAATAAGTGTTGAGGTTATCCAGGCCAATCACCTCATGTCCCTCTCTAAGGAGCACTTGGGCGACGTAGCTTCCAATGAAGCCTGCTGCTCCAGTAACTAAAATACGCACCTTTGCAAAGGTACATGCAGAGAGCACTCCTCATACGCACGGCAGGAGACCACTTATATGTACGCTCGTCCGAAGACAGACGAGAATGGCCCTCGGTATTGCGGGGAAAGCACCGCCTCTCTCAATATCCTTACACCTTACCCGTAGCCGTAGGAGACTGGGTAGTGGGCCAGGTGGAAGGAGACCGATTTAGCATTGAGAACTGGGAGGAGCGTCGCAACTGGCTGGTTCGCATAGACCCCCACAACCCCTATCGCACCCACATCCTCTGTGCTAACATCGACCAGGCCTACCTCCTAGTAACAGCCGAACAGCCCTTTACACCCTTCCGATACATAGATGGGTTCCTCGTCATGTGTGAGACGTATGGGGTGCCTGCGGGGCTCCTATTTACAAAGTCCGACATGCGTCTCTCGCCAAAAGCCTCGGCCCGAAGGGCCTACATGATAGAACTCTATCGGTCATTGGATTATGAGGTACGAGAGATTTCCAGTGTGCTGGGGCATGGCATAGAAGAACTCCAACAAGCCCTGAGAGATAAAGTGAGCTTTCTGACAGGCCTGAGCGGGGTAGGTAAAAGCAGTTTGATCAACGCCCTTATTCCGGGCCTCCATCTGCGCACTCAGCCCTTAGCGAAGCTCACGCAAAAGGGGCGGCATACGACCACCTATACAGCTCTGTACGATTTGCCTTTTGGAGGGGCAGTGATAGATTCGCCGGGCTTTGGGGAGCTGGTGCCAGCAGGACTCACCCGTAGCGAACTTAGCTCTTACTTTCCTGAAATGCGCGCCCGGATCGGCGCCTGTAAGTACACCAACTGCCTCCATATAGACGAACCCGAATGCGCCATCCGAGCCGCCGTAGAAAAAGGTGAAATCGCCCATAGCCGATATCACACCTACTTAGCGCTTTTTGAGCGGCTTCCTGCTACTTTGCGCTGATGAGACTGCTCATACAGCGGGTTTCTTGGGCCGAGGTCAAAGTGGGCGATCGACTCGTGGGACAAATCGGAAAAGGTCTCTTGGTGCTTGTGGGATTCGGAGAGGAAGATACCCCCGAAACCCTACCTAAGGCAGCCCATAAACTTATCAATCTTCGGATTTTTCCCGATGCAGAGGGACGAATGAACCTCTCCGTGCGAGAAGTGGGCGGAAGTCTACTCGTAGTGTCGCAGTTTACCTTATATGGCGAGCTGAAGAAAGGGTTTCGACCCTCCTTTGTGCGAGCGGCCAGGGCTGAAAAAGCTATCTCCCTTTATGAGGCTTTTCTGAGAGAGCTTCGGCATCAAGCGCCAGACCTACCTGTAGAGAGTGGGGAGTTTGGGGCCATGATGGCGGTCTCCTTATGTAATGATGGGCCGGTGACGTTATGGTTGGAGTTTGAGTAGGGTAGCTTTTTCCTCGCGTGGGCCGAGCATCGCCTAATACCATTTGCAATCAAAAACCTTCTGAATGGGGAGAGATGTTTTGGGCGGCGGGCCCCCCCGCGGGCGGGGCGCCCCGCCGCTCCACAAAATACCACCGACCCGCATTCAGAAACTCTTTGCATCGAATTGGCATAAGCCCCGACCGAAAACAGACAGATCCCTATGAGCTCAAAGCAGGCGCAGGCGCCGCCGAAGGATACTGAATACGCCCGTGGTGCTGCGAAAGCAGCTGCCTGTAGAAGACTTCTTCCAACGCCTTAAGCTGGGCAAAGGTAAGGGAAGAGTGTTGGAGCTGCCCCTCTTGAAGGCGCTGGCTGATGATGCTCTGCACATGGGCCCGTAGCTTTTCGGGTGTCAGGTCACGCATCGAGCGCGTACTGGCTTCCAAAGTATCTGCTAAATGGAGGATGGCTTCTTCCTTTGTGCGCGGGAGAGGGCCATCGTACCGAAATTCCGCCTCATCCTCCGGTCTAAAGCCCGGCTGCCGGCGATGCTTCTCCCAAAAATAGGCTATGAGCGTGGTACCGTGGTGCGTCTGAATCCCTCCTATCACCTCTTCGGGAAGCCTATACCTACGGGCTAACTCTACCCCATCCCGTACATGCGCCTTGATAATCCGCGCACTCTCCCGAGGATCAAGATCAAAGTGCGGATTAGAAACAGCGCCCTGCGTAATAGTCACCAGATTTTCAATGAAGTAGGAAGGATTCTTGATTTTCCCAATATCGTGAAAAAGGGCCATAACATGGACTTTCAGGGGGTGGGCGCCAATCTCGCTGGCCGCGGCCTCCGCCAAAATAGCCACCGCTAAGCTATGCTGATAAGTGCCGGGCGCTTTCTGCGAAAGCTCCCGCAAAAGCGGATGATGCGTATTCAAAAGCTCTAAGAAACTAATATCCGAACTTACGCCAAAAACCCGCTCAAAAAGATAAACCAAAGGATATGTGGCTAAACATACCGCCGCATTAACATACAGGAAGATGAGCCCTTCCCAGACTAAGGAGAGGTTTCCCTGGCGGTAAAGGTGATACCCCAAGTAAGAGACTGTGTAGCCCAGCCCTAAAAGCAGAAGCGCATGAAAGATATCGGAGCGACGTTGTACCGTCCGCAGCCGAAATACTGTAAGCATGCTACTAATCCCATGCACGAAGAAAAACTCCACGGGTTCGGGCACTAAAAGGGCTATCTGGGCACTAATCGTAATCGCCGAAATGAAACCCACCCGATCATCAAAGAAAATCGCCAGCAGCATCGGCCCAATCGCCAGCGGAATGAGATGATAAAAAGGTATCTTTTGGAGAGCTAAGAGCGGCTCCAAGGACAGCACCCCCAGAGCAATCATTGTCGTAAAGAGATAAATACTCAGAATCAGGGCCAAGTTGCGGTTGTTATCTTTGGTGAGGCGCTGCGTAATGTATAAGTACCATAAGGTTAGTAAAGTAATGAGCGCCACCAGCAGAACCAGTCCTAAAAATCTGATGACCCGGATAGGCAAGGCATAGCTTTGCTGATAGGCCAGAGCTAAACTTTTGAGTTCCTGGGCTTTTTGGGGAGTAATGCTATCCCCCTGGCGAATGATCAGCTGTCCCTTCTGGATGGTATTAGAATAGACTTCTGGCTTCTCCGAGAATATTCTCAGATAGGTCTGAGCCAAGGCAGGATCATACTGGCAGTCGGGGGGAAAGAGGCTTTTAAAGAGCGGCCAGAGATGTTTGGCATTGGGAAACTCCTGATAGAGCCAGTGGCGCAGGCGAAGGGTATCTACTAAGGCTTCTATGGGAACTTCCTCTTCCACCTGGGGAGCATAATGTAAAAGGGCGGTTCCTCGGGCATCGGAGGGCAGCGGAATATCTACATAGCCATAGCGATAAGCATACAGGAAGGCCTGCCGTAGGGCTTTGGCCTCGTCTGGAGGGAGCCGGCGAAGGAGGCTATCCAAAACCTTTCTCAAGCGGGGATGCCCGAAAGTATCGCGCCTAAATACAAACTGACCCTGAACCAAAAAGACGTTTAGGGAGTCTGATTTTTCCCCACCCCCTTGATAAACCCGAAACTCAAAAGGTGCATACAGGTCCCGATACGACCAGACTTTTTCCCGTAAGGCAGCCATGGGAAAAGGCGGCCGATGCGACCACGATAAAAGAAACGCCATGGCCAGAACATAGCCGCCAATAATATAGTAGCGCGAGGGAATCCTCTTTATGGCCCTAATAGGAGAGACCATACTGGCGGAGCTTCTGAAAGGCTTGCTGCCGCTGGCGCCGGATAACTTTGGGGTCGTAGTGTTCTATTTCTGGCGCATAGGGAATGACATTGCGACGATAGACTAAGATGCCCTTTCTTCCCTCCCATAACCCCCTCCTGAGAAAAACCAGCGCATCATAAGTCCCATCCGCCCCAAAAAACGGCCGGGGGTCCTCCCAAAGGGTCTTCTGAGAACGCCTCCCCGTACTAATATGGTCAAATACTATCGCCTCCGTGCGGCGCCGACTGCCGTACTTCGGCACAAACCAACCCTTATTAAGACTAAGCGGCGTCGTCTCCGCATAAAGTAAAATTATCCGCATCTTCGGCACCGCCCCCGAATAAATCACCGGCGCCCCAAAAAATACCTTCTCCGGTTGCCGAGGATCAAAAAATATCGTCTCAATGACTTTGAAGTTGCGACGTTTATCATAGCCATTCCAGCCTAAAAGTATATAATACACCAGCTTCTCTTTCACTAACTTCCGCCCCCTGGGAACTTTCACCCACCCTTCGTAGCGCAACACCCCATGCTTACTATACCGAGGGTGATAGTACAAAGCCCCCACCCACTGCGTGTGGTCCAACGTCCGCCGCTCAATATCATCTTCCTGAAGAACCTCGGGAATCTCCCTCAGCACATAGGCCCGAACCTGCCAAGGAGACTTTTTGTCTTTGCGCCACCGCCGCACCACAATCCCATAATAGTAATGCTGCCGCTGCTCAAAATCTACAATCTGCCAGGTCAATATCCGAAACGCACTATCCGGTGGGCACAAGTCCGACACCGTAACAACCGAGTCAAATGGATATGAAAAAGCTTCTGGCACCGAAAAAGCCTTCAGCCACAGCGCAATAAACTCCCTATTGAGGGAGTCTTTGAACTCCATATCTTCATGGTTGAGAATGAGAGGGCCCATTTGGGCTAATGCTCGTTCAATTTCCGGTAAAGACACGGGCGAACTCGCCTGGGCCCATAGCCATCCACCTATCCCCACAATCAGCCACCGCATGTGTGTCAAAAGCAAAGGTAAAAACATATTTTCACATAGGGAGAGGGCTTTTTAGGCGGGGAAAGCCTGAGGGAGCAGCGCCTGAGCCCGAGCCAAGGCCTCTTCTTGAATGGGTAAATAGGGAAGTCGCTCCCGCAAGAAAGCCAGCAAGGTCTCGGTTCGGAGATTGGAGACCAGGGGTGTGCCAGCAAAGGGGCACCCCCCATAACCCCCCAAAGCACTATCGTAACGCCGAATACCAGCTTCCCAGGCCGCTTCCACTTTCGCTCGGGCATTCCCTGAATGAGCATGCAGATGAACACCCCATATTACGCCAAGTACAGCTGACACCGCCTTGCTACAGGTACTAAAAACCTCCTCCGGTGTCGCTATGCCCACCGTATCCGCCAAAGACACAATAGGCACGCCCATCTCCCACAGATATACGCCCATTTCTACCACCATCTCGGGCGAATATGCCTCTCCATAAGGATTCCCGAAGCCCATAGACAGATACACAACGGGCACCTTCTGGACCTGCTGACAAGCTTGTACGAGTTGGGGTATAAAGGCCTTAGCTTCTGCCACGGTTTGCCGAGCATTTTGCTGCTGAAAAGTCTCCGACAGGGACAAGGGATACCCCACATATCGCACAGCCGGATGAGAAACGGCCCGAGCGAGGCCCTTCTCATTCACGATAATGACCAGCAAGCCCGTCTGCGGATACTGAGCCCAGGGAAGTCGGTCAAAAACCTCCGCCGTATCGGCCATCTGAGGCACAGCCTTCGGCGAAACAAACGACCCCGCATCCAGTGTGTGAAAGCCTACTTCCAACAATGCCGAAAGATAGGCCACCTTCACTTCTGTCGGTACGATGTGGGGATAGCCCTGCCAAGCATCGCGGGGGCATTCCACCAGCTGTACTTCCATCCCTCAAAGTTATACCATTTGCAATCAAAAACCTTCTGAATGGAGAGAGGA
>Ga0308408_1000633_pt1 | contig 19524 bp, 16 predicted proteins | sample HotsprSampleMSe3_FD_203466 | JGI IMG/M metagenome (GOLD analysis project Ga0308408, IMG submission 203466) | Hot spring phototrophic mat microbial communities from Mushroom Spring, Yellowstone National Park, Wyoming, United States - 20060912_MSe3 ... | reverse complement strand
CCGTCGAGCCGGATCCGCCCCTCGCGCACCGGCACGAGCTTCGAGATCACCCGCAACAAGGTCGTCTTGCCGGCGCCATTGGGGCCGATCACCGCCACCGCTTCGCCCGGCTCGACCCGCAGCGACACACCGAAGAGCGCCGTGAACGAGCCGTAGCCCGCCACCACGCCCTCGAGCTCGAGCAGCGGCTCAGGCACGGTGGGCCACGCGCTCCTGGACCGCCTCGGCCTCGCTGCCGAGATAGACCTCGATCACCTTGGGGTCGTGGGCGACCTCGCGCGGCAGCCCCTCGGCGATCTTCTCGCCGTGGTCGAGGACGATGCAGCGGTCGACCACGCGCATGAGCACCCCCATGATGTGCTCGACCCAGACGATCGTGATCCCCTTCTCGCGGCGGATCCGCTCGAGCGTGTCGGCGGCCTGCTCGATCTCCACCTCGTCGAGCCCGCCGAGCGATTCGTCGGCGAGCAGCAGTTTGGGCCGGGTCGCGAGCGCCCGGGCGAGCTCGAGCTTCTTCAAGCCCGCCGCCCCCAACCGATCGACGGGTGCGTCGCGGTCGGTCGGCAGCCGGACGAGTTCGAGGGCCTCGAGCGCCCGGGCCTCGGCGGTGCGTCGGTCCGGCCGATCGGCGTGGCCGAAGACGGCCGCGACGAGGACGTTCTCGAAGATCGAGAGCTTCCGGAACGGCCGGGGGATCTGGAAGGTCCGGGCGATCCCCTTGTGGCAGATCGCGACCGGCGAAAGCCCGGCGATCTCCTCGCCAAGAAACCGGATCGAGCCCGCGGTCGGCCGGAGCATTCCGGCGATGCAGTTGAAGGTCGTGCTCTTGCCCGAGCCGTTCGGTCCGATCAGCCCCAGGATCTCGCCCGCCTCGACCCGAAAGGAGACGTCCTTGACCGCGGTGAAGCCGCCGAACCGCTTGGTGAGACCTTCGACTTCCAGCACTCCGGCCTCAAGGGGCGAAAGTGTGGCCCTTGGGCAGCGGCAGCACGGGGTCGACCGTGGCGATCGCCGTGGGCCAAGCGATCTTGGTCTTGCCGTCGATGTATTGCATGACCACGGGCGAACTCCTGAGGTTCTGCCCGGACATCGGATGGCCCGGCGGGGCGAACTTGACGCCGTAGCCCTGCATCGTCCCGCCCTCGGGGATGTCGACCTCGAGCGCCGCCTTCCTGAGCGCCTCGGGGTCGAAGCCGCCGTGCTTCTCGATCGCCCGCGGCAGAACGTGTTCCAAGAAGATCCAAGTGTTGTTCCAGCCCATCGACACGTGCGGCGGCAGCTCGCCCGGCCCTTTGACCGCTTGGTAACGCTTGACCATCTCCTGGATCAGGTCACCCAGGCCCGGTGCCAGAGTCTTGGGGTCGAGGAGCTGGGCCGCCACCGGATCGACGTTGAAGAAGTAGTTCACGTCGTCTTTGAAGGTCTCGCGCAGTTTGTCGATCTGTCCGTAGCCGGCGCCGTGCCCGATCAGCGCTTTGAATTTGAGCCCCTGCTCCTTGGCCTGGCGCAAGAAAAGGGTGATGTCGGGGTTGTAGCCCGTGTGCAAGATGACGTCCGGCCGGGCCCGGCGCAGCTTGGTCACGAGCGAGGAGAGATCCGGCGCCGAGGCGGCGTAGCCCTCCTTCAAGACGATCTGCATGCCGAGCTCTTTGCAGGTCGTCTCGTTGCCGGCGGCCACACCGGCGCCGTAAGGGCCGTCCTCGTAGATGATCGCGACCTTGAGGTCCTTGGGTTTCAACCCGAGCTTGGGCTCGCTGCGCTCGGCCAGGAAGCTGCAGGAAGCGGCACCGAATTGGTCGGTGTGGACCTGCGGGCGGAAGACGTATTCGAGCCCCTTGTCTTTGAACACGGCCGAGGAGGTGCACACCGTCGCCCACATGAACTTCTTGGCAGCGTTGACCTTCTGAGCCATGGGCACGCAATGCGCGCTCGAATAAACGCCCAAGATCAGATCCACCTTTTCCTGATTGAGCAGTCGCTCGGCCTCGGCGATCGCCACTTCGGCCTTGGATTGCGCGTCGGCGTAGATCGCGTTGATCTTGACGCCTTTGACGCCACCCCGCTCGTTGTAATAGTCGATCAGGGTTCGGGTGCCGATCTGCGCCGCCTCCGACCCACCCGCAGCGAACGGCCCGGTGAGGTCGTAGATCACGCCGATCTTGATTTCCTTCTGTTGCGCCGCGGCGCCCCCGCCGAAGAGGGCCAAAGCGATCGCCGCCGCACCCGAGAGCCACGCCCGCCGCGCCGTCCGCATGACCGACCTCCCCTTCTCGCGCGCGGGACTGTCCGGAGCGGTCCGCTCCCTGTCAAGATCACGAGCCGCCGGATCCCCTCAAACACCGACGAGAACCGGTGAAACGAGCCGGCGCAGGCTCTCGACCACCGCCATGGCGACCAGTTCCCCGGTCTTGGGGTTGGCCAGAGTGGGCCGGATCGCCTCGCGGAAGCCGAAGGAGCCGAACGCCCCTTCGGCTTCGATCTCCACGAGGTGCCGGTCGATCGTCGGATCGGCCACGATCACGAGCTCGGTCCGGTCGAGCCCGGCCCCGGCCAAGGCGGCGGCTGCGGCGATGTTGACGTTCTGCGGGTAGAGCCGGGCCCCCTCACGGACCGGACCGGCATAGAGGGTGGCGGGCTCGGCCAGGGTCTCGAGACGGACGAGCTTTTCGGCCGGGGTGCCGAACCAGGCCGAAGGGTCCTTGCGCACCGTGACCCGCACCCGGTCGAGCCCGCCCACCGCCGCGGCGGCGAGGATGTCGAGCCCGCCGATGCCGGCCGCGAGCACCCGTAGCCGTCGCCCGGCGGCCCGCGCCGCCGCTTCGAGGCGCTCGCGGAACGGGTCGTCGACCAGCGCCCCGGCCGAGGTGACGAGCAGATCGGCGCCCGCTTCGAGGCAGGCCGGGCCGTGCGAGCGCAGCGCTTCGTGGCCCGCCACCTCGAGAACCGCCTCCGGCCGCGCCGCCAAGAAGGTGTGGCGATCCGTGGTGGCGAGCGGCTCCTCGGGTCGCGGCCGCCGCGTCAGCACCGCGACGAGCTCGAGCCCCGGGCCGAGCCCGCCCGCCCGGGCGCGGGCCAGCACCGCCCCGCCGATCGCCCCGAGCCCGATCATGCCGACCCGCATCCTCGCCTCCTTGGCCGTGTCTCGAACCACGGCGATGATGGCGGCGCCTCGACGAAGGGGAGAAGTGCGGTGAGCGAGGTCGAAGCGTTGCGCGAACGGGTGCGCTTCCTCGAGGGAGAGCTCGAGACCGCGCACCGCGGCCGTGGCCTTTTCTACGCGGCGATCTTCGACGAGCTCGCCCGCCGATTCGGTGAGGCCGAAGCGGAGGCGATCATGAAGGCCGCGATCTACCGGCGCGGCGCGGAGGTCGGTCGCCGCTTCGCGGCCTTCGCGCCCGCCGACCTCGAGGGCCTCTGCCGGGCCTTCCTCGACTTCGTGCCCGATCGCGGCCGTTTGTTCGCCCCCGAGGTCCGCCGCTGCGACCGATCCGAGCTCGTCATCCTCATGCACCGCTGCCCCTTGAAAGAAGCCTGGCTCGAGGCCGGGCTTCCCGAAGAGCGAGTGGCGACCCTCTGCCGGATCGCCGGGTACGTCGACAACGGCACCTTCGAGGCGGCCGGCTTCACCTTCGCCGGCCGCACCTGGCGGCCCGGGCAGGAGGGCTGTTGCACCCTCGTGATCCGCCCGGGCCCGGCCACCGATGGCGAGCCCGCCGGCGCAGCCGAGACGCCGTGAGAGGGCGAGCCCCTCAGCGCCGGCCGAGCAGCAAGGGCCAGAGCCGGTCGCGCAGCCGTGGGCGGTAGGCGCCGAGGTCGAGCGGGCCGCGTGCCCCGGGCGGTTCGTCGAGGTAGGCGGTGCACACCGGTGCGGCCGGCGCGTCGGCCGTCCCGTCGACCGGCCGAGCGGCGGCCGGCTCGCTCGGGCGGGCGAGCAGGCCGAGGACCTCGAGCACCACCCGGCCGATCGCCCGGAGCTCGCGATGCTCCGGCGAGCCCGCCGCCACCGAGCCGACCGGCAGGCCCTCGCGGAAGGCGCGGTCGTGGCCCTCGCGCAGCCGCAAGGGCGGGGTGAGCGGCAGGCCGAGCGACTCGATCGCCGCGAGGGGCGCACGTGCCTCGGGATGCAGGTTGGCGATCCGGCTCGGCACCGCCAAGAGGCGGGGCCGTCCGTCCCGCCGGCCGGCGCGGGCCCGCTCGAGCCAGCCGAGTGTCACCCGTGCGGCTGCCAGGTCGAGCGCGGTCGGCGCCACCGGCAGGAGCACGAGATCGCTCGTGAGCGCGGCCGCCGCGAGCGGCAAAGGATCGGCGGGCGGCAGGTCGAGGAGCACGAGGTCGGCCGCGGCGCGTAAGCCCGCGAGCCCCTCGAGCCAACTGCGCAGGCCGTCTTTGCCGCGTAGCGGGAGGGCCCGGCGGAGCGTCTCGAGCGGCTGCCGGCGGAGGCCGTGGATCGCCGCCGCGAGCGGGTCGGCATCGGCCAGCGCCGTCCGCAGCCCGGCCTCGGCGAGCACACCCCAAAGGCCGATCGCGAGCGTGGTCTTGCCGCAACCGCCTTTGACCCCGGCGATCGCCACCACCCGCCCGACCGACGGCCGCGGCTCGCTGTCGGTCACCTCGCCCCTCTCGCTGCTCCGGCACTGCGCCGCCCGCTAGCAGAGGCCCCGGCGTTTGTCCCCTCGGACCCGCCCGCGCGACGCATTCGGGGGTGGGTCCCGACGTCGGCCTCGGCCGACGGTCGGCAGCAAGCCCGGCCGAACGCCGATCGCCGCGCTCGCCCACCGCGTGACCCTTCGCGAGCCTCGCCACCACCATGCTGGCCTCGCACCCGGCGGTACGCCGATGCCCGGCCGATCGCGCGGCCGGTGCGCCGGGCACGCTCTGTGACCGGCCGGGCACGCCCCGCCGCTTGCCCGGCCGCGGCCGCCCCGTCATCATTCGTTCATGGCGCCGGACGGCTCGGACATCGCGGCGTGACGGCGGGCGAGGCGCGGACCATCGCCCTGCGGGGTCCGGATTTCGTTCCCGTCCTCGACGGTGCCGCCCACGTCACCCGTTTCGCCCCGAGCCCCACGGGCTATCTGCATCTGGGGCATGCCTATGCCGCCCGCTTCGCCCACGACGCGGCGCGGCTCACGGGCGGGCGCTTCCTGCTCCGCCTCGAGGACCTCGACCCGCAACGCTGCCGGCCGGAATTCGCCACCGCGATCCTCGAGGATCTGCGCTGGCTCGGCTTGCGCTTCGACGGGACCGTCGTTCGCCAGTCCGAACGCATGGCGCTCTACCGCCAGGCCTTGGACCGGCTGCGCGGGCTCGGCGTGCTCTATCCCTGCTTCTGCACGCGCAAGCAGGTGCGGGAGGAGATCACCGACGCCGCCGCCGCCCCCCACGGGCCCACGGGTGAGCGGATCTATCCCGGCACCTGCCGCAACCTCGACCCGGCCGAGCGGGCCCGGCGGATCGCTCGGGGCGAGCCCTATGCCTGGCGGCTGGACGTCGCCCGGGCGCTCGAGCTCGCCGGACCGCTCGCCTGGTACGACGTGCGCGCCGGCTGGGTCGAGGCCGACCCCGCGGCGCTCGGCGACGTGGTGCTCGCCCGCAAGGACGTGCCGGCCAGCTATCACCTCGCCGTCGTGGTCGACGACGCGGCCCAGGGGGTGACGCTCGTCACCCGCGGCGAGGATCTGTTCCACGCCACCCACGTCCATCGCCTGCTCCAGGCACTCTTGGGCCTGCCGGTACCGCGCTGGTACCACCACAATCTGATCGGCGACCGCGACGGGCGGCGGATGGCCAAGCGCACGGGCGCCCTCACCCTGCGCCACCTGCGCGCCCGCGGCCTCGGCCCGGCCGAGATCTGGCGAATGTTGGAGACCGCCGCCGCGGCGAACTCGGTGTGCGCCGGCGCCGGTTGCTGAGCACGGCCCTCCTGTTCGCGGGTGCCGTGGCCGTCGGCTGCTCGGCCCGGCCGCCCGAACCCGCGCCGGAACCGCCGATCCGCGTCTGGGAGCCGGGCGGCGGCGTGCACGGCCAGCTCGTGGGCCTGCACGGCTTCGGCGACCACAAAGGTGCGTTCGAGGGGCTGGGTCACTGGCTCGCCGAGCGCGGGATCCGCACCCTCGCCTACGACCAACGCGGCTTCGGCGAACAACGCGACCGACCGTTCTGGCCGGGCACCGAAGCGCTCGTGGTCCAAGCGCGCCGGGTGGTCGCGACCGAACGGGCACGGCGCCCCGACCTGCCGCTTTGGCTTCTGGGCGAGAGTATGGGCGGGGCGGTGGCACTACTCGCCGCGAGCGGCCCCGAAGCGGTCCCCGTCGACGGGCTGATCCTCGTGGCCCCCGCGGTCTGGGGCGGGGAGACGATGCCGCGCCTCTACCGGGCCACGATGCGCACGCTCGCCGCCCTCCTCCCCTGGCTCCGGGTCTCGGGCCGCGGCCTGCCGGTCCGTCCGGCCGAGGACCTCGAGGTCGTCCGCGCCCTGGCCCGCGACCCGCTCCATCTGGGTGAGCCGCGCGCCGATGCGGTCGTGGGCCTGCTCGAGCTCATGGACGCCGCCCGGGGGGCCGGCCCGCTCGTCCGCGTGCCCACTCTCCTGCTCGTGCCCGGCCGCGACGACATCGTCCCGACAGCGGCCCAGCTCTCCTTCGCGCCCTCGGTCGGCACCACCGATTGCCGGCTCCTCCTCTACCCCCAGGGGCGGCACCTCCTCCTGCGCGACCGCGACCGCCTGCTCGCCTGGAACGATCTCCTGGCCTGGCTCGAACGGCGGACGCCTCCTTCCGGCCTCGCCCGCCCCTGTCGGGCGCCGGAGCCCCCGCCCAGCGGGCGACATGGCCACGGTAGCTCGCGCCGAGCCCACCGCGCTCCCCGCTCTCTCAGAGCAGCCAGAAGGTCGCGAGCGAGAGGAAGGTGAAGAAGCCGATCGCGTCGATCGTGGGGGTGACGAACACCGAGGAGGCGATCGCCGGGTCGAAGCCGAAGCGCTCGAGCAACAGCGGCACCGTCACGCCGATCAAGGCCGCTACGGTGATCGTCCCGAAGATCGAGGCGGCGAAGACGAGGGCGAGGTCGAGCATACCGAACCAGACGAGGGTCAAGGCGAAGGCCACGGTCATGATCGCGGTGCCGTTGAGCGCCCCGACCGCGAGCTCCTTCAAGAGCATTTTGGGCGCGTTGGCGCGGGTGAGTTCCTTGACTGCGAGGCCGCGCACCACGACCGCGAGGGTCTGGACCCCGGCATTGCCGCCGAGGGCCGCGCTGATCGGCATCAGCACGGCCAACGCGACGAGCCGCTCGATCGAGCCGCCGAACGCGTCGATCACGGTGGCACCGAGCGTGGCCGAGATCATGCTCACGAGCAGCCAGGGGACCCGCCGCCGGGCGGTCTCGAGCGGGCTCGCGAAGACGTCGGTCTCGGCGACACCGCCGAGCTTCAAGAGATCGTCCTCGGCCTCCTCGTCGATCACGTCCACGACGTCGTCGACCGTGATCGTGCCCAAGAGCCGGCCCTCGGGGCTCACCACGGGCGCGGAGACCAGGCCGTATTTCTTGAAGAGCAGGGCCACCTGTTCCTGGTCGGTGTCGGCCGGGATCAGATGGAGCTCCTTCATGCTGAGCGAACGGAGGGGCGCCTCGCGGCGGCTCCGGACCACGCGCGAGAGCGGCACGGCACCGACCGGGCGGAAGCGCACGTCGACGATGAAGAGCTCGTAGAAGTCGTCCGGAAGGTCGTCGTGGGCGCGCAGGAAGTCGATCGCCTGACCGACCGTCCAATAATCCGGCAAGGCCACGAACTCCCGCGCCATGAGCCGGCCCGCGGAATATTCCGGGAAGGCCAGCCCCTGCTCCAGGAAAGCGCGTTCGGAAAGCGGCAGAGCCTGGAGGATCGCCCGCTGCAGCGCGGGCTCGAGGTCGGAAAGGAGATCGACCGCATCGTCGGTGTCGAGCCGGGCGACGATCCGCGCCGCGGCCTCGGGCCCGAGGTCCTCGACCAGCCGGGCGCGGACCTCGGAATCGAGATAGCCCAAGGTGTCGGCCGGCAGCTGCTCGCCGAGCGCGCGGACGAGCCGCGTGCGCTCGCCCGCCGGCAATTGTTCCAAGAGATCGGCGAGGTCGGCCGGATGCAGGGGGGCGGCGAGCCCGGCCGCCCGTTCCTCGGCCCGCCGCTCGGCCGCCGTGGGCCCGCTCACGGGGGCTCGACCGCGCCCCGGGCGAGCGCGTCCACGCAGGCCACCGCGCTCATGTTGACGATGCCGCGGGCGGTCACCGAGGCGTTCAAGATGTGCGCGGGCCGGCGCGGGCCGATCAGGATCGGGCCGATCGTGACCGCCTCGCTCACCGCCTTGACGAGGTTGTAGGCCGCCGAGGCCGCCTCGAGGTTCGGCATGATCAAGAGATTGGCCTCACCCGAGAGCGTGGAGCTCGGCAAGAGCCGCCGGCGGATCGTCTCGGAAAGGGCTGTGTCCGCCTGCATCTCGCCGTCGACCTCGAGGCCCGGCGCACACTCTCGGAGGATGGCGAGGGCGCGTCGCATCTTGCGCGCCGAGGCCGTGTCGCGCGAGCCGAAATTGCTGTGCGAGACGAGCGCCACCTTGGGCTCGAGGCCGAAACCGCGGACGATCTCGGCGGCGCGGATGGTGGTTTGGGCGATCTGCTCGGCCGAGGGGTCCTCGGCCACCGAAGTGTCGGCGATGAACAGACCACCCCGGTCGAGCACGATGCCGTGCACGGCCGCGGCTTCGCGCATCTCGGGCCGCAAGCCGAGCACGTCCAAGATGTGCCGCAGATGCGAGAGGAACCGGCCGACCGGGCCGGCGAGCAGGGCATCGGCCTCGCCGCGCGCCACCATGATCGCGGCGATCACCGTGCGGCGGGTCCGCACGATCTCGCGGGCGAGCTGCGGGGTCACCCCGTGCCGGCCGAGCCGCTCCTGGTAGAAGGCGACGTACTCGTTGTAGCGCGGGTCGCTGTCCGGGTTGCAGAGCTCGAAGTCCCGCCCCGCCTCGAGCGGCAGACCGAGCCTTTGGATCCGGCTCGCCACGACCTCGGGCCGGCCGATCAGGATGGGCCGGGCGAGCCCTTCTTCGACGACGACCTGGACGGCCCGCAGCACCCGCTCCTCTTCGCCGTCGGTGTAGACGAGCCGCTGCGGGGCGGCGCGCGCCCGCTCGAAGAGCGGCCGGACGAGGAAGCCCGTCTTCCAGACCCGCTGGGCGAGGCGCGCCCGATAGGCCGGAAGATCGGTGATCGGCCGGGTCGCGACCCCGCTTTCGATCGCGGCCTTCGCGACCGCCGCCGGCAGTTCGACCACGAGCCGCGGATCGAAGGGCTTGGGAATGAGATAGTCGGGGCCGAAACGGAGCGCCTCTTGGCCGTAGACCGCGCTCACGGTCTCGGGTGCCGGCTCGCGGGCGAGGCGGGCGAGGGCTCGAACACAGGCGATCTTCATCGCCTCGTTGATCGTCGTGGCGCCGACGTCGAGGGCCCCGCGGAAGATGAAGGGGAAGCAGAGGACGTTGTTGACCTGGTTCGGATAGTCGCTGCGGCCGGTGGCGACGATCACCTCCGGCCGCACCGCTTTGGCGTGTTCGGGCAGGATCTCGGGGACCGGATTGGCGAGCGCGAAGACGATCGGCCGCTCACCCATCTTCGTGAGCAGCTCGGGCTCCAAGACGTTCGGCGCCGAAAGGCCGAGGAAGACGTCGGCCCCCTCGATCGCTTCGGCGAGCGTACGCGCCGAGGTGCGCCGGGCCCAGCGCGCCTTCCAGGGGTCCATGAGCCGCTCGCGGCCCTCGTAGACGACCCCTTCGATGTCGGTCGCTATGACGTTCTCGGGGCGCAGGCCGAGCCGGGCCAAGAGCTCGAGGCAAGCGAGCGCCGCGGCTCCCGCGCCGCTCGTCACGAGCTTGATCCGGTCGAGCCGCTTGCCCACGAGCTCGAGCGCGTTCTCGAGCGCAGCCGCGACGATGATCGCCGTGCCGTGCTGGTCGTCGTGGAAGACCGGGATGCGCATCCGGGCCTGGAGCCGGCGTTCGATCTCGAAACAGTCCGGCGCCTTGATGTCCTCGAGGTTGATCGCCCCGAAGGTCGGCTCGAGGGCGGCGACGATCTCGACGAAGCGCTCGACGTCGTCGGCCGCGACCTCGATGTCGAAGGCGTCGATGCCGGCGAACTTCTTGAAGAGGACCGCCTTGCCCTCCATCACGGGCTTGGCGGCCAAGGGCCCGATGGCACCCAGGCCCAGGACCGCGCTGCCGTTGCTCACGACCGCTACGAGGTTCGCCCGGCTCGTGAGTTCGGCCGCGGCCAGAGGATCGGCGGCGATCGCCTCGCAAGCCGCGGCCACCCCCGGTGAATAGGCGAGGGAAAGATCGCGCTGGGTGGCCAAGGGCTTGCTCGCGACGACCGCGAGTTTACCCGGCACCGGATGGCGGTGGTAATCGAGAGCGTCCCGGCGCAGCCGATCCTCGCTCATCCTCGTCGTCCGGCCGGCTGGCCATGCTCCGCGGAAAGAAGCGGAATGGTGCGGTCGAGAAGACTCGAACTTCCACGGCCCGAAGGCCACCAGCCCCTCAAGCTGGCGCGTCTACCAATTCCGCCACGACCGCACTATGAGGGCGCCGCGAAGGTGCGGCGTGCCAGGGCATGTAGCAACGGGATCGGGGCCTGACAAGACGGGCGTGGTCGCGCCGGAATGGCGGGTCACACGAGGCCTCCTCGCCTATCCCGAGGCGGTGGCGGCGATGGAGGCGCGGGTCGCGGCGATCCGCGCCGGCACCGCGCGCGAGCTCGTCTGGCTCGTCGAGCATCCGCCGCTCTACACCGCCGGGACGAGCGCCGATCCGGCCGAGCTCCTCGACCCCGATCGCTTTCCGGTCTTCAAGACCGGCCGCGGCGGCCGCTTCACCTATCACGGGCCGGGCCAACGGGTGGCCTATGTCCTCTTGGACCTCGAGCGGCGCGGCCGCGACCTGCGCGCCCACGTCCACAGGCTCGAGGAATGGGTCATCCGCACGCTCGCCCGGCTCGGTGTACGGGGCGAGCGGCGGGCCGAGCGGATCGGCGTGTGGGTGGTCCTGCCCGACGGCCGCGAGGCCAAGATCGCCGCGGTCGGGGTGCGGGTCAGGCACTGGGTCACCTATCACGGGCTCGCCCTCAACGTCGCCCCGGACCTCGACCATTTCGCCGGGATCGTGCCCTGTGGACTCGCCGCTTGGCCCGTGACCTCGCTCGAAGCCCTGGGCCTTGCCGTCCCCATGGCCGAGGTCGACCGGCATCTCCGGGCGACCTTCGCCGACGTGTTCGGCAGCCCCGCCCCCGTTCCCGAAGCGCCGCTCGTCGACGACGCGTCGCCACCTTTTGCCGACGCCCCGTTGAGCCGGACCGTGCGCACTCCATCTTGAAGACCATGCGACGGAACCCACCCGCCGGCCCGGCCGCTGCCGGCGATCTTCTCCGGCTCGCTCCGGCAGCCCTGGCCGCCGGTGCGCTGCTTCTCTTTCCTGCACCCGAGGTTCGCGCCGCCTGTACCGACGTGGCCGCACCCGGCGTCGAGTGGCGGCGCTGCCGGATGGACGGTGCGACCCTCGACGGCGTCGACCTTCAGGGCGCGCGGCTCGCCGACGCCTCGTTCCAAAGGGCTTCGCTCGTGAACGCCAAGCTCGCGGAGGCCGACGGTCGGCGGGCCCGGTTCATCTCGGCCGATCTTTCGAACGCGGTGCTCGACCGCGCCGATCTCACCCAGGCCGACCTCACGAGCGCCAAGCTCGCCGGCGCCTCGCTCAAAGGCACCAATCTCCGCCGTGCCCGGCTGTTCCGCGCCGACCTCAAGGGCGCCGATCTCACCGGCGCCAATCTCGACGGGGCGGATCTGCTGCACGTCGAATTCGCCGGAGCGCGGTGGGTCGACGGGGTCAGCATCTGTGCCGAGGATTCGATCGGACGCTGCCATCCGCGGTCGGCGGCTCCGGCCCTCGACGGGACGGCGAGCGCGGCACCGGCCGCCGCGCTGCCCTCATCCGCCGTCGGCCAATAGGAACTCGTCGGCCTCGAGGCGGCCGTCGCGCAGCACCGGGAGGAGATCGGTCGCCGGCAGGGCGCGGCTCACGAGGAACCCCTGCATCTCGTGGCAGCCCATTCGTCGCAGCTGGCTGAGCTGCTGGCTCGTCTCGACACCTTCGGCCACCACGTTGAGGCCGAGCGAGGCGCCCATGGCGACGATCGCCTGGACGATCGTCGCACTCGAGGGATCGCGGTCGACGTCCTGGACGAACGACCGGTCGATCTTCAACGAGCGGATCGGGAACGAGCGCAGATAGGCGAGCGAGCTGTAACCGGTCCCGAAGTCGTCGATCGAGAGTGCCAGGCCCAAGGCGGTGAGCTCGCGCATCCGCCGCATCGACTCGCTCGCTTCCCGCATGACCACGCTCTCGGTGAGCTCGAGCTCGAGGCAACGCGGGGGGAACCCCGTCCGCTCCAGGATCTCGGCGATCCGGGCGGCGAGCTCCGGGTGCTGGAACTGGCGGGCCGAAAGGTTGACGGCGAGGCGGAGATCGGGTCGCTCGAGCTCGCGCTGCCAGGCGGCGACCTGCACACAGGCGGTCTCCATGGCCCAAAAGCCGATCGGCAGGATGAGCCCCGTGTCCTCGGCCAGGGGAATGAACTCGCCGGGTGGGACGAGGCCGAGCTCGGGATGGAACCAGCGGACGAGCGCTTCCACGCCCACGACCTCGCCGGTCCGCAGCGAGACCTGCGGCTGGTAGTAGACGACGAGCTCGTCGTTCTCGAGTGCCCGGCGCAACCGGTTCTCGAGCATGAGCCGCTCGAACGCCTGGGCGTTCATGTCGTTCGTGTAGAACTGGACGTGGCCGCGGCCGAGCTCCTTGGCCCGGCCGAGGGCGGTATCGGCGTTCTTGACGAGGACGCCGGGCTCGTCGCCGTCGTGCGGGTAGACGGCGACGCCGACGCTCGCCGAGACCGTGAGCTCGTGGCCGTTCACGGTGAAGGGCTTTTCGAGCGCGGCCAACAGCTTCTGCGCGACCTTGACGATCGGCTCGGCCTGCTCGAGCCCGGTGAGGAGCACGAGGAACTCGTCGCTCCCCATCCGCGCGACCGTGTCGCTGCGCCGAAGCGTGCCGACGAGCCGTTCGCCGACCGCCTTCAAGAGCTGGTCGCCGCGCTCGAGCCCGAGCGAGTCGTTGACGAGCTTGAAGCGGTCGAGATCGAGCAGGAGCACGGCCAGAAGCTGGCGCTGGCGGCGGGCCCGGGCGATCGCTTGGCCGAGCCGGTCGTTGAAGAGGATCCGGTTCGGTAGCCCCGTGAGCGGATCGAGATAGGCGAGCGTGCGCAGCGCCTCCTCGGTGTGCCGGGCGAGCGTCGCATCGCGCAGGGTCAAGACCACGCGCAGCTCGCCGGGGCCGGAGGCCCACCTCGCCGCGACCTCGAGCGGCAGCGGCTCGCCCTGCCCGCGCAGGCCCGAAAGCTCGCGCACCGCGCGCGAGCGCGGCAGCTGCTCGAGGAGGAGCGCGTGCAGCTCGGCCGCGCTTTCGACCCCGCCGAAGAGCTGCTCGACCGGGCGCCCCACGAGCCCTTCGGGCGTCGCACCGAACAAAGACGCCGCCGCCTCGTTGGCGAAGCGCACGGTGCCCCGACCGTCGATCCCGACCAGTGCCACGGCCACCGAATCGAGGAGCGCCGGCAACGCTCGCTCGAAGGCCGCCGGGGCCTCGGCGAGCGGCGCCGGGGTCGTGGCCTCGCGCGGCGTCCACGCGGGCTCGGCGCGGCCGAGGGGCGGAGCCGGCGGTGGTCGCAGCAGCGCCAAGACGCGATCCTCGGCGAGCCGGTGCAGCTCGATCCGGACCCGCGTCCCGCTCGCCGCCCGACCGAGGGAAAGCTCCTGCACGACGCGCCCGTCGCTCGCCAAGACCGCGTCGACGAGCTCGAGCAGGACATCCTGCTCGGCCGGCCCGAGCGGGACCGAGCCGGCAGGCGCCCCGGCGATCCTGCCCGCCGCCCGGACCAGGTTCCCGCGCCCGTCGAGCAGCAGAGCCGCGCCGTCGAATTCGTCGGCGAGCAGCTCGAGCAGCTGCTCGGCGAACGCCGCTCCCCGGCCCTCGTCCCCGTCTTCGCGGACTTCGCCGAGCGTCCCTGCCACGAACCGGACGACCCCGTCGCGATCGGCGAGCGGCCGGGTCCGGTCGCGGACCTTGCGCACCGTCCCGTCGACCGCCCGCAGCCGGTAGACGATTTCGGTCTCCTGGCCGGCGAGGAGACGCTGGTCGCGGGCGCGCAGCCGGTCGCGCTCGGCGGGCAGTGCGAGCCCCGCGGGTCCTCGCTCGGTGAGCGGCTCCCCGGCACCGCCCGAAAGGGCGTGGAACACGCCGGCGGCCCAGACGAGCCGCAGCCGCAGATCGTCCTCGACCGCCAGAAGATAGAGCCCCTCGCTCGTGAGGCCCGCCCAGGCCGCGGCGTGGCGGGCGAGCTCGGCCGCGCTCGGGGCCTCGCCCGGCTCCGGTTCCAGCTGGAGGAGGGCCAGGTCACCTGCACCTTCGGGGCGGGCGAGCCGGACCCGGACCGGCCGGTCCGGCCCGTGCGCTGTGGCGAGCGAGAGTGTCCCCTCGAAGGGGCGACCCGTGCGGATCGCGGCGAGGAGCTCGGCGAAACGATCGCGCCGTTCCGTGGCGCCGCGCAAATGGAGGAGCGAGCGGCCTTCGAGCGCGTCCCGCGCATGGCCTGTGAGCTCCAACAGGCGGCGATTGACGAAGACGATCTCCGCCGCGCGGCTCGGCTCGGCGCCGGGCCGGACCACGATCAGCGCCGCCTCGGCGGCGTCGAGGAAGGCCGCCGCTTGGGCGGCGAGGTCGCCGGTCACGAGCGGCCGACGCCGGAGGCTGGCCGGCTTCGGGCGCGAGGCTCGGGCGGTCCACGGCGGAGCCTGTCGCGATCGCGGTCGGGACGGCGGACGGCGCGGCTCATCGTCTCGTGGTCGGCAGCAGGGCGCGGCCGGGCGGCGCCGCGGCCATCTCTCGGTCATTCAACCAAAAAGAAACCGTCCCTGAAAGCCCACTTGCGCGAGGTGACCCGCGCCCGCCGTCGGCCGTGCCGCCGGCGCCACGGCCTCGCTCTGCCCGCGCGCCTCGGCGAGGGCGGCGGGGAGACGATCGGGCAGGTCCTCGGCGATCAAGCCGGGCCCCGCGAGCGCCCCCGCCCGGGCGTGCAGCCAAGCCCCGGCTGCCGCCGCCTCGAACGCCGGCAGGCCTTGCGCGAGCAGCCCGAGGATCGTCCCGGCCAGCACGTCGCCGGTGCCGGCGGTGGCGAGCGCCGGGGGTGCGTCGGCGAGGATCGCCGCCCGCCCGTCCGGGGCCGCCACGACCGTGTCGGCACCCTTGAGCAGGACGACCGCGCCACATTCGGCGGCCGCTGCGCGGGCCCGCGCGAGCCGATCGCCCGTATGCGCGAAGAGCCGAGCATACTCGCCGTCGTGGGGGGTCAACACACACCCGCCGTGTAGGACGTCGAGCAGGGCGGAGCGCTCGCTCGCGAACGAGGTCAGCGCATCGGCGTCGAGGACGAGGGGGCGGCCCGAGCGGGCGAGTTGCTGCGCCGCCACGCGGGTCGCCTCGCCGACCCCGGCGCCCGGCCCGATCAGCCAAGCATTGAGCCGCGGATCGGCCAAGAGCCGGTCGAGCGCATCGGCATCGGCGCAGGGCTTGGTCATCACGGTCGTGAGCGCCGCCGCGTAGATCGGCAGCGCCTCCGGGTGCGCCGCCACGCTCACGAGTCCGGCGCCGACCCGCAAGGCGGCGCGGGCGGCGAGCCGCGTCGCGCCTGTGGCGTGCGCCGGCCCGCCCACCACCACGGCGTGACCGAAGCGGTATTTGTGCGCGCGGGCGTCCCGCCGCGGCAGCAGCGCGGCCCACCAGCTCGGGTCGTTGCGGCGCAGGCCCTCGTCGACCTCGGCGACCACGGAATCGGGGATGCCGATGTCGGCGACCACGAGCTCGCCCGCGAGCTCGCGCCCCGGCAGGAGCAGATGGCCGGGCTTGGGCCGGCAGAAGGTGACGGTGAGGCGCGCCGGGGCGGCTGCACCGAGCACCACCCCGCTCGCCCCGTCGACACCCGAGGGGACGTCGACCGCGACGATCGGCCCGCCGTGACGCGCGAGGCGCTCGACCCAGGCGCGTGCGGTACCTTCGAGGGGGCGATCGAGTCCCGTGCCGAACAGCGCGTCGACCACGAGCCAGCGATCGTCCAACTCGCCCGGCAGCTCGGCCGACCAGGGGCCGGCGCGGCGGGCGAAGGCCGCGGCCGCATCGCCTTTGAGGCGCGCCGGATCGACCAGGCTCGTGACCCGGACCGGCCAACCTAGGGCTTCGAGCCGGCGTGCCACGACCCAGCCGTCGCCGCCATTGTTGCCGGGGCCGCAGAGCACGAGCGTGGGTGTGGGCGGGAAGCGGGCGGTGATCGCCCGGACGATCGCCCGGCCTGCCCGCTCCATGAGCACGATGCCCGGCGTGCCGAGGGCGATGGTGCGCGCATCCGCCTCGGCCATCCGGCGCGGGCCCAGGAGCACGGCACCGGGTGGGAAGGGCGGGCTCGTCGCCACCGCCCGGCCTCAGACGGCGCGGTGACGGGCCCGGGCCGCCCGCTCGATCGCCGCCGCCACGAGCGGGTCGAGCTCGAACCGCTCCTGCAGCATGCTCAAAAGCCGCAGCTCGCTCTGGCTCGCACCGCGGTCGGCGGCGATCACGTCGCAGGCGAGCGCGTAGGCGGTCTCGCGCAACGGTGCGGGGAGCGCCTCGGCGATCCGGTCGAGCGCCACGTCGAGCCCGTCCTCGCGCTGCAAGAGATCGACGCACTCCTTGCCGATCGCCGCGATCCGCGACCGGTCGAACTCGTCGAAGGCCGGCAGCGAGCCGACGATCCGCGTCATCGCGGCGATTTCGGCGTCCGACATCGTTCCCTCGGCCGTGGCGGCGAGGACCATGGTGGCGATCAGGGCGGCGTGGCGGTCGAGACGGTCGGACATCGCGGCTCCCGAGCGGTTCCCCAGCGGCCCGGAGTGTGGTCGCGCTCCGGCGCGAGAGCAATCCTGGGCTCGGGCGCCCGCCGGGCGCCCGGCCGTCAGAGAAAGTTCAGCTTGACCTTATTCTATCATTGCGCGAAAACGCCGCCGTCTCGCCCCGGAGGAACGGTCGCCCGGATGGACCTCGGCCCCGATCCGCAGCGCCGCCGGCTGCTGATCGTCGGCGACCTGGCTTTGAGCCGTGGCCTGATGCGCATGGTGTTGAGCCGGCTCGGCTACGTGGTCTCGGTGGTGGGCAGCGGAACCGAGGCGCTCACGATGCGCGCCCACACCCGCTTCGCGCTGGCGCTCGTGGCGGCGCGCTTACCGGACATGCCCGGCACGGCGCTCGCCCGGCATCTGGCAAAGGCACCGAGCAAAGTCCCGGTCTTGATGTTCGGCGACGCTTTCGACCGGCCGAGCCCCCTGCACGACGCGGCCTCGGCGAGCCTCGCCGGTTTCCTCGTCAAGCCGATTTCGATCGGCCGTCTCGTGGGCGCGGTCAAGGCCCTCACCGACGGCCGAAGTCCGCCCGCCAGTGCCGCGGAGATCACCATGCCCACCCGACCCCCGCTCGACCTCGGCCGGCTGCGCGAATTCGCCGATGGCGACCGCCAGCTCGAGCGCGAGCTCGCCACGCTCTATGTCGAGACCGCGGCGGTGTACATCGGCCAAATGCGCGACGCCCTCGACGATCCGGAGGCCTGGCGGCGGGCGGCGCACGCGCTCAAGGGTGCTTCGGTCAACATCGGCGCGCTCGAGCTCGCCGAAACCGCCGCTCGCGCAGAGCGCAGCGAGCCCTCGGCCGAGCTGGTCGACGAGCTCGCGGGGCAGCTCGCAGCGGTCCGCAGCTTCTTGAGCGCCCGCGCCGCGGCCCAGGTCGTGGCCCTTTCCTGAGGGGCGTGCGCCTCGGTCGGCGTTGGCGGGGGGCAACACACCCCGGGGGTTGCATCACCTTCCGACCGTTGGCGCTTGCGCGGCCGGATCTTTTCCTTTCACATCTCGGCACGTTCGTCGCACGGCCCACGCAACCCCGTCGCGCCGCACCCGCGGCTCGGGGCGGCGGGCCGAACATCTTCGGGGATCGGCGGGAATGGTCGCGAAGAGGCATGTCGCTCTCCTCCTGGCCCTGGCCTTTTCGGCCACCGGCTGCGCCAACCCGGCCGATCGGATGGTCGCCCCCGAGCCGACCGTTCTCGACGATGCCGACCTTTTCTTCGTCGACATGGACGCGGTCCGGCAAATGGTCCCCCAAGGGGCGCCGTTCAGCCAGGGTCTGCGCGTCGGCTATCTCGACCTGACCGACGAAGCGGCCCGCCGGGTCGACCTCGCCGACCGCGCCCATTTCGGCCGCAAGGCGGTGGCCTCGGCCAAGGGGCTCAACGTCCAGCCCGACATGGTAGCCCTTCGCAAGATCGCCGATTCGGCCAAGGGCGAGTTCGAGGCCGCGCGGGCTCGGCTGTTGGCGGCACTCGACGCCAACGGCCGGCTGCGTGCCCCGGCCGATGCCGCGAAGGCGCAGACCGCCTACGATTGCTGGCTCGAGCGCACGGAAGCCGGCGACCAGGCCGGGGCAGCGACCTGCAAGGCTCGGTTCGAGGAGGCGGTCGCCGCGGTCGAACGGTCGCTCGCGCCGGCCGCGCCGCAACAATATCTCGTCTTCTTCGCCTGGGACCGGGCCGACATCAGCCCGGTCGCCCGCCAGGTCATCGAGCAGGTCGCAGCCGAATTCAAAGCCGGCAAGATGGTCCGGCTGCACCTCGCGGGGCACGCCGACCGCTCCGGGCCCGAGGCTTACAACATGCGGCTTTCCGAACGGCGGGCGCGGGCCGTGGCACGCGAGCTCGAGCAACTCGGCGTGCCGGCGAGCGCTCTCGAGCTCAAATGGTACGGCGAGACCCGACCGCGGGTCCCGACCCCGGACGGGGTGCGCGAGGCGCAGAACCGCCGGGTCGAGATCACCTGGGATTGAGCCCTGCCCGACCGGCCTCGGAAAAACGCGATCGGCCGCCTGGGGGCGGCCGATCTTTTTTCGGAACCGACGCGACGGGTACCTCGCCCGTCGTCGCGCGACGTCGCTCAGCCGCCCGTCACGCTCATGTGGCGACGGACCGCCGGACGGTTGTGGCGACGGTCGATCACGAAGTCGTGGCCTTTGGGCTTGCGCGCGATGCCGTCGAGGATCGCCTGGCGGACGAGCTCGTTGCCCTCGGAAGCGCGCAAGGCCGCGCGGAGGTCGGCTTTGTCCTCTTGCCCGAGGCACATGTACATCGTGCCCGTGCAGGTGACCCGCACCCGGTTGCAGGACTCGCAGAAATTGTGGGTCAAGGGCGTGATGAAGCCGAGCCGGCCGCCGGTCTCCTTCACCCGCACGTAGCGGGCCGGGCCGCCCGTGCGGTAGTCGATGTCCTCGAGGGTCCAGCGCCGCTCGAGCCGGGCACGGACGAGCGAGAGCGGCAAATATT
>Ga0308408_1000630_pt1 | contig 19561 bp, 21 predicted proteins | sample HotsprSampleMSe3_FD_203466 | JGI IMG/M metagenome (GOLD analysis project Ga0308408, IMG submission 203466) | Hot spring phototrophic mat microbial communities from Mushroom Spring, Yellowstone National Park, Wyoming, United States - 20060912_MSe3 ... | reverse complement strand
CAACCATCCGTTCCCCGACGGCAACAAACGGGCCGCGTTCCTGGCACTCGGCCTGTTCGTGGCGATCAACGGCTGGCGCCTCGTGGCCGACAAGGCCGAGGCGACGATCGTCATGCTCGATCTCGCCGCGGGCGAACTCGAGGAGGAGGCGCTCGCCGCCTGGATCCGCGCCCGGCTCGCCCGGCGCTCGCCTCAGCCCTGACGGGCGAGGCGCTCGGCCACTTCGAGGGCCGCGTATGTCAAGATCCCGTCCGCCCCGGCGCGCTTGAAGGCCAACAAGCACTCTTCCATGCAGCGCGCCCCGTCGAGCCAGCCGCGCTCGGCCGCGGCCTTGACCATCGCGTACTCGCCCGAGACGTGGTAGGCGAAGGTCGGCACGCCGAACGCCTCCTTCACCCGGGCGACGACGTCGAGATAGGGCAGGCCCGGCTTGACCATGACGATGTCGGCGCCTTCGGCGATGTCGAGGGCCACCTCGCGCAGCGCCTCGCGGACATTGGCCGGATCCATCTGGTAGGTCTTCTTGTCGGCCTTGCCGAGCGCTGTGGCCGAGCCGACCGCGTCGCGGAACGGGCCGTAGAAGGCCGAGGCGTATTTGGCGGCGTAGGCCATGATGATCGCCTGGGCGTGGCCGGCTTCGTCGAGGGCCTTGCGGATCGCGCCCACCCGACCGTCCATCATATCGGAGGGCGCGATCACGTCGCAGCCCGCTTCGGCCTGGCAGAGGGCTTGGCGGATCAAGGCTTCGATCGTCTCGTCGTTGAGGATGACGCCGTCCCGAACGATGCCGTCCTGGCCGGTCGTCGTGTAAGGGTCGAGGGCGACGTCGCCCATCACGCCGACCTCCGGCACCGCCTTCTTGATCGCCCGGATCGCCCGGCAGAGGAGATTGTCGGGGTTCCAGGCCTCGCGCCCGTCGACCGTCTTGCGCTCGGCCGGCGTGCAAGGGAAGAGGGCGACCAAGGGGATGCCGAGCCGGGCGCAGCGCTCGACCCGCGGCAAGAGGAGATCGATCGAGAGCCGCTCGATGCCGGGCAGCGACGGTATGGGCTCACGCCGGCCGTGACCGTCGAGCACGAAAAAGGGCTGGACGAGGTCGGCCGGCCGCAGCGTGTGCTCGGCCACCAGCGAACGCGCCCAGTCGGCCTGCCTGAGCCGGCGCAGGCGGGTCCTCGGGAAGGGCGGCTGGCTCGCGAGATGCCTCGGCATGCTCATGGGCGGCCTCGACGCGTGACGAACGTGTGACGACCCGTTCGAGTTTCTCTAAGACCGCTTCGATGCGCTGGCAATCGCCCGGGGCAGGCGGGCGATTGACCGGCTCGACGGGGCTGGCTAGGCCCGTTCGGCGAGAGCGGAGGGTGGTTTGGCGATCGGATTCGAGCCGAGCGAGGAGCAGCGGGCGATCGGCGAACTCGCACGCGATTTCGCCCGCGAAGAGCTGGCCCCCCACGCCGAGGCTTGGGACCGCGATCACATTTTCCCGGTCGAGACACTCAAGAAGGCCGCGAGCCTGGGCTTCGCTGCGATCTACGTGGCCGAGGAGATGGGAGGAGCGGGGCTCGGCCGGCTCGAGGCGGCGATGGTGTTCGAAGAAATGGCCCGCGGCTGCCCCTCGACCGCCGCTTACCTTTCGATCCACAACATGGTCGCCTGGATGATCGACGCCCACGGCGACCTCGAGCAAAGGCGCGCCTTCCTGCCCGATCTCTGCAGCATGGCGCGCTTCGCATCTTATTGTCTGACCGAGCCCGGCAGCGGCTCGGACGCGGCTTCGCTGCGCACGACCGCCCGCCGCGACGGCGCGGATTACGTCCTCGACGGGGCCAAGGCCTTCATCAGCGGCGCCGGGGCGTCCGATGTCTACGTCGTGATGTGTCGCACGGGCGGTCCCGGGCCGGCCGGGATCAGCGCCATCCTGGTCGAGAAGGGGACGCGTGGGCTGTCGTTCGGGAAACCGGAAGAAAAGCTCGGCTGGCACAGCCAGCCGACCGCCACGGTGATCTTCGAGGGCTGCCGGGTGCCGGTGCGCAACCGGCTCGGGGCCGAGGGCGAAGGCTTCAAGATCGCGATGCGCGGGCTCGACGGCGGGCGGATCAACATCGCCGCCTGCTCGCTGGGCGCCGCCGCCGAATGTCTCGAGCGGGCGATCGCCTACACCAAGGAGCGACGCCAGTTCGGCAAGGCGATCGCCGACTTCCAACATACCCAGTTCACCCTCGCCGACATGGCGACCGAGCTCGAGGCGGCCCGGCTCATGGTCCAGCGCGCGGCCTGGAAGCTCGATCACGGGGCGCCGGATGCGACCGTGGCCGCGGCGATGGCCAAGCGGCTCGCGACCGACCTCGGCTTCGCGATCGTCGATCGCGCGCTGCAGCTGTTCGGCGGCTACGGCTACATCCGCGATTACGGGATCGAGCGCTTCTTGCGCGATACCCGTGTCCACCGGATCCTCGAAGGTACCAACGAGATCATGCGTCTCATCATCGCCCGCCGGCTGCTCGCGGAGGTGTCGTGAGCGGGGCGGAGCCGATCCGCTTCCTGCGCGAAGGCCGGCTCGGGGTGGTCGTGCTCGACCGCCAAGAGGCGCTCAACGCGCTCACCCGCGCGATGGTCCGCGAGCTCTCGGATCACCTGCGGCGTTGGAAGGACGATCCCGAGGTCGAGGCGGTGCTGGTCAAGGCGGCACCGGGCCGGGCGTTCTGCGCCGGCGGCGACGTGCGCGCGGTGGTCGAGACGGTGTGCCGCGAGGGGGTGGCCGCGGCGCTCCCGTTCTTCCGCGACGAGTACCGGATGAACTGGCGGATCGCCCGCTTTCCCAAGCCTTGGATCGCCCTCCTCAACGGCGTGACGATGGGCGGAGGGTGCGGGATCTCGATCCACGGGAGCCACCGTATCGCCACCGAGCACACGCTCTTGGCGATGCCGGAGACCGGGATCGGCTTCTTCCCCGACATCGGCGCCACCTTCTTCTTGAACGCCTGCCCACCGGGGTTCGGGATGTATCTCGGGCTCACCGGCGCCCGGCTCGGCGCGGCCGACGCGCTCCTGGCCGGTCTCGCGACGCATTTCGTCCCGGCCGCACGCCTGCTCGAATTCGAGGCGCGTCTGGTCGCCGCCGGCCGCGGGGAGGTGGCGGGCGCGCTCGCCGAGGCGCTCGCCGACATGGCCGCGGCCCAGCCCGAGCCGGGAATCCTCGACGAGCGGCTCGCGACGATCCGGGCGATCTTCGAGGCCGAGAGCTTCACGGAGCTCCTCGATCGGCTCCAGCGCGAGCCCACCGGCTGGGGCCGCGAGCAGCTCGCGCTTCTGCGGGAAAAGTCTCCGCTCGCTGTGCGGCTCACCTTCGCCCAGCTCCGCCGCGGTGCGGGGGCGAGCCTCGAAGAGTGCCTGCGCCTCGAATATCGGATGGTCCGGCACGTTCTCGAATCGGGTGAGTTCGCCGAAGGCGTGCGGGCGCTCTTGATCGACAAGGACAAGCGGCCGCGCTGGCGGCATCCGTCGCTCGAAGCGGTCGACGAGGCCGAGGTCGAGCGATTCTTCGCACCGATCCCGGAGGGCGAGCTCGTCTTCGACTGGGAAGGGATCTGAGCGGTCGCATCGGGCGGCCGGGGAGGGGAGGATGGCCCGGATCGGCTTCCTGGGACTCGGCAACATGGGCGGCCCCATGGCCGCCAATCTGCTCAAGGCGGGACACGCGGTCCGCGGGTTCGATCCGGTCGCGGCGGCCCGCGAGCGCCTCGCCGCGGCGGGTGGTGCGCCTGCGGGTTCGATCGCCGAGGCGGTCCGCGAGGCCGAGGTCGTGATCTCGATGCTGCCCGAGGGACGGCACGTGCGGGCGGCCTATCTGGAGCCGGGCGGCGTTCTGGAGGCGGCACCGGCCGGGGCGCTCTTGATCGACTGCTCGACGATCGACGTCGCGACCGCCCGGGCGGTGGCCGAGGCCGCTTCGGCGAGGGGCTTCGCCATGCTCGACGCCCCCGTCTCGGGCGGGGTCGCCGGGGCCACGGCGGGGACGCTCACCTTCATGGTGGGGGGCGATCCGGCCGCCTTCGAGCGGGGGCGACCGATCCTCGAGGCCATGGGCAAGGCGGTGATCCACGCCGGCCCCTCCGGCAACGGCCAGGCCGCCAAGATCTGCAACAACATGATGCTCGGCATCCAGATGATCTCGGTGTGCGAGGCCATGGCGCTCGCCGAGAAGCTCGGCCTCGCCCAGCAGACGTTGTTCGAGATCGCCTCCAAGAGCTCGGGCCAGTGCTGGTCCTTGACGAGCTATTGCCCGGTGCCGGGCCCGGTGCCCTCCTCGCCCGCCAACCGCGGCTATGCTCCCGGTTTCACCGTGGCGATGATGCTCAAGGATCTCAAGCTCGCTCAGGAAGCCGCGCAGGCGGTCGGCGCACGTACCCCACTTGGTGCGGAAGCGTATCAGCTCTACAATCTGTTCGCTTCGGAGGCGACACGGGGACTGGATTTTTCAGCAATCATGACGATGATCGGGTCAAAGGTTGACTAAACCTGCGCGTCAGGTCGGGTGCGGCCCCGCGCCGTGCCCGAGCCTCGCCGAGGGCGAGCCGTGAAAGAGCAATACGTTTTGACCACGAGGCTCATCGAGCGCCTCCACCGCCGCTTCCTCGACGTCATCAAAGCCGAGCTCGACCGGCTCGGCATCGAGGACATCAACAACGTCCAGACGCTCATTCTGTTCAACATCAACGTCGATCAGCTCACGGTGGGTGAGCTCACGGCGCGCGGCTACTATCTGGGCTCGAACGTTTCTTACAATGTCAAGAAGCTCGTCGAGAACGGCTATCTCTTGCAGGAGCGTTCGGCGCACGACCGGCGGATGACGCGGGTGCGGTTGTCGCAGAAGGGGCTCGAGCTCACTGCCAAGATCGACGAACTCTACGCCCGCAACGCTGCTCAGATCGAAGGGAAGATTGCGACCGAAGAGGAACTCAAGCAGCTCAACAAGACACTCCAGAGCCTCGAGCGCTACTGGAGCAACCTCGTGAGCTTCGCGCTCTGAGGTCGGCGGCCGGCGCGCTACGACCGGGCCTCAGGAGCCTTCGGAACCGCCCGTGGTGACGGCGCGGGCGAGCGCCTCGAGCTGGCGCTGCATCGCCTCGAGCCTATTCTCGAGCTCTTTCATCTGCTCGCCGAGATCGGGTCGTGGCGGGGCCGGTGCGGCGGATGCGGCGTTCGTAGCGTCGGTTCGAGTCCCTTCGCCTGCCGGGCCGAACGGTCCGAACATGGAGGCGGCGCGCTGGAACATGGCGAGGTTCTGCCGGGCCATGTCCTCGAGCGGGCCGAACGGGAAGAACCGGCCGAAGGTCTGCTCCATGTAGGCGCGGATCTGGTCCTGGTGCCGGGCGAAATTCTCCATGCTCATCTCGAGGTAGCGCGGCAGGAAGGCGTGCAGCTGATCGTCGTAGAAGCTGATGAGCTGGCGCAAGAAACCGATCGGCAGGAGGTTCCTGCCCTTGGCATCTTCCTCGAGGATGATCTGGGTCAGGACCGAGCGGGTGATGTCGTCGCCCGTCTTCGCATCGTAGACGACGAATTCCTGCCCGGCGCGGACCATCTGGGCAAGCTCGTCGAGCGTGACGTAGGAGCTGGTAGCGGTGTTGTAGAGCCGCCGGTTGGCGTATTTCTTGACGACCGCGACCGGCTTGTCCCGCGTTTCTCCTTCGTTCGCACGCGCCTCGGCCATGTGATCCCCCGCGCGCGGGCGGCTCAGGCCGCCGCGCTCTCTCCGGCCTCCTCACCCTCGCCCGGACCGGGCGGTGGCAGCTTGCCCGCCTGGATGTCGGCCTCCTCCTGCGAGCGGGCGACGTTCACCGTCACCGTCACCTCGACCTCGGGATGCAGCGCCACCGTGACGGCGTGCAGACCGAGCGTCTTGATCGGGTGGTCGAGACGGATCTGCTGGCGATCGAGCTTGACGCCCGCGGCGGCGAAGGCCTCGACGATGTCGCGGGCACTGACCGAGCCGTAGAGTTGACCGGTCTCGCTCGCTTGCCGCAGCACGGTGACGCTCTGGCCGTCGACCCGCGCGGCGACCTGCTGGGCCTCCTGCTTGCGCTGCAGGTTGCGCGCTTCGAGCTCGAGCCGACGCTTGGCGAACTCGGCGAGCGCCTGCTCCGTGGCCCGCAGCGCCTTGCCCTTGGGGATCAGGAAGTTGCGGGCGTAGCCGTCCTTCACCTTCACGACGTCGCCCATCTGACCGAGCTTCGGCACCCGCTCGAGTAGGATGATCTGCATGGTTCCGGTCCTCCGAATTCAGGCGAGCCGGCGCCGCAGGCCGACGAGCTCCTCGGCCAAGCCGAGGACCGCGACGACCGCAACGAGCGGCCAGCTGAACAGCACGAGCAAGACGTAAACGAAGACGAGCGGCGCCCGGCCGAGGCGGCGCGCGGCGACGAGCGCGTGCAGCACGGCGAGCCCCGCGAGGAAGAGGAGCGCACCACTCAAGAGCAGCACGAGATTGGCGGCGAAGGCCGGTGCGCCGTCCGAGAGCCGACCCACGACGAGGGCGCCGAGCGTCACCGGCACGACCCAACTCGGCAAAACGAGTCCGCCGAGCGCCGGGGTCGGGCGGCGCGCGTGCCCGGAGCGGGCCAAGAGCCCCTGGGCGAGGGCGGCGTTGCTCCAGATCATCGCGAGCCAGGAAAGCGCCGCGCTCCCGGGCAGCCAGACGAGCCAGGGGAGGAGCCGAGCCTCGAGGGCCGGTCCGGCGCCGGGGCCGCCGAGCTGGGCCGCGAGATGCGCGGCGACGAACCGGGCGAAGACTTCGACACCCCCACCGACGGTCTCGAGCCAGGCGAGGGCGGCGAGCGAGACGGCGCCCACGTAGAGTGCCGTATCGGCCGCGAGCCGGCCGAGCGGGTACCATTCGACCCGTTCGTCTTCGCGGCGCCAGAGCAGTGCCCTCCGACTCACGAGGATCGCCGGGGCGAGCTGCACGAGGAGGAGCACGATCGCCGCCACGATTCCCGAAGCGAGGAGCACCGTAGCGAGCGCGCCCAGCGAGGCGAGGGCGGCCGAAAGCGGTCCGAGGCCGAGCCCGCAAAGCAGGATCGGCAGCTGGACGAAGTAGCCCGCAATCGGGAGGAGCCCGCCACCCTGGATCATCGACAAGAACAAAAGGCCGCTGGCGACCCCGGCCAGCGCCGTGATCGCCACGGCCCGCCCGCCCATCGCGCCCGGCCTCGACGCCCTCAGCGGGCCACGAAGGGCAGGAGCGCGAGCTCGCGCGCCCGCTTGATGGCGAGCGCCAAGGCCCGCTGCTCCTTGGCGGTCACCGCCGTGATCCGCCGCGGGACGATTTTGCCCCGCTCGGAGATGAAGCGCTGCAAGAGCTTGACGTCCTTGTAATCGATCTTCGGCGCCTCGGGATGGGCGAACGGGCTCGCCTTGCGCCGCCGGAAGAAGGGGCGGCGGATCGTGATGGTCGGCGGTTCCACGGGCCGTCGCCGTTCGCCGCCAGCCTCGCCGCTCTCGAGCTCTTCGGTCATCCCCTACACTCCCGATCTCAGACCTGGTCCTCGTGGCGCGGCTCGTCCCGCTCGCCCTTGTTCTCGCGCTCGCCGCGGACCTCACGGTCGCGACGCGACCGCTCGTCGCGGCTCGCCTTCGCGACCATCACGGGCGAGGGCCCGTCGTCGAGCTTGTCGACCCGAACGGTGAGGTAGCGCAGCACGTCCTCGTTGATCCGCTCGGTCCGCTCGAGCTCCATGATCGCCGCGGCCGGAGCGTCGATGTTGAAATGCAGATAATGACCCTTACGGTTCTTTTTGATCCGGTAGGCCAGGTTGCGCAGTCCCCAATACTCGGTCTTGGTCACTTTACCGCCCTGATCGGCGATGAGCTGGGCGATCGTCTCGCCGAGGCTCTGGGCCTGTTGGGAGGTGAGGTCGGGGCGCGCGATCAGCGTGTGCTCGTAGAAGGGCATGAACGCTCCAGATGGTCTCGAAAGGCACGAACGGAGCGCCGACGACGTCGCCGCTCCGTCCGATCGGAGCACCGCGTCTCGAGGCCGTGGCAGGTGAACCCGCCCCACGCGGTGGCCACACCACTATAGCGAGGGCGACGGGCGGCGCAAGGCGCGCGGCTGTGGCCGCAGCCCGCTTGACAGGCCGAGGCCGAGCCTTATGAGCCGGCCCGGCGCCGTTCCCTTTGGAACAGTTCCGTGACAAGACCCGCTGCCGTCTTCCCCGGCCAGGGCTCGCAAATCGTGGGCATGGGCCGGGCCCTGGCCGATGCTTCGCCGGCGGCGCGTGCCGTGTTCGCGGAAGTCGACGAAGCCTTGGGCGAGGGGCTCTCCCGGATCGTCTTCGAAGGCCCGCAAGAAGCGCTCACCCTCACCGAGAACGCCCAACCGGCGCTGCTCGCCACCTCGATCGCCGTCCTCCGGGCGCTCGAGGAACGGCTCGGCCGGCCGCTCGTCGAACGGCTCGTCTGCGTGGCCGGCCATTCGCTCGGGGAATACAGCGCGCTCGTCGCGGCCGGTGCGCTCGGCCTCGCCGACGCCGCCCGCCTCCTGCGCCTTCGCGGAGCGGCGATGCAGCGCGCCACGCCGCCCGGGACCGGGGCGATGGCGGCGATCCTCGGACTCGACGCCGCGGTCGTGGTCGCGATCGCGGCCGAGGCGGCGGAAGACGAGGTCTGCCAGCTCGCCAACGACAATGCCGACGGCCAGGCGGTCGTGAGCGGCCACGTGGCGGCGGTCGAACGCGCGGTCGCCCTCGCCAAGGAGCGGGGCGCCAAGCGCGCCGTCATGCTCCAGGTCTCGGCCCCGTTCCACTGTGCGCTCATGGCGCCGGCCGCCGACGAACTGGCGCCGGCGCTCCGCCGCACCCGCTTCGCCGAGCCCGTCGTCCCGCTCGTCGCCAATGTCACGGCCGAGCCCGTGCGCGAGCCGACGCTGCTGCCGGAGCTCCTGGTCCGGCAGGTCGCGGGCCGGGTGCGTTGGCGGGAGAGCATGTCGACGATGGCGCGGATGGGCGTCGACCTCGTGCTCGAACTCGGGCCAGGCAAGGTGCTCGCGGGCCTCGCGAAGCGCGGTGTGCCGGGAGCCCGCGTCCTCTCGGTCGGCGAGCCGGGCGACCTCGACGCCGCCCTGGCGGCGCTCGGCGCGTGAGGTGACGCCGATGTTCGATCTCTCGGGCAGGACGGCGCTCGTGACCGGTGCTTCGGGCGGGATCGGTGGGGCGATCGCCCGGACCCTGCACCGGGCCGGGGCCACCGTGGTCGTCGCGGGCCGCCGGCGCGACGCGTTGGACGCCCTCGCGGGCGAGCTCGGCGAGCGCGTGCTCGTGGCGGTGGGTGATCTGGCCGAGCCGGGGGCAGCCGACGCCCTCGTGGCGGTGGCCGAGCAGGCGGGCGGCCTCGACATCCTCGTGAACAATGCCGGGATCACCCGCGACCAGCTCGCGGTGCGGATGAAGGACGAAGATTGGCAGAGCGTGATCGATACCGATCTCGGCGCCTGTTTCCGTCTCTGCCGGGCCGCCCTCAAGGGCATGATGCGCCGCCGCTACGGGCGGATCGTCAACATCGGCTCGATCGTCGGGTCGACCGGCAATCCCGGGCAAGCCAACTACGCCGCCGCCAAGGCCGGCCTCGTGGGCCTCACCAAGGCGCTCGCGGCCGAAGTCGCGAGCCGCGGTATCACCGTCAATTGCGTGGCCCCGGGCTTCGTCGTCACGGCGATGACCGATGCCCTGGGCGACAAACAACGCGCGGCACTCGTCGAGCGGATCCCGACCGGGCGGCTCGGGACGCCCGAGGACGTGGCCGCCGCGGTTCTCTATTTGGCTTCGAGCGAAGCCGGTTGGGTGACCGGCCACACCCTCCACGTGAACGGCGGGATGGCCATGATCTGAGGGGCGGAGCCCGGGCGACGAGCCGGCCCCGTGCTGGCCAAGCCCCCCTGCCTCGTGTACAAGCCCGGGCCGAACGGTCCGGGCCCGAGAGTCGAGCGGAAGCGCTTCCACGGAGACACCATCATGAGCGACATTGCCGAGCGCGTGAAAAAGATCGTCGTCGAACATCTGGGCGTCGACGAATCGAAGGTCGTCGAGAACGCGAAGTTCGTCGACGACCTCGGTGCCGACAGCCTCGACACGGTGGAGCTCGTGATGGCCTTCGAAGAGGAGTTCGGGGTCGAGATCCCGGACGACGCCGCCGAGAAGATCCAAACCGTCAAGGACGCGATCACCTACATCCAAGAGCACGCGGCGAGCTGAGCGCACCCCTCGGCCCCGCGGGAGGGACGCCGTGCTGCGAAGGGTGGTGGTCACCGGCCTGGGCCTCGTCACACCTTTGGGTAACGGGGTCGAGACGAGCTGGCGGCGGCTCCTCGCGGGCGAGAGCGGGATCCGCCGGATCGACCAGTTCGACACCTCCGATCTGCCGGCCAAGATCGCCGGGCTCGTGCCGACGGGCGACGGGCCGGGTCGGTTCCGGGCGACCGACTATGTCGAGCCCAAGGACCTGCGCAAGAACGACCTCTTCATCGTCTACGGGATCGCCGCCGCCAAGGAGGCGCTCGCCGATTCGGGCTGGCAGCCGGCGAGCGAGGAGGAGCGCGAGCGGGCCGGGGTGCTGATCGGCTCGGGTATCGGCGGGCTCAAGACGATCGCCGAAACCGCGGTCGAGCTCGAGTCCAAGGGCCCGCGCCGGGTGAGCCCCTTCTTCATCCCGGCCTGCCTCATCAACCTCGTGTCCGGCCAGGTGTCGATCCGTTTCGGCCTCAAGGGACCGAACCACTCGGTCGTGACCGCCTGTTCGACGGGCGCGCACGCGATCGGCGATGCCGCTCGGCTGATCGCGCTCGGCGATGCCGATCTCATGGTGGCAGGCGGTACCGAGGCCGCGGTCTGCCGGCTCGGGATCGCCGGCTTCGCCGCCGCCCGGGCGCTGTCGACCCGCTTCAACGACACGCCGGAAAAAGCCTCGCGACCCTGGGACCGTGACCGCGACGGCTTCGTCATGGCCGAGGGTGCGGGCATCGTCGTGCTCGAGGAGCTCGAGCACGCGCGCCGACGCGGGGCCAAGATCTACGCCGAGATCAAGGGCTACGGCCTGTCCGGCGACGCCCACCACGTGACCGCCCCGGCCCCGGACGGCGACGGCGGTTTCCGCTCGATGCGGGCCGCTTTGAAGAATGCCGGACTGCGCCCCGAAGACATCGACTACATCAACGCCCACGGCACGAGCACGCCTCTGGGCGACGAGATCGAGCTCGGGGCGGTACGCCGATTGTTCGGCGAGGCGGCGACCAAACTCTCGATGTCCTCGACCAAGTCGGCGATCGGCCATCTTCTGGGCGCGGCGGGTGCGGTCGAGGCGATCTTCTCGATCCTCGCGATCCGCGACCAGATCGTGCCGCCCACCCTCAACCTCGACAATCCGTGCGAAGGGGCCGAGGGCATGGACCTCGTGCCGCACCGGGCCCGCCCGCGCGAGGTTCGCGCCGCTCTTTCCAACTCCTTCGGCTTCGGTGGCACCAACGCCACCCTGATCGTCACCCGGCCGGAGCTCGGCTGAACCGCCATGCGGCTCGTCGCCCGGCTCGCGGGCGGCCTCGGCATCCTCGCCCTCCTGCTCGTGATCGCCGCCTTCGCGGGTTGGCGCTGGTTCGAGCGTTGGCTCGACCGGCCCGGCCCGCTCGCCGCCGAGACCGTGCTCGTCCTGCCGCGCGGCGGGCTCGAGAAGGTCGCCGCCCGCCTCGAGGAAGCCGGGATCGTCGAGCCCGGCTGGGCGTTCGTCCTCGCGGCGCGCCTGCAGGGGCGCGAGCGAACGCTGAAAGCGGGCGAGTACCGCTTCACGGCCGGGATCACACCGCGCGCGGTGTTGGATCTTCTGGAGAGCGGGCGGGTCGTCCTCCACCGGATCACCATCCCCGAGGGGCTGACCACGGCCGAGGTCCACGCCTTGCTCGAGGCCGCGGAGGTCCTCGAGGGGCCGCTACCCGAGCCGGGGCCCGAGGGCACGCTCCTGCCCGAGACCTGGCTCGTGCCGCGGGGAGAGCCACGGGCCCGGCTCCTCGAGCGGATGCGCGAGGCCATGCGGGCGAGTCTCGCCGAGCTGTGGGAGCGGCGCGCGCCCGATCTGCCCTACACGCGGCCCGAGGAGGCGGTGATCCTCGCCTCGCTGGTCGAGCGCGAGACGCCCAAGAAGGAGGAGCAGCCGCTGGTCGCCGCGGTGTTCGTGAACCGATTGAAGCGCGGCATGCGGCTGCAGAGCGATCCGACCGTGATCTTCGCCTTGACCGGCGGCCGCAACAACCTCGATCGGCCCCTCACCCGCAAGGACCTCGAGCTCGACCACCCGTTCAACACCTACCGGATCGACGGGCTACCGCCGGCGCCGATCGCCAATCCCGGGCGGGCGGCGCTCGAAGCGGCCCTCGCCCCGGCCGCTGTCGACTATCTTTATTTCGTGGCGGACGGCACGGGCGGCCACGCCTTCGCCCGCACGCTCGCCGAGCACAACCGCAACGTCGCCCGCTGGCGGCGGATCCGGGATTCCGCGGACCGGCCGGACGGCTGATCGGCCGGCACGATCGCGCCTTGGTAGAGGCTCGGAGCCGGGCTACAACGCGCCCGCGCTGCGCCCGGAGTGCCACGTCGATGCTCGAGCCCGCCGGTCCCCCGCGCCCCAAACGCCGCGGCTTGATGCTCGTCCTTTCTTCGCCTTCGGGGGCGGGCAAGACCTCGATCTCGCGCCGCGTGCTCGAGCTCGAGCCCGAGGTCACGATGTCGGTTTCGGTCACCACCCGGCCCAAGCGACCCGGGGAGCGCGACGGCATCGACTATCACTTCGTCGACGAGGCACGCTTCCGGGCGATGGTCGAGGCGGGTGAGCTGCTCGAACACGCGCTCGTCTACGGGCATCATTACGGCACGCCGCGCAAAGCCGTGGAGGAGGCTCTCGCCGCCGGCCGCGACGTGCTGTTCGACATCGACTGGCAGGGGGCCCAGCAGCTCCGCGAGGCGGCGGCCGACGACGTGGTCGGGGTGTTCATCCTCGCCCCCTCGCTCGAAGCGCTCGAGCAGCGCCTGCGCCGGCGCGCCCAGGACAGCGAGGAGGTGGTCCGCTACCGGCTCGCGCGGGTCGCCGCCGACGTCACGCATTGGGCCGAGTACGAGTACGTCATCATCAACGAAGAGCTCGAGGCGAGTGTGGCCGCGGTCCGCGCGATCCTCGCCGCCGAACGGCTGAAGCGGCGGCGTCAGCCCTTCCTCTCGGAGTTCGTGCAGCAATTCCGCGCCGCGCCGGCCGCCGCCGGCGCCTGATCGGCGCCTCCGGGGAGCAGCTCGGCGAGGCGGCGGAAGGTCTCGGGCGCGAGTTCTTCGGCGCGGGCCGTCGGCGGGACACCGAGCGCCTCGAGGACCCGCTCCGGATCGGGCCACAGGGCACCGAGGCTGCGGCGCAGCATCTGGCGGCGGCGGCCGAAGGCGGCAGCCGTGAGCCGCTCGACGCGGGCGAGCAGCTCGGCTCGCGGCCGGTCGGGGCGGGGGACCAGGCGGACGAGGCTCGAGCGGACCTTGGGCGGCGGCAGGAAGGCGCCGGGCTCGAGGTCGAACAGACGCTCGACTCGGCAGACGAGTTGCGCGAGCACGGAGAGCCGGCCGTAGGCAGCGCCGCCCGGCTCGGCTGCGAGCCGCAGCGCCACCTCCCTCTGGAAAAGGAGCACCATCCGGGCGATCGCCTCGGCCCGCCGCAGCCAGCCGAGCAGGAGCTCGGTGGCGATGTTGTAGGGAAGGTTGGCGACGATCACGAGGGCGCCGGGCGGTGCCAGCCGCTCGATCGGGAAGCCCAAGGCGTCGGCTTCGACGAGCTCGAGCCGGCCGCCCGCCGCCGCCACGAGATCGCCGAGCGCGGCGATGCAGCGCGGGTCGCGTTCGACGGCCACGAGGCGCGTCGCGCCGGCCTCCAGGAGCGCACGGGTGAGGCCGCCCGGTCCGGGCCCGACCTCGAGCACGGTCGCCCCCTCGAGCGGCCCGGCGGCCAGGGCGATCCGCCGCAGGATCGCGGGATCCAAGAGGAAATGCTGGCCGAGCCGCTTGTCGGCAGTGAGCCCGGCTCGGCGGATCACCTCGCGTAAGGGCGGCAAGCGGTCGAGCGCGGCCGCCCGTGCTCCGGGCTCAGGCGCGGATATCGACGAAGGCCCGTCGGCGGAGCTCGCGCAACCGACGGTCGGCGAGCCGCTCGAGCTGCTCGGCCTCGAGCCGCCGGCGAATCTCGGCCTCGCGTGCCGCCGGGTCGCCACCCGGCCCGGCCGTCCGGCGGTCGCGGACGAGCAGGATCTGGATACCCTGCGGCCCCCGCACGGGCGGTGCCACCTGACCCTTGCCCACCCCGGCCAGCGCCGCCTGCACTTCGGGCCGCAGCGAGCCCAGGCGGACCCAGCCCAGGTCACCGCCTTCAGCCGCCGAGGGTGCAGCCGAGATCTGCCGGGCGAGCGCGGCGAAATCGACGTCGCCCTTGATCGACTGGACGAGGCCCTGGGCCTCGGCCAGCACCTCGGCTTCCTGCTCGCGGGCGTAGACCGGCAAGAGGATCTCGCTCAGGAGAACCTCTTCCTCGGCCTCGCGGAAGGTGGCCATCGCCTGCTCGATCTGCTCGCGGCCGACCGCCACCCGTGGCCGGAGTTCGCGCTCGACGATCTTGCCCCAGGCGATCTGGGCCGCGATCTGCTGGCGGAACGTGCCGAGCGGCACGCCCAGACTTTCGAGCGTGCGGGCGAGCCCGGCCGGATCGAGCCCGTTGCGCTCGGCCACCGCGGCGAAGGCTCGGTCGACCTCCGCTTCGCTCGCCGTCAGACGCAGCCGGCGGGCTTCTTGCAACTGCAGCCGCTCGTCGATCAGCCCGCGTAAGACTTGCGGGGCGAGCCGCCGCTGGGTCTCGGGGGTGTCGGGCAGGCCGGATGCGACGATCGACAGGCGGACCCGGTCGGCGACGTCCTGACTCGTGATCGCCTCGTTGTTGACGACCGCGACGATCCGGCTGCCCTGGGCACGGACGCCGCGGGCCGGAGCGGCGAGCAGCAAGGCCCAAAGGAACGTACGGCGGTCGAGGCGGCGTGACGCCAACGGTTTCTCTCCTCACTCCTCGGCCGGCGCAGCCTGCGCCGGCCCACCGAGATTGGTCAGGCTCAAGCGGATCTTGAAGCTGGTCTCCTCGTCGAGATCGCCCGTCGTCGTGAAGCGCCGCTCGAGCCCGGCCACCAGGACGAAGCAGGGGTGCGTATAGAGGAGGCCGAACAAACTGGATATCGTCCGGGCCTCGTTGAGGTCGCGCCGGGTGCGGGCGGCGATCGCGAGTTCGTCCGTCATTTGCAGCCGCACCCCGGCTCTGAGCTCCTCGCGCGAGCGCGGGGCGAGCCCGGTCGGCTCGTCCGAGAGCCTGAGCCAGCCGACGTCGAAGCGCAAGCGGGACGGGCCGAAGCTCGCGAAGAGGTCGCTGCGGCGGAACTCGAAGTCCTGACGGTCGAGCCGGAACCGGTAGGACAGGTCCAAGAACTCGTTCGGCCGCAGATCGAAACGCCCCACATAGTCGGAGAAGTTCTTGTTGACCCCCGAGTCGGCGGGCACCGCGTCGTTGCGGCGCACCTGGAAGCTCTGGCCCAAGAGCCCGCTGAGCTCGATCCCGTCGGCGCCGCGCGAATCGAAGCGGAGCCCGTAAGCGAGCCGGGTCCCGCCGTCGACCCGGTCGAGCCCGGTGAAGCGCGACGGCTCGAACAGGTTGGTTTCGTCGAACTCGAAGACCTGGCTGTCCTCGTTCGGGATGTCGTCGTCCTCACCGCGATCCGGGCTCACCTTCAACGCCCAGGCAGGCTCCAGCACGTGGGTCCAGCTCCCGGTCGCCCCGACGAGCGGCCAGCTCCCGTCGAGCAAAAGGCGCGGCACGACGCGGCCCTTGCCGCGCGTGCCTCCCTCGCTCGCGAAGGTCGCGGGATCGCCCTCGTAGAGATAGCCGTCGACCCGCCCGTCGAGCCTGAGCCGCCAGAGATCGCCCACGGGGCCGATCCGCGGCAGCTCCCAACCGACCGTGGTCGAGAAGCGGCGGGTGTCGAGCCCGCTCGTGCGGGTCAAGGCGACGAGGCTCGAATCCACCGTCCAGATCGAGCCCCAGCGCTGCGGTGAGCTCACGAGCCGCGCCTCGGCGAGCGGTAGAACGAAGGGGATCGTCCCTTGCCGATCCTCCTCCCTGAGCCCTTGGAAGGCGTAGCCCGAAAGGCCCAGATAGTCGCGACCCACGACCTTCTGCAGGTAGACGCGGTTCTCAAGTACGTCGTCGGAGCCGAAGCCGTAGCGCTTGCGGTAGGTGTTGTCGGAGGAGAGCCGCAGATCGAAGCCGGCGTTCCAGAACTCGGCCGGCCGGTAGCGGCCGCGCGCGTCGATGTGGCCCCTGAGCTCCTTGCCCTGAGCCGGCTCGCCCGCGGGCGCGTAAGCGTCGCCCCGAGTGACGCTGCCGCTCACCCGGCTTTCGCCGATCTCGCGGAGCTCACGATACTCGCCGGCCAGCACGACCCCCTGCCGGGTCGTGAAGATCGGCGAGAAGGTGAGGTCGCGATCGGGTCCGAGCACCCAATGATAGGGAACCTCGAGGGTGAGGCCGAGACTCGAGCTCGTCCCGGCGGTCGGCACGAGGAAGCCCGAGCGGCGCTCGACCGTGGGGTCGGGATGGCGGAACCAAGGGACCCAAAAGACCGGCACGCCCATGACCTCGAGCCGTGCATCCTCGTAGGTGACGTCGCGGGTCGTCCGGTCGTGGAGCACCTTGCGGGCGCGGATCTGCCAGGCGGGCGGGCTTTTGCCGTCGGCGCACAGGGGGCAGGGGCTGTAGACCGCGTCCTCGAGCGTGGTGAGCGTGCCGCCCTCTCGTGTGCCGCGCCGGCTCGCGATCCGCGCCCCGCCGCGCAACAGCGCCCGGAACCGCTCGACCGCACCGGTCGCGAGATCGCCCGTGACCTCGAGACTGTCGCCGAAGAAGGCGTCGCCCGTGGGCTCGATCAGGACGACCTCGCCCCGGGCCCGTACTTTCCCTTCGCGCTCGCTCCAGCTCACCTCGCGGGCGAGCAGCCGGCGCTTGCCGCGCGACAGCTCGACCTCGCCGCGGGCGGTGATCACGCCGCTGCCCGGGTCGTAGAGGATCTCGTCGGCGGTCAAGAACACGGGCTCGCTCGATGCCCCCGCCTGCTGGGCCCGTGCTCCGGCCGGGGCGACGGCCGGGCTCGCGAGGACCAGGAGGGCGCAGAGCGCTGCGTGCGGGCTGCGGCGCGCAGCGGACGCGGCGGCTGGCGAACGCATGAGGCGAGCTCGTCTCCCGGCTCCTGGCGCGCCGCGTTTTAAACAGCGCGTCCGCCGCCGTCCACGCGGCCGCGGGCGCGGCGGTTGACAAGCCGAGCCTGCGGCCGACAGGTGAAGAGCCGGTCGTCGCCTCCGAGGAGCTCCGCATGCGGATCGAGATCACCGCGGCCCCCCTGCCAGAGACGGGCGTTCTGGTCGTCCCGGTCGGCCGTGACGGAGCGCTCTCGACCGCCGCGGCGGCGCTCGACGCACGAGCCGGAGGGCTCCTGCGCCGAGCCCTTTCCGCCGCGGGCGGCCCGCCCAAGCACGGCGAGCTCGTCGAACTCCTCGTGCCGGCGGGCCTCGCCTGCGAGCGGCTCCTCCTTTTGGCCCTGGGTAAGCCCGAGGGGACCAGGCTGCTCGACCTCGAGGAAGCGGGCGGCGCCCTCGCTCAAAGGCTTTCGGCGCTCAAGGTGGCACGCGCACACCTCGCCTCGCCCACGGGGCTCGATCTGCCCGAGCCGCCCGCCCGGGTGGCGCTGGCGCTGGCCACGGGCTGCCGACTGCGCGCCTGGCGGTTCACCAAGTACCAGCACGAGCGGCCCGACGAGCCCAAGGGTCGGATCGAGGAGCTCGTCCTCCACCTCGAGGAGGAGGTGGCCGAGGCGGCCCGCGCGCTGTGGCCGGGCGAGGCGGCCCGGATCGCGGGTGTGCTCGAGGCCCGCGAGCTCGTGAGCGAGCCCGCCAACGTGCTCGACCCGCCGACCTTCGCGCAAGCCTGCAAGCGGCTCGAGCGGCTCGGCGTCGAGGTCGAGATCCTCGACAAGGACCGGCTCGAGGCGCTCGGCATGCGCGCCCTCCTCGCGGTCGCCCAGGGCAGTGCGAAGCCGCCCTTCGTCGTCGTCATGCGCTGGCGGGGTGCCGCGCGCGAGAAGCCCTTGGCGCTGGTCGGCAAAGGTGTGTGCTTCGATACCGGCGGAATCTCGATCAAGCCCGCGCAGGGTATGGAGGAGATGAAGTTCGACATGGCCGGGGCGGCGGCCGTGGTCGGCACGCTCCACGCGCTCGCCGCGCGCAAGGCGCGGGCCGACGTGGTGGGCGTCGTGGGCCTGGTCGAGAACATGCCCTCGGGCACGGCCCAGCGGCCGGGTGACATCGTCCGCGCCATGTCCGGAAAGACCATCGAGGTCGTCAACACGGATGCCGAGGGCCGGCTCGTCCTGGCCGATCTGTGTTGGTACACCCAGGACCGCTTCGCGCCCGAGGCGATGATCGATCTCGCGACCTTGACCGGGGCCTGTATCGTCGCGCTCGGCCACGAGCGGGCCGGGCTCTTCGCGAGCGACGACCGGCTGGCCGAGCGACTGGCGGCGGCCGGGGAGGCCACGGGCGAGCTCCTCTGGCGATTGCCGCTCGGTAAGGCCTACGAGCAGCACATCAAGTCGGACGTCGCGGATTTCAAGAACGTCGGCCGGGCGCGCGAGGCCGGTGCCACGGCGGGGGCCGTGTTCATCCAGCAGTTCACGAACGGTGTGCCCTGGGCGCATCTCGACATCGCCGGGACGGCCTGGACGAGTCGCGATCTGCCGCTTTGCGCCAAAGGTGCCACGGGCTTCGGGGTCCGGCTGCTCGATCGGTTCGTGGCCGAGCACCACGAGGAGCCCGGGCCCGCGGGGTGAGCGAGATCGCCTTTTATCATTTGACCCGCGGCACGCTCGAACAGGTCCTGCCGCGCCTGCTTGAGAAGGTTCTCGAGAGCGGCCGGCGGGCGGTGGTCCGTTGCCCCGGGCCCGAGCGGGTCGAGGCGCTCGACCGGGCGCTTTGGACCTATGCGCCGGATTCGTTCCTGCCGCACGGTACCGCAGCGGACGGCTTCGCCGACCGGCAGCCGGTCTACTTGACGAACGGGCCGGAGCGGCCGAACGGGGCGGAGGTGCTCGTGCTCGTCGAGGACGCGCCGGACGCCGGTCTCGAGGTGTACGAGCGGGTGCTCGTGCTGTTCGACGGTGCCGACCCTTCGGCGGTGGAGCGGGCGCGGGCGCGTTGGCGGGCCTGGCGGGCGGCGGGGCATCGGCTGGTCTATTGGCAGCAGGACGAGAAGGGGCGCTGGGTGAAGGCGCGCGAAGGTTGACGAAGCTTGCTTGCGCGGAGGCCCGGCGTAGAATAGGGAGCGAGCCTGGCGGTCTCGCGGGGAGGTTGCATGGCAGCCAACATTCTCGCCCGCTGTGGATTTTGGAATCGTGAATCGGAACCCTTTGTCC
>Ga0308408_1000625_pt1 | contig 19606 bp, 30 predicted proteins | sample HotsprSampleMSe3_FD_203466 | JGI IMG/M metagenome (GOLD analysis project Ga0308408, IMG submission 203466) | Hot spring phototrophic mat microbial communities from Mushroom Spring, Yellowstone National Park, Wyoming, United States - 20060912_MSe3 ... | reverse complement strand
TTTCAAGGCTTAAGAGTTCATCCCCGAGGAACTGCAAGCTTGAAGGGGCAAAGATGGTTCTATGCTTGGCTACTGCGTAGTCGTTTGTTTCTCTATGCTCAAGGTATGAATAGACTTTGAAGACGATGTCGCCAAGGGAGGCATAGTTCATATTATCAATATTTATATATATAAGCACTGGTTCAAGCAAAGATTGCAAAGAATTTCAGAGTTCTATTCTTTTTATAGCCTCTACAGCCACGCCCACGATCTGCAAATCTGCAGAAGGTTGAAGTGGTGGGTATTTTGGGTTGTCTGAAGTTAGCACAATGGAACCATTCACTTTCGTAAGCCTTTTTACAATCAACTCTCCGTAATGATTTCTCACCACTACCACCTTCCCACTCGGAATATCTAACCCATCACCCACATAAGTCTTAAACACCACGAAATCACCATCATGTAAAGTAGGCTCCATGCTGTCTCCATGCACTTGAACTGAAAACTTCCCGCCCTTCTGGAATGTTTCTTTGCTAACAAGAACCCAGCCCACCACATCCAGGTCCGCTGGGCTTTCTGGGAACCCTGCCCCCGCACGCCCCACAACTGGAATGCGGACAAGCTTTTCAAGGACTTCTCTCGTTTTTGCTTCTAACTCTTCTAACAATGTCTTCTCTCTTTTCTCCCACATCTCCCCCTGCCCTGTTTTTAGCCATTCATAAGAGATGCCGAAGGTGGAGGAGATGAGTTTTAAAGCTGTGTCAGGGGCATCTCTTTCTCCCGCCTCCCATCTGTTGATTGTCTTCCATGACCGCCCGATCCTTTCTCCCATCTCCACCTGCGTTAATCCCAAAGCCTTTCGGATTAAGCGTATTCTTTCACCTACCGCTTTTTTGTCCATTCCTCTACCTATCCCATTTGGGATAATATCCGCCATCTTCCTCTTGACAAACATCCCAGATGGGATATAATACTTCCTATGGGTTCTAACCTCATAAGGGATATTGTAAAAGAGGCAGGAAGGAGGCAGGGAATAAGTCTTAGCAAGTTGGCGAACATTCTCAATGTTAATCATGTCTATTTGTTTAGCGTGCTCAGTGGCAAAAAAATCTCTCGTCCTCTCATCTGCAAAATTGCAGAGTTTTTGCATGTTCCTGACCTCCCGTCTCAGTATGAGATTTATTTAGCATCAAGGCGTGTAGAAAGCAAGGGAGCCAAGCCTACGCCCAGCAAAAAAGGTAGCAAAAAACCAAATCCTATAAAGGAGGTATAAAGCCATGAGGCACTCAAGCTTTAACTGGGTCTTCCGGGAATTCCTCCGGAAGAAAAGCCCCTATCCTCTGGCAAGCAGGCTCCAGAGGAGCGAAAAGCTTATTTATGCGTGGTCTATGGATGAGGACAATCCCTTCCATAGGCGAGACCCACTCAGCTATGCGATGGACACGCTACTTATTATCCATGAACACATGCCCGAGCTTGCTTTCAAAGCTCTACAGGAAATAGCACACAGGCTCGGCTATAGGCTTGAACCATACCCCGCAGAAAGGGAAGTGCCCTTTAAAGAAATCCTCAAAGAACTAAACGACGCCGAGGAAGCCCTTGTGGATGAGAACAACAGCTTGGAGGAAGACCTCAAGGAAGTGGAAGAAGCTATCTACACACTCCTACTCAAAAAATCAGAACTCAAAAAGAAGCTTATAGAAAAAGCCGAGAGGGAAGGGAAAAGACCCTCTCGGGGGAGGTAGAGCAAATGACACACGCAGATATGAATAATATAACACTGAAGATAAGGCAGTTCAACAGATTTTTTGTTCTTGATCTCCAATTCTACGAATGGCGCTGGGTGAAGGCATGGGAAATAATCTCTGTCAAGCATGCTTCTGGAGAAAAGGTTTATGAGGTAAAGAAATACGAAAGGGACGGAGACAGAATTTTGGCGGTGGTTATTCCATTGTGGGAGGTGTAGAGATGAGGCTACCAGAGAGGGAAGGAGATTGGCAAATAATCATCGGAACGCTGATGCCTGCCTGCTCCATTGTGCTCGTTCTGTTAGCCGAATCAAAAAACAGGCAGGCGGAGACAATACTTAAGGAAGCAAAACAAACCGTAAAGGAGGTGTGCAAATGAAAGCCATTGCAAAGCAAGACCAACAACACCTTGTAGAGATGCTAAGGGTTCTGTTCCCCCAGCTGCAGGGGGTCAGCGATTTAGAAATAGCTAAAGCTGTTGCCTTAACCAAAAGGCTGGGCTTGGACCCATTCAAAAGGGAGGTGCACTTTATCCCATTCAAGGGGACCGTGCAGGTGGTAGTGTCTTACTTGGAGTATATCAAAAGGGCAGAGAGAAGCGGAAAGCTGGATGGGTGGGAGGCGAGATTGGGTAAAGATGAGTTTGGGGAGTTTGCGGAGGTTGAAATTTTCAGAAAAGACTGGGAATATTCCTTCACCTGGCGAGCGTATTTGAACGAAGTCAAAAAAGACACTCCGAACTGGAAAGCAATGCCCTTATTCATGCTAAGAAAAACCGCTATAGCCCAAGCTTTTAGATTGGCATTCCCGGAGGAAACTCAGGAGTTGCCACTGGAAGAAGGAGAGATAGTGGAATATGAGACTGTGGAAGAGGTTAAAACAATTTCGGAGGCACAAGCAAAAAGGCTTTGGGTTATTGCTAAGGCGGCTGGAGAGGAAGCGGGGATAGGAAAGGCGGAAGTGGAGAAAGTGGTAAGGGAAGTTTTAAGTGAATACGGACTTGAAAGCACAAGGGAGATACACACAAAACTGTATGATGAAGTGATAGAAAAAATTAAAGCTCGCATATTGGAGTTGGCAAAGATAGAAGAACAAAAGGAGAGCTAAAAAATGCTCCCCCCCATGTTCCCCTCACCACACCTCCCTCCTCCCCCTTCCTTGCGGGGTACCACACCCCGCCTTTTTACAAAACTCCCTCCCTATCAGTTGCCTTTTGGGAAGGTGCAACGCCTTCCCGCTTTTTTTATCAAAGCAAAACAAAAAACCAAAAGGAGGTGTAAAGCATGAAAAGCAAAGGTGTTTTTGAGATCCCACTTTCACAAGTTGAGGTTATTCAGGGGCTGTTGCCCAGAATTTACAACCACACCATAGAGGAGAAGGTAGAAGAGTATAAGGAAGCAATGGCGGAAGGGCAAGAGTTCCCACCCATCACGGTATGGGACAGAGGCGGGCACTATTGGCTTATTGATGGAATGCATAGGCTTTTGGCAAGCAAGAGGCTTGGGAAGGACACCATCAAGGCGGAAGTAGTAGAGTTGGCGGATGAATTGGAAGCTCGCATATTAGCCATTGAAAAGAACGCAAGCCACGGGATCCCTCTGGACAAAGAAGAGAAAAGAGAACTGGCAAGGCTACTGTATGCGGACGGTGTGGAAATAGAGAAATTGAGAAAGCTGTTTAGGGTTTCCGAGAGAACGATTTATAACTGGGTGGAGGGTGTAAAGAGAAGGGCAAAGGAGGAGGAACTGAAAAGGCAAGCGTTGGAACTAAAGAAACAAGGCTTATCTACAAGGGAAATAGCGTCAAAGCTTGGAGTGGATCATTCTACCATAGTTAAGTGGTATGGAGGAAGTGGTGAAAACCTGCAAAAATTGCAGATTGTCACCACCCCCCTCATAAACCCCGACGGCACCCCCACCGAAGAGGGCTACAAAGCCCTGTCGGAGTTTATAGAGGAGAACGAGGAAGAACTGAGGGGGAAACCTTTTAACGAGGCAGTGAAAGACCAGACTCTGCGGGATGTTCTCAAGTTTTTACACGAGGCGATCAAAAGGGATTTAAAGCGGTTCATAGACGCCCCCACATACGAAAAAGTCAAAAACTACCTCATCACCATCTATCCATACAAAGAACTCTCCCTCCGGGCACGGAAGGTATTCTTTGACAAGGCTTTGCCCCTTTGGGAAAAGATGAAAAAGGAGCACGAGGAAAGGAAGCGACTTGAAGAGATTGTTATTGAAAAAGCTAAAGAAATCCTTTTAGACCCTGAGTATCAATTTTCCACATGGAAGAACCTCAGATTTGAACTATCAAGGAGAGGAATACACGGAAAAGAGGAGTTGATAGATGAAATTCTGCACCAACACGCAGATGAATTGCTCGCAGTGTATAAGCAAATCCCAGAGGCTGACGATGATAGCCTTACGGAGGAAGAACTCAGGGAGGTAGCAGAGCAAGTAAAAGATGAAGATAAATGGGCAAGGGAGTATAAGGCAAGGGAGGAGACAAGGCAAAGACTGAAGGCAAAAAGACTAAGACCTGTAGATTCAGTGGTAGAGAAGTTTGTAAAGAGGGTTGAAGAACTACTCAAGGAAGAAACAACGCAAATAGACTGGGCAAAGATAGAGCAGATAGCTAAAGAGATTGAAGAAGACACACCCGAAGAAGTCTGGGAGGAGATAAGAAAGGAATATGAAAAGCAGACACAAGAGCAGAAAAAAGCAAAAGAGAAAGAAAAAGAAAAGAAAGGAACAACCCCCCCACCAAGCATAGAGGAGTATTACAGGAAGCAGTTGGAGCTTCTCCTTCTGGACATGGGAATAAAAATCGGGTGGGTGAAGGCATTTGAGATAGTAGATGAGATTTACGAGAAAGTGAAGGAGTTCTCAAAGAAAGCCGTCAGGGGGTGGTGATTATCACAAGGAGGGCGGATATGGACGAAAGGAAGACGGAAGCACTACGATTACATGCCCTTGGCATCCCTATACGGCGTATTGCTAAAGTTCTCCGCATCCCTCGTAGCACAGTCGCAAGATGGGTGAAAGAGCTGATTGAGGTAATGGGAGAGAAAAAGGAAGAAAAACATCTCCAAGATGAGTTATGGGATAGGGTTATAGAACTTCTCACATTCAGCAAGGAAGAGAAAGGAAGGACAAGGGCTTTATCTATAGCACAGATCTACAGGCTTTTTGAGGTGGAGTTGCAAACGAAAGGAATAAAAAGCGAAAGGACTTTTAGGAGAGTGTTGGAGGAAGTTATAAAACAGAGGTTTGGCAGTTGGGAGAAGCTGGAACTTGAGAGAAGAGACAAAAAAGAATACGCAGAATACAGAAAGCCTAAAGGCAAACAAAGAAGAGAGAAAGGAGAGTGGGAGATTGACGCTACTGAATACACTTTCAAAGGCGAAAGATATTTCATATTAGCCGTGCGGGAGAGGTGGTCGGGAGCCTTCCTCTCCTGCATGGTTGCAAAAGTCAGAGAAGACACCCAAGCCCAGCACTATAACAAAGCATTTAACAGTTTGGATGTAGCCCGTTTTCTTATATCCTTATTTAAAGAATACGGACTGCCCGAGCGTATAATCACCGACAACGAGGCAGTCCTGAAGGCAGAACTCATCACACGAGGGCTTGAATATCTCAACACCCCAATTACACGCACGAAGCCCTACGCACCAAATCAGAAGCTTATTGAGAGAAGCTTTAGAGACCTCAAAGGCCACCTGAGATATTTCGCAAACACCCATCCATCGTTTGAAGAAGCCTTGAGGTCTGCTGTGGAGATGTATAACAAAACAGAACACAGATTTGAACACTTTAACGAGCCTGTGGTTCCTGAACATTTACACGCCACGATTGAATATAGACAGGTAGAAGAAGACGAGATTAGAAAAGCCTTTAGGGAGAAGTTTATTAGAACAGTCCGCAATCACACAATCACAATAGACAATTTGAAGTATGAGTTCATATACGACTTTGAGGGAAGGGCTGGGGAGATTGGAAGGAACAGAAAAGCCCCAGCGGTGGTGTGTTATAGGGACATAGAAAACGCCACCGTTTTGGAAGTGTGGGATGAAAAAGAAACCCGCCCACTCGGAATAGCCAGACTAATATCCACTGATGCCCCCAGCCTTGACCCAACGGAGATTAGAGAAATCAAAAACAAGGAAAAGAGGATAGAGAGAAGAAAGAAGAAGCTAAAAGAAGAACTCATTGAGATAGAACAGCAAGAGATAAAACAACCACAACAACAAAAAGAGACTGCAACCTTTTTAGAGCTTTTAAGCGCCGAGCAAAGCTTACAACCAGCTTCTCAACCCGACGAAGAGGAGCTGGATCCAATAAAACTCTTTTTAGGAGGTGAAGAGTCATGACGCACGCAGAGAGCGTTTTGATTGCAACCTTGCAGGCACTAAGGCGCCTTAGAATGGAGCAAGCTATGCCCCTGCACGGCATTGTGTGGGGTAAGTGGGGGACAGGTAAGACCGTCTCCGCACAAAAGATTGCAAAGCGTGAGCCCGACGTCTTCTATGTGAAAGCTCCCGACGGCGAAATAACAAGGGGGCGGTTGTATAGGCTGATTGGGTTCAGCTTAGGGTGTGGGGCAAGGTCTACATATGAAAGCACTTTAGACCTCATCAAACACCACCTGCTATACTACAATCTTAGACCAATCTTAATCTTTGATGAAGCCCAGAGACTACTCAGAAAACAGCACATTCTAAATGAATTGAAAGACCTCTCCGAGGATGAGGAGCTCGGCTTTTCTTACCTCTTCCTCGGAGACCAAACTACACCCCGATTGTTGTCGGCATACGACCATAGCTTGTTCAAAAGATTTGCCATAAAGAAGGAGCTTCAGCCACTAACGCAAGAAACAATCACCTTCCTCATTAAAGAATACCGCATACAAGCAGACCCAGCCCCAATTCTCCAGTATGCAAGAGAGAGAGGCTGGACCACATTGGACACAGCAATTTGCTTGCAAGCCCTAAAGAACCAAAAAGTAGAGCCATCCATAGAGACACTGGAAAAGATAGCAAAAGCTTTAGGGAGGTAAACCATTATGACAGATGGGAAAATCTGGGAAATCATGTTAAGACTAAGAGTTTTCACTCCTTGGATGGTGCTAAAAGAACTAAGCCCGCCGGATTTCCTCAGGCAATATGTAAAAGAGAGAATAAGGAGTTTGATAGCATCGCAGGTAAAGGCGGACATCCTCCAAGTTTTAAATGAGGACCCGCCCGTGTTTGGGTTCCCGGGGGAGTCTGTAGAAAAGGTAAAAAGAGAGTGTAAGATCTGTAGAAAGAAATTCATTCCAAGACAAGACAGCGACCAGCACTGCAGTAATGAGTGCGAAAAAGAATACAGGAAGAGGTTTTTGGAAAGGATGCGGAGAGAAAAGGGGATGGAAGAGCGTCGTAGGTATGAGCCATGGGAGGAAGAGCTTATCTGGGAGGCATTGAGTAAGCACGGATGCAAGTCTGCAATTTTGCAGGAACTTGCGAAAAGGTTAAACCGCCACCCCGAGGCAATCAAAAGCAAGTTTAAGAAGATGAGAACAAAATCAAGGAGGCAAAGACATGCTTGACTACGATAAAGACTTTTATGTGAAACAGGACTTGTCTATGCTTTTCAAAGAAATGCTGCGCTTAGTAAGAAAAAAGCAGATAGAAAAGACTTTCCCAGTGCGAGACGCTATTGAAGAGAAACTAATAGCTGGCGTGGCCGAAGAAGAAAGCAGAGAATTCACTAATCTTTTGTATCGCTTTTGCCATAAATATAGCCTACTGACTAAAAAAGAAAAGGAGGAGCATCATGACGGAGAGGCAAATCCTTAAGAAGATAGACGAAGCCTTAGAGTTGCTTATGCAGAAGAATATCAGAGAGGCACTAAAAGTGCTAATGGAATTGAAAACAAGGTTAGAGATGGAAATGAAGAAAGAGGAAGAGGAAAAAGAAGATGGGAAGAAACTGCAACACTTAATGGGATGGTATCTACGCTTGTGGGAAGGCAGACCGCCTGAAGCCCTAAGGTTCGTGGATTACAAGCATATCATAGGGAAGCATCTCAAGGAACTGGCGGAGATATACGAACGGAACGGAGAGGATATTGAGAGTTTGAAAAAAGACTATGAAACGTTTAAGAACTCCCGCAGGGATTGGAATGGCGTCCTTCAGTTTAGACAGCAACTTCCAAATATCAAAAATGCAAAAGGCAAAGAGTGGAGTAGCTACGAGAACTTGAGAGGGAAAGACTACTACCTCAAAGGCTGGGACGAGGAAGAGAAACCTTTTAGTTCCGAAGATGACAACTTCTCTTGGTAGGAGGGAAGGGCTATGACGAAGGATTTATACATAAAGCTTATAAACAGACCAGAACCAATCAGAAATCTTCTCTGCAAAATTGCAGAGGAGGAGTTGGTGGAAGGGCGAACGGAGCTCGTGGATGTGAAGACTTTAGACTACGCAAAAAGAATATACAAACTCACGGTGATCAACGAGGAACTGGGCACGGTCTGGGCGACAATCCAACTCCTTCCGCAGGAAGTGTTCGGTAACGAAGGCTATTTATGGAAGCTTTTAGACCTTGAATGGGAGGGCGGAAGATGAGGAAGGTGTATAAAAGCATAGAAGAAGTTAGAACCGTATTCCCGGATGCCAAGATCCACGAATACGAAAGCTTTTTCATGATAGAGGACGAAAAAACGGTTAGCATCCTGCCCAAAGCCCTTAGTAAAGAAAGGATATACACCACATTGCTTTCAAACGGATTTCCTGAAAAGTATTTGAAGGTAATCTTCAATGGGCTGGAAGAAACAGAGGCTATTAAGAAGGTGAGAGAAATGAGGAAGAGGGGGGCTATCTTGGACGGTCCCCCGGGCGTGGGGAAAAGTATAGCAAGCACATGGAAGATTGCAAAGTTGCTCCAATCACGCCAAATTGCAAACCCTCTCTATCTCTCGTGCGTAGCCTTCCCAGACCTGAAAACGCTTTACAACTCATACAAAGAATACGACGCCTACCTGATAGATGACCTCATCGCTACTCTCCCACAGCACAGACTTGAACTAATCATTGAAATCCTCTACTTTGCAGAATTGCAAGAAAAATACATTTTTATCACTTCCAACAGTTTTACAGAAGTGGCTAAGTCCTTTCCTGAAGCAATACTAAGCAGATTAGTAAGCTACTGTGAGCGCCATAAGATAAAAGAAAACAAAGACCTCAGACTTCAATAGCCTCTTCTATAACGTTCGTTCGTAATTCTCTCAAGCACCCTTCTGATTTCCCTTTCAAGGTCGCTCGCTATGGACTGGGCGACCTTGCTCCCCTCCGTTCCATGCACTTGAATGGGACCTATATTGACTGTGATTGTGGTGGATCCTGCCAATGCCGGTCTTAGTCCTATGGGAGCAAACTGGGATACTCTGATGGCAATATCCTTCATGCGAGTAAAGAGAGGGTCAGGACTAAGACCTGATGCTATTGTCTCAATAAGCTTGATCCTGTGAATATCTCTCAACGGTCCCTCTTTGGCTGGGCTGAAAGGAAGAAGGTTTCTTATCTTCTGAACAATATTTTTCATAGCCTCAATGGGCTTCATAGCAAGAGATTCTATACCTTTCCACAGACTTTCCACAATCTTTTTGCCAGCGGTAAAGAGGTCTATACCAAACACATATTTAACAAGCTTGTTTAGTGCATTAAAGAGAGCGAAAAGCGGATTGATGTTTATAAGGACAACAAGGACTTTTTGCCAAGATGATTTAAGAAAGTCCCAAGCTTTAGCAAGCCATCTACTGACCGTATTCCAATGCCTCCAAAGAAGATAACCAGCACCGATTAGAACGCCTACAGCGAGGGCAATCCAGCCGATCGGAGAGGCGAGTAGGGCTATGCTAAATGCCCTCAACGCCATAATAAGCTTTCCGACAGCTGACACAGACATTAACCACTTAACAGGGGCAAACGCCAAGCCAAACAGTTTCATAAAAGAAGCAACAGCTAAGCTGACTGTGCCCATGATTGCAAGAAAGCTAACAAACCCACCAACCGTAAGCGTGAGAACTCTTGCTACTGCTTTGTTCTCTTGTATGAAATCTGCAAACTTTCCTAAAAGGTCGTTTAGAGGGTTTAGTATAGCTATCAAGGTAGGAGCAACAAGAGAACCAATTACGGACAGCAGGTTTATAAGCGTCCCTTCTACCGCCTCAAGCACGTTTGCATATGTGTTCATCAAACGATTTAACCTTTGTTGAAGGCTTGCTTGGTTATCAAGCTCTTTTGCCATCTTCTCAAGTCCTGAAAAGCCTCCCGCTTCAATCTGCTTCCTCAGTTGTTCGTATTGTTCCTGAAATTCCGCAATTTTCTTTGGGTCGTGGGTTGCTTCAATGCTTTTTCTGATTTCCTCAAGATACATAAGGGCTTCATCCTTCGTTGCAGCAAGTAAGGGGGCAATGGCACGCATACCTTCAAGATCAAAAAGCTCTCTTATTGCTTGCATTCTCTTTAACGGGTCCTGAATTGCAGAGAGTTCTTTTCTGACTGCCATCAGAAATTCCTCAAGCTTAAATGCACCTTTTTCGTCGTAGAAGTCTGCAAGCTTGATTTCAAACTCAAAGCCTTTTGCTTTAAGCTTCTTTATGCGTTCTTCCAGTTCAGGAATTCTCGCAAGGATGGAACGAATGCTTGTGCCCGCCGTCTCACCTGCTATACCGAACTGCTTCAGAGTTCCCAACCACGCAAACATAAACCTTGAAGCCCTGAGCCCTGTGAATCCAAGCTGATTAAGCTCCGATGCAAAATACTTCGTCGCATAACCAATCTGGGTTAGCGTTAAACCACTTGCGAATTTTAGCCTTTGAATTTGATCTGCAAATGCTTCAAAATCCTCTCCCGCCACTTTGAATGCGTTAGAGAAGCTTTGCACAATTTCTGCAACCTCCTTCGGACTTGCCTCCTCCCTGAAGAGCACCCAAAGGTAAGATGCAGCTTTTAATCCACCACCAACAATCTTGTCTATCTCCATACCTGCGGACTTTAGGGCAGTAACCACACGATAGAAGTCCGCTGTCGTTCCCGGAAGTTTTGTTCCGAGTTCTTCCACTTGCTTGTTTAATTCCTTGACTTTCTCAACAGGCAAGCCCTCTTTGGTCATGAGGGCTACTTCCATTTCCGCTTGTGCAAGTTCCAAGCTTTTATAGGCGTCTAAGGTTTTATAGAGAGTAGCCAAAGGTAAGGCTGTGGCTTGTGCGACTTTCAAAGTGAAATCTTCTAATTTTTCTGAAGCACTCCAGATTACCCTCGGGTCAAAGGCTTGCCTTAGGGTTTCTCCAAAACTCTTTAGCTTACTTTGCGTTTGATTTAGTTCATTGTTAAAGTTTGAAACTCCATCCCTGAGGGATGTAAGCTGGCGGGAGAAGTTGTCTATTAGTTGAATAACTACCGCAACAGAGAAGTCCATGCCTATTCATCTTCTAAAAGTGCAGCCTGCTGTTCGTAGTATCCAGAAAGCTTTTTAGCCCAAAACTTCAACTCCGTATAAGCCATATTAGCCAAGTCGGAATAGGAAAAACCGTGCTCAACCATAGCTAAGATTGTGTCTGAACCGACAAAGGGGCGTATATCTCCGTAAATTCTTTCATAAGGGTCATCACATCAGCAAGGGAGAGTTCTTCAAGGTCATCCTCTTTAATGGGTTTCCCGTCAATTTCCGTAAGCCTTACTATCAAAAGCTTAATAATATCGTTTTGCCCAGTTGAGTTTGATAAAGCCCAGAACAAATCTTTACCTTTGCCTTCTTTAATCTTTGCAATCCTTCCACTGGGAAGCGTGAGTTCTTTTAGGAATTCCTTAGCCATCTTTAACCTCCGATGTTAGTCTTGTAGGCTTGGAGAATATCTTGCCCTTCTACCTTGTAGATATTGTTCATCACATCCACTTCTACAACATCCCTGCTATCAACCTCAAGCTTGTAATACAGGACGGAGATGGTGGCTTCCGCTTCTGCGGCTTCTCTGGCTTTGAACTTTCCACTGTCAAACTCTTTGAAAAAGCCTCGCAACTCCGCCTTAACGGGAACCTCCCGGGCTACTCCTCTCTGGTCCCAGTCCTGTTTTGATGCCCTGACGATGATAGTTCTCAGAACGAATGGATTTGAGGCGAGGGCGATAAAATCACCGTAGATGCTGTTGAACTTGATCCTTGCTTCAAGCTTATCAAGTCCAGCAGGGAGTTCCATCTCTCCGTATAGCCCGAGTGCCTTTGCGTCTGCAAACTTGAACCTGACTTTTGGGAGGTCTACCTCTTCAGCCTTAGCTATAAAGTCCGTGCCGTCTATATACACCCTTGCGTTAAAAACTTTGCCGATTTCAATAGGCATGGCTTAACCTCCTGTTAGTTTTTTGAGAAGTTCAATGTTTATCACCTGTTCAAAGGTTATGCGTTCCGCTGGAGTTGGGGGCATTATCTCGTATGTAAAGGTAAGATGTCCGTTTGCGAGGTTGACCTCAGGGTTTTTGTCTTTTAGGAAGTAGCATTTACCGTCTACGAGGGCACCTCTTCCGATAAGGGTTCGGATAAAAGCGTTTACCATGCTTAAAACTCCGTCTATAGCAACGGTTATGGGCTTGTCTAAAAACTGCAAAGTTGCATACTCTATGCTTTCTGCAATGATGTCTGCGGTTCTGCGAACAGAGATAAAGTTCTTTGGGTCTGATTTGGATGGCCACGCAGCGGAGCGGTTGCCCCAAACTCTATAGCCTGTTCCAAAACTGTTAAAGACTGTAACTATGCCGTTTTCGTTTAGAAGGTTAGCCTCGGTGTTTGGGTCGTTGATGGCACAGGTGATGGGGCGTTCTACTCCGATGATGCCAAGTATCTCGTGGTTGGATGGAGAATACCAGTATCCCTCTTCGTGATCCGCCTTAGCTATAACTCCCGCAAGCCTTTGGCTGAAAGGCTCAAGGCGTTCAGAGTTCGTGGCAGGGTCGTAGACTTTGAGGTGAGGATAACAAATAACCGCCCTGTAAGCGGAAGTGTTCAGTTGACCACCCGCCCCTCTTGCGTTGATAACCTGCTGAGGAGTCAAACCAGCCGGGGCATCAATCAAAGCCAATGCTCTGTGGGTCTCACAAAGGGCTACCATTTCGGTCATAACACCCGGAGACTCGCAATAAACCGGGCAAAGGATTAGCTTTGCAGTGAAGCCAAAGCGACTATATAGCTCGTCAATTATCTTTAGCCCTGTTCTTTTTCCTGTTGTAGCATCATATGTGCCGATGATGTCGGCGGGAGTGACGGTTGAGGGATCGGGTTGATTATCCGAGTTTTTATGCCTCCGTGGGTCAAAGACATTAACAACGATAACAGTTGAACCTCCGTGATCAAAGATAGCATCAAGGGCGTAAGGGATTGTGTAGCCCGGCGCGGCATCGCCGAAGTAGGTTATGCCATCCTCCCTTCTTAGGACTAAAACAGGGTTGTTAATCGTCTGGGCATACCAGTCGTTTTCAGAAATGCCTGTGGGCTTAGTTAGATGCACGGGTGCAGTTCCGACTAAAAAGATGACCGCAGATTTTACTTCCCTGACTGGAACCGGTCCCTTCACTATTTCTATGGTTTCAACACCGTGCAAGTAATTAGCTGGCATCGCTTACCTCCTTCTTGGTTTTTTGTTTAGCTGGTAAAGGCTCAAGGTAGCCAAGTCCCTCATAAGTCTTGACTACCTCGGCATCAGGAAGTTCAACTTCCTTACCCGGGAAAAGCCGATATTCATCCTGCCCAACCACAACAATTGTTGGGTAAGTTAGCTTTACCTTATACCTCATTTGGATACCTCCGAAACAAACTCTTCACCCTCGTATACAGTTATGCGGGTGGTTAGTGGTTCTTCTTCCTGAGGGACAACAAACCTGCCGTTGCCCTTAAAGCTTAGAAGAAATGCAAACTCTCCGCTTTCGTGGTAGTAAAGTTCAAGCCCCTGAGGGGTAAGGTTAAACTGGGTCTTAAGGCTTAGGGCGGTTAAAATTCTTTCCAAAAGCTCGTAAGCTCCTTGCCCTTTTTCTCTTAAGCTTCTGTAGAAAAGAAACACAGAAACATCAAAGTCCACCGAGAAGGCAAAACTCGCTATCCTTTCAAACTTCGCCTTCTCTATGATATACCAAAGGCATGGTGTTATCTTAGGCTTTGTGAAAAGTTCCGTGGGTTTATCCACTTTAGAGAGAATTGGTAGCCCGAGTGATTGCAAAGCGTTTCCAATTTGTGCATCAAGTTCGGTCAGCATCCTATAACACCTCCTTCAGGCTTCTTTCAAAGATTTTTTTGAAGTGGTTCTCCTCCAGAAACTTTTCCAAAACGGGATGCATATAAGGGCGTGGAGGGATGCCACGTCTGGTGCCTGTTTCGTGATAAACCGCATAAGGAACGGGAGTTCCGATTACTGCCTTCCAGTCTTGGACTTTATAAGTAAAACTCTGTGCAAGGGCGGTTGTCCGATGCAGCTTCTTCTCAGAAAAACCTTTTTTGACCTTATAGGCAAGATAACGAGGGTTTAAGTCTTTCCAATCTACGCCGTGAGACCTACCTTCCGTTTTAAAAATCGTTGAAAGGTCTGTCTGAATTTTTTCAGCCGCCCTCGTGAGGGCAAGCTCGCTGGCTTGTGCAAGCTTCTTCGGGAACTCGTCAAAAAATCTTCTCAGTTCCTCTATATCCATACCATTGCTCCTCTTTTTGGAGATAGTTTTAGCAAGCGTTCCGCCTCAGCTATCAGACTTTTAACATTCATAGTCTGATAATCCTCTGCCCGTCTCCAGTAAAGATTCACACTTGATGCAAGCTCGCTCGCCGCAAGTAAAATCAAAGCCTTCCTTGCTTCTGGAGTGTTAGGCAAGCTATCCACATTTAGCAATCTCTTAGCCCTGTTTATCGCCAGCTCAATGCAATTTTGCAGAATTTCATCAGGTAACGTGCTATCGTTCAGAAACTCCTTAACCTCGTTTGGAGTTATCATTGCTCAGCCTTCCCTTTTTTAGGTTTTTCTTCCACCTTCTCGGAGTAGCCTGCCTCAATCAGAATCCTTGCTTTGTCCTCATCCACATCTTGAACTCCAGCCTCAAAGACAAACTCCTCACCGTTTACCCAGATCTTCACCTTCTCCTTAACAAGCACCCTCATCGCAAACCTCCTTAGTTGCTTTCAATCCGCACGATAGCGGGCTCGTAAAGCCTCTTCACAGCGTAGAACGCCCTCCAGCCCACCGTCTTGACCCTTCCGAGTTTGTCCAGGTTTGTATACGTGGTTTGCAGGGTGTTCCCGTCTATATCCACCACTCCGTAAGCGTTATCACCAAGCACGAGGGTTAGGTAGGCGTCTTTGTTGGTAGAGTTCCTGAGAATAGGGATGGCGGTCGTGGAAACAAACTTCACTCCGAAAAATTCCCCAATGTAGCCGGTTGCGATCGGCTCCTTTCTGGTTATCGAAAGCGTGATTAGTTCATTGTCAGTGAAAAGGTCAAGTAATTTGTCCGGGTGTAGTATGCAGACATAGGAGCCGTCGGGGAACTTGGGGATGTTTGCCCTCTCAAGCTGAATGACAGCTTTTCTTATCTCAGCTTTAGTAAGCTTCTTTGTGCCATCCAGGGCATCCCTTGACCCAGCATCTTCAGCGTAGATAACATTCGTGCCAGATGTTAGCTCGTTCATGGCGATTCTATCAAGAGTCTGCTGGGCGTTATAGGCAAGCAGGTCTACTGCCCTGTCCAGTAGAGGAACAAAGCTTGTGATGTCGGTGAAGTCGTCAAGGTCAATGTAGTTTGCGTATTCCTCCACGGTGGCGGAGACCTGCCTTGTAGCTAAGCTTGCTCCGCTGGTGGGGGTGGGCTGGAAGGTGATGGGAGTCGTATTCACGGGGAGAGGTTCAAAAGCGGTAAAGACTGCAGTCCTTCCTGAATTGCGAGGAAGGCTAAACCTTTGCCCGTACTGGTTCGCCACGAGGTTCTCCTTCACATAAGCAAGAAGCTTTCTTTCATAATACTGAGGAAACAGTTCTGGCAAATCGGTTCCAGTTATAGCCATGATTTACACCTCCTTAGTTAATTTCTCAGCAAGTTTTTTAAGCTCCGCATAACTCATTTCTTCAATAGACTTCTCAAACTCAAGCTGGGCTCTTTGGCTGGATGGCTTATAGACCTCTCTGGCTTTCTCGGTGTATTCATCAACAAGTTCCTTTAGCGTCTCCACATCCGCCTTCTCAATAAGTTTCAAAAGCGGGCTTTTTTCTCCGTCAGCGAGCTTGACAAGCCTGACCGCTTCTCGCCTCAGATGCTCAATATACTTTTGCCCTATCTCTGCAATCTCCTTCAGTGCTAAGTTCTCCTTCTCAAGGGCTGAAAGCTTGGTTTGCAAAGCCTCAACAGCCGAGACAAGCTCCTCTTTTGTCATTGCTTCAAAGTGCTCAAGCATGTTTTGCACCTCCTTTATTGCAATAGTTTTCATACAAAGTTTTGGCTCGGGTGTAGATGCGATGATGTCCGTGCAAGGACGCAAGACTCATCGCTGCCTTAAGCCTATCACAGGAGATTTCTCCCTCCCAAGTGCGGTAAGGATAGCGTCGGTTTTCCGGGTCAAGAAAGTAATCCTTTGGAGCTTTTTCTCTTAGCTCCGGGTCATCCCACCAGTTGGAAACACCGAGGGCTTCCTTCTGACATCCGCAATCACGAGAGTTTAGCACTCTTGCGTTTTTGTCTGCACCTTCGAACACAAAACTTATCTCTTTGAACTCAAGATCTTGAACGACGTATCTGTCTTCAAGCTTTTCAGTCTTGACGATAAGTCCCGCAGACACGCTTTTTATCGGACTTGGGGACATCTGAAGAAGGGCAATAAGTCTTTCGTTTCCTTGCTTTGTAATGCGTAGCCGTGCATAAACTTTTCCGTCCTCATACCACGCTTTCACTACAACTCCGACCATATTTTCAACTTCCCATTTATGATCCAAAAGAACAGGTTTTCCTACAAAGGTGTGAGCTTTTGCTTCAAGTACCTCTTTAGGGAAACAAAGCTTGCCGTAAGAACGATCAATACAGCTTGAAGACAAAGCTACTACATTAAACTCTACGCAGCAATCCTCTTCTGTAAAACCCGCAAGGTTCAGTCTCTCGTCAAACACAAGCATTGCGTTATAAGATGTCATAAGAAAAAAGGAAGTTCAAGCAAAGATTTCACAAAGATTTATTTCTTAGTGCGTCGGGAGAGAGGAACAATTTCAAACACGGTTTGATTGAGTTTTAAAAACTCCTGCAATGCGTCTTCTGGAATTCGTAAAGCTTTCTTTTCTCCGACTTGGATTGCACGGAGATAGCCGAACTCAATGTAAGAGTAGACTGTGCGTTTGCTAAGGCGTAAAATCTGTGCTACTTCATCAACAGTATAAAGCTTCATGCCATATCATTATTTAAAGATATAAAGACGGAAATGCCGTAGGCTCAAGCAAAGATTTCACGAGAAGAAGAAAGGCGGGAGATAGGGCTATCATAAACTGCAAATCTGCAGACTGTGATATTTAAAAGCCCGCACGGGCTTATTTGTTGTGCGGGCAGTTTTTTTGGATGAAAAGAAGAAGGGCAGGGAGTTGATTGTATGAGATTAGCTGAATGAAGTTGCCCTCCCCATCCACCACCCTTACGGGTCCCGTCCCCTCCCTTTCCACCCGCAAGGGGTGGGGGAGGGTGGAGAGTTGTTTTTCAATCTCTATTAGTTTAGAAAGTGGTAGGCGTTGCTTTTTCATGCCTTTGCCTCCGTCTTCAAGGTCAATAAAAACTCTTCAGCCAGCTCAAGTATTTTGATTAACTCATGAAGATATTTAATACTTGTCAGCCGATAGTAATACTCATCCTCCAGATAATCCCATACTTCCCTGAAGTTCTTCGGATATAGATATTTTATCAACTTCTTTACACCTTTTAAACCATCATACAAATGCACCCTTCCGTCTCCGTATGCTTGCAGATGCGTTTGTAATAAACTTTTTAAGTCTTGCTTTCTTACCGCCTCAACTCTGTCCGCTTTTGTTATGTATAAAGACTTCCCAATTCTAAATATTATCGGATATTCAGCAATCTGCCACTGAAACTCTGCAATAATCACCTCCCTGTTCAGAGGTGTATAGCTTACTGCTGGAGTATATTCGCCACGGTCATATTCTACGTAAAAGAGGCGATAGCCTAAGCCTTTTGCCTTAGCACGCAGCTTATCATATTGTGAGTCTAATAAATACTCAGGAGAAGGTTCATAAATTACCTGCAACTTTACCTGCCTCATATCTAACACCTCCTTTTAAGTTTTTTGCTGGGCTAAATAACCCACCGCCACGCTGGGTTTCGCCCCCCAGCAGGGCTTTTTGGGTTAGTTCTTTCATGGCTTCACCTCCTTTGTTATATTCTCACAACGGGCAGGTTATTCAGTTCTTCTTCAGCCCTTTCTCTTGCCTCTCCCTCCAAAGCTTCCTCTTCACCTTCTCCGTAGTAATCACTTAACCCCTCTTTCCATTCTCCTACAAGCCTTTCATAAGCTTCCCCGTAAGTTTCATACACATTGTTATACCAAAACAAATTCTTCCTCCCGTATCCATCAAAATAGGGAGGAAACTCAAGCTCACGACCTCCCACCGCATCAGGAACAAAAACCCTTTTCCCTTCCAATTTCTCAGACAAGAACACGCTCTTTTCCACTCCGGATGGAAGACTCCAAAACTCCTCATAATCACTTTCGTCTACGAATTCTACTATGAGAAAGGTATGGATACGATTAGCTGCGTCGATGGTGCCCCAAACCATTCTTAGGTCCCTCATATCACCACCTCCTATCTGGTTTTCTTGCTGGGATACCCTCCCAGCGGGGGTTAGGGCTTGATGCTCCTTCCTTTCCATGGTTCCACCTCCTTTAAAGTAGTTCTTTAACATTCTTAATAGTGGAAAAGGGTATATCTTTTTCCTTTGCTTTTTCTAAAGCTTTCTTCCATGACACAAATTCCTTCATACCAGTCCTTGACACAAACCACAGTCCCCTTCTCACAACTTCTTCCAAAGAAGCCGTGTCTCTCCGCTTATAAGCCTTCAACAGCAACCCCCCAAGCTCTGTTTTAAACAAAGCCTTAGAAAGATTGTCATCGCCCAGCTCCCCAAAGTAGCCGTATCTGAAAAGCTCACCCCAACCATCTACTCCTATTAGCGTTTTGTCCTTCTTGAGCAGCGACTCTATCCTTTCCCCGACGAAACTCAGAGTTTTTTCGGGGATGTGGGAAATGTCTCCTTCTCCAACCAACACCTTGTAAACCTTCCCATCCACTTCAAGAGGGATAGCGTGGACCTTGATTGTAAGGTCCTCATTGAGGCCGTATTTGACCTCCAACTCCAGCTTCACGTCTCCTTCCAGCCTTACCTTTGCTGCCATGGCTTCACCTCCTTTCATGGTTTTCATACTTTTAATTATATATTCAATTTTATAAAAGTCAAGAGGTTTGATTATGATTTTCATCATAATTAAAGATGGCTTGCAAGTATGCAGAGTAGATACTGTCTCCTAAGCTTACCCCTACAATGAGATTAGCAAAGAAGGACAAAACCGCACGGTTGGAACCTGTAAAAATTGCAGATCCCAACCAAACCCAATTTCTCGTCCCCGAGGGTTTAAACAAACCTGCAAATTTGCAGATTTTAGTATTGCGAAAAATTCTCAATAAAGTGTCCCATTTTTTTGTCAAACTTTTTTCGAGGTCAAAAATTGTTTGACGGGACACCTTTCACAGCCTTGAAAATCAAGGAGTTCAGAGGGGTAGGGTGTTCCATTTTTTTGTCAAATTATAATATTCTCGGAGGGGGAG